>OFMN01001619.1_pt1 | contig 14232 bp, 10 predicted proteins | sample 1541791 | NCBI WGS metagenome assembly OFMN01 (sample SAMN04209248, study PRJEB22552) | human gut metagenome | biome: gut; material: feces | host: Homo sapiens | place: USA: Oklahoma
TCTTGGCTTGAGGACGAGGATTATATTTTGAAAAGTCCGGTCAGGCGAATACATAAGGTTAAGACTGGAACGAACATTAAAGAAACTTACTCAGATGAAGCCCTTGAATTGATGAGAGATAATTGCACAGAACTCAGGGACTTGGCAATGATTGATATGTTGGCATCAACAGGTATGCGAGTAGGCGAAATGGTTCTGTTAAATCGAGAAGATATAGATTTTAATGAGCGTGAATGTGTTGTTTTTGGAAAGGGCGATAAGGAGAGAGTTGTTTATTTTGACGCCAGAACAAAAATACATTTACAGAATTATTTACAGAGCAGAATGGATAGCAATCCGGCACTGTTTGTATCATTAAAAGCTCCTTATGAACGATTGAAAATTGGTGGTATTGAAGTGCGATTACGAAATTTTGGAAAACAATTAGGTCTTAGTAAGGTGCATCCACATAAATTTAGACGTACTCTTGCAACTATGGCAATAGATAAAGGAATGCCCATTGAACAGTTACAGCAACTTTTGGGGCATAGAAAAATAGATACGACTTTGCAGTATGCAATGGTTAAACAGAGCAATGTTAAATTGGCTCATAGAAAATATATCGGATAGCGGAGGAAATTATGTCAGAAAGAATAGTGATAAAAGAGATATGCGAAGTGTACGATGGTCCACATGCTACACCAAAGAAAACAGTCGATGGTCCGGTTTATTTGGGAATAGATGCAATAACTGATGATGGAAAAATAAATGCAAAAGAATTTGCTCATTTGTCAGAAGAAGATTATATTAAGTGGACAAAAAGAGTAACACCACAGTATGGAGATATTGTATTTTCGTATGAAGCTACATTGGGAAGGTACGCTTTAATACCTAAAGATTTTTATGGGTGTTTAGGAAGAAGATTAGCTGTTATCAGAAATGTAAGTAAGGATATTGATACATTGTGGTTGTACTATTATTTTCTTTCGCCAGAATGGAAACAATTTATTCAAAGCAAGATTATAAAAGGTAGCACTGTAAATAGAATTTCTGTAGAAGATTTTCCGACATATACAGTTCCTAATATTTCAATTAAAGTGCAGCGTAAAATTGCTAATATACTTTCAAAAATTGATGAAAAAATTGCTTTGAATAATAATATAAACGATAATTTAGAGCAACAAATGCACTTGATTTTTGAAAATATGATGGCTAAAGCAGCAACCCATAAACTTTCTGGAGAATACACTATTGCTCAAAATCTTGCAACCGTTGTTACAGGTAAAGAAGATGCCAATTTCTCTGTACCAAATGGGAAATACAAATTCTTCACTTGCTCAAATACGCCATTGTTGTGTGATGAGTATGTGTTTGATTCATCTTCTATACTTATAGCAGGTAATGGAGATTTCAATGTCAAACATTATTCTGGAAAGTTTAATGCGTATCAAAGAACATACATTCTTACTCCAGATAAAAAATATTTTGGTCTATTATATTTAGCAAGCCTATACAGGATAAATTCTTTTAAATCACGTTCTTCAGGTTCGATTGTAAAATTTATTACGAAAAGTGATGTAGAAAATATACCTGTATTTATACCAAACGACATGTTTTACTTGCAAGAATTAAACAAACTAATTTATTTACAAGAACAAAATAAACTTGAAAACGAATTACTTGTTAATCTTCGTGACTGGTTGCTACCTATGCTGATGAACGGTCAGGCTACCATCAGTGATTGATGTGGTAAATTATCGTTTATAGTAGAAGGAGAAACTATATGATGAGTGTTTCAGATTGGATAAGTATTATTTGTGCGGGAGTTGCTTTAATAGTCACGGTTATTATTGCAGTCTTGCAAATAAGACAAAGCAACCGTATGGAGAGGTTTGAAAAAAGGCAGGACAAGAGAGATGAGCAACGTCATCAAGAAAGTGTAAAAGCACAAGCGGTATCATTTATTTCTAAATATTATAAGGACAGAGGGCTTATTCCGCTATGTGCAATAGCCACGATGTATAATGATTTGTTTTATTACAACAGAGAGATGTATAGAGAATTTTGCTGTTGTGCTAAAGAGGTTCAAAATAGAATTTTGGAATATTGTGATTTGGATTTACGAGTCAGTGAGTACAATATTTATGAAAAGTGTTTGGCTGTAATAGAAAGTGTGCTAAATAAACACTTCCCTGATGATAAATGTGTTTTTTATGAGGGAGGAAAGTATTTTGCTCGTAGCTTAGAATACTATGCTGATAAACCAATTCCACATCAAGAGTTTGAGTATCAAAATCATATTACAGATGTTTTGGCTAATGCGTTTAATAGCAATGACAAAAAGCAAACGCCTATTCAACAGTTGTCGATGGAATATAATTTTGAAAATTGTGAAGAAATAGAGGCGTGTCAGTTTGTAACTATTATCGCAGAATTTATTGCAATCTATGGAAATGAAAATAAAGATATTGATAAATCATATGGTTCTCCGGGAGAATATGCTGGGGAAGTCATAGAAACAATGGAAGATTTATTTCTTTTAGCGTTATTTGAAATATACACAAATTGTGTTTTATAAATTATTTATAAATTATAAGGTAAGTAAAATGATTTTTCAGAGAGGATAAAGGAATGACATTCGATTTTAAGAAAGAATATAAAGAGTTCTATATGCCGAAGAATAAGCCGCAGATTGTGACAATTCCAAAGGCAAATTATATAGCCGTAAGAGGTAAAGGTAATCCTAATGAAGAAGGCGGGGAATATAAAGCTGCCATTGGCGTTTTATATGCTGTTGCATATGCTCTAAAAATGAGCTATAAGACAGATTATAAAATAGAAGGCTTTTTTGAATATGTTGTACCGCCACTGGAGGGGTTTTGGTGGCAGGATAATGTTGAGGGTGTAGATTATACTGATAAATCAGCTTTTAACTGGATTTCAATTATTCGTCTGTCTGATTTTATTACAAAGAAAGATTTTGACTGGGCGGTGGAAACTGCTTCAAAAAAGAAAAAGATTGACTGCTCGGTTGCTGAGTTCCTGAGCATTGATGAAGGCTTGTGCGTACAGATGATGCATATAGGTGCTTTTGATGATGAGCCTGAAACCGTGGCAGTAATGGATAAATATCTTGAAGAAAATGGCTATGTAAATGATTTTACCGATGAGCGGTTTCATCACGAAATTTATTTATCAGACCCAAGAAAAACTGCACCTGAGAAATGTAAAACAGTAATAAGACACCCGATAAAGAAAGCGTAAACTGCTTGGAAATGAGTTGTAATAATGAATGTGGAATTTGGATTTTCGTATATAGGTTTAATATTTTTATTGATGAGTGATATATAAAAATTATGGTAAAAACTATGAAGAGAGGTGGGGAATATGGAAAAAGACCCGTTTAAAGAATATTTGAGAGAGTCTGAACCGGATAAAGCACATAAGAGCTATGTCTGGAGTACAGCAGTCGGACTGCAGGCGGTGGACGGACTCAAACCTTCTAAATATCTGGTTGATACTGCTATTCAGAATATTGAAGGCAAAATCACAATGAAAGAGGCACAGAGTCTTATCGATAGTTACTATAAAGAAAGACCAGTTCATTTGTCAGATGATGAGCGTACTGAAGAAGCAGATAAGGTTTCTTCACGTATTGCGGAAATTCTTTCTGAAATAGCTTTTACATTTTCTCCGAATGAATATATCGCTATCCATCGTAAACTCTTTCATGGAATTTACAAATATGCTGGAAAGATTAGAGATTACAACATTACAAAGAAAGAATGGGTACTTGACGGGGCAACGGTTATGTATGGTAGTGCCTCTGAATTGAGAGAAACGCTTGAGTATGATTTCTCGCAGGAGAAAGCTTTTAGTTATAAGGGGCTTTCAATGGATGAGATTATTCATCATCTTGCGGTATTTATTTCAAGATTATGGCAAATTCATATTTTTGGTGAAGGTAATACAAGAACAACGGCAGTGTTTTTTATTAAGTATTTGAGAATGCTTGGCTTTTCTGCAACCAACGATATTTTTGCGGAAAATGCTTGGTATTTCAGAAATGCTCTTGTCCGTGCAAACTATACGAATCTGCAAGAAGGTATTTATGAAACAACAGAATATCTGGAGGCGTTTTTAAGAAATCTACTTTTGAATGAGAAAAATGAACTCCATAATCGAAATCTTCATATAAGTGAACTTTTGAATAATAAAAAAGTGGACATTCAAGACAAAAAAGTGGACATTGAGAATGATAAAGTAGACATTCAAGACAAAAAAGTGGATATTGAAAGTATCCTTTCCAAAAAAGGTAATGAGTTCTCAATAAAAACGACAGTCCATATTTATAGACTTTTTGAGAAGTTTGGTTTTGATGAAGTGTTTGGCAGAAGTGTAGTTATGGAACTTCTGGAACTGAAAGGTTCAGGTGCGTCTAAGTTCCTTTCAAATCTGGTTCAGGCAGATATTATTGAACCAGTATCCGGTTATGGAAAAGGAAAATATAAGTTTAAAAAGTAATTAAAGCAAAACTGCAAGGGACAGCCGAGAAAATCGACTGTCCTTTTTAAAGTTTCTAAGCATATGAATACTAAACTTATAACCGTTTCCACTTGCATAATCTAGCGTGTCAGTATAATATTAGATTAAGTTAATTGTATGGTGTATTTATGGTGATATCGTGTATTATTTGGATAATAAGGGACTGCGTTGTGAAAGTTTGCATAGTAATACGGCATATTAATGATTTGCGTGTGAATTCTGATATTTGCGTTAGTTTGTTAAAGAAATAACCTTTGTTGTCAATTATTAACGGTAATGTTACACTATAATAGTTTGGTTATATTAATATTTTGTTTAACTTTTAAGGGTATTGTATTGCGTGTGTTTTTAATGCAGCAGGAACAGATGATTTGATTATGAGAATATTATTTCATATTCAGAATATTAGGACGTTACAGACAATAACATATTAAATTCAGGAAAGAGAGGTCTTTTTTTAGTGAGTAGATTAACTATATTAACTAAGGATAAGGCTCAGGTTACAATGGAGTCGATGTATCAGGATCTTGAAAGACGAATAGTGGCATCTCCACCAGGATTATGTCCGGTTGATCTTACAAGATCATTTATAAAAATGTGCCTTGCACAGTCTTGTGGCAAGTGTGTTCCATGTCGTGTTGGTTTAAGACAGCTTGCAAGACTTTTTGATAATGTGCTTGATGGTGAGGCAACAGAGGAAACAGTTGAGAATATAAAGCTTACAGCAGAAGGTATATATTATTCAGCAGATTGTGCCATAGGTTATGAGGCAGCAAAGCTTGCACTTAAGTCAGTAGATGGCTGTATAGATGACTTTGAGTCGCATATACATAACGGTTTTTGTTCATGTAACAGTAACCAGCCGGTATCGTGTGTTAAGTCATGCCCTGCTGGTGTTGACATTCCGGGGTATATAGCACTTGTGCAGCAGAAGCGATATGCTGATGCAGTAAGGCTTATAAGAAGAGATAATCCAATGCCTACAACGTGTGCTTACATATGTGAGCATCCATGTGAGAACAGATGTAAGAGAACTATAATAGATGCACCTGTTAATATACGAGGACTCAAGAAGATGGCGGTAGATAATGCAGGCATAGTTCCAGTACCAGAGTGTGAACCAGATACAGGAAAGAAGGTTGCCATAATCGGTGGTGGACCAGGTGGTCTTAGTGCTGCCTATTATCTTGCCCTTATGGGACATAAGGTAACTATATTTGAACAAAGAAAACAGCTTGGTGGAATGTTAAGATATGGTATTCCTAACTACAGATTTCCAAGAAAGAAGCTTGATGAAGAGATAGATTCTATCCTTTCAACTGGAATAGAGGTTAAGAAGAATATAAGTGTAGGAAAGGATATATCATTTGATGATATAACTGATGAGTACGATGCTACATATATATCTATCGGTGCCCATGCAGATAAGAAGATGGGGATTGAAGGTGAAGATGCCAGAAGTGGTATCATATCTGCAGTTGAGATGCTTCGTGCAATAGGCGATGGAGATATGCCTGATTATACAGGAAAGAGAGTTATCGTTATCGGCGGTGGTAATGTTGCAATGGACGTTGCACGTTCGTCTATAAGACTTGGCGCAAGCAAGGTAAGTATTGTATACAGAAGACGTAAGGCTGATATGACAGCACTTGAAGAGGAAGTTGTAGGCGCAGAGGCTGAAGGCTGCGATGTTCTTGAGCTTATGTCACCAGTACGTATAAAGCAGGATGAAGAGGGCAATGCCATAGGACTTGTAGTAAAGCCACAGATGATATCAAAGGTTTCACATGGCAGACCAGCACCTAAGGCAGCATCTAAGGATGAAATGCTCTTAGAAAGTGATCTGATAGTAGTTGCCATAGGCCAGGGTATAGAAACTAAGAGCTTTGAGGAACATGGAATCAAGGTTCAGAGAGGTGTTATCTCAGCACTTAATACAGGTAATATTACGCCACAGGATGGTGAAATGTCGGAGGGAGTGTTTGCAGGAGGTGACTGTGTAACAGGTCCGGCTACAGTTATAAAGGCTATTGCAGCAGGTAAGGTTGCGGCAGCTAACATAGATGAGTATCTTGGCTTTAACCATGAGATTACATGCGATGTTGAGATACCATATGCAAGTAATGAAGATAAAGTAGCCTGCGGAAGAGTTGAAGTTGCACTCAGGGAGGCAGCTGAAAGAAAGAATGATTTTGAACCGATTGAATATGGTTTTTCTTGTGAAGAAGCGTGCCAGGAGGCTGGACGCTGTTTAAGATGTGATCATTTCGGATTTGGTGCTTTTAGAGGAGGCAGAGAAGAACAATGGTAAATGCAACAATTAACGGAATAGATATAACCGTCGAAGACGGAACAACTATCCTTGCGGCTGCACGTAAAGTTGGAGTTGATGTGCCTACTCTGTGCTATCTGAAGGAAGTGAATGAAATAGGAGCATGTCGAGTATGCGTAGTTGAAGTTGAAGGCCAGGACAGATGTGTTACAGCATGTAATAATGTAGTACAGGAGGGCATGGTTATAAAAACCAATACAAGAAAGGTGCGTACTACAAGAAAGACCAATGTTAAGCTTATACTTTCGCAGCATGACTACGAATGTGCTTCATGTGTAAGAAGTGGAAATTGTACATTACAGTCACTTGCTAATGAACTTAATATATCAGAGATGCCTTATGATTCAATACTTGAAAAGAATAAGTGGGATAAGAATTTTCCACTTCTAAGGGCCAATGACAAATGTATTAAGTGTATGAGATGCGTTCAGATATGTGATAATATACAGGGAATGCATGTATGGGATGTTGTTAATACTGGTTCAAGAACTACAGTTAATATAGCTAAGAATAAGACAATACAGGAAACTAAATGTACGCTGTGTGGACAATGTGTTGTTAATTGTCCAGTAGGTGCATTAAGGGAAAGAGATGATGTTGGATATGTTCTTGATGCAGTAGAGAATGAAGATATCATAACAGTTGTACAGATTGCACCGGCTGTCAGAACAGCTTGGGGTGAAGGCTTTGGATTAAGCAAGGAATTCGCAACAGCTAAAAGACTTGTATCAGCCTTAAGAAAGGTTGGCTTTGATTATATATTTGATACAACATTTTCAGCAGATCTTACTATTATGGAGGAAGGAAGTGAGCTGCTTCACAGACTTCCAGAGATTAAAGAATCGGGACTTCCTATGTTTACCTCATGCTGTCCGGGATGGGTTAATTTTGTGAAGAAGGAATATCCGCAGTATCTTGAAAGACTTTCAACAGCGAAGTCACCACAGCAGATGTTTGGCGCAGTTACGAAGTCATATTATGCTGAAAAGCTTGGCGTGGAGCCTGAAAAGATATTCTGTGTATCAATTATGCCATGTCTTGCAAAGAAGGATGAGATTACGTGGGATGGCAGAGGCGATGTAGATGCGGTACTTACTACCAGAGAAGTAGAAAGAATGCTTAAGTCATTCTTTATTAAGACAGAGGAGCTTCAGGAAGAAGAGTTTGATAATCCACTTGGCATGGGAAGTGGTGCAGGCGTTATATTTGGTGCTACCGGTGGAGTTATGGAGGCTGCATTAAGAAGTGCTTATTTTCTTGTCAATAAGACTAATCCTGAACCAGATGCTTTCCAATGTGTAAGAGGACTTGAAGGCTGGAAAGAGGCAAAGTTCACTATAAATGGCAATATACTTAAGGTAGCAGTTGCAAGCAGTCTTTCTAATGCAAGAAAGCTTATGGATGCAATAGCAGCAGGAAAGGTAAAGTATGATTTTGTTGAAGTGATGGCGTGTCCTGGCGGTTGTATTAATGGAGGCGGACAGCCTATAAAAGATGATTATGATAAGGTTGCGGCAAGAACGAAGGTGCTTTATGGACTTGATAAGGTGAATAACTTAAGATTTTCTCATGAGAATCCAGAGGTTATCCAGTGCTATAAAGATTACTTTGAAGAACCATTATCAGAAAAGGCACATGAATTACTGCATACTAAACACGTAGTAAAGTAAGCATATTAAAAGAGCTATGCTTATGTAAGATAAAGAAAGGATGGATGTGGCGATGGCAACTATTAAAGCATTTGAATGTATAAGACCTAATGAGGACGTGGCTGACAGAGTAGCGGCTCTTCCATATGATGTATACAACAGGGAAGAAGCATGCAGTGAGGTGGCGAGGGAACCACTTTCGTTTCTTGCCATAGACAGGGCTGAAACCCAGTTTGATTCGTCAGTAGATACATATGCCAATGAAGTATATGATAAGGCAAGACAGCTTTTAGATGAAAGAATAGCTGATGGAACATTTATTACTGATACTGATAAGGCATATTATGTGTATGAGCTTACTATGAATGGCAGAGTACAGACAGGAATAGCTGCCTGCGCCTCCATCGATGATTATCAGAATAACATTATAAAGAAGCATGAGAATACAAGGGCAGATAAGGAACAGGACAGAATTAATCATGTTGACAGATGTTTTGCACAGACAGGTCCTATATTCTTAGCTTACAGGGCTGATGATGTCATAAGGAAAGAGGTAGCAAAGGCTAAGCAGGAAAAGCCGCTGTACAGCTTTACTTCGCCAGATGGTATAAAACATCGGGTGTTTAAGATTGCAGATAAAGAGGCTGTTGACAATATAAAGAATGCATTTGCAGGAATAGATGACATATATATAGCAGATGGACATCATAGAGCTGCTTCTGCTGTTAAGGTTGGGTTAAGGAGAAGGGCTTCACATCCTGATTATACAGGAAATGAGGAGTTTAATTATTTTCTTTCTGTACTTTTTCCGGATGAAGAGCTTATGATAATGCCATATAACAGAGTTGTAAAAGATCTTAATGGATATAGTGTTGAAGATTTCAAGAAGCTTGTATCGGAAAAGTTTGATATACAAGAAAGTGATAGTGCGGTTTCACCAGACAAAAAATCAGTATTTGGAATGTATCTTGACAAAAAATGGTATAAACTTATAGCAAAAAAGGATATAATATCAGATGATTCTGTTGATGGACTTGATGTTGCCATACTTCAGGATAATCTGTTAGAACCTGTACTTGGAATCCATGATCCTAAGACTGATAAAAGAATAGATTTCGTTGGTGGAATAAGAGGTCTTTCAGAACTCGAAAGAAGATGTCAGGATGATTGTGTGCTGGCATTTTCAATGTATCCGACATCTATAGAGGAGCTTTTTGCAGTAGCTGATGCTGGCAGGCTTATGCCACCAAAGTCTACATGGTTTGAGCCAAAGTTAAGAAGCGGATTGTTTATACATAGGATTGAGGAATAAGTACAGTTTTTAAAATATATGTAAAGAATACAGGATGATATTCTACTGGCAGGATGTGCATTTGATTAATACGGTATGACACATGGCTGCTGATAGCAGATTCATCAGAAAAGAGGATTACTATGTTACATAAAGTGTACGATATTGAACTTCCATATGAAGAACTTGGCTTAAAGACACCTGAGAAAAAAGCTACAATAACAACTTATATCAAGGAAATGTATCCTGATTATCAGGATCCCTTCAACAGACCACTTGTTATAATATGTCCTGGTGGCGGATATGATCATCACTCACCAAGGGAAGGTGAGGCTGTGGCTGTTAAAATGCTTGAGCTTGGATATAATGCAGTAGTATTAAGATATAGTCTTGCACCATATATTTACCCTACACAGGTATATGAGGCAGCTTATACAGTTAAGTGGGTAAGAGATCATGCTAAGGAATGGGATGTCAATCCGGACAGAATTATACTTGCAGGTTTTTCAGCCGGAGGACACCTGGCAGCATGTCTTGGTACTATGTGGAGCGGTGACATGGTTGCATCATTTGCAAAGAAATATCTGGGATGTGATAAAGAGTATGTAAGACCAGATGGACTGCTTTTAGGATATCCTGTTATAACATCTGGAAAAGATGCACATAGAGCTTCATTTGTAAAACTTCTTGGTGAAAACTATGAAAAATATATAGATGATATATCACTGGAGAATAAGGTGTCAAAAGATACACCTGAAAGCTTTATCTGGCATACATTTGACGATAATTCTGTTCCATTGGAGAATACGCTTTTGCTTGTAGAAGCATTAAGAAAGAATAATGTTAAGTTTGAATATCATGTATTTCCAGATGGATGTCATGGACTAGGACTAGGAACTAAGGAAACTGCTACAAAGGGTGGCAAACACTATCAGCCAGAGGTATATGCATGGACAAGCCTTTTTAAGCAGTGGATGGACAGATATGATAAATAAAGCCTGATGTAAAATAAAGAACATATAATGTGCATATAGGTTTACGGGAAGGGGATAAGTATGGATAATAAACTGTATAAACTTATGGACTGGCCTGCTATAGAAGAGATAGTATATTCAGAGAGCAGTCATCCTAAAAGAATACTTGGTGGTCATCGTACTAAAGACGGTTTTCTTGTCCAGGTGTTCAGACCTGATGCTGTTCAGGTCAGTATATCTGTAAGCGAAAGAAAAAAGAAAATACAGATGGAAAAGGTTGATGATGCAGGTTTTTTTGCAACACTTATACCATTAAGGAAAAATGTTAAGTATGTTCTTAATATTGAAGATAAAAATGGAATTGTAAATGTTTGTTCTGACCCATATTCATTTGATGATTATGATGAATATGATACATTTTTTAATAAGTTTATGGATGGTACACAGGATAAGGCTTATCAGATATTTGGTGGACACGAATGCAGCAAGGATGGAATTGCTGGTACATTGTTCAGAACATGGGCACCATATGCTCTTCGTGTGAGCGTTGTTGGTGATTTTAACAACTGGGATGGACGTATACATCAGATGGAGAGAATTACTGAACATGGAGTGTATGAGCTTTTTATACCTGGACTTAAAGCAGGGACCGAGTATATGTATGAGGTTAAGTTTCATAGCAGGGAAACAGTATTAAAGGCTGATCCGTATGCTATGGAAGCTACAAGATATGCAGATGCACATTCTGTTGTTACTACAGTATCATCAAAAGCTTCGCAGAATGGAAAAACAAAAAGAACAGCACCAGGAGTGAATAATGCTGGTGCTACAGCATTATCCATATTAGAGGTAAGACTAAAGGATGTAGCGGATATTATTGGTAGTGAAGCTGATTATAAAACTATGGCAGATAAGCTCATTGAATATGTCAAGGCAACAGAATACACGCATATCCAGCTTATGAGTGATGATAGTGTATTCAGCAAAAAGGGATACAGTTATGCAGCATCAGGTTACTATGTTCCTGTAACTAAATATGGAAGTGCACATGATTTTAAAGAATTCATAGATAAAATGCATGATGCAGATATAGGTGTTATTCTTGAATGGAATGGTGCTTATTTTGGAAGCGATATGCATGGAATCGTTAACTTTGATGGTGGAAGCTGTTATGGATATCTTAAGCCTGGACTGGATAAAAAGCCATACAGGGACGTAACGACATTTGCATATGATAAGGGTGAGGTAAGGAGCTTTCTTTTATCTAATCTTTCAATGTGGATTGATGAATATCATATTGATGGAATAAGACTGACTGATACAGCGACTATGCTTTATCTTGATTATGGAAAGAAACCTGGTGAATGGACACCGAATATGTATGGTGGAAACGAGAATCTGGATGCAATAGAATTCATAAAACAGATGAATGCATATATACATTCAAAGAATAGAAACATTATAAGCATAGCTGATGAAACAAGCAGATGGCCAGGCGTAACAGATACAGACAATGAGACATTAGGTTTTGATTATAAACTGAATGATGGTCTGGCAGAGGAATTCAGGGAGTTTATAAAGCAGGATCCATTGTTTAGAAAAGGTGTATATAATAAGCTTACTTATGAGATGCTCTATCATTATAAAGAACGGTTTATGACATCTGTATCTTATGATGCACTTGATGGCTCATCAATATATGAGCTTGCAGCTGGTAATAATAAAAATAGCAGGCTTGCTGATATAAGAGCAGCACTTGGATATATATATACGTATCCAGGAGCCAAATGCATTTCTTTAGGGAATGATACAGGCATACTCATGACAGGAGAAGAAAGCGTAAAAGAAGCATGGAACAGATTCCAGGAGAATGAGTATAAGGATATGCTTATATATATTTCACAGCTTAATAGAATGTACAGATCAGAGAAAGCCTTGTATGAGCTTGATGATAAAGAAGAAGGATTTAACTGGATAGACAACTATAATGCTGCTGAAACGGTTCTTGCGTATGAAAGAATCAGTAAAGATAATGAAAAACTTCTTATAGCGGTTAATTTTACGCCGGTTACAAGAGAAAAATATATATTGCATGTTCCAGTCATGGGAAGATATAGAATATTGTTAGACAGCAGTCGTTTTGGAGATGGTGGTGAAAACATACATGATAGTAAAGAAGTTATATGTTCTTCTATAGAAACTGATGTCAATGATAAGTATGAATTAAGCATAAGTATTCCATCATCATCAATAGTTGTATATAAATATGAAGCTTATAGTGATATAGAGATTAAGGAGCTTAAGATTAAAAACGAAGCAGAAGCTGCTAAGATAGAAGCAGAAAAGAAAGCCAGAATGGCAAAAGAACTTGCAATTAAGGCAGATGAGGAAGCTAAGAAGGCAGCAGATGCAGAAAAACTAGCAAAAGAAAGCTTAAGGCTTGCACAAAAGGCGAGGGATGAAGCTGAGAAAAAGGCTAAGGAAGCGGTAAAGGAAAGCATCAGGATAGATGAAGATATGCGTAAGAGGCTGCAGGAATTAAAATCTGAATAACATCTATGCGGCGTAATATCGTGTGAAAGGAAAAATATATGGCGGAGATAAATACAATAATCGACCAGATTACACACTGGGGTCTTACTGGTCTGTGGAAACTGGTATTTGCAGTAATTATTTGGTTCGTAGGTAAGAAAGTTATATCCATAAGTCTCAGGCTTTTAAAGAAAATATTTGATAAGGGAAGTCTTGATGCAGGTGTTATAAACTTTACAATGTCTATTATAAAGTTTGCATTATATGCAGTACTTATACTTATGGTTATAGATGAGCTTGGTATACAGACAACATCACTTATAACAGTGTTTGGTTCCGCAGCACTTGCTGTTGGTATGTCTTTGCAGGGATCACTTTCTAACTTTGCTGGTGGAGTGCTTATACTTATATTCAAGCCGTTTAAGGTTGGAGATTATATTGTAGTTGGAAATTATGAAGGAACTGTAAGGACTATTGAGTTATTATACACTAAGCTTACAACAGTTGATAATAAGGTTGTGATGCTTCCTAATGGTACATTATCGAATTCTAACATAATTAATGTTGGTGCAGAGGATTACAGAAGACTTGATATAGAGATGTCTATAGGTTATTCATCTGATCTTAAGCTTGCAAAAACACTTCTTAACAATATAATCAATGCAAATCCTGCAATAATAAAGGATAGAGAGATAAAGGTTATTGTTAAAAGTCTTGATGAATCATGTGTTACACTTGAAACAAGAGCATGGGTTAAAACAGAAGACTACTGGGATACAAAGTTTACACTTCTTGAAAATTACAAGTCAGAGTTTGATAAGAATGGAATCGAAATACCATTTAATCAGATGGATGTGCATATTATACAGTAGGGAAATTGTTGTTTAGCAAACATTCGGTTGGCGAACTGACGACATAATATAAGTGAAA
>OFMN01001620.1_pt1 | contig 14223 bp, 12 predicted proteins | sample 1541791 | NCBI WGS metagenome assembly OFMN01 (sample SAMN04209248, study PRJEB22552) | human gut metagenome | biome: gut; material: feces | host: Homo sapiens | place: USA: Oklahoma
CAAAGGTAAAGAATTGAAAGATGCTGAGCAAGGTTGCATCGCGGACACGCTTACCAAAAAAATACTCAGTTTTACATTCTTTTATACCGTTTTTTTAGGTCAAAATCGTCTTTACCCTCCCTAAATTCACCATTTTCACATCTCTTTTCCTCCTTTTTTCGCATTTCGTACCCCAAAACCCACCTTTTGTGTAAAAAGAAGCGAATAATTTGTCCATGTGGCAACAAAAGCCGAAATTTGCAACGTAAACAGAAATAAACAACCATTAATTCATACGATTATGATGACAAGCGACGACACCCAGTTGTTGGGTAAGAACACCCAGGTAGAGAATCCGCAGAACGAGCAGACTGCTCCTGTGGCAGAAGAGACCTCTGAGAAGCAAAGCGCCACATGGAAGAAGGTGGCCATCGGTGGCACCTCCGGCATTCTGCTCGGTGCCGGTGCGCTCTATGCCGTCAACGCGATGGCTGGCGAGACCCAGGCCGACGCCGCCGATCCCGCTACGGCTTCCCCCCAGGCTGCTGGCAGCGCCGTGGCGACAGTGGAGGACGACATGACCTTTGCCGAGGCCTTCCAGTCGGCCCGCGCCCAGGTGGGCCCCGGTGGCGTCTTTGAGTGGCACGGTGGCGTCTATGGCACCTACACCGCCGACGAGTGGAACGCCATGTCTGCCGAGGACAAGGCCGCCTTCACCCAGACCGCCATGTCCAACGTCCACCCCCACAGTTATCAGCCCACCGCCCACACGGCCGTCCATCAGACCGACGTGGAGGTTCACCGCGAGGTGGTCTATGAGCGCGAGACCGTCAAGGAGCCCGAGCATGGCCATTCGGGCCGTACCGCCGAGGATGGCAGCCACGTGCGCACCGCCACCCCCGCCACCCCCGCGAGCCATGAGGAGCCCTTCGTCCAGGAGACGGAAGACGTACACATCGTCGGCCAGACCAAGTTCCAGGGCCACCAGGCCGTCATCCTCGACCTTGACGGCGATGCCCAGCCCGACGTGGCCGTCATCGACGTCAACGACAACAACCAGCTCGACGACCAGGACGTCCTGATCTTCCGCGACGGCACCACCATGACGCGTGGCGAGCTCGCACAGAGCATGTCCGAGGACGAGACGGGCGACGTCACCCCGCAGACGGAGCACCAGCCCGACCACACCGAGGGCTATATGCAGACGGCCTATGAGGGCGCAGAGCCCGATGGCACAACCGACGGCTACGACGGCATGACCGACGGCTACGACGGCGCGCAGGAGGATCCCTACCTCCACCAGGCTTCCTACTCTGAGGATATCAATACGGCCAACGACGAGGGCATGATGGATCCCAACCTCCAACAGGCTTCCTACTCCGAGGATCCCGCGATGGGCTACGACGACCCCAACCTCGGCGTGGACGGCGTGGACGGCGTGGACGACGCTGGTACTGACATGCAATATATCTAAATAAACGGCTATGGAAGTAAAGCGCGTAAAATGCTCCAATTGTGGCATCATCCTCGAAGTGAAGAACTCGAAGAATGAGGCTGTCAAACTGATCACGTGCCCGCAGTGCAAAGCACCGCTGCGGGTGCGCTTCCAGCCGCAGCAACCCCTGGAGGTGGAGACCGTCTTGCCTGGGTGTCAGCCCGCCCAGCAGCGCGTGGCGCCACAGAACGACGGCGAGATGCTGCTGGGAGGCCGCCAGGACAGCGAGCGGACCATCCTCGGCCAAGGATGCCAGCAGGGCGCGGCCACGGCTTGCCTCGTTCTGGCCGGCCAGCAGTATGTGCTCCGCCAGGGTGCCAACACCGTGGGCCGCAAGGCGCAGACCTCGCAGGCCACGCTCCAGTTGCCCGTCTCCGACCCCTACATGAGTCGCCACCACCTGCAGATCACGGTCTCCGTCCTGCCCAATGGCAAGCTCAAGGCCGTCATCAGCAACGACCGCAACAAGAATATCACCTCCATCAACGGCGTAGAACTGCCCCACGACGAAGCCATCGTCCTCTCCAACGGCGACCGCATCGTCATGGGCAAGACCACCGTAGTCTATCAAGAAAGATAATCCCCCCTCAACGATTTCACATGAAAATAGCAATCAGACAGCCCCAGGCCATCTATGAGCTCGGGCAGCGAGATAACCAAGAGGACAGCATTTGGCCCTTGCAGGGACAGGCTACCGATCAGGACTTCTTCTTCATCCTCTGCGACGGCATGGGAGGCCACGAACATGGCGAGGTGGCGAGCCGCATCGTCAGCCAAAGCCTTGCCCAGTATCTGCGCGACCACGTCAATCCCGAGGAGATCGTCTCCGACCAGGTGCTCGGCGAGGCGCTGGAGGCGGCCTACCAGGCCCTCGACCAGGCCGACGACGAGGCAGCCAAGAAGATGGGAACCACCCTTTGCCTCCTCCTCTTCCATCGTGGCGGACTGACCACGATGCACATCGGCGACAGTCGCATCTACCACGTGCGCCCCTCGGCCAAGAAACTCCTCTACCAGAGCAAGGACCACTCCCTGGTCTATGACCTCTACCAGGCGGGCGAGATCAGCTACGAGGAGATGGCCACGTCGCTCCAGAAGAACATCATCACCCGCGCCATGCAGCCTGGCAAGGACAACCGCTGCAAGCCCTCCGTGGTCCATATCACCGACCTCAGGCCCGGCGACTACCTCTACATCTGCAGCGACGGCATGTTGGAGCAGATGGACAACGACGCGCTCTGCCAGTTGTTCTCCTCCCAGGACTCCGACGAGGCGAAGCGCCAGCAGCTTATCGAGGCCACGAGGGGCAACAAGGACAACCACTCGGCCTACTTCGTCTGCATAGCGAGCGTCTCCTCGGGCGAGGGCGACGAGTCGCTGCTGGACGACGAGCAGACCTCCAAGGACAACGCGCTCAACATCCGTCCCGTCTTCGAGGCCGAGGAGGTGGCGAGCGACGTCGAGGAGGTGAGCGTCGTCGAGGAGACTCCCAGGGTGGGCCAGCCCCTCCGTCCGCAGCCCCTCCGCCCACAGTCCCAGGCTCCGAAGGGCGGCAAGGGCAAGCTCGTGCTGGGTGCCGCCGCTGCCTTAGTGGCCCTGGCCTGCGCCTACTTCTTCCTCACGCCGAAGGAGGAGAAGGCCGCCGCGCCCCTCGTGCCCCATACGGAGAAGATCGGCGACAGTCCCTCGCGACAGTCCGCAGACCCCGCACGCGAGACGGTGGCCCGAGAAGTGAGGGTCGATCAGCCCGCCAGCAGTAGTAGCAAGAGCGAGACGACCGTGCGCCGCGAGACTGCGCCGCAGAAGGCCAGCCCCGCCGAACCACAGAAGAATCCTACTTCCGGCAAGGCAGACCCAAAGAAGGACAGAAAGACCGATAAAGCGGGCAGCACGCTCGAAAGCAGCAAGGGGGCCAAGACGCTTCCTCCTCCCAGCATGAGGCAGAGGAAAGCCGAAGACCCCATCGACGCAGCCCGCGAAAAACTGAAGGGCGCGCCGCAGGGTGGCCAGAAGCAGAAGAGCAAACCGTCGGAGGGTATTCCTGTCTGACGAATCTTTCCCACACTTTCCATTCACCACCCCGCATCATGACGAATCGATCCGCCCAAGGACAGTAGATTCCCCGGGCGGAGACAAAGAAAAAGAAAATGAGCGATACGATCAACCAATCCAACATGCTGCGTGTGGGCACGATCCTGCACGGCACCTACCGCGTCGATGGCTACTTGGCATCGGGCGGTTTTGGCAATACTTACGTTGCCACCAACATCCAGTTTGGTGAGCGCTACGCCATCAAGGAGTTCTTCCTCAAGGGCGTGACGGAGCGCGACGAAAACACGACCACTATCAGCGTCAGCAACCAGGAGAACGCTGCCACCTTCGAGGCCCAGCGCGACAAGTTCAAGAAGGAGGCCGTGCGCCTGCGCAAACTCTCCAGTCCTCATATCGTCTGTGTCCACGACCTCTTCGAGGAGAACGGCACGGCCTACTATGTCATGGACTTCGTCGATGGCGAGAACCTCCGCGACTATCTCAAGAAGATCGGCCACCCGCTCGACGAGGCCACCGTCTGGCAGGTCTTCGACCAGGTGCTCGACGCGCTGGAGGTGGTCCACAGCCACGGTCTCTTCCACCTCGACCTCAAGCCTGCCAACCTGATGATGGACCAGCAGGGTGGGGTGAGACTCATCGACTTCGGTGCGAGCAAGCAGATGAAGGCGGGCAGCGGGGCAACGACCTCCACGGCCGTCAGCTACACCAATGGCTACGCACCGCGCGAGCAGATGGAGCAGGCCCTCGACAAGTTTGGTCCCTGGACCGACTTCTACGCCCTTGGCGCCACGCTCTACTTCCTCCTGACGGACCAGAAGCCGCCGCTGCCCTCGGATATCGACGACGACATGACCGACGACAAGCACGAGGCCCTCGCCATGCCCGACAGCATCAGCGACCGGCTGCGTCGGATGGTCCTTTGGCTGATGGCCACCGACCGTCGCAAACGCCCGCAGTCGGTAGCCGATATACGCAGCATCCTCAACCAGAAGGCAGAGAACAAGCCTGCCGACCCTGCCAAGGGCGAGGAGGGCGACGACGTTACAATTGTGCTGCCCAAGTCGGACCAAGACAAGGTGGCCGATGACCCCGCTGCCAACGGCGAGACGGGTGATGCTTCCTCCGACAGTCCTTCAGCAGCCTCCGACGATTCTCCAACGACGGACAACCCCTCCGCGGCGGACGACGAGACTGAGATCGTCCAGGATGATCCCTCGGCCGAAGTGGAGGAGAAGAAGAGTTCGAAGTGGAAATGGATCCTCGTGGTCCTGATCTTTGCCGTTATCGGCTTCTTCGGCACCAAGTACTTCTTGTCTCCTGGTCAGGATACTGCCCCGGCCTCACAAGAACCCGACTCCATAGTGGTCGATTCTACCGTCGTCGAGCAGCAACAAACTCCTGCCGCCCAGCAGCAAACCCATGCTGCTACAGTCAAGACCAGCGCGGCCAGCGACTCAGCAGCCGCCTATCCGGCTCCGAAGAAGAAGGCTCCGAAGCACGAGAGACCCTCTCAGAAGAAGAAGAGTGGCAGACAGTACCACTACGACTACGACGAGCCCTACCGTCCGTCCACTCCCTCGAAGAATCCCACTTCGGGCGGCAGCAGCGAGAGCTACGGATCGGGATCGGGCAAGAATCCTTCCTACGGATCGAGCTCGACCTCGTCTTCTAAGAAGGAAAACACGGCTGGCGACTCCTCTTGGTAGAAATCCTACGCCCAGCAGGCGCCTCTTGGCAGGCGGCCTAATCATCAACAAACAGGCGACGCACCCCGGGGTGTGTCGCCTGTTTGTTGATGAGGAAGGAAGGGCGGTGCTACCGCACGAAACCCACCTGCTGACGGTCGATCTCGAAACTGCCGACGCGCACCATTTTCTTCGTCCGCTTGTTGTGGGCATAGACCCAATAGACGCCGTCGGCCAGGCTGCTGATGTCGATGCGCTGGGCCGGTCCCGTGGCTGGCAGCGGGCGGAGGTAGCTGCGCAGGAAGACGCCCTGGAGGGTGGCGACGGCATAGCGGTCGATGTCCATCGGGAGCAGCGGGCGGAGGGCCTCCGAGAGGTCCAGCTGCTGTCCGTCGTTGGCCAGGTAGAGGTTCTTGGGCAGCTGCGGCTGGTAGGTCGTCGCGACGGGCGGCTGATACTGCAGCGGCTGGCTCTCGTTGCCGTAGCGGTCCATAGCCGTGACGGCGACGAAGGGCCACCCACGGAAGAGGCGCGGCGCCAGAGCGGTGGCTATCTGCTTGTGGGCGAAGCGGGCCAGAAGGAGGTTGGCGGGATTGTCCGTATCCACGGGCCAGTGGTCGCTCACATATATATTATAATAAGGAGCGTCGCCCTGCCAACTGATGAGGCCGCTGTCCAGACGGAGGTCCGTCGGTGGGGCAAGGCGGGCGTTGCGCTTCCCCTTCATGGCCGGGACGAGGGCCGGAAAGAGGTTGAAGCGCTGCTCGAAGTCGTAGATGCCCTTGTGGTTTTCGATCAGAAACTTCGACCGGAAGTGGGCGTGGCCCATGCCCGCCCATCGGCTCACCTCCATCTGCCGCGAGATGTCGGCGAGGGTCCAGCGTCCCTCCCTCGGATCGAGAAACCACGTGCCCAGTCCGCTCGCCAGCGTGCGACCATGACTGTTGGCCACCCAGTCTGGCACGAAGGGAAAGTAGTGGTTGCCACGGTAGTACTGCATCGGGTAGAGCTGCTCCATCCACCCCTGCTTCAGCCATAGCTGCGCGTCCTGATAGACCTTGTCGCGGGCGTTGTAGCCATGGCTGCTATAGCGCGTGAGGTCGCTATATTTTCCCAGCGGCGAGGCGCTCACCTTCACCCACGGCTTGCGTGTCTCCACGGCCTCGTGGATGGCGCGCACGATACGGTTGATGTTGGCGCGGCGGTTGTCGGGCGTGTCGCCGTTTCGGCGTGTGGCGCGTGGCCATCCGTCGGGATAGCGGATATAGTCGAGGTGGATGCCGTCGATGTCATACTTCTCCGTCAGTTCGGCGCAGACGGAGGCAAGATAGGGCGCCACGCGCTCGTCGGAGGGGTCGAGATAGCCCGCGCCATCCAGTTTTCTGAGACGCAGTCCCTTGGCGCGCAGACGTCGGCAGCCGAGCGAGGTCCACGGTCCGCAGGGGATCGTGGCGAGCCAGGCGTGGATCTCCATGCCCCGCTTGTGACACTCCTCGATGGCGAAGCGCAGCGGGTCGTAGCCCGGGGCGCGCCCTTCCTGTCCCGTGAGGCAGCGGTCCCACGGCTCCAGGGCCGAGGGATAGGTGGTGGTGGCACGCACGCGCGCCTGGAAAAGCACGGTGTTGATATTGGCCTCGGCGTAGCGGTCGAGGATCTCTGTGAGCTGGCGCTTCTGGCGCTCGATGCCCTCCTGCGTCGTGGCGTAGCCCTTGGGCCAGTCGAGGTTGGAGAGCGTCGTCAGCCAGACGGCCCTTACCTCGCGCTTGGGCAGCGTCTCGAGGTTGAAGGCCTGGCAGCGCTCCTGCGCATGGCCTCCGAGACAGGGGAGGAGGGCGGCAAAGATCGTGGCCGAGGCTTGGCGTAAAAGTATCTTTGGATGGGTCATTGTTGTATTTTTGGCACAAAGTTAAGGATTCTTTTTGGTTATTTGAAATAATCGCCTTACCTTTGTCGGGTTGAATCAGAAAAATTGATGAGTATTATTTAAAAGCGAACGGATAAAATGAAGAAAATCACTACTTTGCTGCTGATGCTCGCCCTTGCCGTGGCAGCACACGCGCAGTTTCAGCAGGGCAAGGCCTACTTGGGTGCTTCCCTGACGGGAGTGGATCTCAACTATACGGGCAAGAACGGGCTCAACCTCGGCATTGAGGGCAAGGCGGGCTACTTGCTGGAGGACAACTGGATGGTGCTGGCCCAGGCCTCGCTGAAGCACACCGGGTCGAGCGACGCGGCCAGTTCCTTCACGGCGGGCATCGGCGGCCGCTACTACATCGTCCAGAACGGTCTCTACCTGGGGGCCAACCTCAAGTATCTCCATGCCGACCACAGCTACAACGACCTGATGCCAGGAGCGGAGGTGGGCTACGCCTTCTACATCAACCGCAGCGTGACGATCGAGCCCGCCATCTACTACGACCACTCCTTCAACAACAGCGACTATAGCACGGTGGGACTGAAGGTCGGTATCGGCATCTATCTCTTCGACGACTAATCGTAGCCATCGTCGGGAGGGCGCGGACGGCTCGACGCCATCCCCACTCCCTGGCACAGAAAACGATGATCCAGCAATATCCCTCACAACTTCTCCAGAAGGCGGTCGATGAGTTTGCCACGCTGCCGGGCGTAGGCCGCAAGACGGCCCTGCGCCTGGTGCTCTACCTGCTCCGCCAGCCCTCGGAACGTGCCGACTCGCTGAGCGAGGCCGTGCGCAGGGTGCGCCACGAGGTGCGCTACTGCCGGGTCTGCCACAACATCTCCGACCAGGAGGTCTGCCCCATCTGCTCCGACCCGCGTCGCGACAGCAGGACGATCTGCGTGGTGGAGAACGTCCAGGACGTCATGGCCATCGAGAACACGCAGCAGTACAACGGTCTCTACCATGTGCTCGGCGGCGTCATCTCGCCCATGGACGGCATAGGCCCCGGCGACCTGGAGATCGACTCGCTCGTCAGCCGTGTGGAGGCGGGCGGCGTGGACGAGGTGATCTTTGCCCTGGCGAGCACGATGGAGGGCGACACGACCAACTTCTATGTCTCCCGACGCCTGCAGCCGACGGGGGTGCGGACGAGCGTCATCGCGCGCGGCATCTCGGTGGGCGACGAACTGGAATATACCGACGAGGTGACACTGGGGCGCAGCATCCTCTGCCGCACGCCCCTGGAGACGGGCGGACGGTAGCCCCGTGGCCGCGCGAAACAAGAAATCTAAAATATGGAAAAAACAAGAAAGATACTCATGACGGAGTGTCTCGGATCCGTGGCGATCCTCCTGCTGCTGGCCTTGGTCTTCGAGACGGGGCTGGTCGCCGAGGGACTGTGGGCGACGGCCGACGGCACGACACTCTTCCTGGCGCAGACGGCGATGACGATCGTGCTCCTGGCCACCGTGCCCGGCGCGGTCTATCTCTTCCGCCTCCGCAGCGTGAGGGACCGCCTCATAGCGGACGGCGAGACGGCCCTGCGGCGCTGGGGCAGCGTGCGCATGCTGATGATCTGCGTACCGATGGTCCTCGACCTGCTGCTCTACTACCTCTTCGGGGCAGTGGTGGGCTTCTTCTACATGGCCGTCATCCACCTCCTCACCATCACCTTCGTCTTTCCCACCAAGCGGCGCTGCGAACACGAGTGCCGCGCCGAAGAGCAACCGGCGGAGGGCCCTATGCAGGACGATCCCTCCCACCAAGGACAACCATAGCACACACCTAATTTTATACAGACAGAGAGAAAGATGGCCCATAAGCTCACCGTCGTTATCGTCAGCTACAACGTCAAGTACTACCTGGAGCAATGTCTCGTCAGTCTGCGCCGCGCCCTCACGGGCATCGACGCCGAGGTCTATGTGGTGGACAACGACTCCAAGGACGACTCCATCGGCTATCTCGCGCCCCGCTTCCCCGAGGTGAAGATGATCGCCAGCCGCCACAATCTCGGTTTTGCGCGCGCCAACAACCTCGCCATCCGGTCGAGCGAGTCGGAGTATGTGCTGCTGCTCAATCCCGACACCATCGTCGGCGAGGAGTCCATCCGCCAGTCCATCGCCTTCATGGATGCCCATCCGAAGGCGGGAGCCGCGGGAGTGAGGATGCTGCGCACGGACGGCAGCGACGCCAAGGAGTCGCGACGCGGACTGCCCACGCCGCTCACCTCCTTCTACAAGATCTCGGGGCTCTGCGAGCGCTTCCCCAACAGCCGACGGCTGGGCAGATACTACATGAGCTATCTGCCGTGGGACGAGCCCAACCCCATCGAGGTCATCAGCGGCGCCTACTGCTTCCTGCGGCGAAAGGCGCTCGACGAGGTCGGACTGCTCGACGAGGACTTCTTCATGTATGGCGAGGACATCGACCTCAGCTACCGCGTGCTCAAGGGAGGCTACGAAAACTGGTACCTGCCCTGCCGCATCCTCCACTACAAGGGCGAGAGCACGCAGCGCGAGTCCTATCGCTATGTCCACGTCTTCTACGAGGCCATGCTCATCTTCTTTCGCAAACACTACGGCCACCTGAGTTTCCTGCTGAGCCTGCCCATCAAGGCGGCGGTCGTCGGCAAGGCGGCGCTGACGCTCATGCAGGTGCTGTGGTGGCGCGCCGTCAAGGACATGGGACTGCTGGCGCGGGCCCGACAGGTCTTCCCCACCTATCTCTTCATAGGACGGGAGGAGTCGATAGCAGCCTGTCGCACCATCGCCCAGAAGAAAGCGCTGACGGGCGAGTTTCGCGTGGCCGACCACAAGCGGCTGCCCGACGGCCACCTGGCGCTCACGGATCTTCTGCCCCAGGATGCGCCCTGGGTCGTGGTCTATGATATCACGGCCTACAGTTTCGACCAGATCTTCGAGATCTTTGGCCGCGAACCGCGCGAGAACGTCCTCATCGGCACCTACAATCCCTCCACCCAACTGATCATCACCGGCAATGAAATCATCTGACGCCAAGCAGCTGCCCGCAGTGCGCCTCCGCGCCCTGGAGCCCGAAGACCTCGACTTCCTCTACCGCATAGAGAACGACGAGGCGCTATGGGACTGTGGCACCACCAACGTGCCCTACAGCCGCCAGGTGCTGAGGGAGTATATCCTCTCGGCCCGCAACGACATCTATGCCGACGGACAGGTCAGGCTCATGGCGGAGAACGAGGCTGGCGAGGTGGTGGGCATTGGCGACTTCGTCAATTTCGACCCGCGCCACCAGCGGGCGGAGATCGGACTGGTCGTGCCGGTCGAATACCGCCGCAGGGGCTATGGATCGGCCATCGTCGGCAGACTGATCCACACGGCCCGCCATATCCTCCACCTCCACCAGGTCTATGTCTGCGTGGGCGTGGAAAACAAGGCCTCCATCGCCTTGTTCGAGAAGATGGGCTTCGCCACCACCGCCCGCCTCACCGACTGGCTCTGCGTAGGATCCGCGTATCAGGACGCGCTGTGGATGCAGCGCCTCCTTTAGTTTCCCCCATTCATTTTCTCGGCGCTTGCCCTCAGTTTTTGGGATTCGGATGGTGTCTTTGATGATCTTTTTGCCTAAGGCCAAATCGGGTAAAAAGTGCCATCAAATTTTACATCTCACACCCCCTTGGGTGACGAAGAGTAAGAGATGCATTCCTAAATGGGCTCATCCGAGGTTTGGAGCAACTACACGACGTAGCGTCATGAAAGGGTAAAGGCGTCCGCACGCTACAGACAAACAACGGGACCATGATCTACGAAGCGAGACCATAGAGGCCGCGCGATGGCGCTGGTCCGCCACGGGTCTCTATGGTCTCTGTGCTTTTTCCTACCGCTTCACGAGGTGGCCGATCACCTGCTGGCGGTTGCGGCCCGCGCCCCGGTAGCCGACGTGTATCCAGCAGGCCTTGCCCGTGGAGGCGGTCTCCCAGATGAGCTGGTCAAACGGGAGGTTGTCCATCATCCAGGCAAACCACTCGCGGCCCGTCTTGGCGTCAGGAATAAAAATGTCGGCAGCGCAGCCCCGCGTGTGGTCCGAGGTTTTCACGCCCCCTACGGCGGCGTTGAGCCTTGGCGAGCGGTAGCCGCTGTTGATGCGGACGGCGTGGCCGAGGTGGGCGCGCAGCGGCTCCAGGACGTGGAGGCAGAGCTGCTGAAGGTTGCCGACCGCCGAGAGCGGCGGCGTGTTGTCGATGCGCCGTGTGACGGCGACGAGGGAGGTGGTAAACTCCGTGAGGCGGAAGTGTTCTGATAAGATTATTGACATGTTCTTGATCATTTTTGTTCTTGAAAATTGTTTGACGACAGTTTTTTGAAGACTGATTTATGACTGGAGAGCCCGAAGTGGGATGCGCGAACTCTTAATGTAAGTTCGTAAGTTTGTAAGTTCGTAAGTTCGTAAGGTTGTTGGTATGGATTACAACACCTCTTGCCTGTACGATTTCTTATACACCCCTCTGTCGAGTCGCTCGACCATACCCTGCTGCTCCCATCGGCTGAGCATGGTACACACCCTTCCTTTCGTTACTTCGAAGCCCCTCACGCTAATGGAGGTATCATAGGCCTCCTCTGTGGTAAACCTGTCGGCCAACTGCTCGTAGATGGTATCGTTTTTGGTTCGGCGGGAGCGAGGCTTCCCCGACGGCACGTAGTCGGGCGAATGAAATGCCGACTCGATGCGGTTGCGGAAGAAGAAGATCGTATTGTCGATCATGTAGTCGGCGACCACGTTGAAGGCTTCGAGCATCTGCGGCGTCTGCTGGCGCCTAAGCAGTTTCTGCCATAGGGTGGGCTCGGCCTTCAGCCGCGTTTCCGCCCCCTGCATTCCGTAGTTCTGGATGAGCTGCTCGGCCACGCGGCAGAGCATCAGGCAGGTCGTCATGCGCATCGCCGTGGGGCAGGTGCGGAAGCGCTGGCGCGCCAGTGTCTTGTCGTCGTTCTTGATGCCCTCCAGTCGTATCTGCTCCAGCCATTGGCGGCCCTTCTCCTCCAGTTTGGGCAGCTCCACGTCGCCGATCATCAGCGGCAGCAGGTGGGCCACTTGCTGGATCTTCGTCTCCTGCTCCGGCGTCAGACGGTAGAGGCTTTCCGAGAGCGGCGTGAAGGTGTTGTCGGGTGTGCGGGCCAGGGCCATTCGGCTCAGAAAACCGTCCGTGTAGTTGGTCACGACGCGGTAGAGGGCGTCGGGCGTGCCACACATCACGACGTTCCACAGCAGTTTGTCGATGTGCACGTTGACGGCGTCCGCCGACTTGGCCTCGCGGTCGTAGGGCGTGCCGTCGTAGGCCTGTCGCAGCATCACGGAGAAGTCACACATGGCCGTGCGCCACTTCTGTGCCACGGTGTCGGCCTCGGGCGTGAAGGAAAAGGCGTGTTTGCCCCGTGTGTTGGCCAGTCGGTCGGCGAGATTGGCCACGGTGTTGTTCAAGGTCAGGCAGCGCACGGGATATTTCGGTTCTTCCGGCTGCTCCTTCTTGTTTTTGGCTGCCCGCTTTTGCGCGCGCCACTCCTCCTCTTGCAGCAGATAGCCCTTGTCGATCGCCTTTACCTCCGAGAGCCAGGCCGCTACCACAGGGTCGATGCTTCCCTTGCCCGAAGCGAAGTCGCCGGCGATGTAGCTGATGAGGTTGAGCTGCGAGGGTTTGCCGTGGATATCGACGCGCACGCCCGTGGCGAGCATGCCGATAGCCGGTGCGATGGCGAAGATGACGGGCATGGCGAGGTGCGGGCCCACGGCGCTGATGCTCTCCCTCACGCCTTGCGGCATTTTGGGCAGCGCGTTATAATAGAAGAGGTCGTCCTGCTCCATAGCCTCGTCGATGGAGTCTACCTCCCTGCCCTCGACGATCATGTCCTGGCGCACGGCCTCGATCACGTCCTTCAGCCGTTTCGGCATCTGCGTCTTTCTCTCGCCCAGCGCCGAGTCGATGCAGGAGAGCTTTTCGGCCTCGGCAAATCCGTCGTAGCAGGGGATGACGCGGTCGAGCACGGATCGGTCGAAGCCGCAGATGTGGCGGAGGTTGACGGCCAGCTCGAAAGTCAGCGTGTTGCGGTTGGACCGTATCGGGTGCTCGCCGTCGTTGTAGAAGGTCCACCATTTCTCGATGATGCGGTCGTAGGGAATGCCCTTGTAGCGCAGAGGCTTCTCCTCTTCGCTTTCTTCCTCGCCTGTGTGGCCTTCCTGCTCTTCCGTGGTGGTTTCGTCCGCTTCCTTGCTCGTTGTTTCACCTTTCCCCGTTTGGTTCTTCTCCTCGCTTTGACCGTCCGATTTAGAGACCGTTTCAGAGACCGCAGAAGTCGTTTCTGAGGCCATGGTAGCCGTCGGGCCTCCCGACTTCCGTTCGCCCCTTTGCGTTGTCTCAGAAGCCGTAGCGACAGCCTCCGTGGCGGTTTTAGTGGCAGCTTTCGTGGCCGTAGCAGAACCCGTAGCCGTCCCGCACTCCGTATTATCAAAAAGGTCCTCATGGAGGTAGAGCAAATCCTCGGACGTGGTGGCAAAGAATACGCGGGTGATGTCCTTCGCCCCAGCGTCATACTCCACGCCCAGCAGGTCGGAGGCCCAGCGCAGGTTGGCCTCCTGGTCCATCTCGGGATGGCGGCGGAAGACGACGTGGAGGCCGCCTCCGCGGGCGCTGCGCTCCAGCATGAGCAGGCCCAGTTCGTCCTTCTTCTCGATCGCCGTAGCAGCGACCAGATTCACCTCGTCTGCACTCAGATGGTCAATGTCCATGCCGACCGACTTGCTCAGTCGCTTCGCCCCTTTGAGGCAACCGTCCTCCGTGGGCAAGCAGGAGTAGTTGAACTGCACCAGCTTGCGCTTCGCCGCCGAGACGTCGGTCTCGGGCTTCGGATGGCGAATCGTTTCCACCCAGCGCTGCTGCGCCTGGCTGTCGCGATAGCGGCGGTAAGCCTCCTCCGTCGCCACGGCCTCCATCATCTTGTGGCCCTGCTGATAAAATATTACATGTACGCTCATGATTGTTTCTTCCTCCTTTCTTTGTTATTTCGTCAGTTGCTCATTGAGCAGGGCGTCGATGGCGTCCTGCGCCTCGTCCATGATGGCCTGGGCGA
>OFMN01001627.1_pt1 | contig 14202 bp, 20 predicted proteins | sample 1541791 | NCBI WGS metagenome assembly OFMN01 (sample SAMN04209248, study PRJEB22552) | human gut metagenome | biome: gut; material: feces | host: Homo sapiens | place: USA: Oklahoma
CGCGGAATCCGAGTAGCGCGGATCCGAGCCGTCCAGGGTGTAGCGCACCTTGCCGAACGCGGTAATCTTGCCCTGGCTGATGGTCGGTGCGCTCGAGCGGCAGTCCTCATCGACCAGTGCATATACGCCGCCGCACTTTTTATTTTGGGTAATAAGCTCTCTCAGCCTTGCCGACGTTCGCCAGCCCCCATCCGGGAGGCGGGAGATGTCGTTTATCCTGCCTCTCCTGCCGGGAGAGGCCGCAACGAAGGCGGCAGGGAGATATTTTGATAAGGAGATCGTTAGAATGGATAAGGCAAAGCGTAAGGCAATCATTGCAGGCAACTGGAAGATGAACAAGACCGCCACTGAGGCAGCCAAGCTGGTGGACGAGCTGATCCCCGCCGTCAAGGATGCTTCCTGTGAGGTCGTTATCTGCACCCCCTACACCGATCTGGTCACCGCTGTGGAAAAGACCAAGGGCACCAACATCCATGTGGGTGCTGAGAATGTCCACTTTGAGAAGTCCGGTGCGTTCACCGGCGAGATCAGCGCCGATATGCTGGTGGATCTGGGCGTGGAGTACGTCATCGTCGGCCACTCCGAGCGCCGCCAGTACTTTGCAGAGACCGACCAGACCGTGAACAAGCGCGCTCTGGCTGCCCTGAATGCGGGCCTGAAGGTCATCATCTGCGTGGGCGAGAGCCTGCAGCAGCGCGAAGAGGGCGTGACCGAGGAGCTGGTGCGGATGCAGACCAAGATCGCCCTGCGCGACGTGACCGCCGAGCAGATGGCAAATGTGGTCATTGCCTACGAGCCCATCTGGGCCATCGGCACCGGCAAGACCGCGACCGCTGACCAGGCCGAGGAGGTCTGCGCTCAGATCCGCAAGGTCATCGGCGAAGTGTACGGCGAGGCTGTGGCCGAGGCTGTCACGGTCCAGTACGGCGGCAGCATGAACGCCAAGAACTGCGAGGAGCTGCTGAGCAAGAAGGATGTGGACGGCGGCCTGATCGGCGGCGCATCTCTGAAGGCTCCTGATTTTGCTGTGATCGTCAATGCCGCTTCCAACGGCTGAGAAGGCTCTCTGACCTGTTTTCCCAGCGCCCGGCTGCGCCGTTTTTCCAGCGCTGTGCCGGGCGCTATTTGTTCTAAATCAAAGGAGATTCAACGTTATGTCCAAGAAACCTGTACTTCTGTGCATCATGGATGGCTTTGGCTGGGTGCCCAACGAGACCTACGGCAATGCCGTGGTCGCCGCAAAGACCCCCCATCTGGATGCCCTGATGGCAAAATATCCCATGACCACCATCGATGCCTCCGGCATGGCTGTCGGCCTGCCCGATGGCCAGATGGGCAACTCTGAGGTGGGCCACACCAACATGGGCGCTGGCCGCATCGTTTACCAGCAGCTGACCCTCATCACCAAATCCATCCGGGACGGTGAGATGTTCAAGAACCCCGTGCTGGTCAAGAACATGAAGGCTGCCATTGAGGCAGGCAAGGCCATCCACCTGATGGGCCTGGTGGGCACCGGCGGTGTCCACAGCCACGCTGACCACTGGTTCGGCGTGCTGGAAATGGCAAAGCACATGGGCGCAAAGGAAGTCTACCTGCACTGCATCACCGATGGCCGTGATACCGACCCCCACGCCGGCAAGGGCTTCCTGGCTGACCTGCAGGCCAAGCTGGATGAGCTGGGCGTTGGCAAGATTGCCAGCGTTTCCGGCCGTTACTACGCCATGGACCGCGACAACAACTGGGACCGCGAGGAGAAGGCTTACGCCGCATTCGTCTACGGTGAGGGCAGCCACGCTGCCAACGCTGCCGAGGCCATTGAGGCATCCTATGCTGCCGATAAGACCGACGAGTTCGTTCTGCCCTGCGTCACCTGTGAGGGTGGCCGCGTGCAGGATGGCGATACCGTCATCTTTATGAACTTCCGTCCCGACCGTGCCCGCCAGATGACCCGCATCTTCTGCGATGACGACTTCAAGGGCTTTGAGCGCCGCGGCGGCCGCAAGCAGGTCAACTATGTCTGCATGGCCGAGTACGATGCCACCATGCCCAACTGCGAGGTCGCCTATCCTCCCGTGGAGCTGAAGAATGTTCTGGGCCAGTACCTGTCCGAGAACGGCAAGACCCAGCTGCGCATCGCCGAGACCGAGAAGTACGCTCACGTCACCTTCTTCTTCAACGGCGGCGTTGAGGCTCCCTACGAGGGCGAGGACCGCTGCGTCATCCCCAGCCCGAAGGTGGCCACTTATGACCTGAAGCCTGAGATGAGCGCCCCCGAGGTAGCCGACGAGTGCGTCAAGCGCATCGAGAGCGGCAAGTATGACGTGGTCATCCTGAACTTCGCCAACTGCGATATGGTCGGCCACACCGGTGTCTTTGAAGCAGCAGTCAAGGCCGTCGAGGCTGTGGACGCTGCCGTCGAGAAGGTCGTCACCGCTGTGCTGAACGCTGGCGGCTGTGCCTTCCTGACCGCCGACCACGGCAACGCCGAAAAGATGAAGAACCCGGATGGCACCCCCTTCACCGCCCACACCACCAACGTCGTGCCCTTCGTGGCCATCGGCTGCGGCGACGTGAAGCTGCGCGAGGGCGGCTGTCTGGCCGACATCGCCCCCACCATGCTGCCCTACATCGGCCTGCCCGTCCCGGCCGAGATGACCGGCAAGAGCATCATCGCCGAGTAAGCACTACCTGAAACAAAGCAAGCGCCCCGCAGTTCTCTTGCGAACTGCGGGGCGTTTTTTGTGCTGTGTGTTCAGCGCTCGACCCAGACGGACATCCGCGCGCTGGTGGTGATGTCACCGAGGAGGACGGTGTCCATCTTGATGCTGCAGGTGACGGCCAGCGCCTGATTGGAGTCGCTGCCGGTGAGCACCGAGGCGGGCAGGTTTTTGAGGGTCAGCACGGCGGTGCCGTTGGACAGCTCGCCGCTCAGGGTGCCCTCATAGTTCACCTCGCCGATGCGGATGCCGGTGAGGGAACCGGTCATGTTCATGGAAGAGATCTGCTTGACCGGAAGCTCGAGGGTGAAGGTGCCGTTGGGCTGGCGGGTGAGGGTGGCTTCGCGGGCGGTGTCCACGGCGCTGTCGGCCATCGACTCCTTATCTCCGGTCTCCCGCCAGAACCGGACGCCGACACTCATCTTGACGGCGGCGGCACTGGCGCTGACCGCCAGCGTCAGGAGGAGCAGCAGCGAGACGAGGACCGCCCCGGCGCGTCTGTTCAGATGCTTTAAGGAAATCATCATAGCAAAGATCGACCTTTCCAGCCGCAGGTGCGGCTCTATTCGTGCGTTCTGTGCAGAGCGGGCATTTGCTTCCTGCTGCGCAGCCGGAACGAACGAGAAGGATTTGTCACCGCAAAAATAACATATTCAGAAGAAAAAGTCAATCTGCCTTGTCATGGTTTCACAAAACCGTTTCACATTGGACATATTTTATGTAGCAAAAACCGCAAATGCGGCTGTAGCGCGACACGATTTTTGAGAAATTCGGACAGGATAATTGAGAAAAAATAGCGCCGTTCTAAGAAGAAAATCTTAGGCTCGTCCCACAGCAAACGCGGCCCCCTTCAAGGTGGTCTGCGTGTACTGCGGGACGAGCCTTTGTGGTTGCCCGGGAAAGATGCAAACTGCCTTTACCCCGGGGTTTTTGCTTCACCGCTTATCTCATTCGTTGGTAGCTTCTTCCTGAGTAGCCAAATACTCAGCGACAGGAATGATATAGGCTTCGGGAAGCTCCTCGATCTCGCGCTTGCCGTTCTTGACGAGAACGGCATAGACGGCGATCATATAGGTCTTAACCTTCATTTCTGCTTACCTCCTTTTTCAAGCGTTTCAACACGGGCTTTCAGCTCCGCGTTGGACTGTTCCAGCGCAGCCAGCTCTTCAAAGAGTCCAGCGATCGCCTCGTAGAGGTCGACATTCCGTTCTTCCATCTCCTCTGCCCGGTCACGGGCGATCTTGGAGATAGGTTTTTTCGGAGTCAAATACTTCATAGCTTTATTCATACGCACCTCCGAAACCCGAGATGGAGACTTCACCCTCGAAGCCCTCATTCTTTGTGATAGTGAAACGGATATTCACGCCCCACTTGCTCGCGGTCTTGGTCTTGTTGGTGAAGTTGTAGACACGGTTGATCTGCACCATCGCCGTGATGTCCTCCCATGTGGGAACGGCGTCAAAACCGTTGTTGCACGCCTCCACCTTGGCGACCGCGCCCTCGATCTTCCACGTCGGCGTCACGAGCACCTTAGTCGCCGCTGCATCGGTCTCCTCCGGCGCGACCAGCTCGAACTTAATGACTGTCTCTTTCTTGCTGAAGGAGAATACACGGACGCTGGTGGCGAAGTTGCCGTCGACCGCCTCGATGCGGAGCTGGTGTTGTCCATTGGTAAGCGAGAGCCACTTCTCTCGGGTCAGCTCGATCGTTTCCTGCTGTCCCAGCGTTGCTTGATAGCTGCGGATCTGCACGTCATCCACGAACTCGGTGACGACCACATTGTCGCCCTCAACGTCGCTCACGGTGTAATTCTCTGCGAAACTCCCGTTCTTCAGACCGAGGGCCTTGTCCTGCCCGGAGATCGTCGGTGCGGAGTTTGTGCGTTTGAAGGTGACGCGACGGTAGGCCGTACCGCCCTTGCCGTCCGTGACGGTGATCTTGAGGGTGTTGACCGAATTAAGCCCCAGCGCATAGAGCTTCTCGGAGGTGATCGTCACGGTCAGCTCCTCGCCCTTGGGCGCATTGTTGATCGTGCGAATCGTCTCGTCGTTGAGTTCCTCCACGACGGTCAGTGTGTCGCCGTCCGCATCGTCAATGGTGTAGGCATAGGTGAAGCCGAGGTTCTTATCTCCGAGATTGCCGTCGCTGCCGGAAATGGTCGGTGCGGAGTTTGTGCGGGTGAATGTCCACGTCCGGGTCGCTGTGCCGCCCTGTCCATCGCTGACGACGACCTTGACGGTGTGTTTACCGAGACTCAGGGAGTCGACATCGACAGAGATGGTGTTTACCAAATTTCGCGTCGGGGCAAACGACTTCGTCGTTTGCCCATCGAGCGACTCCGTCGCCGTCAAGACGTCGCCGGAGTCGGCGTCATCGACCGTGTAGGTGATCGTGAAATTGCTGTTTTTATCTCCGAGGTCTCTGTCACTGTCAGAGATCAGAGGGTCAGTGTTCAGGATTTCAAGGACGGGGCGGAAACCGACCCTCGGGTCGGAGTACGTAGCATAGTAGCTGTCCCAGTAGCGGGCCGAATTGTACCCGCGAACCGCACGGAGCGACGTATTCGAGGAATACGTCTCTTGGCACCAAGTATAGACGCCCATCCAGTTCCAAAGCTGATTATGTGCACTGCTGAGATCGGTTGAATTGAGGCTGCTGTCGAGATCGGAGGACACAGGAGCCGGAAGACCCGTGATGACCTCCTCGCGGGTGACAAACCTGTCCCACTCATTGTTGGCGGGCGTGCCGCCGGAGTACCAGTCATTTGTCGATCTGGGGCCTGTGCCACCCGTCAGGGAGCGGAGCTTGTACTTCGCGCCGTCAATGTTGACTTCCTTGCCGAAGATCCAGCCCGCGCTGTTAAGGTCGTTCCAAGTGACATTGACAAGGATGACGCGGTCGCAGATGAGCAGCGTCTTGTCGCCATCCTTGATCTTCACCCACTGGAGCTTCTTTGCGTTGTCCGAGGGTGTATTGCCGAAGCTGTAGTTTGAAATGCCTCCGGACATTGAGGGGATATTGCCCAGGCCTGCGCCCGAATATGGTTCACTGTCGTTACGCCACGGCTTTGTGGGTCTTGCCAGCGCCGCGCCGTTGTTGTAGAATCCGCCGAGCTTGACGGTTCCGAGATATTGCGCCATAAGGTAGCTCTCCTTCCGTTTTGATGAAGCGGTAGGGAGCGAAGATCTTCTTCGCCAGATTGTAGGCGCAAGCCCATCGGGCGAAGCCGAGCCACGAATTGACCGATTGGACGATCGCCGCCTTCGTGATCGTGCCCTCCTGCAGCTTCTCCATCATCCGCTTGATGCGCCGCTTCTCCCGCCGTTTCGACTCGGTACGGAGAAGCAGATGCGTCGCTTTGATTTTGAAGCCGTAGGCGTTCACGCCCTGCCGCACATAGAAAATCTTGGTCTTCTGGTTGGTCTCAAGGTGCAGTCTCTCTTGGAGGAACACCTTGATCTTTGCTAACCACTCCCGGGCGATTTCCTTGTTTGGCGCTATGACGACGACATCGTCCATGTAGCGCGTGTAGAGCGTCGCACCGAGGAAGCGGATGCAGAATTGATCGAGCTCGTTGAGGTAGATGTTGGCAAAGTCCTGAGAACTCACATTTCCCAGCGGAATCCCTCTCTCGCCCTCCGGCGAGCTGTCGATCACTTTGCAAAGAAGCCTGTAAAAACGGAGGAAGTCCTCGTATTTCTCGGGGTACTTCTTCTTGAGCTTCTTGAACCGCTTCGCGATGATCTGCTTGAGCACGCTGCGGTCGATGCTGTAGAAAAACTTGCGGACGTCGATCTTGATGACCGTCGCCTCGTCGCCCCACTTCATGCGGGCGACCCTCATGTCATGCTGTACATTGAAGGCAGCTCGGATGGGGCCTTTTCCGTACATACACGCAAATGAACGGTTGACGAATACCGGGCGGAAGAGCGTCTGCAGCTCCTGATGGATGACGAGCTGCACGATCTTGTCCCGCAGCGGCGGGATGTGGAGACTGCGCTCCTTTGGCTCCACGATGATCCTGTGCCGATACTTTCCCGGCGTGTACTCACTAACGCCCGCCTGTCTCGTTTTCTCAATTTTCTTGAGATCGCGCCACAGGCGCACGTTGTTCACCTCGGAATAGAGGTCGTAGAGCACGGCCTCCCGCGTGAACTTGCGGCTGCCTCGCAAGGCGGTCTTATAGCCCGCCTCGATCGCTGACCAGCCCACGGCGTCCTCATAACTGGAGGGTGGCGGGATTGGCGGCACGAGGGCCTTCTTGGTGTTCTTTGTGTTGTAGAGCATAATTGGGAATTTCGTCATTCGTGGCATCCTTTCCTTTTAGAACGGCTTGGCACCCATGACGCGGGTTGCTACCCACATTGTAGACCTCCCTCCGCCTCCCAATACGAGAGGGCGGGCGAAGCTCAGTCACTGTTTTTACGCCGTTTCTCAACATGGCGAAGGATTACCTCTCCCTTGAAGTATAACAAGGACACGCACCTGAAGCCGTGGCCGCAGATGACGTAATAACCTACAAGGCGGGGCGGAAACCGACGTTCGGGTTGGAGTTCGTAGCATTGTTGTTGTTCCAGTTGCGGGCCGAATTGTACCCGCGAATCGCACGGTTCGACGCCAGACAGAGATAACCCTGAGTAGGTGCTGTACTTTTTCTGATGGTCTATTTTCGGTTGTTGATGAAGAACTTTTGCAGTCCTCCAATGATGCGCCCGATCTCCTCGAGCTTTCCTTGCAGTTCCAAGAGTTTCTTCTGCGTGATGTACCTCTGGTTCTTGGCGACACCTAAAAGCACGAGCAGCAGTGTCTTCTCTGCGTCCGCCTCATCCAGCCACATGAGCCGTCTGTTGACGTTCGTGAGGTTGTTGGCCATAACAGCCGCTCGGATGAGCTTGTAGCAGGATTGCTTGATCTCTTGGCACAAGGAGAACTTCTCGGAGGCGGGGAAGTTTTTCAGCAAGGGGTATATATCCCTTTCGAGAAATATCTCAGTTTTCTTTTGTAGGACTGACGGCTCTGCCATGATACACGCACCTCTTTTCCCGAACGCGGGCAAGCTCGGCGCGATCACCATAATATTCGAAGCCGTAGTCCGTGAGTTTGATCCTGACAGGCTTGCCGCTGATGATGCTGTGCCCTGTGATGAGGACGTCGGCGTCCCCTGTGAGGGACAGCCCCGCCTCCGTCTGCAGGTTCAGCACGCCATCCGGCAACCCGCCGCACTTCTCGCATACCGGGGCCAGCTCCACGAGCAAGCTCCCGATGATGCAGCTTGCTTCCTTGCGGCTGCAAGCGACCTTATACATAGATTTTTCGCGCCACAGAGTCGTAAATCCCTGACGTGATCGCGACCGAGGTCACGGTGTTGAAGTTGATGAGAAAGACATTGTTGACCATGTTGTTCAGCGTCGCATCCTTCAACACCTTAATCTCTTTCTGCGCGTCGGCAATCTGAGCCTCATGGAGAATGACTGCTTCACGGTTTGTGAAAATGCCTTCGTCCATGTGGTTCATATTCACCTGACTCACAGGCGTTCCTTCCTGAATGACCTCTCCCGTCTCAATGTCTTGGACGTGATCGAGCCACCCGATTTTTTCATAGGCTTTCATTGCTGCTTTCGACCTCCACTTCTAAGATATTATATTTGAAGGCTATATAAAGCCCCTTGCCCGGTGTTTTTGTGAAGACCCGTTCGCCCGCTGACGCGATGATGTCGCCGTCTTTGTCCACGAGCTGCACCTCGGCGACGTCACCGATCACGGTATCGTCGAAGTAAATGTAGACCCTTGCGCTTGCGCCCTGCACGAAGCGGCGGAAGGGCTCCGCTGTCTGTGGCACGCCGTTGAGCGTGTAGTCCGCATGATCGACCGAGTCAACGAACCGCTGCCCGATCTTCTGGATACCGATAGAAGTCAATGTTTTCATTCTGCTGCGCCTCCTTTCGCGTTGGTAGAGCAGCGCGTGGAGGTGGAGCATCTCTGGTAGACCTTTACACCCTGCGCCGCCTTCGAGCCCACCTCAATGTCCGAGGCGAAGCCCTGATAAATGGTGTACGCGCCGAAGTGATAGAACTCCTCGGAGGCTGCAAATGTGCCGGCTCTCGGGAAGGGATTGCCGCCGCCCGATGCGCCGCCTTGCGCCATGACCGTCGAGGCCACGAGATGTCCTTCACTGACGATATCCTCCTATAAATTCATAACCGGGTTGTAGACCTTCTCGACATACTCCCCGATGCTGTATTGCTCGCGCCCCTCTGTTTTGAGTTGCTGCATGAACCGATCGGTCTCCACCGCCAGCTTCATCAGCTTCAGGACACCAACCTGCTCCGATGTCACTTCGTGCATCTCCGGCCCCACCGTTGCCATGATCGCCTTGCGGAGGTAGAAATCTGCGGTGTAGACATCCATCTCGCTGAAATCCTTCCACACCTCCCGGGCGAACTTCTTGCGGTTGAGCCGGGGCTTATCAGGTGGGAGAACGCCGTCCGCTTGGAGCTGCTTCTTGATCGCCGCACGCTCGGCCTTCTCCCGCTGCGTGAGGCGTTTCTTCTTCGTCGGCATACCGTCCCCCCTTAACACGCAAGCGGCCCGCCTGGGGGCTGCTGCGCGGCCTTCTGCTGCTCTATGAGGGCCCGCGTGAACTCCGCCGTCTCCACCTGCTGCCGGAGATGCACGGCGGAGGCGAGCACCTGGGCCGTCGAGGTGAGCTCGGAGGTCGTGAGCTTGAGCAACTCCTCGCGGTCTTCCTTGCTGGTGTTCTCTCCCAGGAAGCGCCGGGATCGGACGATCTCGTTCACGGCCAGGACGGCGGCGAGCCTCTCGACGAGCCCCATCGCCCCAGCCTTCCGCCCGCTCACGCCTCCACCTCCGACTCGATCGGGCCGTAGCCCAGCCGATCCCGGTAGACATTCGCCGCCCGGATGACCTGGGCGACGGCTGCGTCGCTCGCCAGTCGGTCGCCCAGGCTTCGCCGCTGCTCCGGCGTCGCGCCATTCTCCCGGATGACCTCCGACACCTCCGCCACGTCCCGGGGCGAGATCTCCGTCAGACGGCGGGCCACTCCGGGCGGGAGCCGCTGATAGTGCAAGCGGAGGAAGATGATCCCGGTCTCCACCACTATGTCCAGCTCCGTGTCCCGGATGCTCTCTTGCATCCGGTGGATGGCTTCCAGCGCGGCCAGGACATCGAGCTCCCGCTGGTTCTCGTTATCCATCCCGCCCGGCCCCCTTCCGCTGCTCTCTGGCAAGGATCGCCTTGAGGCCCTCGATGACCTTCTCGCATTGCGCTATGTTCAGCCATTCGATGCGGTCGACATGGGCCACGCGCTTGACGAAGCCTTGAATGCGGCGCGGGTCGTCATTCCAGCCCAGCGCCTCGCACAGCGCGTAGATCTTCCGGCGCTGTGCGGTGGTGCGGATGTCGCCGCCCGTGTCCGTGCGCTTGTCCCGCACGCTCCGACTCACACTGTCCTTCATGTTCTGCAGCACGCGAGCAACAGTGTTGACCTCGCCCTGCGTCAGCATCTTCATGGACTCCTTGCCTGTCTCGCGGTAGACAACCGCGTGCAGGTCTTCGTCCGTGAGGTGCAGCTCCGGCGACTTCGCGATCGCCCACAGCGTGCGGATGGAGGGCTGTTTGCGCCCAGTCCTTGCTGCTGTCATTCCGTGAGCCCCCTTCCTCAGTTGCCCGCCTTGATCTGCTCCAGCTTGGCGATGTTCACCTCATAGCCGAACACGTCGCTCTGTTTCCACGTTGCGCCCACGGCGTTCACTGTGTCCTCGCCGTACTTCTTCAGAGCCTCCTTGCTGACCTTCTCTTCCACCACGATGCAGTCCGTCATCTGGCGGGACTTGAGACGGCGGATGATCTCCTCCAGCTTCTCCTTCGCCCGGGGCAGCGAGACGGATGTGGAGAGCCGGAAGCCTACCTCGCCGAACGTCAGCACCACCGACTTCGTCTTGCCCATCTCGTCCCTGTGGTCGGTGACGAAGCTCTTGATCTCGCGCTCCAACTTGGCCACATTGTCGTTGAGCGGCTTGCTCTGCTCCTCGGCGACCTTCTGTGCCCCTAAGATTTGCTTCTGCATATCGCTCTGGATCTCGCCCAGCGCGATCTGCGCCTCGGCGATCTGACGGAGGGCGTCGTTCACGTCCTCCCATGAATGGAGGCTCGGGGCCTCGACTACTCGTTTCCTTGCCATGTTTGCGGCTCCTTTCAATTTGTTAATGTTGCGGGCTTTACGCCCGGTAGTCTCGCTTGGTGCGCTTGCCGCGCTCCGGGATCTCGGTGAACAGTGCCACAAGACCCATCGGCAGCGTCAGGAGGATCGCTGTCGCGTCCCGATCCTCCGGCGTCCCGCCATAGGCCGCCATCAGGAGCAGCACGCCGGAGAGCAGGATGAGGATCGCTCCGCTGATGCGTTCTATTCTCATATTCGCTGTCCCTCCTCAAAGCATCATCATGGACGACGCCTGTGCTATGGTCTTCACCGTCACCGTCTCCTCGCCCGTCTCCTTGAGGATGCGTCGGACGTTAGAGAGCGTGCGGTCGAGCAGTCGGAAGCACCCGGTCTGCATATTGCACGCCCGCGCTTTCAACTCCACCAGCGCCTCCGGCTCGATCTGGAAGTCCGTGAGATAGCCCTCCACCTCCGAGGGGGAGAGGCCCCGCAGCGAGGCGTAGAAGTCCACCCGGTTCGCCATACGCACGAGGTAGGTCTTGATCTGCGCCTCCAGTTTCGGCTCGCCCGCGATCACAAGACCCACGTCGCTCTGATCGAACACCGCCCGCAGGATCTCCATTTTCTTCTGTGTGTACTTGCTCACCAGCTTGTCCGCCTCGTCGATGATCAGCAGGTATCCCTTGTTCGTGTTGAAGAACTCCCGGATGCCGTTCACCCTGCGCCAGATCGTGCCGTAGCCGTTTGGGAGCCCGATGCTCCGTTCAATCGCCTCCACAAGGTCGCGGCTGCTCATAGTGTCGTCGCACTCGATGTAGGCCACGCGGGAGAGCTTCGCGTACTGCCGCAGGGCGTAGGTCTTGCCGTAGCCACTGCGGGCGACTACGATGCCGAGGCCAATGTACTCCTGACAGCTCTGGCATACACCGAGCACGGCCTTCGCGTCCCGGCTCTCAAAGAATACGGGCGTCTGCCACGTCTTGCCCTCTGACTTCGCCAACGGCGTCGTCAGGTCGACCGCCTCGCCCGTCTGCCGGGTGAGGAAGTCCGTCAGCTTGCTCTCAAGGTCGTTCGGGTTGCTGTCATACTTGCCCGTGAGATACCGGGAGACGGTGGTGCGGCTGTAGCCGATGTCCTTGGCGACCGCCGCGATGCTTGAGTGCTGCGTCTGGATGTAGTTGTTCACGCGCTGTGCGAGGGGGCTGATGTTGGTGTAGATTGCGGTGCGCTCCGCTGCTGTAACTTCCATGATGTACCTCCGTTATTATTCGTTCATCGCTCTCAAAAGGGAGAGCGCCTTGTCGCCTTTGGCGTTGAGGAAGGTGTCGTCCGTGGCCTTCTTCCGGCTCGTCTTGCTTGCCTGTTCCGATCGGAACATTCTGTCCTTGGGCAGGGAGACCAGCTTCTGGCTCGGCGTGGCCTTGATGGTCAGGTCGATCATGCCCACTGCATCCGAGGGCCTTGCACCGTCCTCGAGCCGCAGCTCGTAGGGGCGGACTCGCTCCTCCAGATACTCCCTGACCTCTCGCTCGTTTCGTTTCTGATCTCGCAGATGCTTCTCCAGTGCCGCCTGAGAACAATGCGGGCCGAAGGCGAGCAGCTCGGCGGACACCGCCTCACAGATCTTCTTGCCGTCCATGTCGTACACATAGAGCTTGGTGACATCGGTGCTGCTCTTGCGGTACTCCCATACGGCGGCGAGGCGTCCGCCGTGTGGTGCTTTGCCCAATTTGTAACGCCGGGAATGAATTGAAGTAAGGGGGGAAGACCCTCGCCGCTCGCTTTTACTCTACCGTTCGCCGATTTGCTATTTCATTTTCGGTCGGGGTGTGCTATGATTTATTTTGCTTTATACTTAAATCAGATTACACCCCTATTATAGTAGCCTATTCGCTAATTGTCAAGCCAAAATTAGCCTGTTCACTATATTTCAAGGAGACTATTCACTATGACTATTTACGACCGAGTTCTCGCATTGATAAAAGAGCAAAACCTTACAGTCAAGCAAGTTGAGAGGGAATGTGATCTTGCCAATGCGACTATCCGCAGATGGGCAACTCAAACCCCGAATGTTGAAAGCGTCCGAAGAGTAGCGCATAGGCTAAGTGTGACGCTGGATTACTTGGTGGAGGGAGGTAGCTCAAACACAACCCCCGGCGCGTGCGATGGTGTCGGATTGTCTGAGATGGAGAGCGACTTGATCGCCATGTTCCGCTTATTGCCGATGGATGCTCAAAAGGAAGTTTTTGACTTGGTTCACTACAAGTACAGCCGGGTCAGCACCGGGGAAAAAGAGTCTATATTCTGGACATATTTCGGCGAGAGCAACAACGCAAAAAGCGGCCCCGCCGAGGACGCTGAAGCCCAAGGTGGAACCGCTTGAATTTTTGCGCTGTTTTGATTTAGTTGTAAATCTGTTTTCTGTCACTTTGCTTTTTGAGTGCCAGCCGCCCGAAAACGCCCGAAAACCCTTGAAAATAGGCAATGTGACATAGGTGACGCCGATTTGAAAAAATGTCACATTGCTCGCCGCCTGTTTTGGCCCGGTTCGCCGCCCCGCCGCGCACGCCTCGCACGGCCAGCGCACGCCCTAATCCCCGCCGATCCGCGCCGAAAAGCCCCGTTTTCCCCAAAACTCGCACGCTCTAACGCTCCGTTAGCACGCTTGCCCCTCTTGCAATCCGCCGCCGCGTCTGCTACAATAGCAACATGAGCCGCGAAGCTCTCGTCCTCTTGGTCTGCTGCTGTGACTTCCGGGACAGGGCCGAGCGGCTCATACCATCTAAAAGCCTCAGAAATGCCGTTATATGGGCGTTTCCGGGGCTTCTTTGTATTCTGCGTATGTGTGCGCCTCGCCGCGCCGCCGCCGTTGTGCGGCCTCGTGGGCGTGAAAAAAGCGCCGACCGCCGCCGACGCATCCTCATCTCAAGATTGTTGATAATTCGCGCCTCCGTCCCGCGCCGAAAGTCGCCGTTTCCCGCGTATTTCAAGGGTTTTCCCGCCGTCTCCCCCCTCATCCCGCCTTATCCCACATTTCTCAAATATCCTGTCTCCCCACAGCGGCCGAAGGCGCAAAAAAGCCGCCTCCCGGCGGGCGGGAGGCGGCAGAGATCAGGGAAGATCAGACCTCAAAGTCGGGGTCGTCCTTCAGCACATGGATGCTGGTCATAAAGGCGCTCTGCTCAGGATCCTGGAACGGAGCCTCCTTGACGTACTTGTTCAGTGCGATGGCAGTGCGGGCGGGGTCGGCGATGGTGCCTGCGCCGCCGATGCAGCCGCCGGGGCAGCCCATGCCCTCCAGCAGGT
>OFMN01001638.1_pt1 | contig 14109 bp, 9 predicted proteins | sample 1541791 | NCBI WGS metagenome assembly OFMN01 (sample SAMN04209248, study PRJEB22552) | human gut metagenome | biome: gut; material: feces | host: Homo sapiens | place: USA: Oklahoma
CCGAGAGCAAGCCCGGCGTTGTTGACCAGCACGTCAATGTCGCGCCAACGTCCAGTAAGACTGTCGAGAGCCTCCTGCGCCGCCTTGCGGTCGCGCACGTCGAAAGCAAGCGTAGTCACCTCCACTCCTTCCAATTCAGCCTTCATAGCCTCCAACTTTTCCTTGTTGCGCCCGGTCAGCACCAAATCGTAGCCGCTGCCGGCGAATTTACGGGCACAAGCCTCTCCGATTCCGCTCGTAGCCCCCGTTATCAATGCTATTCTGTTCATTGTTGTCTAAGTTGTTTTTTCAAGGCAAAATTAGCAATAATCAGTAAAAAATGGCACCAACCCGCATTTTTTAATTCTTTTGTTGCCCACCAGAGCCATTGCCGCCACCCTTCATCACGTCGTCGTTGCTGATTGAGCGTTCCGTGCGTTTCACGTTTACATTCATACTGCCAAGCCTCCATGACAGGCTGACTCCGAAGCGGCATGCATAATCCTTGTAATGCGACGTCTGCCGATAAGTGTCGGTGACAGTTGTGCTTGAATATTTTTTCCATGCCGAAAAGAAGTCGCTCGCAAAGAGAGATACCTCCATACGGTCTTCTTTGAGGAATGAGCGGTTGAGCGAAAGTCCGTAGAAATTATATGAGCCCGACCGACCTTGCAGCGAAATGTAGGGTACGCCGTATCCGCCGTAAGCCGTAAAATCCAGCTTCCACGGCAAACGTTGCCGCAGTTGTGCATAAAGATTGCCACCGAAACCACTGTTGCTTGAACCGAGTTCTTTGCTCCGCAAATCAACATAGCTGCCACTTGCCGACAACATGAAGTTTGTTTTATCAGCGATGTTCCAACTCATCCATACCGACAACGATGTGCGTTGCTCGCGCACGTAGTTTCCATAAGTTGAATTGCGCACGCCATCTCCGTCGACAAACGAATAGCCCGTCACGCCATTGTTGACAAAACTATAGCGCGCGTCGGCATTGAGGTTTACCTTCGAAGTGAAAATATTGTAACTCAAACTGATGCTATGGCTCTTCTCCGTCGACAAGTCCGGATTGCCGTAGCTTACATCGTTGGGCGTCGCCGAAATGCGGAACGGATTAAGAAACCAGATGCCCGGACGGTTCAAGCGCATATTGTAGCCGACGCGGATATTTGACATCTCCGAAAGCCCGTAGCTTATGACCGCCGACGGCACCACATCGTCAAAATTCTTGCTGAAGTTGCGGTCGGGATGACGTTCATATTCCACGTTCATAAACGTATGCTCATAGCGCACTCCCGTCTTGAACCCGAATTTCTGTATTTTCAGATTATAATCCGCATATGCCGCCACAATGTTCTGACGCTGGCTGTAGTCAACCGAACTGTCTTCGTCGCCCGGCAAAGAGCCGTCAACCTGCTCCAGCAGCAGCGTCTGGCTGTCGCTGGCATTTTTGCGCGCAATGAACTTCATTCCCGCATCCACATAATGGCGTTCATTGATGGGATTCACATAGTCTACCTGCACGGTGTGCTCCGCAATGTGCGATTTGTTGTCCTGTCCCTGAGCGTATGTGATAAACGGCACCGATACCACATCGGAATACGTTGTTTCTGTCTGTGTCCGCCTCGGTGATTTGTCAAACTTATACGACACTGTCAGCAACTCGTCTTTCTTCTTGAACGAATGCTGATAGTCGACGCCTACCGAATGGCTGCCATATTTCGACAAGCTTTTGTCCAACGTATTGTAGGAATAGACCGGCACCTGTGCCGCATCAAGCATTACGAACGACGACGTGCCGTGGCTATTGTCGCGCCATGTGTAGAAATCATAACTGAACGTCACAAGATTGAGCGAGTCTGCCTCGTAACTGCCCGACAGCGATCCATAGTGCATCTGCGAGCGGCTGCCGTCAGCGCGGCTGACACTGCGTAATGTCTGTTTCACTCTTCCGTCGGAGTCATAGTCATCACGCTCATAGTCAGACGAAGAACTATTGTTGCGGCTTTCATAACTATACGAATAGTTGCCGCTCATCGTGAATTTCCCAACTTGGACCGAACCGTAGGCATAGGCCGACGGACCTTTGTTGCTGCCGGTCAGTCCGGCCGAAAGGTTATACCCCTGCATCCTTGAGCCCTGCGTGACGATGTTTATGATTCCGCCCACTCCCTCCGCGTCATATTTGGCACCGGGGTCGGTTATCACCTCTATCGACTTCACCGAACTTGCCGGCAGGCTGCGGAGCACCTCCTTCGGGTTGTTGCTCATCATCGTGTTTGGTTTGCCGTTGACATAGACCTTGAAATTCGACGAACCTTTCACCGTTATGTTGTCCTGCCCGTCGACCGTCACCATAGGCACCTTGCGAAGCATCTGGATAGCCGTTTTCGACAACGCCTCGGGGTCGTCTTCAACGCGATATGTGACTTTATCGATATCCGCCTTCACCAAAGGCTTCTGCGCCACCACGCTGACCTCTTCAAGCTCAACTCCGGAAACAAGCTCCACGCGTCCGAGGTTGCACACACGCGCCGAGTCGCCCACCGCAAATTCAATGGAACGTTGACGCATACCTGTACCGCTTACCGTCAGCGTATAAACTCCCGGCTCAGCCAGTTTCTCGTCAAACGCGCCGTCGACTCCGCTTATGCCGAGCGTCGGTTCTGTTCCTCCGCGCTTGTCTACACGAAGCGTGGCATACGGCACCGGCTCATTTTCCAACGAGTCGACAACCACTCCTACAACACTGAAATTTTGGGAATTACCTATCCCGACAAATGCCGCCAGTAACAACACGGCAACAATAATCCGCTTCATCAAAATCTTTTGTTTTATATCATTGTTAATTATTGCGCAAAGATAGCGCAAGGTGCGAGAAAAGAGCTTGCTCAATTTTCTTTCCCGAACCGCAGCCTATCTTTTGATCACTTGACCTCCTCCGAATAAATCCGAGCCAGATTATTGCCCATCACCGCAAAAACGCCAAACAAAACACCGCAAAAATTAGTTGCAGGCCACCACAAAAGTTAGCTGCAATACAAATCAATTCATAGCATTAATATTCACTATATTATTGCTTGCATACCGGCGTCAAAATCATACCGCCTGCTTGAAGGTCTGAAATCCTACGACACGGCGGAGAACTGGCGGAACAATGCACCGAAAGCATCGCGCAACTCGCGTTTTTCCGCCAACTGCTCGCTCAGTTGCTTCGCCTTCGAATAAATCGCCTCGGCAAAACTCGTGTCGCCGTTGCTCATCGCCGTTGCAAAGTCGCAGCCAAGGGTCGCTCCGGCATTGCTGTACTCATAAAGCGTCCATAAGCGGCAGGCGGCATCGTCGCCTCTTTCAGCACGACATTTTTCCACCGCCATAAGCACGGCGTTGTCCACATCCGCCATTGCGGGCAAATCGCCCGAAGCGCATGCTGTCTGCCTAAGAAGAGCAAACAATTGCGCGTCGCCTTCAAGCGTGTCAGCCTTCAGCGTGCGCTCACTCATTTCCTGCAAAATGGTTTTGTAAGTATTTTTCATTATCGGATTTATTGAGAGTTAGATTTATCGTACATTGCAAATATATTAATTCAAATCTATTTCACGCAACAATTACAGCGTGCTTTTTTGTTAAAATTACCTAATCCAACACTCTTTTACCCAATGGTTTCATCACCTCGCCACGCCTTCTGATTAAAGATTGTTAATTACGCATCACGCGTCTTGGTCTATGCCGGAAACGTTGTAATTTTACTATTTAAAATGCTTATGAATATGAAAAATGCTATAATCGTAGGCGCCACTTCGGGCATCGGTCTTGAGGTGGCACGCATAATGCGGAGCGAGGGCGTCAATATCGGGGTGGCTGGCCGCAGAGAGGACAGGCTGCGCAAGTTTGCCGAAGAAGGCGGCAACGTTGTGTGGCAACGCATCGATGTGACCGACGAAAACGCAGGCGGGCTGCTCGTTGATTTGGCGGAGCGCATGGGCGGCGTCGACACCATCCTGCTCGTTTCTGGGATAGGAAGCCAGAACCGCGACCTCGACCCGGGCATAGAAATCGCAACGGCAGAAACAAACGTTGTGGGATTCACCCGTATGATCGATGCGGCATTCAACTATCTGAAAAGCCATGGTGGCGGACACATCGGCGCCGTAAGCTCGATTGCCGGGACTAAAGGGCTGGGCATCGCTCCGGCATACTCTGCCACAAAACGCTTTCAAAACACCTACATACAATGCTTGGCGCAACTGTCGGCAATGACTCGCGCCAACATCACGTTCACCGACATCCGTCCGGGATTTGTCGACACCGACCTGCTGAGGTCGGGCAACTACCCGATGCTTATGCGCCCGGAAAAGACCGCACGGATGATTGTCGACGCCTTGCGCCGCAAAAAACGTGTGGCAACAATCGACTGGCGCTACCGTTTGCTTGTGGCGGCATGGAGAATGATTCCCAACTGCATCTGGGAAAGAGCGGAAATTCAAACAAAACAATAAAATAATAGAAATGAAAAAACTTTTTGCAACAATCATCGTTGCGTCAACGGCTGCGGTGGGCTTTGCCGCCACCCCGTTGTGGATGCGCGATGTGAAAATCTCGCCCGACGGAAAGCAGATTGCATTCTGCTACAAGGGCGACATCTACAAAGTTGCCTCTACTGGAGGCTCTGCCGTGCGGCTAACATCGCACGACTCATACGAGTCGGTGCCTGTATGGTCGCCCGACGGAAAGCAGATTGCTTTTGCCAGCGACCGATACGGCAACAACGATGTGTTTATTATGAATGCCGACGGTGGTTCGGCAGTGCGTCTGACCACAAAGTCGGGAGGCGAGGTGCCCGAGGCTTTCTCACCCGATGGAAAATATGTCTATTTCTCAGCCAACAATCAGAAACCTGCGGCAAGTGCGCTGTTCCCCGACGTGTTGCTTGAGCTGTACAAAGTGCCAGCCACTGGCGGACGCCAGGAGCAGGCTCTCCCTACTCCTGCCGAATGCCTGTCGTTTGCCAAAGACGGCAGCATGTTTGTATATCAGGACCGCAAGGGTTATGAAGACGTATGGCGCAAACATCACACGTCGTCTGTGACACGCGACATCTGGGCATACAACACCAAAACCGGCAAGCACACCAACCTGACGGCTCATGCCGGAGAGGATTTGTGCCCGGCTTTGTCGGCCGACGGCAGCACGGTGTATTTCCTCAGTGAGCGCAATGGGGGCTCGATGAACGTATACTCAATGCCGCTCGCAAACCCGGCGGCATTGACAAAGATTTCCGACTTCAGCACTCACCCGGTGCGCTTCCTCAGCGTTGCCGACAACGGCACGATGTGCTACACCTACGACGGAGCCATCTACACTCAGCTAAACGGTGAGAAACCGGCGCTCGTCGACATCGACATTGTGCGCGACGACGTTGACCTGCCGTCAAGCCTGTCGTTCACAAACGGCGCTACTTCGGCAAGCGTGTCGCCAGATGGCAAGCAGGTGGCTTTCACCGTGCGCGGCAATGTGTTTGTGACATCGGTGGAATATGGCACAACAAAACAAATAACCAACACCGTGGAGGGCGAGGCCGACGTTGACTTCGGCGCCGACAACCGGTCGCTCGTATATGCCAGCGAACGCAACGGGCATTGGGGGCTTTACACGGCTCGCATAAAACGCTCCGACGACCTCAACTTCCCTAATGCAACTCTAATCGACGAGCAGCCGCTGCTCGCCGACTCTCTCGCCGACCGCCAGAATCCGAAATTCTCGCCCGACGGAAAAGAGGTGGCTTTCATCGAGGATGAATGCCGGCTTATGGTGGTCAACGTGGCCACTAAAGCTGTGAGGCAAGTGACCGACGGTTCGGAATGGTTTATGGGTGGCTTCAACTATGCTTGGTCGCCAGATGGAAAATGGTTCTCGCTTGAAATCATCGGCAACGGACACGACCCTTATTCCGACGTGGCTATCGTAAAGGCTGACGGATCGGAGAAGCCGGTAAACCTGACTGGCAGCGGATACTTCAGCTCGCAGCCAAGATGGGTGCTCGACGGAAACGCTGTGCTTTTCCTCACAGACCGCTACGGCATGCGCAGCCATGCTTCGTGGGGTTCGCTCAACGACGTGATGCTTGTGTTTATGAACAAGGACGCCTACGACAAATTCCGACTTAGCAAGGAGGATTACGAATTGCAGAAGGAATTGGAAAAGGAGCAGAAGAAAAATGCCGAAAAGGCTGACGCCGACAAGAAAAAAGGCAAAAAGAAAGACGACAAGAAGGCTGACAAGAAAGAAGAGAAAAAAGACATTGACGTGCAACTTGACGGCATCGAGGACCGTATTGTGCGCATCACGCCAAACTCTTCCGAAATTGCCGACGCAATCGTCGATGCCGATGGAGAAAGCCTGTACTACCTGTCGGCTTTCGAGGAGGGTTACGACCTTTGGAAACTCGACTTGCGCAAAAAGAGCACGGAATGCCTGAAGAAACTCGACACGTCGTCGGCTCAGTTCGACGTGCAGAAAGACGGCAAGTGCATTTTCATTCTCGGCTCACGCATAATGCAGAAACTCACCGTGGCTTCCGACAAGATGGAACGCATCAGCTACAAGGCTGAGATGAAGATGGATTTGGCAAAGGAACGCGAATATATGTTTGACCACGTTTGCCGCCAGGAGGCCCGCCATTTCTACCGCACTGACATGCACGGTGTGGACTGGCCGATGATGACAGCTGCATACCGCAAGTTCCTGCCTCACATCAACAACAACGCAGACTTTGCCGAGCTGCTCAGCGAAATGCTCGGTGAGCTAAACGTGTCGCACACGGGTGGCAGATACCGTGCCGGTGCCCGTGGAGAAGCCACTGCCAACTTAGGTCTGTTCTACGACCTTTCGTATGAAGGAAAGGGCGTGAAAATCGACGAGGTGATTGCCGGAGGTCCTTTCGACAACGCGTCTTCAAAGGTGAAGAAGGGATGCATTATCGAGAAAATCAACGGACAGGAAATTTCTGCCGACACCGACTTCTATGCGCTGCTCGCCGGGCTGACCGGAGAGAAGGTGCTGATTTCGCTTTCCGATGGCGGCAAGCAGTGGGACGAGGTGGTGAAACCTATCTCTGACGGCGCTTGCGGTGCTTTGCTCTACCGCCGATGGATCAAACAACGCGCCGCCGACGTGGACCGCTGGTCAAACGGCCGCTTGGGATACGTACATATCGAATCAATGGACGACAACAGTTTCCGTACAGTGTACTCTGACGTGCTTGGTAAATACAACAAGAAGGAGGGCATCGTGATCGACACCCGTTTCAATGGTGGCGGACGCCTCCACGAAGATATCGAAATTCTGTTCAGCGGAACAAAATATCTCACTCAGGTGTACCGCGGAAGAGAAGCGTGCGACATGCCGAGCCGCCGATGGAACAAACCTTCAATCATGGTGCAGGGCGAGGCCAACTATTCCAACGCTCACGGAACGCCTTGGGTATACAAACACATGCGTCTCGGCAAACTTGTCGGCGCTCCGGTGCCTGGCACCATGACAAGCGTTTGGTGGGAACGTCTGCAGGACTCTTCGCTGATTTTCGGCACTCCGGTCATCGGATACCGCACCGCGGAAGGAAATTACCTTGAGAACTCGCAACTGGAGCCCGACATCTATGTGCTGAACTCTCCTGAGGACGCTGCCAATGGTTTGGACGCACAACTGAAAGCTGCGGTCGACGAGCTCCTTCGCGAACTCGACGCAAAAAAATAAGCCCTAACACGGCTTGACTAAGACAAGCGGATGCGACACCTCTCGCATCCGCTTATCCTTTAATATTGCGAACGTTGCGACAAAAAAACTCCGTAAATGTTTGCCGTATGGAAAAATATGCGTACATTTGCACGCCATTACAGAAGTCGCCTTTACCAGCGGCGCGTAACTTTGTAATAATAAAAAAGATATAGAAATGAAAAAAGACATTCATCCATCAAACTATCGCGAGGTTGTTTTCAAAGATATGTCGAACGGCGAAACTTTCATCACTCGCTCGACTGTCGCTGCTAAGGAGACAATCGAAATCGACGGCGTTACTTACCCGCTCGTAAAACTCGAAATCACGAGTTCTTCTCACCCTTTCTTCACTGGTAAGCAGAAATTGGTCGACACAGCTGGCCGCGTAGACAAGTTCATGAGCCGCTACGGAAACCGTCTCAAGAAATAAGGTTCAGAAGAACATCAAAATATCCTCAAAACAAAACAACAAAGCAGGGACAGCCTCTTCGGCAGTCCCTGCTTTGTTGTCTAACGCACACTTATGCACACAAGATGCCCTATCCGTAAGGTCTGGCTGTTTTCATCATAAGCCAAGGTATGTTTTCAACGCCTCTACATATTCTTCAAAAGCCTTTCTTCCATCGTAAGTAATTGAGCATATCGTCCTGGGACGCTTGCCCGACATTCCCTTTTCAATAGAAATATATCCCGCGGTAGACAGCTTTTCAAGCTGAACGCTGAGATTGCCGGCTGTAGATTCGGTTTTCTCCTTGAGATAAACGAAATCTGCCTCTTCAACATTCATCAGTATGGAAATTACAGCAAGACGGAGTTGCGAGTGCAGAAGCGGATTCAGTTCTTTCATTTTTCTTTTCGTGCCTTATGGTTGAGAATATGGCCGGGAATTATCATCATCGCCACAAACGCGATTATAAACAATGGCATATACCATGATGCATAAAGCTCTACATCCCCGGCGATGCATGCCTCCGTAAATAAGCCAGCAAACAATCCTATCGCACCTCCAACAATAAGCGTTGTCTCTTTGAAAACAATTCCCTGGGCAACCTCGGCGAAGGGAACGATTATCAGAGCGAACGCCAACATCATAGGCCATGCGTCAATTCCTTTGACAAGCAGAAATGCGAGGCAGATGGCTGTGGCGGCGATTGCACTGAAGCCGACTGTAGACCAAATGCGGGATGTGAGTGTGTCGGAATAATTTTTTACCCCTTTTTCAATCTGTTGTTTCTTTGCCTTTATCGGAGCAACGATGCCTCCAATAATCCAAACAAGAAACCATAGCCAGTTCCACACAGGATTTTGTGTAATCACGAGGAGTATCCATATCAACGCAGAAACGGCAACTGTCAGGTAGCCAAACAGCAGCAAAATGCGTCCATCGCCAATATAGCGTTGCTTCGTGAGTGCTATCATCGAAGTTATCACTTCGAGACTTTCTTTTTCGGTGAGTTTTCTGTCTTCCATTTTATGAAAAATTTGATGGTTAATACTTGGTTTATAAAATAAACCATTTGGCTTTGAAAAAAGAGCGGTCTCGCCTGTCCGCCCTTGAGTCGAGTGCAAATTTAATTTGGTTTATATTATAAACCAAATTTTCCAGAGAAAATTCATTGACAGTGCGCCTATTCCCAGCTTGTGTGGCAGAGGCGCACTGCAACCTTCTTCATCTATGCATTAACCTTATTCCACTATGATTTTCCGAACGTTTGACGGATTAGCGTTCAGAACAGGGCGCAAAATATATATTCCAGGCGTCAAACCAGAGATTTCCGCTTCTTGCATATTCGTCCGTATGCAGACGCCCATAATATCAAAGACATCATAATTTGTGTCGCCATCGGAAACGACATCTTCCACACCACTGTCATCACCTACAACAAACGTTCCCTCAAACAACGAAATCAAGCCTTCCGTATCCGATGCCGCTCGGATTCTATAGCGGTAACTGCCGTCATCCAACGATGAGACATCAAAACCTATGCGTTTGGTTGCTGCCTCTCTATTTGCACTGGCTGTTCTTATACTCTTTATGAGTGAAAGAGTCTGCGACTTAACTACTTCTCCATTTTTAAAAGCCTCAAACTCATAGTAGTCGGCACTCTCATCCACTGGAAGCGTAAGCACTCGTTCGCGGCCCTCTGTATACACTTTCACAAAAGCCTCCACTGTCTCATCCTCGACAATCTCAAATTTATTCCATGCATCCGACGCTTCATAATACTTCTTGGCTCCAACCGGCACACGGATTCGCGGATTGCTCTTTGTAATAAACACATCATTCGGCAGCATTTTAGGCGGACAAATCCAATGTGCGGTCACTTCTGTCAGTGCTCCGTTCACAAATGTATATGCTCCAATATAAGAAACCGAACCTGGGATATCAATGGTCTTGAGTCCGTCAAGATACATCATGGAATTTCCGTAAAGCACTTGCAATGACGGCGGAAAAACGAATTCAGTCAATTTCGGACACCCCTCCATCGCGCTGAAAAATCTCAATCGCGAATTTTCAGGGAATGTCACGGTCTGCAGTTCCATACAATATTTAAAATCATCAACCACATATTTTACAGAGGATGGGAAGGCTACCGAAACAACTTTCGAGTTGTTAAACGCGCCTTCAGTTCTGACCAACTTATATTCTTTCCCATTATAACTAACCGTTTCAGGCAATACTATATCTCCTGAATATTGTCCCTCGCTTGGTGGTAGCAGAACGGCTTTGCTGCCGCGCAATCGATACCGCAGTCCTGCAATATCGGCATAAATGGTTGCCTCTTCAACCGGCATCTCATCCAATGAGAAAAAACACCACGGCTTTGTCAATCTATAGGTGGGGAGGGAGCCTGACGGCACGTGTATCTCTACAGGTGTCGGACACATGGAGCCTTTATAATCCACATCGTTATAACCCGACAACTCCAAGATATTCAACGGAGCATTGACTGGTCTTTCCCACTTCAAAAACAAATCCTTGATATTCGTTGCAAGTGACAAATCTCCCATACGCCACACTGTCGACGGTATCACAAAATCTGCAAATGCTCCACAAAATGCCCTCACTCCGATTTCCTGCAAACCTTCAGGCAGCCGGAAATGATCCGGGACTACCTGTCCTCTATTTTTGCAGAAGAACATAAACCCATAATCCTCTATCACTTTCAATTGTGAGTCTTCTTCTATTTCAATATCGTCAATTACTGCCGATTCGAATGCTCTTTTTTCTACCACTTCAACAGTTTTGGGTATAAACACCTTGTCCAATTCCTTGCAGGCGGCAAACGCTCTCCTTCCTATCGACTTGACTGTATATTCTCTTCCGTCCACTTTTATAGACGACGGTATGATTATACGTCCTTGGTATGTAGAATTAAGTTCGTTTTGGGCAACTACCCTTGCTGCCATGGCTCCAGGGTCGAGAACGTAATATATCCCGTCAACACATATTACTCCATCATCGACCTGATCATCCAAGCCTCCTGTGCCGGTAACTTCAACATTTGTCTGATTTCCTTCTCTATCACAAAGCGCAGCCAGCATGTCGTCCGGTTTTTGCATTCTCCCGACTGCACAGTCACTTGCTTGTTCTTTTGAGTTCGGATTTACAGCTGCTGCCTCCATATAACAAGACAACATCAGCATCGCCAACAGCATTGCCGGCAATAGTCTTCTTCTGTGGTACTTACTGGTAATCATAATTACTTGTACTATGTGTTAAATGAAATCCTTAAAAGATTATTATGTCTAAGCAAAATATCCACTACGTTTACAAATTTATAGTCACAAACCACCTTTTACAAATGTTTTGTTGGTTAAAATTCATTAAATATGTTTTTAAACATACTTTTTCTATCCTTTATATCTCACTGAGACACAGCGCAATGACAATGATATAAAAAAACAATTACAGAATCAAGCAAACCGCTATCGAAGAGCGATTCCTTACGCACAACAAACATTGCGAGGGAGCATGTGGTTACCGACATGCCCCCTCGCAATATGTTTCGTGGATGCGTTACTCTCCCCACCTTTTCGGTTGCCATACGGAACCTTCGCGGAAGTGCTGGATGGGTAGGTCTTGAGTGGTGTAAACCACATAGAAGCGATTATGCCTTACCAATCCACCCTCGTAGAAAACCCAGCTTTTGCCTGACCGGTCGCCGGCATACCAGTTCCAATTCTTCTTATCCCAAAACTGGTTGAACTTGTTTTCTTCCGTTTCTGTGGCATTCATGCGCAGCTCACTTCCGCCAGTCGATGAGATAATCACGTCGTGGTTGTCGATATTGGCGAAACCTATGGCGGTAATCTTCTTCGACGGGTCGATGTCTACGCCCTCGTCATAGTACTTCACAAAAAGATAGTTGTTGTCGAGCGCTCCATCCATATCATGATCAGCATGCACGCCTCGCGGAATGTAGTATTTTCCACCGTTGAAGTCTTTGGCTGTTCCCTCTTGACAGAACACGGCATCCACGATGCCTAAGCATTTGTCGCTTGGCGCCAACGCATAATAGATATACTTGTCGTCATTGTCTGTAGCGTCTATATAATGGTGGCAAGTCGGCTCGAATGCATATCCATTTTCACACGGAGCATTGGCGTTTGCCATGACTGGATAGTAAGTCAAGTAGTTGTTCTGATCGTTCGGGTCTTGCGCAACAAAGGGTGTTGGTTCTCCATTCTTATGCCCGTTCGCGCCGCTCTTGATCAAGATGTCTGCCAACACCAATCTCGACTTTGCCCGCTGCACCACCTGTTTAGAGTCAAGGTAGTCGTCTTTGGCGTTGAGCAACTCGCTGTAGTTGTTCAGCAGACGGGTGACTGCCTCTATGTCGGCTTCTGTTTTATCCGTAACCACTTGGTCGTAGGTAAACGCTATCTGACCAACCAGCTCTTCGATAGGATACAGACGGCAGAGGGTGTTGTCTTTATCATCGCTGCTCACGTTGTAGCCAATGAGCGCCCACTTACTGTCGGAACCGTCGGTATTGAAGCCGTCGAGCCACTTCTGCGGATCGTCGATGGCAAGGTCGCCTCCGGTAGAGGTTTGCAGGGACACTGCCTTGCTGGCTTTCTCATAGTTCTCGTTTTGGTAAGCCACGTCGAAATGTCCCTCCGCATAGTCGCTATGGGCATTCGCATAGATATCTTTCCACGTCTTGCCGGTGCTTGTTGGTTTGCTGCGCGAGAGGCTGCCCTGCGCGTCAAAGCCAACGCTATATTCATAAACGTTCTCCTGACGGCCGTAGATATAGATGTTGTAGCCGCCAAACGAGCCTTGCGTGATAATGTCGGTGCCCCAGTCGTCGTAGAATGCGGTCGTATTGATATTGTCAACGTTCAAAGCCTTGACGAAGGTGGGCGAAAGCAGTGCCAGCAGGGTGGGGTCTTTCTTCTCCTGCTCAAAGGCCGACATGTTCATGCGCACCTCCGACATCTTCACGCGATACAGATTCAGATAGTATTCGTATGACTCGCTTGTGGAGAGGCTTCCGCTCACTCCAAGGTCAAACGAGCCTGTCCAGACATAGGAGGGCTTCTTTTTCAGCATAGAGGTCAATTGTCTTTCATATTCCGCGTCTCCCAGAAAATCCTTAATATCCTTCAATATGCCTTTTTCTGAAGATGTCAGACCTTTCTTTCGTGTCTTCTTAAACGATGCTCCCACATTGACCGACCAGTCCTCCATAGTCTTCTCGTAGCTGTCGCCCGAGAATTCAAGCATCGAGAACTGTTTTTGCGTGGTGTTGGCGGTCAGATACTCCTCGCCAAGCTTGCTGATTTGGTCATAAAGGAGCACGCTGCCAAGCGTGTTGCCTACCGGACCGTAGCAGCGGGTTCCCTTGCCCAACACTTCGCTGTAAACGGAGGTGATGGCATCTCCGGATTTTGTCGTGGCGCCTTTCTGTCGGAGCACCATCAACACAGTGCGTGCCTCCTCTGGAAACTCTTTGGGTATAATCTTTACCGGAATGACCACAAATGGCTTGTCGAGTGCTTTCTGCATTTGGGCAACGGCACACCACTTGCCGTCTTTGCGTTGCTCGCAGTTGAATTTAACGTACTCGTTCTGCGCTGTCTCTATGTCCACCATGCGCAAAACGCTCAACGGCAAGGCTCGACTGTCCTCGTCACCCTCTTCTATTATATGTATAAGCACACTGCCGGCCACATCATTTGTCCCTTGCGGCACATATTCTTCGATTCCTACCTCTCCTTTCAGGACTCCATCATCCTGGCATCCAGTCAAGCAAAATAGTCCACTTAGAATCGACAGCGATGCCACCGAATCCTGACTTTGACAGATTTTGAACGCTAATTTTGTATTTACCTATAGATTAGGCA
>OFMN01001660.1_pt1 | contig 13982 bp, 19 predicted proteins | sample 1541791 | NCBI WGS metagenome assembly OFMN01 (sample SAMN04209248, study PRJEB22552) | human gut metagenome | biome: gut; material: feces | host: Homo sapiens | place: USA: Oklahoma
GGCGCTCGTAAACGACCGCTCCGGCTTCACGCGCCGCCTGCGCGGTGTTGTCCGTGCAGTTATCCGCCACAACAAAAATATCGATAAGCTCCTCGGGATACTTCTGTGCGCGCACACTGCGGATGAGCTGCGCAACGACGGCTTCCTCATTGCGCGCGGCAATCAGCACGCCGTAGCGGTGCAGCTTCTTCGCTTTGAAGACTTTCTGCTTTTTTAAAAGCGCCGCCACAAGGTAGACCGCCTGGTACGCGTAGCAAGCCATAAATAAAATAGAAATGATAAAGTTCACATATGACAGTGTTTTCATGGTTTCTCCTTTTCTGGCCTTGGTGCAGGACCAACGTCATCGTCCGTTTTCAGATTTCCGCTTCTGTCTAAATCTCCGTATTCAAAGCGCAATGCGCAACCGCCATTCGCTTTCATTCACATTCTATTCACAGTTTTCAGTATTTTCATTATACGGCATGGAAAAGGAATAAACAATAGAAATGTGCAATTCTTATGAGTTTTGTAAGAAACCTTAAATTTCTGCGAACAGTGCACCAAATTTTACGCACTTTTTCGTGATATTCACGAAAGGAAAATTAATTTTAACTTTTTCGCAAAAAAGACTTGCATTTTTCGGGGACTTGCTATATAATAATCGAGCAACAGAAAATTGGGCGCTTAGCTCAGCTGGCTAGAGCACCTGCTTGACGTGCAGGGGGTCAGCGGTTCAAGTCCGTTAGCGCCCACCATATTTTGTTCTAATGTATACGCACAACTGTTACTTATGTTTCGGTTGTGCGTATCGATTAAAACAAAGTATTTCGTTATAACAACAAGTGCCAACTGGCACAAATCGCTAAAGTTCAGTTCGAGCTTCATAAGCGTCATCCCTCTCTCCGTGTTGGATTGAGGGATTTTTTCATATCCAGAAATGTTCCCTCACACGGTACGCCGAAGCGTATCTGAGGGCTGAACCGTCCACCGTTATGGCAGCACCCGAACTGCGTATTGCAGTTCGTTTTTATTCTACCAGAAATATCCTTTTCTGGCAAGATCTTTATTCACACAGAAAAAACCGGCAACATTGCCGGTTTTCCGTATCAGTTCAATTCTTCAAAATGCAAGCAGCAATTTATAATTTTCTCGAATAACATCTCCCGTGTCTCCGTTTGGTAAGATATTCCAAACCGTTTGCACCGTATACAGCATCACATGCAGGCGAGACGTGTACGCTGCATAAGCATACACTTCTGCACCGGTCAAATGGTCTTCTGTTTGCTTCTCGTCATAGGTCAAAAGTTCAGTCATATTGTATGTTTTTATCTCACCGCGTTTTATCCACTTTTCTTTTTCGGTTTCAAACTCTAATTGGGTCATTATCACTCATCTTACCTTTTAAAAATTTAAATTTCCTGCATTTATAAATGTATCTAAAAGGATCGGGCAAGTCACATCATGAACTTGCCCGACTTTTCTATTTTATTCACTTCTATGTATGCGAGAACGACTTGGGATTTAATTTTGTTTTGATGATAATCTTAACGTATGGGATAACACGTTCGGATTATTTTACCAATTCCTCCGGCACTGTGGGTTCATAACCCATTCCGTTAGATGCGGCGCCAGCACCTAAATTGGCAATAGTTTCGATCAGTTTTGCGATTGCGGTCCAGAATTCATTCATAATGTACTTCTCCTTGCTTGACAGATTTTGGGGATTAGCATCATAAAGGATACTGCGAACATAGAAGTTGAAGCAATAGACAAAAAATAAATATTTCTTATAATGGCATAAATCGCCAAAATTACTATCATTTCAGTAAAAGCCAGAACTCGTGATATTCTTTTATTGCGAATGTAGCGTTCGTCTGAAAGGGGATGGTTAACATTTCTAATCGGTGTAAAAGCAAAAATTACAATAAAACTTATCAGCAATAGCAGAACACTCAAAAGCCACGAAACATAGGTTAGGCCCCAAGACAAACCGTAAACGGAAAGAAAGACCAAATTACTCAGTATAAAGCACCTAAGATATGTAGAAGCATGAAGGCCACCACAATACAGCCTTAAACTTACAAAAACAATTAAGAATATAATACCAGATAAAGGTCTTCCAAGCAGGCAAGAAATCAAGAATACCGACATCATACCTAATCCCGTTGATATAAGCAATTCTCAACCGTAGGTATAAATTTTTATTAAGTCTGAAGATAATCGACACTTTTGAATGATAATACTCGATATCTTAGTTGCTATATTATTTAACATATAAAAGCTCCCCTTTGGCTTTAATTATAAACCAAAGGGGAGCTTTTGGAAGACAAATTGATTGAATTGTATTAGTTTATGTATCGAGTAGTCGAAAACACAGGGAAGCTGAAGAAACAAAATATCCATTTTCAAATTCATGTAAGAGGAATCCATTATTTCTCTCAACCGTATCTCGAATATTTTTAATTCCCCATCCATGCAGGTGATCAGAGTTCATTTTCGTACTGGCAAGCTCCGGATTCTTCAAAAGAGGGTTTTCTGCAGCCGTGTTCTTTACCGTAAAAAACGCAAAGCACTCTTTTTGCCTAATCTCCACAATGACTTTACGCAGCCTTCCTTCCGGTATCACACGGCACGCTTCCAATGCGTTATCAATTTGGTTAGACAGCACACCGCAAATATCTATAGAGCTCAAAGATGTCGGCAAATGAAAATCCGCATTAAATTCAAATTCTATATGATCCCGATCTGCTTCGGCGGCTTTACAATTTATAATCGCATCAATAATATCGTTTCCGGAGTGACAGGCTGCACTTTCTCTCACCGGCACATCTAATAAAGATTGGAGATATGCCGACATCTCTCCTATTTTTTGTTCCCGTACCAACTCGCGCATAACTTTCAAATGGTGGTTAAAATCATGCTGCCGTTTAGTGCTCTCCACTTTATCTGCATGAATCAGTTGATAATTTCGCGCCATCAAAGCGTTCTCCGATTGCAAAATCTCCTGCATTTGCTTGTCCTTTTCAGCTTTGGTCATCACAGAAAAAAGGGAAAAAACAACAGTAATAAGGCACAAAACGAACAACCATGAGAATATAACCGCGATCTGCATAGTCATTAAATCGGGTTTAATAACCATACCGAATAAGAGCTGCATCACTGTATACGCCACAATACTCAACGAGCACAGCACCATCTGCAATTTTATCGAAAGTACTTTTAGACCCTTAATATGCTTTCGTATAAAAAGATAGAGCAATACATCCGTCAGTTTATCGATCAACAAATACAATGAACGCTTAGGCCCTACCGTTGTAAATTCGGTAGACATATCATGTGGTACGCCATAAACAAAGCCTACTAAAACTACAAGAATATAATCAATCGTTTGAACCACTAAAAAAGCCAACATACACGCCGTTATGCGAACAATCAATGAACCGGTTGAAGCTATTTTAGATGTAACAAAAATAACGAAAGCCATAGTTAGTATCGGTGTTAGAAAAGAGAAAACCGATATTTCATTCATGCCTATAACAATAACAGAGGATATGAGCGAAAAGAATGCAGGAAAGAGTACATGCCTCATTCCTTTAAATTTCTGCCCAGAAATCGTTATCACAGCCATAAGAATAATTAAATTTTCAATATATGTAGCACCCATTTCTATCAAAGGGTAAACCTTATCCATATCTCTTATCTCCACATTCTAACAATGGTTTCTTTTACATTCGCTAACATAGGTCTGCTTATGGCTAAAGATTCACCAGTACGAAGGATAATTTCATTGCCTTTTAATTCTCGGATGAAATCAATATTTACAAAGGTACTCCGATCAATATAAATAAACCGCTTATCATCTATCACGCTATAAATTGCCTTTAATCCTCTATTATCTTTGATGATGCCTTGTCGCAGTGTATAAATCTGTGAGCTTCGCAAAATATGCTGAACATATAATATTTCGTTATACGGAATTCGCAAAGCGTCTGTATAATGCGGAACGACCAGATACCCGGATTCTAACGCAGAGAATTCTTTCTGCACTGCTTCTAATGCTTCCGGCAACTTTTGAGATAATACCAATTTAGAAACATACCGTAAAGCTCGAAATTTATATCCGTCCAGCGCCAATTCACTGTGTGAGGTTAAAAAGACGATAATGGCAGCAGGCAACTTATTTCTTATTTTATCTGCAAGCTGAAAACCATCAACTTTTGGCATTTCAACATCAAGGAAAAAAACATCATGTGAATCACCTGCATCGATCACACTGGAAAGATATACGCTATCACTGTACTCCGTTATAGAAACACTTTGATTCTTACTGTTTTCCCTATACCACTCAATAATTTTCTGATGTAACTGCAACATATCTTCTTTATTATCGTCACACAAAGCAATTCGTATCATATTCTTGCACCTCCTATTTACGAAAAAGAATATGTGCTCCGGCGGTTTATATCCATAAACAGAGCATTTTTCTCAGAAATCATCAAAATATATCGATCATTTACTGCTCTTTTATTTCTCAAATTCAAGTTACTATTAAATACTCTAACCCTCGGCGTAAAATCTGTCAAGCTATCCATGATAGATTCTACAACTTCTGAAATCGGGCCACTGCTATATTTAGAAGATGTCCAACGTGGAATACAAGTACGTATATTATTTTTCGTTACTGTATAGCATTCTTTGGGTACGGGACTTAGAATCATTAACTCATCAATTTCATTATTTTCAAATTTAGGTATTTCGGAATAAATCGAAAGCAATTCATAAAAGTCGCATCCTCCTTCAACTAATAATTCAAACAATTTCATACTAAACGGATGTCCCGGTGAAAAATCACTATTCTCTTTTTGTATCATTCTTTGAGCAAATTCTTTTAGTGATAAATTAAGTGGAACCAAATAATCATTTAAAGCCAACAAAATTACCTCCTTTAAAATTCTATATTTATATTTACCACATTTTGAAGCAATGTGCAGTATCTCTTGCTTCAAATGTATAATCTTATGTATCGAATTATCCCATTTCAGCAGTTCGATACACAAAATAGCCTAATTAGAGCAAAAAGTATTTTCAAATCTGAATGCAAATGGTACGATGCAATCACAAGGTGGCCACCTAAAAGAAACAAAAATGGAGGTACAGAAATGGGTATTAAAAAGTTCGCAGCAACACTTGCAGCCGTCGTTATGGCTTTTTCCTGTATGGCAGTTTCCGCATCAGCAGCTGAAACCGCTACTTGCAATAACCATGACGACACCGCATTCTCTTTTGCTTTTAGCGATTGGGGAAGATCCAATACCACAGGTCGTTCAAAAACAGACACTTCCGGTACATACATCATCGCCAATACCATTTGCAACGGAGGCTTTGATGTGTATGTCGATGGATATGACTCAAACGCTGGCGAATGGGTGGATTGCACAGATAAAACCACCCGTGGGCAGCCTCACCTGAAAACGACCAATAACCCTGGTCTTATCAGCCAATGGGTTTATGAAGACGGATACCGCACGGCACGTCTTGGCGGTTACAAGTGGGGATCAAATCGAAGCGCTACCGGTTTGTGGACCCTGATTCTGCTGGCAGTTACCGGTATCTTGGTTCCACCACGTAAACCAGCTAAAATGATTGCAAAATCTGCGAACGGCAAAACTGTTCGCAGATTTTGTCCTATAAATTGGTTTTAATACGGAGGCGACCATAAAATGGCCAAAAAACACATAGCAAAAAAAGCCAAATGGAGTAACAAACAAATTTTTCTGCGCATTATCCTGCCTATCCTCATTGTCTCCCTTCTGACCTCTCTCGGCTTTTTACTTTTAAAATTATTAGATAACCACCAAGGTTACATACCGCCTGAAGATACATCTTCCATTGAATCTTCCTCTGCCGCTGAACCTTCTTCATCCCTTGATTCCGAAAGCAGTTTTCCAAATAAAACCGGTACAACCGTCGTACAAATTGGCGAGCCCATCACCTTAAGCGTTGAAGATGACCTTGCAACTACCGGCCTTCTCGGCAATTACGATGCAGCACTCCCATGGGTTTCCGGAAGCATGCGCCTCACTGTCAATAAAGCAGAGCTATACCCTTCTATTTCGGATGCCGGCATTTCTTCTGAAGAATGCGCCTACACGCGCGATGACAACTTACCTTTCATTCTGCTTGACATCACACTGGAAAACATTGATGCCGAGACGACCGGTGATATGACTTTTTTTATCGGCGACCTAATCTCCGCAGAAGCTTATGAAAGTCAAAATGTGCAAAGCGATCGTTTCCTTACCATGTCTCCTATATATTACAGCGACCACCCTGCTGTTTCTGATGAAACACGTGATTATTTTCATGGTGAACTATCGCCCGGCACATCAAAAGCCTTTCAGCTCGGTTTCTTTGCGGACGATACGCCGAAAGACGTGATCCTAAAGCTCGGCACAAATGGCTGTGTACAGAAGTACGGTGTTGATCTCAATATGAACTTAAGTAAAGGAGCACAGAAATGAAAAATACACTGAAAGCAGAATTGCATCAAGCTTTTCATAACCGTTTCTTTTACATCAGCTTTTTTCTTATGTTGGCGTTTTCCGTGTTCGGTGTCTTCTTCATGGAATTACCACGTGAATCCGGCTTTGACTTATGGCGACAATACAGATTTGATGAAAACGGTGCACCACTAACAACGCTCTTTTTACCCGCTACCGGCCTTTATTGCAAATGGCTCGGCAGCGATGCTGGTCAATTTACGACCGCCGCCTTTTATTTTCTCGTGTTTTTAGTCTGCACGGTTCCATTTTCATGGTCTCTGGTTTCCGAAAAACAGAGCGGCTACGAAAGCCATATGGTTTTGAGCTCCGGTAAACCTGCGTACTACATTTCAAAGTATTTCGCTTCGTTTTTGTCCGGTGCATTTGTCATCATCGTACCGCTGCTCACCAATTTCATCCTTTCCGCCTGCTTTGTCCCTGCCTTTCAGCCGGAGCCTTATGCCGATCTATACTACGGCGTTCCTGTCACCTACCTTTGGAGTAGCCTCTACGTAACTCATCCATTGCTTTATGTGCTCTTATACATACTATTAGCAGGTGTCATGGCCGGTATGTGGGCCACAGTCGGTGTGTCCCTCGCTTTTTTGGTACAGAATAGGTTTGTCGTGATGATCCTCCCCTACCTCCTTCTCCTATTCTTCCACGTCATGTGGAGCCACTTTGCCGGTTCTATTTTAAATCTCCAAATTCAGCTTTCGCCCTTTTACTTTATTATTCCAAGAGCGATTGAATATACAAACAGCGGTTGGGTGATTCTCACTTGGATTGCCGCCATTCTGCTTTTTGATCTTCTCGTATATTGGAGAAAGGGGCTTTGTTCCGATGTTCTCTAACTTTATTCGGTTCGACCTAAAAAACGGCCTTTTAAAAGCTTGGAAGAAATATGTCATCGCTATATTCGTGTTTTCTTGTTTTTTCTCTTTTCATTTCTTTCGTGTATATGCGCAAAACATTCATCTGCAAAAATCCGGAGAAACACCTCTCCGTTTCACCTGCGGTGATCTGCTTCTTTCTGTTTTAGACGGCATGAAGGAATTTCACTATGAAGACGGAGAGCCTTTCTTATTTCCAGCTTTGTGGATATTTGTATTTTTGCTCCTATTATATTTTACACTACGCTATCCCTCAGAAAATTTAGGCGGCATCGGCAAAAGCATGTTAATCTTGTCACAGCGCCGCAAAACATGGTATCTTTCAAAATGTGTATGGTGTGTCAGTTTTGTGCTCATGTATTTTGCTGTACTTTATCTCACCGCTTTTCTCACTTGCATCTGCCTCGGCGGCGAAGTCACTTTACAACCAAGCGAATACGCTCCTGCTATATTAAACGCCGGCACATACCTCAAAGCCCCTCCGTGGAATATCCTTCCAGGACTTTTCCTCATTCCCTGCATGGCCTGCGGCATCGCTCTGCTCCAAATGCTTCTCACCTTTTTCATGCGCCCCATTTTCAGCTATATTCTTTCCTGTGTTCTGCTGCTCTCTTCTGCTTATTTCGCATCTCCGTTTCTTCCCGGAAATTATCTTATGTTCTTCAGAACCGAGATTTTTTCCGAAAATGGATTGTCTATTTTCCTTGGCTTTTGCACCGCTTTTTTCATGATCGTTCTAAGCTGTGTTATCGGCTGCCTGCGAATAGAACAAATGGATATACTCGAAAAAGAATAAGGAGGTTTTACTTTTGAAAATTATAGTCGATCACGTTTCTAAAACAATTAAGGGCATCGATATCCTCACAGATATTTCCATGGTTTTAACGTCCGGACATATCGTTGGTTTTCAAGGTGTAAATGGTTCTGGAAAAACCATGCTTATGCGCTTAATAAGCGGCTTGATTCGTCCAACAAATGGCACTGTTTCCATAGACGGAAAAATTCTCGGCAAAGACATCTCTTTCCCGCCCAGTATCGGAACACTCATTGAAAACCCCGCCTTTTTAGATGGATACTCCGGATTTGAAAACCTTCGCATTTTGGCTTCTATCCACAACAGAATAACGCCGGAAGACATTAAGGCTACCATTTCTGCCGTTGGCTTAGACCCCGAAAGCCGCAAGGCTTATCGCAAATACTCGCTCGGTATGAAGCAGCGTCTCGGCATCGCAGCCGCCGTCATGGAACATCCAGAGCTTATCTTATTAGATGAGCCCACAAACGCATTGGATGTTGACGGTGTTTCCATGGTCAAAGAAATTATCCAAAAAGAAAAAGACCGTGGCGCGCTCATCATTCTCTGCTGCCACGATTCTGAAGTCCTTAATGCCTTAGCTGATGAAGTTTACCATATTCAAGAAGGAAAATTAGCTTCGCACCGTATAAAGGAGGAAACTGCATGAAACGCATTATAATTTTCACCCTCTCCCTCCTTATCGCCGTTGGGCTTAGCACCCGTATCTGGTATGTAAATACTCATGTAGACCCGCAGTTCACGCCTCCCAAAACCGAAATATATCAAATGGGAGAATGGGTTGAATTGGACGGTGATTTTCAGTTTTCTGCCGATGAAAGTACAAAAGGCTATGCTGTAAAGCTTGAAAGCATCGAATTCATGTCTCCGAAGGATTACGCTGCGCGTTATGGCCTTGAGCTTTCCGCATTTTATTCTCTTGATGATACACTGCCCGAATTCGTTGCCGACCTAACACTAAACTTCCGCAACACAGGAAACGATGAAGGATACATACAATTCGTTTATTACCGCATCTACTCAGAAAAAGACTTACGCTCTTTCTATCCGCTTGCAGATGTCAATGCCTTACTACACCCCGAAATGAGCGATAAACTCGGCTTCAAAATTTATCCGGGTACGGAAAGTGGGCCAAACCACTTTTGTCTTATCTCCGCTGTTGAAGCAACCGGTGCCGTAACCGGCAATAGTAAAAACTTTCCCAAATACCTTCAAATCTCCATGACCCCTACCCGCAAGGTCATCGAGATTCCAGAGTTAAACATTTCGTAAACGTAAACCGGCAACATTGCCGGTTTTTGTTTTTCTTTCCTTTCACTGTTAAACTGAATTAACCCTAACGGGAATTTTTATCTAATAGGAGAGGTTTACAATGGAAAGAAAAGTCTGTACCATCGGAGAATGGCTGGATGTTTGGTATGAGGTATACGCCGTGCCTGAATATGCCCCGAAAACGCTCGAAATTTACCGAGATGCCCGAAAAAGACTATCGCGGAGGTTCCCGGAAATCGAAAGCACACCACTCACAGAGCTGCTGCCGGTCACTTACGGCACATTTGCCTGTACACTTCAAAGTGCGCCGGAATTCGCCGCGTATCGCCGCACATGCTGCGCCATACCTTCGCGACCCGAATGATTGAAAACGGCTCGGATGCTAAAAGCCTTGCCCTCATCATCGGCCACTCCAACCCGGCCTTTACGCTCCGCCGGTACGTCCACCCGAATCACACATCCCTCTACGAGCAAATGTGCCGTCTTTCAAGCGTACAGCAATAAACCGGCAACATTGCCGCTTTTTAAAACAGAAAAACCTACTCACCACTATCGGCGGGTAGGTTTTACCTTTGCTATCCTCTGCTTTTTATGCGTAATGAACGATTTGGTTAAGGGTATAGAGCTGCGTTTCGTTTTCTGCCGCATGATCGATAATTCTCTTGTCAAATCCGTTTTCAGAAAATAGTGCATAGTGAAACTTGGCTTTTTCTTTCAGCGGAGAAAGCTTTGCCACCGTGTCACAGTACTCAGAATAGGAAAACGGTACGCCTTTGAATTTACATTCACCCACCAGATATTCCTTTGCCCCTCGGTCAATACAGAGTATGTCAATCTCCGTCTCTGCTGTCCGCAGTCCGGAAGCTGCTTTCTCGTCTCGTACCGTAGTCTTTCCAAACCAACGTCCCATCTTTGCATAACGGAAAGGCAGCTCGTTTTTCTTCTGCATTTCACGAACAAATTCCCGGCAAATATCCTCAAAAGTAAAGGAAGCAAACTTGTGGAGAGCCGGTTTTACAACATACTCGTATACGCCGTCCACATCGCCGTCCTCAAGCTGTGAAAAATTTGCAAAACCAAAGGCATACCAGAAACGGAAGAAGTTATCCGTCAGACGATAGGCTCCTCGACCGGAATTTGCCTGTTCCTTGGTCTTAGCATCCACGGAAAACTCCCGTTCCACAATTCCAAGCTCTATGAGATTTTTCAAGTAAACACTGGTTTTGGAAGTATCCTCCACAAGCGACTTTTGACTGATGTCGTTGAGCTTGGTATTGCCCAACGCAACAGCTTCAATGATAGAGTTGTAGATAGGTGTTTCCCGCAGCTCCTGATGCAACAAAAACTCCACCTCGCTGTAAAGGATGCAGCCTTTGGTCAGAATATTGCGCTTGATGTTCTCGTCAATGGACAGCCCGGGATTCCATTGGCGCAGATAATGTGGGATACCACCAAGAACAGCATAAGCCAGCACCTTATCACGGTCAGAATAATCTGGAAAGAACTTTGCGGCATCATAAAATCCCATTTCCTTCATCTTGTAGATACCCGTAGCCCTGCCGTAAAGTGGGTTTTTCTCTGCCAGCAATTCCCTTTCGATAAAGCTCATGGCACTGCCGCAAAGGATAATCATTACGTTGGCATCTCGCAGCTCCGCATCCCAGAGATTTTGAAGAATAGAGGGAATACTCTTGTTACCACGGCACATATACGGAAATTCATCGATCACCAACAACTTTTTCCGGTCACCGTATGGTAGCTCCCGTACCGCACGGAATGCTCTTTCCCAATCGGTAAATTCAGTAATATAGCTTTTTGCAGGAATGTCTTCTCTCAGCATCCGAGCAGAAAAGTTACGAAGCTGTACCGGATCAGTCGTTTGCGTGCAGGAAAAGAAAACATGGGGCTTTCCCTTACAGAATTCCCGCAGCGTCTCGGTTTTTCCTACACGCCGTCTGCCGTACAGCACAATGAGTTGACCGCCATTCTCTGAATATTGATCATTCAGGAATTTCAATTCTGTCTCTCTCCCGATAAACATCGGCACACCTCCAAGTAATACAAATTTAGATTTAGTAAATCTTGATTTGATATTATTATATTCAAAATCAGTGAAAAAATCAAGAAATTTTTCAAGATTTGCATAACAAGTTCATTACCCCTGTATGTTTCCTATTGCCCACGTGTGAAAACTCATTAAGTTCAATAACACGAAATGCAAATAAGTCGCTGCAACAAATTTCTCGGAGCAAAAGCGGCAATATTGCCGCTTTTTAAAATGGAAAAACCTACTCACCACTATCGGTGGGTAGGTTTTTGTCTTTATCGTTCTTTACTTTTTCAAAATCCGGCAACATTGCCGCTTTTCACCCAGATAAGCACTTTATAGTTCTGGAAAAAGAATTCGTAGATAGTCGCGGCGGGCATAGAGTATACGGTCGATATAAATATCATTGCCACAAACGCGATAAAAGCTGATATAATTTCCGCTCACAATAAATCGGTAGTCGCTCTCTATGTCCGCAATCGAAGACAGCAACGCTCCGGCGTGCGCATAATTCTGCAAAACCCGCAAACTTTTTGTGATCCGGCTTACCGTTGTCAAAGCTGCGGAGGGATTCAGCAAATCTTCTTCGATATAAGCTTTGATCTCCATGAGGTCATTTTGTGCTTCTGCGGATAAATGCAAATTATTCATTCATAACCCCAAGCTTTTTTTCTACGTCTTCTAACGACAGCCAGCCTTTCTCCTCGCCGGACTTACGACCTTTTGCAAGCTCGTTCATTAACCGAAGTGTTGCCTGCGTCTTCTCAAAATCCTGCATATCGAGAATTGCATATCGGCCACGCCCGTTTTTGGTCAGAAAAACCGGCGCACCAACAGCTACGTCCCGCAGAACATCGCTGTAATTTCGCAGATCAGAAATAGGTTTGATATTTGGCATATTGTCCCACTCCTTTCATAATCTGCTTTTATTATACTCATATCTTACGATAAATTCAACATCTAATTTAGCACTAAATTTTACAGCATAAGAGTTGTTCTTTATAAGACAAAAACCTACTCACCTCTATCGGTGGGTAGGCTTTCATCTTTGGCCTTCTCTGCTTTTTCAAAATCCGGCAACATTGCCGCTTTTTGATTTCTCTCTGCGGCAATGGCACGTGCTTGCACAAACGGCAGCTTGCCGCGCATTAAGCGCTGCTTTTCTCGCCCGGTAAGTTGCTCCGAAAGTTGCTTGTAGATGCGTACCGTGCGTTTAGAGACACCGAGAAGCTGCATCAACCGCGTCTGTAAACCGCCCTTGATCTCACCTGCGTCCTTCATGCCTTTCAGCAGCTTGTAGTAATTCTCATAGAGTTGGAGCCGGATACGCGGACTTTCTGCCGCCTGCTGCCTGCGATGAATTTCCCGGCGGCGCCGTTCACGAGGATCACGTATCTGCCGTTTGATCTTGTAAACATAGCACGGGATTTTTGTCCAGTGCAGACACTCTCTCAGATACCAAAACCGATATGCCCCCAGAAACACATGGTATCGACCGCCCGCTTCAAGTGTCACACCGATGGGATATTGCAGCAACTCCATCACGTCCGGCTTAAAAAGCTTCGAGTTTTCAACGGCGTGATAGCTTACTTCACCGGGCATGTCAATCCTGTCTGCATCGATGAGATGGCATCTCCATTTTAATGCGGTTTAGTCCCGCTGCATTTTGGCGTCGAGCAGAACAAGGTCTGCGGCATCGGGCCTGCCATTTTCATTTAAGTCGGCGGCAAGCGCGGCTGTGTCGGTCAGTTCCGTCTCCCCGACGAGTACACGCTGCAAAAGACGCATATCGGCCGTATTCACGGTGCCGGAAGCGTTGATGTCGCCGGGCACAATAACCGTATACAGCTTGTCGTCGATCAGCGCGCTCATGCCGGTTTTCAGCCTGCCGGAGGCCGCTGCGGAGGATGACGTGTACACTTCCACTTCCGCCTGTGGGAACGCTGCCCGCAGCTTTGCTGCCGTAACACCCGGTTCTGCGTATAAAATGTGGCCGGAAACACGCAACTTCGCCGTGACATCCGGATCCGGCGTGGCAGTCGGTTTCGGTGTAGCCGTTGGCTTCGGCGTCATGCTCGGTTTTGGGGTAGCCGTCGGCTTCGGCGTTTTAGAGGGCTTTGGGGTCGCGGTCGGCTCCGGCGTAGGTGTCGGGATGGGCGAAGGTGTGGGCGTAGGCTGCACAAATGTACCGAACGACTCTCTGCACAGTGCGCCGTTTTGCCAGATGATCGCCGCATTTGCGGTGAGTGCAGCCGCTTCGCCGGAAAGCGTGAAGAACTCCGCCTTGTCGCCGCGGCGCACGCGCGAGACCTCCGAGGTGTCCGAAAGCCAGTAGAGCATGTCGCCGCTCAAAACGGCCTCCGCCACGATCGTGTCTTCCGCCCACTCTTCTCCAGAAAACAGGCGCACTTCGCCCTGCATGTTGACGTACA
>OFMN01001674.1_pt1 | contig 13874 bp, 9 predicted proteins | sample 1541791 | NCBI WGS metagenome assembly OFMN01 (sample SAMN04209248, study PRJEB22552) | human gut metagenome | biome: gut; material: feces | host: Homo sapiens | place: USA: Oklahoma
ACCACTTCATCCGCACCCTGCCCGGCGGCTACCAGATGGAGCTGAACGAGGACGCCTCCAACGTGAGCCAGGGCCAGAAGCAGCTGCTCACCATCGCCCGCACCATCCTGGCCGACAACCGCATCCTGATTCTGGATGAGGCCACCAGCAGTGTGGACACCCGCACCGAGCAGCGCATCCAGACCGCCATGGACCGCCTGATGGAAGGCCGCACCAGCTTTGTCATCGCCCACCGCCTGTCCACCATCAAGGACGCCGACCTCATCCTGGTGATGCGGGACGGCGACATCGTGGAGCAGGGCACCCACGACCAGCTGCTGGCCGCCGGCGGCTTCTACGCCGACCTGTACAACAGCCAGTTCGAGGATGTGGTGGAGTAACACGAACGATTTGAAATGCCCTCCGCGTTGCTCTGGGCATCTTCAGCGGAAATATTATTTTAGATTTTGCAAATCCGGCAGGGCTGCGGCCCCGCCGGATTTGCCTTTTCACGGGAAGGGTCGTTCCGGGCAGCGGCATCGTGGCTGCTGTTGGCCTGCGGCCAAAACGCAGCGAGAACAGGTGCTTTTACGGGATGAACCCTCTCAGGCAAAGCCGCAAGGCTTTGCCTGAGAGGGTTTATTCCTCCACCGGTTCCAGCTTCATGCCGAACAATTTTTCAGAGAGCAGGGGCAGCAGGTGCTGTAACTGACGCACATATTCCTCCACCACCGGATCAGGCTCCGCTTTTGTAACGATACCAAACCGCATTCCCTTGTTCCAATCCAGAACAAACACCTGCTCAAGATTCGGTCTGCGGTAGTACACCGCCGGGGTCAGCATCAGGCTTGGCAGCTTATACTGCACACTTTTTACGCCGCGGATGATCTCTGCCCGCCGCCTCGAAGCCTCGTGCAGCAATGCCGTCTCGTACAGGGATTGCTCCGGTGTTCCAGCAAACATCCACCGATATTTTACCGCCTGCTCCAATGGAATGTGTCCGCGGGGCACCTCTGGCGGCGTATGGAACGGGATGCCGATCTCCGGCATATAAACTGCCGGGTAAAAATGCAGACCTCCTGCTGCGATCTCCGCACACTCGATCTGCAGCGAAAGATCGATCTCACCGTTTAGCAGTGCACGCCCGATATCCTTTCGGTTGGCACAGCTGTACATCAAGGGGGAAAAGCGGGTGCTCAGCTCTTCTGTGACGGCAAACAGGTCAAATCCCAGCATCTGCAGCGGCATATTCTGATGCCCGATCAGCAGATGCCGTTTGGGCGGGTTTGCATTCCGTTCCGCTGCCTGCGCACAGTTTACTGCCTCATCGTATAATTCCAGCAGCTGCTTTGCCTTTGGATAAAATTCCCATCCTGCCGGAGTCAGCACCACCCGGCGCTGCGCGTGCTGAAACAACTGGACTTTCAGCTGTGCCTCCAACGCACGGATCTGCTGAGACAGCGCAGATTGTGACAAAAACAGCGCATCTGCCGCCTCCGAAAAACTATCCAGTTCCACGATTCTCACAAATCCCTGCAATGCCTTCAAGCTCATGGTGTTGCTCCTTTTGTAATAAATAAGTTTTGCTTCATTATAATATAATTTATTTGAATTGTAAAATCCCTCCGTCATCGCTATAATTGTTAAAGATTCCGCAATCCCTGTGCATTGCGGAAGGACAAAGAAGAATTCAAACAATGAAGAGAAAGAGAAAGAGAGCATACCTATGAATAAGATCTCCCGCAAAGGCTTTCTGAAGATCGCCGCTGCCGCCGCCATGAGCGGTGTGACCGCCGGCGCTCTGTCCGCCTGCAATGCCGCCTCCGGCTCCACCGCTGCCTCCGGCAGCACCGCCGGTCTGTATACCCCCGGCACCTACGAGGGCACTGCCGAGGGCATCTCCTCCACCGTCAAGGTCACCATGACCTTCTCTGACAGCGCCGTGACCGATGTGGTAGTGGACACCTCCGGCGAGACTGCTTCCTACGGCGCTGCCGCTGCCGATGAGCTGCGCGAGCAGCTGATGGCTGCCGGTTCTGCCGAGATCGACGGTGTTTCCGGCTCTACCGTCACCTCCAATGCCGTGATGAAGGCTGCCAAGAGCTGCTACGCACAGGCCAAGGGCGAGGCTGTGGTTGCGAGCGTGCAGCTGCCCACCGGCGACGAGAACGACTGGCTGGGCACCGAGCCCGACATCGACGAGGCCGCCATCACCGAGACATGGGATACCGATATCGTCATCGTGGGCGCAGGCAACGGTGGTATGTGCGCAGCCGCTTATGCTGCACAGAACGGGCTGGATTTCCGCATCATCGAGCAGAATTCTTCCGTCATGGAGACCCGTCACTGGTACGGCACCATTGATAGCAGCGAAGCACAGAAAAAAGGGATCGCTCCGGTTGACCGCGCCGAGCTGCTGAGCGAGATCTCCCGTTCTATGGGCGGTCGCTGCGACCAGCGCGTGGTCAAGACCTGGATCAACGAATCCGCTGCCATGCATGATTTTGTTTCCGGCATCCTGGAAAACGAACCTTATAACTATGTGTGCAACCTGACCGCCGGCGATGAAGCCAAGTGGCCGGATGACACGCAGGTGAGCCAGAGCAAGCTGATGTTCCCTGTGCAGCAGGTCGATTACAGCAGCGCTGAAAAGCCCCGCAACGTGGTGTTCCAGGAGTACATTGAAAGCAAGGGCTACAGCATCGACTTTAACACCGGCCTTGCCAAGCTGGAAAAGGATGCCGACGGCCGCATCACCGGCGTGATCGCCCAGAGCACTGCCGACGACCACTTCATCCGCATCAACGCAGCCAAGGGCGTGCTGCTGGCCTGTGGCGGCTATGCAGGCAACCCCTACATGATGGAGCAGCTGGACCCGCTGGGCACCAGTGTGACCACCGCCTGCTCCTATACCCCTGCTGACAAGGGTTACGGCATCCGTGCCGCGATCTGGGCAGGTGCACATCTGGATGCAGAATCCGCTCCCGTTCTGTTCGACCGTGGTCTGGTAGCACCCGGTGTGGATGCCGGCTATGTGGTCAGCGAGAACGCCTTTGGCGGCAAGGCTTTCCCCGGCACTGTGGGGCAGTACAATCCCGGCAGCCAGCCGTTCCTGAAGGTCAACCGCCATGGCGAACGCTTTATGAACGAGAGCCAGGAGTACGACAACGCTTCTCACGCTTCCTTCCAGCAGCCGGGTCATGTTTATGCCATGATTCACGATGCAAACTTCCGCGAGGATGTAGATCGCTTCCACACCATCGGTTGCTCTGCACTGACCCGTTACATCCCCGGCATGATGGAAGGTCAGCTGGAGCAGTACGAGGGCGAGGGCCTGATCATGAAGGCGGACACCATTGAAGAGCTTGCCGACAAGATGGGCTTTACCGGTGCTGACAAGGACAACTTTGTAGCCACCGTTGCCCGCTACAACGAGCTGTACGACAAGCAGAACGACGAGGACTTCGGCAAGCCTGCAAGCCGTTTGAGCGCCATCCGCACCGCTCCCTTCTACGGCTGCTGGCTGGGTGCCTCTCTGCTGTGCAGTATGCAGGGCATCTCCATCACCGAGAACTGCCAGGCCAAGGACAGCAACAACGAGCCTATCCCCGGTCTGTATATCACCGGTGATATGTCCGGCAGCTTCTTCCAGAACAACTATCCCTGCGTCATGGGCGGTACTGCCTGCGGTCGTACCCTGACCTTTGCCATTAAATCCATCAAGCAGATGGCAGGCTTGGAGAACGCCTGATCGTTTCCCTGCATCTTTCTGCGGCTCCGCCACCCGGCGGGGCCGCTTTTTTGCTGCTTCTTTCCCCTGCTGCCCTACACAAATGCCCGCGATTGTGCTATGATAGGGCTGAGCAGCCGGTTTGCTGCAAACAACCGGCAAAGCATCGAGGTGTATTGTACAATGTCTGAACTTTTTGAGACGCTGCGGCAGGAGGGTGTGGACCCTGCCCTGCTTTCTGCGGTGGAAGAATACCGCACTGCCCATCCGCTGGACGCTGCGCTGCGGCCCCGCATCCCGGCCCCGGCCTTTACCTACTACGGCAAAGAGGTGTGGGAGCAGGCGCTGGCCGCCCTGCTCTGCGGCGAAAACCTGCTGCTGGCGGGCGGCAAGGCCACCGGCAAGAACGTGCTGGCCGAGAACCTCTCCGCCGCCTTCGGCCGCCCCGCGTGGGACATCTCGTTCCATGTGAACATGGACGCGGCCTCCCTCATCGGCATGGACACCTTTGCCGACGGCAAGGTGGAGTTCCGCCCCGGGCCGGTGTACCGCTGCGCCCAGTGCGGCGGCTTTGGCGTGCTGGACGAGATCAACATGGCCAAGAACGAGGCGCTGGCCGTGCTGCACGCAGTGCTGGACTTCCGCCGCGCCATTGACGTGCCCGGCTACGACCGCATCCCGCTGGCCGAGGAGACCCGCTTCATCGCCACCATGAACTACGGCTACGCCGGTACCCGGGAGCTGAACGAGGCCCTGACCTCCCGCTTCGTGGTCATCCAGATGCCCACCATCACCCAGGACAACCTGGAAAAGCTGCTGCGGGCACAGTTCCCGGATCTTGCTGCGAAGTACGCCCACCAGTTCGCCCTGCTGTTCCTCGACTTGCAGAAAAAGTGCGACAGTGCGGAAATTTCCACCAAGGCACTGGACCTGCGCGGCATGCTGGACGCGCTGCGCCTGATCCGCCGCGGCATCCCCGCAGGGGCCGCGCTGGACATGGGCATCACCAACAAGGCCTTTGACAGCTACGAGCAGGGCCTGATCCGCGACGTGATCGCGGCCCGCATCCCGGCCAAACTGGATGCGGCCAAGCTGTTTGCCTGATGGAAGCCCAGAGCTACACCGCACAGGAGCGGCGGGCGGCCAATCAGGTCTGGGCGGCTGCGGGCGCCTATGGCTTTGAGCCGCTGTTTCTGGCCCACAACACCGACGGCACGGTGGATTTTTACATGAACACCATCGTGGGCCTTGTGCACAAATATTACGGTGACAAGTTGATAAACAGCATCTTCGACCGCTGGGCAGGCGATCTGCGGCAGGCCATGCTGGACGATCTGGCGTGGCTGTACCTCGAAAACGCGGCCTACCGGCTGGAGCTGCCCCACCGCCCGGTGCTGGAAGCGCTGCGCTATTCTCACGCCGACTACTTTTTTGCCATCCAGTACAAACTTTCCCGGCAGGAGTGGATGGCCAGGAACCAGCTGGTGTACACCATGCAGGCGGCCCGCTGGCGCAGCGTGCTGGGGCGCAATCTGCCCGTGATGACCCCCTACGAGAGCGGGTTGTTCCGGGCGCTGGCCCCGGACACCGCCCCGCAGCCGGACCAATTGCAGGACGCCCTGCTGGCCGTGTACGCAACGTTTGGCCTCTTCGACGGCACCGTGCATCAAAAAGCGGCGCTGCACCTGCATCTGGACGGCCTGCTGGCCACCCTTGCCACCAAGGCCCTGCCCACCCAGATGATCAAGACCGACCGCGTGACCGTGGAGCACTCCAACGCCGTGGACGCCGCCGGCAGCGGCCCCAGCGTGGACAAACGGCAGGCCCACATCACCCTGAAGCAGAACGCCGCGCAGGACCGCGCCTACATCGAGAGCTGCTTCGGCCGCTCCCTCTACCCGCCGGAGCGGCTGCGCAAGGCCGAACAGGAGCTGTGCACCGGGGTGCATCTGGGGTGCCATTTGTGGTTCAGCGCGGGCGTGCCCAGCCCGGAACAGGCCCCCACCCCGGAGGCCCGGCATCTGGCCGAACAGGCCGAGCTGCAGGCCGACCGCAACCGCGCCTACTACGCCAAGAATCAGGAGCTGCACCGCAGCGTGGTGCTGCGGCTCACCGAGCAGATCCGCAACTGCATCCTGGTGCATCAACAGCCCAACGCGCGGGTGGCCCGCAGCGGCAATGTGGACCCCGGGCGGGTGTGGCGCGCCCCGCTTTTGAACGATGACCGGGTGTTTTTGTGCGCCGAAGAGGAAAATCACCCCGCTTTTACGGTGGACCTGCTGCTGGACGCTTCCGCCTCCCGCCTGCACTGTCAGGAGGTCATCGCGGCGCAGGGGTCCATCCTGGCCGAGAGTCTGGCCAACTGCGGCATCCCGGTGCGGGTGAGCGCCTTCAGCAGCCTGCGGGGCTACACCGTGCTGCGGGTGCTCAAGGACTTTGCCGACAAGAACCGCCAGAACATCAACCGCTATTTCGCCTCCGGCTGGAACCGCGACGGCCTGGCCCTGCTGGCGGCGGGCGATCTGCTGGACTTTGCCCCCGGCCCCGCCCCGCGGCACCTGCTCATCCTGCTGACCGACGCTTCCCCCAACGACAGCCGCCGCATCCCGCCCAGCCCGGAAAACCCGCTGGGCTGCGGCTACGAGGACGCCGCCGGTGTGGCCGACGCGGCCGCCCAGGTGCGCGTGCTGCAGCGCAAGGGCATCCGGGTGTCGGCAGTGTTCATGGGCGAGGACCGCTCTGCCGCCGACGCTGCCCGCATCTACGGCAAGAACATGGCCCGCATCCGCGGCATGGACCAGCTGGCCCGCGCCGCCGGCCGCCTGATCCAGAACGAGATCCGGGAGCTGGGAGATTGAGAGATCGCCTTCCCCTTTTGGGGGAAGGCTTTTTTGTTGTCCGGCACACAACCGCTTCGGGCATTTTACAACCAACCGTCGCGTTGTATTTTGGAGCAGTTCCGGGGTGTTCGCAAAAATCTGGTTGTTTTTGCAAACTTTTAGTTGTTTTTTGTCGCAGTTTATGCTATACTATGTTCAGACGAACCACAGGAACACGCGATGTCCCCCGCAGTGCACGGCGGCGGCCCGCGTTGGAAGTTCTTTGAATACAACACTTTGCTGTCAGTCAGACCATTCAGGGAGGAACGTATCATGGATGCCAACCGCTACTTTACCGCCATGCACAACGCCATGTCATCCCGTCTGCCGGGGGCGCAGCTTCTGGCCGCCGTGCGCCTGCAGGATCTCTGCGGCAACGACGCCTACCTGGAAGTCCGGCGGATGCCCGGGGAGCACTGCGCCACCGTGTGTTACTCCACGATGGGCCGCAGAGGACTGAACTTCCAGCTGTTCCGCAAGGGGTGGATGCTCTGCCACAACGAGAGCGGCCAGCTCACCGGGCAGTTCCCCGCCAAGGCCGAGAGCCTGCTGGAGGACACCGACTTCCACGCCTGCTGCCGCGAGGACCGGCTGGACGCTGCCCGCACCGACCGCATGGTGCAGGAGCTGGAAACGCTGGCGGGCACGGACTGCGATCTGCCTTTGCCCCGTGACGCCCGCACCGGGGCCGTCATCACGGTGGACAGCTTTGTGGGCCGGGGTGCCCACTGGAGCTACAGCACCCTGAGCAAGGCCCCCTGCCTGCCGGTGGCCGCCATCCTGTACTGGCTGGCCGACAGTCTGGCCGGAGCCGAGCGCCGCACCCTGCAGGCCGACCCGGAGGCTGCCCAGCTGGCCGCACAGTGGCAGAGCGGCACGGTGGAGATGTTCTTTCACCCGGCCGTACCGGCTGCCGCCCAGCTGCAGACGCAGCCCCAGACCCCGCCGGTGAGCCGTCCGGCACGTCCGGCCCCCACCTGCGCCCGCACCAAAAGCTGGCAGAGCATTCTGGCCGTCATGGCGAGCATGTAAAAAGGCTCCCCCTTGCGGGAGAGCCTTTCCAGGATAAATTCTTATTCCAGATAGGGGTCCAGCAGCTTGTCCACGGTCTGGCTGCGCTTGGGCGCGGGCTTTTTCACCACGCGGCCCCGGCAGGCCACCAGCTCCAGATGCTGCAGCGCCCGCAGGTCCTCCAGCGGGTTCTGACGGGTGACGATGAGGTCCTCGCTCTTGCCCACTTCCAGCGAGCCGGTCACGTCCCCTACCCCGGCCAGCCGCGCGTTGCGCAGGGTGGCGGTGTACAGAGCAAACTGGTTGCTCACGCCGCAATACTTGTGGAAGTAGCACAGCTCCCGCCAGAAGTCGTACTGGGTGATGTAAGGGCAGCCCACGTCGTTGCCAAGGCCCACCGGGATGCCGTTGGCCAGCGCCGTTTTGGCGCTTTCCACGATGCCGTCAAACACGATCCTGCCGTTGTACTGGTCTTTTTCCGACGCACCGGACACCGCCGTGTCAAACAGCGCATACGGCAGCGCCGGGGAAATGGTGGTGCACAGGAACGCGCCGTGCTCCTTGTACAGTTTTACCGTTTCTTCGTCCATTTTTGCGCCGTGCTCGATGGAGTCCACGCCGTTTTCCAGCGCAACCTTCACCCCTTCGGGCGATTCGGTGTGGGCCGCCACGGGATAGCCCATGGCGTGGGCCTGATCGCACACGGCCTTTACCATCTCCGGCGGCATCTTCAGCTCGCCGGGGGTGCCCTTTTCGGCGGCATCCAGCACGCCGCCGGTGATCATCAGTTTGACAAGGTCCACCCGCTGGGTGCTGACCTTGGTGAGCTGGGTCAGGGCCTCGCCGTTGTTGTGGGCCGCCACGGCCACCGAGCCTGCCATGTGACCGCCCGGCACCGAGATGCCCTCGTTGGCGGCCAGAATGCGCGGGGCCAGGATCTTCCCGGCCTGGGCATCGTCCCGGCAGCGGGTGTCAAAATCCGCGATGCCGCCCACGGTGCGGATGGTGGTCACGCCGCCCAGCAGCTCCAGCTTTGCATAGCTGCACACCATGCGGTAGGCCACCGCGCGGGTCAGGCCGTTGCTCAGAATTTTACGCACCAGCGCCGCATTATCCCGCGGCTTTGCGCTGGGCTTGCCGTTGCCGGCCAGATGCACATGCAGGTTGATGAGGCCCGGCATCGCATAGCCGCCGTGGAGATCGATGACCTCATAGCCGTCCAGGTCGGTGCCCTCGTCCGCAACGGCGGTGATGACGCCGTCCTCGCACAGCAGCACCTTGTGTGCCTGCGGCTCCATCTGCTGGGTGCCGTCCAGCAGAATGCCATTGATATATGCCCGCTTCATGGTCGTTTCCTCGCTTTTGTACAACCTTGGTTGTTTTTTGTTTCAGTATAGCACGTTCCGGCGGGCGGTGCAACGAAAAAGGCAGGAAAGGTCCTGCCCTCTCCTGCCCGGTTGATGCAATAATGCTTTACTGTGCTGCGGCGCTGGAGGCTGCGGCCTCGCTGGATGCGTCAGCGGCGGCGTTTGCGGCGGGGCAGCGCGAAATAGTAGCCGAAGGCCGTGCCGCACAGCCCGCCCACGATGTGCATGAAGTTGGCCACGTTGTCGTGCACGAGGATGATGTCGTACACCTGCTGGCCGAAGTACAGCGCCGCTACCAGCAGCATGGTGACCGGGATGCCGCCGGAAAAGCCCGCCAGCGACGACAGCATGATGAGCATGAACACGATGCCCGACGCCCCCAGCAGCCCGGTGCGGGGGAACAGCACGCATTGCAGCACGCCGGTGACCAGGGCTGTCAGCACAATGCCCTTCAGCAGGGGGATGCTGCCGTATTTTTCCTCCATGGGCGGGCCCACCACCAGCAGCAGCAGCATGTTGTTCAGGAAGTGCTCCCACCCGGCGTGGCCCAGCACATGGCCGAACAGCCGGATGTAGAACAGCGGGTCCTTGAGCGACGAGCGGTAGACGCAGAACAGGTGCATGGTGGTCCAGCCGCCGGTCCACTGGTCGAGGAACAGCACCAGCAGCGACAGCAGAAAAAAGGTGAGGATCACCGGGGAGTTGTATTGAAGCTCCAGCTTGAATCTTGCCTTTTTCGTAACGATACGATCCTTTCTCTCTTATAATATAAGGGGTCAGCCGCGGGTCTGCAGCCAGTAGGCCCCCATGCTCTGGCCGGGCTGGCCGGTCACCTCGTCGCCCAGGTAATCGGCAAGGCCCCAGGCGGCAGGCTGCCAGGCGTTGGCGGCGGCCACGGTGGGGTACTCCACCTCCGCATACCAGAACGCGGTGGGCCGGCCTGCGTCCACATGGTTCACTTCCAGCGCGCTGCCGTCGGGCAGGCGGTAGGTGCGGCGGGTCTTGGGGATGAGGGGTTTGCCGATGATCTTGTGTTCCAACTCCTCAAACAGTTCTTTGTCGATGCTGCGCTCGATCTCCTCCCGGGCAAGGCCGCCCTCGCTCTTGAAGCAGAGCACATAGTCGGTCCTGCCGCCCGCAAGGGCTTCCTCCCGGATGCGCACCGTGGGCCGCACACTGATGTAGCCCTGCCGCATGGCAAATTCTTCCTCCATGGGCAGGCCCTCCGGCCAGCCGGTCACCATCCATTTGCGTTCGATCTCCATTGCAGATCCCCTCTTTCCGGTCTTTTTTGGAAATTTCTTATTTATAATACCATGGATCTATGGTATTATAAAGGGGTGAATTTGAAAAGAGCAACCAAGGAGATCTCCATGAAAGAACGCGCTTATCCTGTATACACCGTCAACAAACACGCCGAGGGCCTGCTGGTGGGCGGCCACCCCTGGGTGTACGAGAACGACATCCTCCACGCCCCGGACACCGAACCCGAAAACGGCGCCCTGGCCGATGTGGTCAGCCCCAAGGGGGCGTACCTGGGCACCGGCTTCGTGTCGCTGCACAGCAAGATCCGGGTGCGGCTCATCAGCCGCAACGCCAACGACACCTTTGACGCCGCTTTCTGGCGCCGCCGGGTGGAGTACGCCTGGGCCTACCGCAAGACCGTGCTGGAGCCCGCCGACCTGACCGCCTGCCGGGTGATCTTTGGCGAGGCCGACCAGTTCCCCGGCCTGACCGTGGACCGCTTCCACGATATCCTGGTCACCCAGACCCTCAGCGTGGGCATGGAAAAGCTCAAGCCGGTGCTGTTCCCCCTGCTGGCCGAGGTGCTGCGGGCCGACGGCCAGACCATTGCCGGCATCTACGAGCGCAACGACGAGGCCCTGCGCGCCAAGGAAGGGCTGGAGCAGAACAAGGGCTGGTTCGACCTGCCCGGCGAGACCCACCCCGCCAGCACCCAGACCGAGATCTGCGAGAACGGCGTGTTCTACCATGTGGACTTTGAGAACGGCCAGAAAACCGGCTTTTTCCTGGACCAGAAGTACAACCGCCGGGCTGTGGCACGGCTGGCAGCAGGCCACACGGTGCTGGACTGCTTCACCCATACCGGCAGCTTTGCGCTGAACGCTGCCAAGGGCGGGGCCGCCCGGGTCACCGCTGCCGACATCAGCGCCGACGCCATCGCCATGGCCAAGCGCAACGCCGAACGCAACGGCCTTGACAACATGGACTTTTTGTGCGAGGACACCTTCGCGCTGCTGCCCCGGCTGGAAAAAGAGGGCCACCCCTATGACTTTATCATCCTGGACCCGCCCGCCTTTACCAAGGCACGCCGCACGGTGGACAACGCCATGCGCGGGTACAAGGAGATCAACTACCGGGCCATGAAGCTGCTGCCCCGGGGCGGATATCTGGCCACGGCCAGCTGCTCCCACTTTGCCACCGAGGAGCTGTTCATCAAGATGCTGAAAGCAGCGGCGAAGGACGCCCACCGGCAGCTGCGGCAGATCGAGGTGAAGCAGCAGGCCCCGGACCACCCCATCCTGTGGGGCGTGCCGGAGACCAACTACCTGAAGTTCTTTTTGTTCCAGGTGATCTGACCATTTAAAATGCCCTCCGCTTCGCTCTGGGCATATTTAAAGGAAATATTATTTTTATATTGGCGTTTGGACGGGTTGCGGCTCCCAGCGTCTGCCGCGGCCCTTGAGCGGGCCTTGCATCCTGCTGGCCGCTGCCCCAACAGCTCCTCCCTGTTTCCGCCACAGGCGGCGGTCGTCGCCGTTGCACGTCCTGCGGAGCTTGTCGGGGTTTAGACCCCTCCATCTGCTAACGCAGACCGCTCTGCCACTTGAAAGCCCCACTGGGGCTTTCATTGTTGCACAACCGCGGGACGCTCCAAACACATTTTCACAAAAGGGGTCGTAGCGGGTAGTAGCATCTGCAGCTGTCACGCAACGGATAAGCCTAGGTTTTGCAAATGCAATTGTCCGTAACGACTCCTCCCGTGAAAAAATAGTTCCGGCGGGCCCGCAGGCCTGCCGGAACTGCAAATTTAAAAATATTATTTCCGCTGATATTGCCAGAGCGCAAGCGGAGGCAATTCCAAATCGTTCTGTTCCGGTTTAAAGGCTCAAAAGTCATACCAAGCTCAGTTGTGCCAAAATTCGCAGAGAGCGTTTGTGCAGAATCGTCAGATTTGTCAATTGCCTTTTTGACCCGCCGGGGCTATAATCAAACCATAGACAGCAACGGCGCTGTGGGTCACCTCCTGACTCGCAGCGCCGTTTTTGTTAAGAAGTCTTTCGTGCTTTGGGGCCCGCTTTCCGGCAGCTCCGGGGCGGGAGCTGGGAAACATAAGATCAAGTAAGGAGTAGGATTTATGGCAGCAAATGTTATGGAGATCTACGGCAGCAAGGTCTTTAATGAGCACGTTATGAAGGAGCGCCTGCCCAGCGCTACTTACAAGAGCTTGAAGAACACCCTGCACAAGGGTGCTCCGCTGGATATTGAGGTGGCAAACGTTGTCGCCAGCGTGATGAAGCGCTGGGCTATGGAGCTGGGTGCTACCCATTACACCCACTGGTTCCAGCCCCTGACCGGCATCACCAGTGAGAAGCACGATGGCTTCGTCAGCCCCGTGGGCGACGGCACCGCCATCATGGAGTTCTCCGGCAAGGAGCTGGTACGCGGCGAGCCCGACGCTTCCTCCTTCCCCTCCGGCGGTCTGCGCGCTACCTGCGAAGCACGCGGCTACACCGCATGGGACCCCACCAGCTACGCCTTTGTGAAGGATGATGTGCTGTGCATCCCCACCGCATTCGTCAGCTACACCGGCGAGGCTCTGGATAAAAAGACTCCCCTGCTGCGTTCCATGAACGCACTGTCCGGTCAGGCCGTCCGTATCCTGAAGCTGTTCGGCAAGGACGTGGACTACGTTTCCACCACCGTTGGCCCCGAGCAGGAGTACTTCTTGGTCAAGAAGGAGGATTACGAAGCACGTCAGGATCTGATCCTCACCGGCCGCACCCTGTTTGGTGCTCCCTCTGCCAAGGGTCAGGAGCTGGAAGAGCACTACTTCGGTGTCATCCGTCCCGAGGTTTCTGAGTTCATGAAGGAGCTGGACGAGGAGCTGTGGAAGCTGGGCGTGCCCGCCAAGACCAAGCACAACGAGGTCGCTCCCTGCCAGCACGAGCTTGCTCCTATCTTCGATACCACCAACGTGGCCATCGACCACAACCTGCTGACCATGGAAATGATGCGCAAGATCGCACCCAAGTATGGTCTGGTCTGCCTGCAGCACGAGAAGCCCTTCGAAGGCGTGAACGGCAGCGGCAAGCACAACAACTGGTCCATGAGCACCACCCACGAGAACCTGCTGGATCCCGGCGACACCCCCATGGAAAACCTGCAGTTCCTGATCTTCCTGGCCGCTGTCATCAAGGCTGTGGATGAGTACGCCGATCTGCTGCGCACCTCTGTGGCCACCCCGGGCAACGATCACCGTCTGGGTGCCAACGAAGCACCTCCGGCCATCATCTCCATCTTCGTAGGCGAGGAGCTGGAAGCTGTTATCGATGCTATTGCATCCGATTCTCCCTATGCCGGCCCCGTCAAGATGAAGATGGATCTGGGCGTGGACGTTCTGCCCAAGTTCAGCAAGGACACCACCGACCGCAACCGTACCTCCCCCTTCGCCTTCACCGGCAATAAGTTCGAGTTCCGTATGCCCGGCTCTGCCGAGAACCTGAGCGACGCCAACACCATCCTGAACACCGCTGTCGCCAAGGAGCTGAAGGGCTACGCCGACGAGCTGGAGAAGGCCGACGACTTCACCAGCGCCGCCATCGCCCTCATCAAGCGCACCATCCGCGACCACCGCCGCGTCATCTTCAACGGCAACGGCTACAC
>OFMN01001677.1_pt1 | contig 13850 bp, 8 predicted proteins | sample 1541791 | NCBI WGS metagenome assembly OFMN01 (sample SAMN04209248, study PRJEB22552) | human gut metagenome | biome: gut; material: feces | host: Homo sapiens | place: USA: Oklahoma
CTGATGTACACTGTCCCCTGACTCAACATAAATCTTGTCTACTGTTCCGTTTACCGTAGATACTACCGTTGTTTCCATCTTCATCGCCTCAATTGTCATAAGCGGCATATTCTTTGTTACTACATCGCCTTCTTTAACAAGAACTTTATCAACGGTTCCTGGAATAGATGAGCCAAGATGCTGTGGATTATTTTTATCTGCTTTCAAGCGGCGGTCTGTCTTAATTTCAAGATTATGATCCTGAATCTTCACAGTACGAATAGAACCATTTACCTGAAAACTTAATGTTCGGATTCCATTTTCATCTGGGTCGCTCTGTTCAAGATATTTGATCAGAAGTTCTTTTCCTTCACCAATCTTTAAGTATGTTTCTTCTCCTTTTCTCAAGCCATAGAAATACACATGACTTTCTAATCTTGTCACATCATTATACATTTCAAAATGTTCGCAGTAGTCTTCATACACTTTTGGATATAATGCATAACTAATTGCTTTTTGCGCCATAACTTCTTCTGATTTATCCTCATAATGGTATTTTTCAATGAGGTGCTTTTTGATACCTTCCAAATCTTCTGGCGGTAACAATTTACCTGGACGTTCTGTAAGCGGTTCAATATCTTTTAACACAATTTTCTGTAATTCTTTCGGGAATCCACCATAAGGCTGTCCCATCATTCCCTGAAAATAAGAAACAACGGAATCCGGATAAGACAGACTAGCTCCGGCAGTTAAAATATTATCCTTATTCAGATTATTTTTATACATGAAAATTGCAAGATCACCTACCGCCTTTGAAGTAGGAGTTACTTTTACAATATTACCAAGTAAATCATTCGCTTCTTTATAAAGCCCTTTGATCGCCTCAAATTCTTCCGGAGATCCCATTTCTGTAACCTGCGCAAGAAGATTAGAATATTGTCCACCTGGGATCTCATATTTATAAATCTCCGTATTCGGAGACTTCATATCACTTTCAAATGGTGCATACACACTTCTAATTCGATTATAATATCTGCTCAGTTCTGACAACTCTTCAAAATCAAGCCCTGTATCTCTCTTTGTTCCGCGAAGCGCTTCCACAACTGCATTCATGGATGGCTGACTTGTCATCGATGACATAGATTCAATCGCTAAGTCAACGATGTCCACTCCTGCCTCCGCTGCCATGAGCACTGTACTCACACCGTTACCTGTAGAATCATGTGTATGTAAATGTAATGGTACATGAAGTTCTTTTTTCAATGTGCCTACAAGTTCTTTAGCCGCTCTAGGTTTTAAAAGTGCCGCCATATCTTTAATAGCAATGGAATGACATCCGAGTTTTTCTAATTCAAGAGCCATTTTTACATAATAATCAAGTGTATATTTTGTCTCATTTGGATTGCTGACATCTCCTGTATAACAAATAGTTCCCTCAACAATTTTTCCTGTTTTCAGCGCTTCTTCTATTGGCATCTTCATATTTTCTACCCAGTTTAAACTGTCAAAAATACGGAAAACATCAATACCATGATCCGCTGAGATACGGATAAATTCTTTTACAACATTATCTGGATAGTTGCTGTATCCCACTGCATTGGATGCACGAAGAAGCATCTGAATCAATGTATTTGGCATTCTTTCTCTTAATAACTCAAGACGTTTCCAAGGGGATTCTTTCAAAAAGCGATATGCCGTATCATAGGTAGCACCACCCCATGCTTCCACAGAAAATGCATTCTGCATAAACGCATTTGTCGCATAAGCCGCACCACACAGATCCTTACTTCTCATACGAGTTGCCATCAGTGACTGCTGCGCATCTCGCATTGTGGTATCCGTCACATAAAGCTTATCTTCTTTTAAAATCTTCTGCATAAATCCCTGTGCACCCAATTTTAAAAATTCATCCCTCGCTCCATAAACTGGTTTGCTTTTGTCAAGCTTCGGAAGAACTCTGTTCTCATAAAATGTTTTTTCTCCATTATTTGAATTTACGATGCGATCCCCAATAAATTCAATAATCTTATTCGCACGATTCTGACTCTTAGTAAGTTCAAAAAGTTCCGGTGTTTCCTCAATAAACGTTGTATAACACTGTCCACTTTGAAATGTCGGATGATTTAACACATTCACAAGAAATGGAATATTCGTTTTCACTCCACGAATACGCATTTCCTGTAACGCTCTGATAGACTTTCTTACCGCTCCAAGAAAAGTTCTGTCATGAGAGATTGCTTTTACAAGAAGGCTGTCATAATATGGAGAAATCACTGCTCCTGTATATGCATTGCCTCCATCAAGACGGATGCCATTACCAGAACCCGAACGATATACTGTAATTTCTCCTGTATCCGGAAGGAAATTATTGGCTGGATCTTCTGTCGTCACACGAGTCTGTATAGAATATCCTGTACATACTACGCTTTCCTGAGACGGAATCGCAATCTCTTCTGAATCTAAAGGATAACCTTCCGCAATAAGAATCTGTGTCTGTACGATATCGACATCCGTAACCATCTCACTTACTGTATGCTCTACCTGAATTCGAGGATTCATCTCAATAAAATATGGATGATTATCTGCATCTACTAAAAATTCCAACGTACCGGCATTACGATAGCCTACTGTTTTCGACAATCGGATAGATGCATCAAAGATTTCCTGACGTACTGTTTCTGGTATGGAAAATGCCGGTGCATACTCTACTACCTTTTGATGTCTTCTCTGAACAGAACAATCTCTATCATAAAGATGTACTACATTTCCATAATTATCTCCGATAATCTGCACCTCGATATGCTTTGGGCCTCTTAAATACTTTTCAATGAAGATCATATCGTCACCGAAAGCCTTCTTCGATTCATTCTTCGATTCGTTAAATTCTTTCTCTAAATCCTCTTCCTGATTTACAATTCGCATACCGCGTCCGCCACCGCCATTGCTCGCTTTAAGCATAACTGGATAACCAACCTGCGCTGCAATTTTTTTCGCTTCATCTACTTCCTTAATTGCATAATCCACACCTGGAATAATTGGAACATTCGCTTCAATAGCAATCTTTTTAGAAGAAATCTTATCTCCCATCGCATTCATAATATTGCTGCCCGGTCCAATAAATACGATTCCATTCCTCTCACATGCATCTGCAAAGTCCGGATTTTCTGAAAGAAAGCCATATCCCGGATGAATCGCATCTACTCCTGTAGAAAGTGCGATCTTAATAATCGTATCAATATCAAGATATGCATCAATCGGTCCCTTCTGAGGATTTAACGGATAGGACTCATCCGCCTTAGAACGAAACATTGCATAACGGTCTTCTTTCGAATAAATACTAACCGTTGTAATCCCAAGCTCACTTAACGCTCTGAAAATACGAATTGCAATCTCCCCACGATTCGCAACAAGGACTTTTCTAAACTTCTTTACACTTACCTTTTTTGACATAACCCTAACCCTCCTATTTGCATGCGAGTTCTCACTTACAGTTCTTTTCTACACCATATTGTTTCGCTTACTAGTTGCATTTTGATTTCAAATATAATTATTTATCTTTTTTTTGAAATCAAAACTTTTGCGTTAGAGTATATTATATACTTTCATTTCTGTCAATAGCACAACAAAAAAGTCCGCTCACTTCACAAAAAAATCCTGATTTGTAGATTTAATGTAGACGAAAAAAGAAAAAAATAATATATCCCATCTGCTCTGTAGTCGCTGTATTTAATATGCCTGTCCGCATCTTAAATACGCTCCCAAGCCACATCTGGGATATATTATTTTTTTCTTTTTTCTGACTATCTAAATCTACAGTTGAGCAACGTGGAATGTACCCGAAGGATATGACTTTCCGGGAAATTAATTTCTAAAAGACTGACATTTAAATTGTTCTATGTTGCTGAATCGCATTAAGGTTTCTAAAGAAAAGAGAATTTTTATTGTCCATTTCGGATCGCCTCCTATCTTTGAGTTTGGCTTGCGACACCATTCTCATTTTAACATAGGAGGCTTTTTATCGTATACTCCACGTTTCCACTTACTCTATTCTCCCCAGCATAGTTGAGGGATTAGGCTTTTCATTCAAATGGAAAACTCCAGAAGAAATGCGTCAATCCTTTAGGCTTTAATTTCCTGAGAATCCATAACCTTCTGGAAAATCCCCTTTCTCATCAACTGTGGATTTACAGTAGTCAGAAAAAAGAAAAAATACCATATCCCAGATGCGGCTTGGGAGCGTGTTTAAGATGCGGATGAGCATCTTAAACACAGTGACTACAGAGCAGATGGGATGTATTATTTTTTTCTTTTTTCGTCTATACCAAATCTACAAATCAGTAGTTCTTGATTTTGTAGGATAGGTGTGTTAGAATGTATACAAACAAATATTCGGAACATATGTTTATAAAGAGGTGATAATATGACAGAAACAGAGATTTCTCTGGAGAGAAAGTTAAAGATTTTAGCAGATGCGGCGAAGTATGATGTTGCGTGTACTTCGAGTGGGTCAAGTCGAAGAGGGAAGAAGGGGCATCTTGGGAATACGGTATCTGCGGGTATCTGTCATACATTTTCTTCAGATGGGCGCTGTGTTTCGCTCTTAAAGATTCTTTTTAGTAATGATTGTGTTTTTGACTGCAAGTATTGTCCGAGTCGTGCTGCGAACGAGAAGGAAAGAGCAACATTTACCCCGGAAGAGATTTGCAGGCTTGTGGTGGAGTTTTATCGTCGGAATTATATTGAGGGGCTGTTTTTAAGTTCTGCGGTGGTGAAGAGTCCGGCATATACGATGGAGCGAATGTACGAGGCGATTTATATGCTTCGGAATAAGTATCATTTTAATGGTTATATTCACGTGAAGGCGATACCGGGAGCACCGGATGATATGATATATGCACTTGGATTTTTAGTAGACAGAATGAGTGTGAATCTGGAGTTACCTACTGCAGAAGGCTTGAAGAGACTGGCACCGAATAAGAAGCCAAAGAATTTGATTCGACCGATTCAGCAGATTCAGAGAGGAATACAGACGCAGAGAGTAGCACTTGGTAAGGATAGCCGAATGGAGCGGGCGAAGGGAAATCAATATTTGTCGAATAGCATATTTAATGAGAAGAATGTTTCCGGTATTCATGGGAAGTCCGTTGTTTCCCTCATGGAAGGTACACAGAAAAATGAAACCAATATGGAGAATAATATAGGGAATAATAAAGATAATTTGCAAGATAAAGATTTTTTACCGTCTAATTTTTTACAGAATATAGGAATGAGAACACAATCCCGCTTTGTTCCGGCGGGACAGAGTACCCAGATGATTATAGGGGCATCAGATGAGAGTGATTTTCATTTGTTATCATTGACACAGCAGCTATACCAGCAGTATGACATGAAGAGGGTTTTTTATTCAGCGTATGTGCCATTGAATGATGATCCGGAACTTCCAGCAATTGGAACTGCACCACCTCTTTTACGGGAACATCGTTTATATCAGGCAGACTGGCTGCTTCGGTATTATGGATTTCAGGCGGATGAACTTCTAAGTTCGGACCGGCCGAATTTTAATACATTTATAGATCCGAAGTGCGACTGGGCATTGCGACATTTAGAATACTTTCCTGTAGAGATTAATCAGGCAAGCTATGAACAGCTGCTTCGTGTTCCGGGAATAGGGAATAAGTCCGCAGGGCGAATTGTCAGGGCAAGAAGACAGGCGGCACTTGATTTTGAAGATATCAAGAAGATGGGAGTGGTATTAAAGCGGGCAGTTTATTTTATAACCTGCAGAGGTAAGATGAAGTATCATACACCGATAGAAGAGGACTTTATTACCCGCCAGCTTATTGGGACGAATCAGAAAGATAACTGGAAGATAGAGCACCCAACAACATACAGACAGCTATCTTTATTTGATGATTTTAATTTGACGTGAACTCCCCAGCACCTAAAGAAAGCAGAAATGATATGGTAATTTTTACATGTAAAGATAGATTTGATGATATGATGACCTGTATTTACGAAGCGTGGGCATCCCATCTTGGACATAATAATATAAAGTTAAGAACAGAGCCGATTGGAACAATGGAACTTTTTTGTGAATACCGTCATGTGGAGGCAGATAAAGAGAAAACAGAGAGTGTGATAAGAACGATTCAACAAAAGATTTCCTTTCGTGCATATCAGATGGTATATCATGCAGCGATGGCAGCGGATGAAGAGGAGAAGCTTGATAGCATCTATCGTTTTTTAATATTGGGATTCCATTATGGCAGGAAGATTCTCGATTCGCTACAGAATCCGATCGTAATGAAAATATTTGAGTTAGAACGAAAAGCAAGTAATGAAGCACATATATTTCGGGAATGTATTCGGTTTACCGAGATGAATCATCACATACTTGTGGGGATAATTTCTCCTAAATGTGATGTCATTACCTTACTTGCACCACATTTTGTGGATAGATTACCTTCTGAAGACTGGATGATCATAGATGATAACAGAAGAACAGCAGTGGTACATCCGGCAGACCAGCCATATTATCTGACATCTCTTTCCGAAGAAGAAATGTCAGAATTCCTGGCAAGGGAATCTGCAGCAAAGGATACCGATAGTATGACTGCACTGTGGAAAACATTCTTTCAGACGATTGGGATTAAAGAACGTAAGAATTCAGTATGTCAGCGCAATCTTATACCGCTCTGGTATAGAAAGCACATGTCAGAAATGCAGGATTAATCCTGAAAGAATCAGGTTTCTAACGAAAAATTGTTCCAAAGTTTTCCTGATCGTAAATTTTAAGTAATTCCTGTACACCCTCTTTTACTTCATCACGAGTAAAATCTGCTGCTTCAAGTTCAGCATCAGCCATACGGTTTAGATCATAATAGAAGAACAGACCGACTTTTAATATGTCCGGATTAATTGGATTAGCATATTCATAGAGAATATCTTCTGCATCATTAATATTGCCATCGTTGATCATTTGCTTTAACTTAGGATAGAGCGTATTTTCCTGAAGAAGACCTTTTTCAGCATCAAGCCAGCATCCCGGTTTGATTCCATAGGCAATTTTAAGATAAGTTTCTATTAATTCATTTGTTAAGCGTAAGTCAAAATCATCACGAAGCATGTTGTAAAACCTCCTGTTTTTCATAATGTACTCACAGACTCTTCTTACAAAAGTAAGGATGTGAAGACTCCCAAAGTACATAGCATCATTAAACTTTATAATTATACACTAGAGTTCGCGGAAATTTCAATATTTATCTTATGGCAATTAAGTAAAATCCCATAAAAGTTCAGAATTGTAAATGAAATATATTTACAAAGCATGAGACGTTTTACGAAGTATTATAGAAGAGTTATGATTAAAAATCTTTTGACATTAGGAATATTTTGTCATAAATTATAAGTATTAAAGAATACTTCGTCATTCTTATTGTGAGATACGCATCATGCAATGCATGATAACCTCTATTGGGATTAGAGAAGTAATTGGGGATGGAGAAATCGTATGGAAGATGCTTATGTATTACAGCTTTTAGAACCGAAGTTTAAAGAGTTTCATTTGTTGTTTTGTGGGTATGCGGAGTGTGAACCTCTGCATAGTTATGGACCGGCAACAAGGCCAAATTATATTATTCATTATGTAATGGGAGGAAAGGGGATATATCAGGTTGGAGAAAAGAAGTACCATATTTCCAAAGGACAGATATTTTTAATTGAACCAGAGAGCCTGACATTTTATCAGGCTGATAAAGAGGAACCATGGACATATTTATGGGTTGGATTTGGAGGAACAGAAGCAAAGAGTTTTATTCAGGATATTGGATTGAACAGCAGACAGTTAGTCTGTCAGTGTGAAGGAGGAGAAGAACTTAAAGAAATAGTATTTTCCATGTTGAAACATACAAAATCAACAACAGAGAATTTATATTATTTACAGGGAAGATTGTTCGATTTTTTTTCGGTTCTTGCAAGAGAAATTACATTGAGGCAGTTTGAAGATGATACAACGGAAAGTATGCATGTTCAGGAGGCGATTGATTATATCAAGAATAATTATTCGCAGGGGATTACGGTAAATGATATAGCGGATTATCTGGCTTTGAATCGAAGTTATCTGTATACTGTTTTTAAAAAAAGTCTAAATATCTCTCCGAAAGCTTTTTTGACGAAGTTTCGTATTTCAAGAGCGAAGGAACAACTAACATTAACGGATTTTTCAATTGAATATATCGCACATTCTTGTGGATATAAAAGTGCTTTAAATTTTGAAAAAGCATTTAAACAGGAAACGGGAGATACACCAAGTAAATATCGCAAAGAAAACAGAAAGACAACAAAGGAACGTTTATTACGTGTACAAAAAGAACTGGAGGAATATGGAGACAAAAAGACAAAATATTTGTAGTTGTTAAAGATAGTTATAAATCATAGATAGAAATAATTTACATATAAAATGATATAAACAACACCCGATAGACAACATTTTGAATGGTTTTACAAACAAAATGTGCTAACGGGTGTTATTTTTTTGGGTTATACTGTAATCAGTTAGGAACAAGCGCGCAAAATTCCTCAGAAAAATAATTAAATTAAGAGATAGATTGTTCTGGAGGAGGAAAAGGATGAGTAATCAAAAAAGTACAAATAAGCATCCGCAGTATAAATATGCGTCTACAAGAGAAAAATATTGTTTTGGTATCGGTGCGATAGGTAAAGATGCCATTTGTAATCTGGTTGGCTCTTTTTTAATGTTATATTTTACAGATACCTTATATTTAGCACCAGCTTTTGTTGGTGTGCTGTTTCTGGTGGCAAGAATATGGGATGCGATTAATGATCCCGTAATGGGAATGATCTGTGATAATACACATACAAAGTTTGGAAAGTTCAGAATATGGCTTGTTATTGGAACATTGCTAAATTCTGTTGTATTCGTACTATTGTTCCATAGCTTTCATTTATCAGGTACTTCATTATATATTTATGTATCGGTAATGTATATATTTTATGGAATGACATATACAATCATGGATGTACCATATTGGTCATGGCTTCCAAACTTAACAAATGATCCGCATGAGCGGGAGAAAGTGTCTGTTATTCCAAGATTTTTTGCAAGTCTTGCAGGATTCTCAGTAGCAACATTTGGACTGTATATCATTAATCATTTAAATAAAATAGCTGGGGAGAAAAATCTCTATGCAGAAACAGGATATACATTATTTGCGATAATTATTGCAGTTATCTTTATCGTAGCAATCGGTATTACTGTATTTAACGTAAAAGAAGAATCAACAATCGGAGTTTACGCAGAGAAAACAAGTTTAAAACAGGCTTTCCGTATCATTATTAAAAATGATCAGTTACTTGCTTTTATTGGAATTTTACTTACATTTAACCTTTGTACACAGATTGCAAAAAGTTTCGCCGTTTATTATTTCAAGTGCGTATGTGGAAATGAATATTTATATTCTATTTTTGGATTTGCCATTATTGCTGAAATGGTCGGCTTGGTATGTTTCCCTAAGATTTCAACAAAGATTAGTCGTGAAAAAGTGTATGCATATGCGTGTGCGCTTCCGATTGCAGGATTTATTTTACTTGGAATCGCAGGATTCATTGCACCAAAAAGTGCAGTACAGAGTGCAGGAACTATTTTAGGTATACGTGTACTTATGATTGTCATTCCGGTTATCCTTGCAGTAGTTAGTTTCTTAATTTATAAGAAATGCTATAAGTTAAAAGGTGCCGCAATGGAAGAAGTAACAGAGAAAGTAAATGAAATTCATGCACAGAGAAAAATAGTGACGGAATAAAAAGAGAGGCAGGAGAATCATTTATGGAAAAAATTATTTTTCACAAAGAAACAAAAACATTTCATTTATATAACGAAGAAATCAGCTATATTATGTGTGTCTTAGAAAACGGACATATGGGACAATTATATTATGGAAAAAGAATTCATGACAAACCAGATTTCTCCTACCTTGTAGAAAAATGTGGTCGTCCGATGACTTCTTACATTTTTGAGGGAGACCGAAGCTTTTCTTTAGAGCATATAAGACAAGAATATCCTGTCTATGGAACAACAGATTATCGACATCCGGCAATTGAAATTATGCAGGAAAATGGAAGTAATATTTCTGAATTTAAGTATGTAGGTTATGAGATTTTAAAGGGAAAACCATCGTTAAAAGGACTTCCGGCAACTTATACAGAAAGTGAGGAAGAGGCAGAAACATTAAAAATTATATTAAAAGATAGTCTGACAGGAGCAAAACTTACATTATTATATACTATTTTTTCTAAAGGAAGTGCAATAGCCAGAAGCGCACATATATGTAATGAAGGAGAAAAAGTATTACATTTGCAGACGATGATGAGTCTTAATTTAGATCTTCCGGACAAGGATTATGTGTGGATGCAGCTTTCTGGGGCATGGTCTAGAGAACGATATGTAAAGAATCGTATATTAGAACAGGGCATTACTGCAATAGACAGTATGCGAGGAAATTCTTCACATGAACACAATCCATTTATGGTACTGAAACGTCCGAATGCAGGAGAAACATCGGGAGAGGTTATTGGATTTAGTTTAATCTACAGTGGAAATTTCCGAATGCAGGCAGAAGTAGATACCCATGATGTAACAAGGATTACTGTAGGAATTAATCCAGATCGATTTGACTGGAAATTAGAACCAGGGGAGGAATTTCAAACTCCGGAAGCGGTTATGGTCTATTCTGATCAAGGGTTAAATAAGATGAGTCAGACTTTTCATCGTTTGTATGCAAAAAGACTTGCCAGAGGTTATTGGCGGGACCGTCCAAGACCAATTTTAAATAATAATTGGGAAGCAACTTATTTTAATTTTACAGAAGATCGTCTTGTTCAAATTGCTTCTAAAGCAAAAGAATGTGGAGTAGAGCTTTTTGTATTAGATGATGGATGGTTTGGACAAAGAAATGATGACCATGCAGGTTTAGGTGATTGGGTTGCAAATCCAGAAAGACTTCCGAATGGTATTAAAGGATTATCAGAGCGAATTGAAGCGATGGGAATTAAATTCGGACTGTGGTTTGAACCGGAAATGACCAATAAAGATTCTGACTTGTATCGTGCGCATCCAGATTGGATTTTGCATACACCGGGAAGAAATGCATCTCATGGCAGATATCAGTATGTTTTAGATTTTTCACGCAAAGAAGTAGTAGAGTATATTTATGAGATGATGGCAAAGATTTTATCTGAAGCAAAAGTTTCTTATATTAAATGGGATATGAACCGTAGTATTACAGAATGTTACAGTGTGGCACTGCCGGCAGATCGTCAGGGAGAAGTATTCCATCGTTATATTCTTGGCGTATATGACTTATATGAGAGACTGACATCAGAATTTCCAGAAGTACTTTTTGAATCATGTTCAAGCGGTGGTGGACGTTTTGACCCCGGAATGTTGTATTATGCACCCCAGGGATGGACGAGTGATGATTCCGATGCGATTGAACGTTTGAAAATTCAATACGGAACCTCTCTTTGTTATCCAATAAGCAGTATGGGAAGTCATGTGTCGGTCATTCCGAATCATCAGGTATTCCGAAAAACCCCGTTACATACCAGAGCAAACGTAGCTTATTTTGGTACTTTTGGCTATGAGCTTGATTTAAATAGTCTGAAAGAAGAAGAAATCGCAGAAGTAAAAGAACAGATTATTTTTATGAAAAAATATAGAAAATTATTTCAGTTTGGTGATTTTTACAGACTCAAAAGTCCATTTGAAGGAAATGAGACGATTTGGATGGTTGTGAGTGAAGATAAAAAGACAGCAATTGTTGGATATTATCGTACGTTAAATGGAGTGAATCAGGCATATAGTAGAATAAAATTACAAGGATTAGATCCAGATATGCTTTACGAAAATATTTTAAATAAAACAGAAAATTATGGAGATGAACTGATGAATTTTGGTCTGATTACAACAGATGTAACGGCAGGAGAAGTTCCGGGTGATGCAACTCCATGTACAGATTTTGAATCAAGAATTTATATTTTAAAGGCAAAAGAAAAATAAAAAGGGTAGTATGTTATGCAAAAAGAAAATCAGATAGAATCTAAAATAAGAATTCTGTTGATGGTAACAGGTATTTTATTGATCGGTCTGTGCGTATCTTTCCTTCGAATTGCAGGCTTTGGTGTCGATCCATTTAGCGGAATGAATCTTGCAATCAGTGGATTTATTGGATGGTCATTTGGTAACTGGCAACTTGTTATAAATATCGTATTACTAATTATTGTATTTTTTACGGTGCGGCATTGCATAGGGTTAGGAACAATCATCAATATGGTATTTGTAGGATATATTGCAGACTTTATTTGTTTCCTGGTAAACGACGTTGCACAGATACATATAACAATGCCGCTTCGTATTATTGCATTAATACTTGGGCAATTCATGGCATCAATGGGAGTAGCATTGTATATGACAGCAGACATGGGAGTTGCCCCATATGATGCGGTGGCTATTATTATTGAAAAAGCAACAAAAGGAAAAATTCCATTTCATATTGCAAGAGTAAGTTCAGATATTACAGTAGTGATGATCGGGGTGCTGTTTTGCATTATAGGTAAAAACAGCGTGTGGAGTATTGTAGGAATCGGAACGATAATCAATGCATGTTGCAATGGGCCGATGATACAATTTTTTAAAGAAAAGGTTATAAAACATTTGATAAGACAAAAATAAAAAATAAGTATATTTATAAAAATGATTTTGATCTATGTATTTTGGCATAGAATCAAAATCATTTTTTTGTTATAATATCTTTGCCAAAACAGGAGGAAAAATAAAATGGTAAAAATAGATTTAATTACAGGATTCTTAGGTTCAGGTAAGACCACATTTATAAAAAAATATGCAAAGTATCTTATAGATCAGGGATTAAATATCGGTATATTAGAGAATGATTTTGGGGCAGTAAATGTCGATATGATGTTACTTCAGGACATTGCAGGAGAAAAATGTACATTGGAAATGGTAGCAGGTGGATGCGATAAAGATTGTCATAGAAGAAGATTTCGCACAAAACTCATTGCAATGGGAATGTGCGGATATGACAGAGTGTTAATCGAACCGTCCGGAATTTTTGATATGGACGAATTCTTCGATGCCCTTCATGAATCTCCGCTTGACAGATGGTATGAAATAGGAAATGTAATTACAGTCGTAGATGCAATGCTTGAAGAGAATCTCTCAGAAGACGCAGAATTCATCCTTGCATCGGAAGTAGCCAATGCAGGCATTGTTTTATTAAGTAAAGCGCAGGAGGCAGCAGAGACCGATATAGAGCGCACAAAAGCACATCTTAATAAAGCAATGGAATCTGTCCATTGCGACCGCCGATTTGAAAAAGAAATCTTTGCCAAAGATTGGAATAAACTTTCTGATGCAGATTTTAAAAGAATTCAGTCAGCAGGCTATGTTGGTGCAGATTATGAGAAAAAAGACATTGCAGAAGAAGATGCATTTCAGTCATTATATTTTATGAATTTAACTATACCGGTAGAGAAACTTGAAGAAAAAGTAAAACAAATATTTAACGACAAAGAATGTGGGAATATCTTCCGAATAAAAGGATTTATGCAGTCAAAACCAGATCAGTGGATCGAACTTAATGCCACACATCAAAATATTACTATACAACCGATAAAAAAAGGACAGGAAATCTTCATAGTAATAGGAGAAAAACTAAACAAAGAAAAGATAAATACTTATTTGTAGATTTCTTTTTTCTGTCTAATCTAAATCTACAGTTTGGCAACATGGAATGCACCAGAAGACTACAACTTTCCGAGAAATTAAATTCTAA
>OFMN01001681.1_pt1 | contig 13822 bp, 9 predicted proteins | sample 1541791 | NCBI WGS metagenome assembly OFMN01 (sample SAMN04209248, study PRJEB22552) | human gut metagenome | biome: gut; material: feces | host: Homo sapiens | place: USA: Oklahoma
CCTGTAGCTTATATTTGTCGTCCGTTCGTCACCAACTAATATTCAATTAAACAACGATATAGGTACTATAATGAAATCTTCTTAGCCGTCGTTCCATTTTGATTGCATTGGATAGTTCGGCAAATGCACCTACCTGTACCTTGTAGTAACCATCTTCATATATTATAAAGGCTGGGAAGCCATCTATAAGTAGAGAGTTTAATAAGCGGTCTGCATTATCTTTATTGTGGTATGCACCAGTCTGAACCCGGTAGAGAGGCTGATGTATATATGAATTATTGCAGGTGTTGTTGCAGGAGTTATTGTGTAGGCTGTTGCAGGAGTTATCATTGCAGAGATTATATCCGGTGTCAGCAGTATAATTATCAGAGTTGTTAATACCTTCTGTAATACTTTCTGTCTCTGTTTTTGGAGTTATATCATATCTATAAGAGGCATTATCACTATTAATAGAACTGCTTGTGCCGATGAAATTACCGGAATTATAGGAACTGCCGGAATTATAAGAATTGCCGGAGTTGCCGAAATTACCGGAATGGTCGGAATTTCCGAAACTACTAGAATCATAGAAAGTACTAGAAGCTCCTAAATTGCTGGCATTGCTGGAACTGTTGATATTGCTGGCGTTGCTGGAATTATTGGTATTGTTGGAGCTGTTGGTATTGTTGGAGCTATTGGTATTATTGGAACTGCTGGTATTATTGGAGTTGTTAGCTTTGTTGTAGCTGCTGTTTGAATGGTGAGTATTAGAGTTGCGTGAACCAATAGGGAGGCTTTCTAATATTCCATCAGCTATAGCATTTGCAACCTTATCGAATTCCTGGTCAAATATATAGTTATCTTTTTCATTATTTATAAAGCCTGCTTCAACAAGGACAGCTGGCATCTTAGTTCTCTTAAGTACCACAAGATTTTTCCGGGTATCAACTCCCAGATTCTTAAATCCAACATTCTCAAGCTGGTTGTTTATGTTTCTTGCAACCTCTGACTTAAGTCCTGAATCATTGTATACAAGAGTTTCAACACCAGAATACTGGTTGGGCTTTTCAGAAGAGTTTCGATGTATTGACACGAAAAGATCAGCTCCTGAGTTGTTAGCATCAGTTGCCTTTTTAAAAGGTGTCTCATATTCGTCGTTAGTTCTTGTATAGAAAACATCAATTCCATTTTTTTTAAGAATATCGCCGACGGCCAGAGTAAGGTCGAGGGTATCATCTTTTTCCTGTCTGCCATTATAAACAGCACCAGGATCGCTGCCACCATGGCCTGCATCAAGAGCTACTTTATATTTTGACATATCCGCTCCTAAGGGAATTATCATTTTATTTTATTCATAAAAATATATAAAGATACATATAATAATGAAAAAATATTGATTTTTGTATATAGGTGTATACAGAATGGGGGTATAATGGTGTATGTTCATACTATGGAAACACCACAGGATATGATAGATAAAGGGAAGATGCACATAAATGTATATGATAAACAGCAGGGAGCACCGCTTGCAAATGCAAGAATCACTCTGTCATACACAGGTAATCCGGATTCGATAATAAATGAACTTGTAACGGATTCAGAGGGGGCTGTTAATCTTGATGAACTTTTAGCACCACCGATAGAGTACAGCATGGAGCCAGGGGAAAAACAGCCATTTGCAGAATATACGATTGATGTCAGTGCCAACGGATATGAGGAGACTAACATATCCGGAATAGATGTCTTTTCAGGAGAAACGAGTATACAGGATGTATATCTTAATGAAAATGAGTATGCAGTTGCGGAAGATAATATAGTTATTCCGGTTAATACCCTGTATGGAAACTATCCAGCCAAGATACCAGAGAGTGAGATAAAGCCACTTAACCAGTCTGGTGAGATAGTACTAAGCCGTGTTGTTATTCCTGAAACTATAGTTGTGCATGATGGTGTTCCTACTGATTCAACGGCGCTTGATTATTATGTCAGGTATAAGGATTATATTAAAAATGTTGCAAGCAGCGAGATATATTCAACATGGCCAAGGCAGACGTTAGAGGCTAATATACTTGCAATCATGTCATTTACATTGAACAGGGTGTATACAGAATGGTATAGAAACCAGAGTTATAATTTTACTATAACATCTTCAACAGCATTTGATCATAAATGGGTGAATGGCAGAAATATATTTGAGAGTATATCAAATGTAGTAGATGAAATATTTGATAATTATCTTTCACGTCCGAATGTTAAGCAGCCAATACTTACACAGTACTGTGATGGAAAAAAATCAAGCTGTCCAAACTGGATGACACAGTGGGGAAGTAAGTATCTTGGTGACCAGGGATATTCATCAATCGATATATTAAGATATTATTATGGTGATGATATGTATATAAATACAGCAGAGCAGATACAGGGTATTCCTTCATCATGGCCTGGTGCCAATCTTGATATAGGGTCATCGGGTCAGAAAGTAAGACAGCTTCAGGAGCAGCTGAATCTCATAGGAGATTATTACAAGGCTATACCACCATTGTCAGTTGATGGAATATATGGAGAGCAGACAGCAGAAGCGGTAAGACAGTTTCAGAGGATTAACAATATGCCACAGACAGGAGTCGTTGATTTTCCGACATGGTACCGTATATCAGACAGATATGTGAGACTGTCAGGCATAGCTGAGCTTATGTAAGCGGGCATGATATAGTCTGGATTATGGAAATGTTGTCTTTAAACAGTATTGAAATAGTATTATAGTACTGATATTATGATGATATAAAGTAATGTGTACAAATGAAAGAGGCGAAAGATATATGAGGTATAAGATAAGTGATCTTGCAAAGCTTCTTGGTGTATCTACAAATACGGTGAGAAGATATGAGGATATGGGTTATATATCTGCTGTAAGGGATGAGAACAGCGGATACAGGTATTACGATGATGATGGAGTGTTTGGTGTGCTCAATGCTAAAATGCATATAAAGTATGGTTTTACGCATGAGCAGATAAGTAAAATGCAGAATTATACGCTTGATGAAACTATAGAGGCATGTCAGGAACGCATGCAGCAGTTGGATAAGCAGATAGCCTATATGACGTATTTAAGACACAGACTTAAGGATGACTGTTTGCTTATGAATAAGGCGGCATCTAATACAGATATATATGAAAAACAAAGTCTTCCTATGTATTATGTCTTATATAAGAATGGCGGAAAGCTGCTTCAGGAGCCAGAAAGACTGGAGCAGCTAAGCGAGTTTTTATACAATTCACCAGAAATACAGCATATATACATAATTCCTGAGAGTGAGATGAAAGCAGGACGTTTTACTATAAGCTGTGGTTATTCGATTAAGGAAGAGCATCTTGAAAAGTATCATCTTCATATTAACCAATATGCACAGAAGTATATTCCTAAGCCATCAGTTATGGGTATATCAAAGGTGCCGGCAAAGTTAAGCAATATATATGATCACTCACAGGATGAGATTAAGGAGATTATGATAGGGCGTCACCTTGCTTATATGAAAGAGCATAATCTTGTCCTTGATGGTGATATAACGGGTATAGTTATAACAAAGGTTAAGGATGATGATAGTGATGATCATGTGATGTATATCCTTATGAGTGTTCCTGTACGGCATGAAAAACAGTGAATTATGAGATAATGAGCGCAAAAGAAAAGGAAGCGGCTGCGAAGCAGACATTTACTTTTCTTGCGCCATTAACGAACGAACAGCCATGCGAAGCAGGGCGGGATAGCGCATAGCGCGGGTTCGTGAGTGTACGGGAAGACAAAGAGTGAATTATGATATGTTATGTTCACATATAAAAACAATTCTTTGTTAAGTATGTAAAAGATATTGACCTTGACATTGGTTCATACTTTATAGTTTGTATTATGGATATCAAAAAGGTTTTATAAACAGACCCTGACAGTATCCATGCAGATATATAATGTTATAATGCCTTTAAAGGCAGAAAGGGAGGTCAATATGCGCAAAACAACTAAAAGACGTCTTAGCAGTCTTTTGTGTGCAGTACTTATGCTTGTTACAAGCATAGACGTAACTGCATTTGCAGCAGAATCAAAAGCGTCAACAAGAAAGATTGACGTATGGGACATGGGCACAGTACAGGAAGCAGATACAGATAAGTATAATAATCATATTACTGCTGCTGACTGGGAGAATTGTGACAATGTTTCAAAGGATGGTAAATTCGTTGTCGGAGAAACAACATTTGGTGATCTTACAATCAATCATAATGCCAATGACAGATTGTTCTCGGCATCAGGCAAAAACTATGGAAGCAATGCGTTAGCAACAACAGCATATGATGATGGATATACAGCATCCGGTATGTACTACTGTAATGGTACAGGAGGAGAAGGAAGAAGATACATTGCTATTAACAATGTAGAAGCCGGAGATAAGATAGTTGTATACATGGCATCAAGCAATGCTGCTAATGGAACACTTCTTTTTAAGTATCTTGGTGAAGATAATGAACAGGTAGAAAAAGCAAGCTTTACTAACAAGGGAGCTAAGTATGAATTCGTAGCTAAGTATAGTGGTTCATATAAGGTGTATACAGATGCAGCAGCAGGAAAACCTATATATAACAGGGTGGTAAGAATTCCGGGAGTAAAAGTCAGTGGAACAATAGAAGGCGTACAGGTAAGCGGTCTGAAGGTTTTATTTAAGGATGATGTTAACGATATCACATATGATGCAGATGTAAAGGGCAATACATTTACAGCTACACTTGCAGCAGGTTGTGATTATACAGCAGTTTTATCCGGAGTAGCAGGATATGGATTTTCCGTTGATACAAAGAATGTTACAACAACTGTAGATGAAGCTCTGACAGGCAAGACAGGAGTTACATTAAAGGTAGAAGAAAAGAAAGTATATACATATACAGGAAAGGTTACAGGCTTTGCAGCAGATTATGATACATCGGGATTATCAGTTAAGCTCGTAGCTGACCCATCTTCATTAGCAGATGATGTGGTTCTTAAGCTTGATGATAACAAAGCTTTCAAAGCAACACTTGAGCCTGATGTTAAGTATACAGTTGAGCTTAGTGGAGTTAATGATTATGAAGTAGCTGATGGTAAAGAGGTTACAGGCCAGACAGATTACTCTAAAGATATAAGCGTTTCTGCTAAGAAGTTATATAAGGTAACAGGTAGATTTACAGATATTGATGCTAAAGCAGCAGTTACAGATATTAAGTTTATCAATGTTGATGACAAGTATGTGTATACAGGAAAGGTTACATCAGATGGATATGAAGTTTCTTTAAGAAATGGTTCATATGAAGTTGAAGCAGCAGTTGATGGATATAGAACAACAACACATATAGTAGTCAATGATGCGGATGTAACTAAAGACATCTTAATGGTGTCAACTAAAGATAAGGAACAGATTGAAAGAGTATCTGATATATATGTCGGATATAAAGAAAAAGGAAATGCAAACTATAATACAGTAAAAGAAGCAGTATCGGCAGTATCATTAATGACACCTGCTCCTGATGAGAATAATGGAGTTACTATTCATATTGCTCCTGGTACATATAGAGAACAGGTTATTATATCAACTCCATATGTAAGACTTGTTAATGATGAAAAGTCATCAGGCAAAGAAGTGCTTCTTACATGGTATTATGGAATAGGATATAAGTATTACAGCATAGATTCTAAAGGCTATTATAATGCTGAAAATGCATATGATAAGTATGAGAAGGCAGCTGCAGCAAAATGGGGCTGTTCAGTACTGCTTAAAAATACAGCAACAGGATTTAGTGCTGATGGAATCACATTTGAAGCTTCGTTTAACCGTTATTTAACAGATGAAGAAATAGAAGATGGTGTGACACCTACAGAAAATAAGAATCCAGACAGAAACTATGCAACAGATGTTACATCAAAGGCAGCAACAGAAAGAGCAACAGCCATGGCTATAGAAGCTGATAAGGTTGAATTCACAGACTGTGAATTTCTTGGAAGCCAGGATACATTATATACTGGCAATTCAGCAACTAATATGTACTTTAAGAACTGTCATATAGAGGGTAATACAGATTACATATTTGGTGATGGAAACGCAGTGTTTGATGGATGTGAGCTTAGATTTGCAGGTTACAGTGCTGGCTCTGCAGGTGGTTATATTACAGCACATAAGCCAGCCTCTGCTGCAGCAACTAAGATTGGCTATGTATTTAGAAACTGTACAATAATAGGCAGTGATAAACTTGAGGTAAGTGCAGGATATCTTGGAAGACCTTGGGGTCAGGATGCAAAAGTAACATTCCTTAATACTAAGATAAATGGTAGTTACATTAAGGATGAAGGCTGGTTTGAAATGTCTGGCAATAAGCCGGAGAAGGCTGGTTATACAGAATATAATTCGGTTTATACAGATGGAACAGTAGTAGATGTTTCTAAGAGAGTAACAGGAGTTACAACAGATGAAAGTGTTGCAAAGAAAGATGTTGTAAATGATTATCTTTCAGGCTGGACACCTAATGCTTATGTGGCTGATGAGGGCACAGTAGCATTTGTAAAGAAACCATATCTTGTGGATAATGGAGATATCAATGCACCATATCCAGGACATACTCTTACTGTTATATACTCTCTTGGAGAGAAGAATGATAAAAATGATGCATCAGTGATCCGCTGGTATATTGTTAATGAGGATGGCAGTAGAACACTTGTAAAATCGTCAACTGCCAATGCTGATAATACATATAAGATTTCTAAGGATGCTATTGGAAAGCATATTGAAGTTGAAGTTGTACCTGAGAACTTAAGTGGTGTTAAGTCAGGAGCAGTAAAATATAAGGCAGAGGCATATGTAAGAGATGGATATGAAGATCCTACAGGTTCAACAGATATAGAACTTGGTGATGGAGTAAATGTATTTTTAGCAGGTGATTCTACTGTTAAGGATTATTCAGCATCAGGTATGTATATGAGCGGTAAGGCTCAGGCTGAAGGCTCATGGGGCGAATATTTACAGGCGTTCTTTGATTCTTCAAAGGTTAAGGTGCAGAACTATGCCAATGGAGGACGAAGCAGCCGAAACTTTATCAATGAGGGCTCATTAGATAAGATAAAAGCCAATATCAAAGCAGGCGATTATCTGTTTATACAGTTTGGACACAATGACTGTGCCAATGGAAAAGGATACATTGAAGATAGATATGTACCACTTGGACAGCCAGATGCTGACGGAATATATCCTGTAACAGCAGGAACTAAAGTGGCAACACCATCATCACTTACTTCAAAGTATGGAGATACATTCTATTCATATGATTGTGGTGGTACTTATAAATGGTATCTTAAACAATATATTGATGCGGCAAAGGAAGCAGGGGCAATACCGGTTCTTGTAACACCAGTATCAAGACTTTATTATACTAGTGAGGGTACTATCAAACCACATCATGATTCAACAGATAAAGAAACAGGAACACTTGTAACTGAAAATAATGCATATGTTGAAGCAGTTAAACAGCTTGCAAAGGAACAGGATGTATTACTTATTGATGGTTTTGAGATAACAAAGAATATGTATGAGGAAGCATACAAAGCAGACGAAAAGGCAGCTAATGGCAAGTCTGTTAATGGTACACAGGTTATGTCAGCAGGAGACAGTACACATAGCAATAAGCTTGGTGGCTTCATAACAGCAGAACTCTTTTCACAGCAGATCCAGAATATGAATATATCACTCTCAAAGGCTGTTAAATCACCATCCAGAGTAGCAGGTGTTAATCCGGATGGACAGCAGGTGTTTGTTGTTGATAAGAATGGAGTGCTTACTGCTAAAGCAGCAGATGCAAATGGCAGCTTCACAGAAGATGCAGTGTACTGGACAACAAAAGGCCAGAGCCTTTTAGGTGTAATAAGTGCTAAGAATGAAGAACTTAATAAGAGCGAGAAACCATCGCCGGATCCAACACCATCGCCAGACCCAACACCAGCACCAGACCCAACACCATCGCCAGACCCAACGCCATCGCCAGACCCAACGCCAGCACCAGACCCAACTCCGGCACCAGATCCAACGCCAGCACCAGAACAGGGTGGCAGCGATAAGAAAGATGATGGAGCTACGTCAGGTAGTGACAGTAAGAAAGATGACAATGCTATATCATCTGACGATAAAAATCCAGATGCTTCTAAAGATGATGTAAAAACAGCAGATGTATATCACGTGATGGGATATAGTGTGGCATTTACAATGGCATTAGCTGGAATAGTACTTCTTGTGTATGAAGATAGAAAAAAGAAAAGGCTGATTAATAAATAATATAATAGTTATAGATTCTAGTTTTAGTGATAATTAGAATTGATTAGTATTGATTGGCATTGAATAAAGCCAGATACACAATGACTTAGGTTGTTGTGTGTCTGGTTTTTGAATACTTGAATATTGTTTGTTCGAATATTATTTGCTTGAATATTATTTGCCTGAATGTTTTTTGAAATATAATAATGTATGGATTTATGTACAATGCATTATTAAATGTGTAAAAAGATATTGACCTTGACACTGGTTCATACTTTATAATTCCATAAAAAGGGACGGATTGTCCAGAAAAGAAAGGGAAGGTTATTTATGATGAAGAAAAGAAACAGAAAACGTATAAGTTGTCTGCTTAGCGCTTTACTTTTGCTTGTTATGAGCATAGGCTGGAGCGTTATGGCTATGGCTGATGATGCGGTTAATAAAGACAGCAGCAAGCCTACAGTATGGATAATAGGTGATTCTACAGTAAGTTCTTTTGCTGATAATTATTATTATCCAAGATATGGATGGGGTACACAGATTGATAAGTATCTTGATGGAACATATGAAGTGAAGAATATAGCTTTATCAGGAAGAAGTTCTAAGAGCTATGTTAATGATAAGGAGTATAATGAACTTACATCCGGTATGAAGCAGGGTGATTATCTTCTTATAGGCTTCGGACATAATGATGAAAAGGCAGAAGCAGACAGATATACAGATCCTAATGGTGATTATAAGACAGCTGGCTCATTTGCTAACTCATTATATGAAAATTATATTAAGCCTGCGCAGGCAGCTGGTACAACAGTTATCCTCTGTACACCTATAGTAAGAAGAACTGCTACAACAGAATGGTCTGACAGCAATCTTCATATCACAAAGGATAGTGGTGATTTCAAGGGTGGAGATTATGCCCAGTCTATAAGGAATCTTGGTAAGGAACTTAACATACCAGTTGTTGATATGACTAAGATGACAAAAGAGTTATATGATACATTAGGACCAGATGAGACAGTCAACCTTCATGCATGGACATCATCTAAGGCTACAAGCGTTGATAATACACATACAAACATTTATGGTGGAACATATAATGCTTATCTTGTAACTAAGACAATTAAGGAACTTGGAGTGGCTGGAATATCAGAACATATAACAGCCAAGGAAGCACCTGTTAAGGCTGATGTACTTAAGCCTAATCCAGATTATAAGGAAGCTGAATATTCAGGAGAACTTAAGCAGAGTGAATTATGGAAAGATGCGGGAGTTTTCAAGGGTTCAATATTTGGAGATATAGGTGGAGACCCAAATCTTATTAAAGATAAGTTCATACTTGAGGGCAATGAAGATGGAAGCATTCACATTGCTGTTAATGGTAAGGGAAAGATATCATCAACAACAGATGGAATTGCAATGTATTATTATAAAGTACCTGCAGATAGTAATTTTGTAATAACAGCTAATGCAACAGTAAACAGCATTAATAAGCACAATCAGGTTGCATTTGGTCTTATGGCAAGAGATGCGATGTATATTGATGTTAATGATAAGTCAGCTCTTGGAGATTATGTTGCAGCAGGAAGTATCAAGCAGGGAACAGCTAACTGCTTTAAGAGAAAAGATGGTGCATTAGGTTATGGTGGTACATTAGAGAATCCAGTAGAGGCTGGTAAGACATATGCACTTAAGATTGAGAGCAACAGTGATGGATACGCATGTACATTTGGCGATAATGCTGCTATATCAAGCGGTTTTGATTTCAAGCTTACATCAATAGATGCGGATTATGTATATGTAGGTTTATTTGTAGCAAGACAGGCAGATGTAACATTCTCAGATATAAAACTTGTTGTAGATGGTAAGGTAATAACTGGTTCTGATGTTAAGCCAGGTGATACACCAGATGATAGCAAGCCAGGAGATAGCACACCAAGTGATACACCAGATGATAATAAGCCAGGAGATAGCACACCAAGTGATACACCAGATGATAATAAGCCAGGAGATAGCACACCAAGTGACACACCAGATGATAATAAGCCAGGAGATAACACACCAAGCGACACACCAAATACACCAAGTGATACACCAAGCACATCAGATTCAGATAAGGTAAATGCGGTAATTAAGGCTGATGATGGCATCAATATAAAGGCCGAAGTACCAGTGAGAGGAATCACATTCACAGAAGAGGAAAAGAAAGAAATAGAAAACGGAAGTACAGTTTCGGTATCTATGGAGGTCAAAGATGTAACAGCTACAGTATCAGAAAGCGATAAGAAGCTTGTGGAGGATAAAGTTAAGGAAGTTCTTAACAATGGTGTAGTTGGAGCATATCTTGATCTTACATTATTAAAGAAAGTAGGAAGTCTCAAAGAAGTATCAGTAACAGAAACAGCTGCTGGAGTTGTTGTTAAGCTTGATATTCCTGAAAGTCTTAAGAATACAGATTCATCTGTAGAAAGAAAATATACAGTTGTAAGAATTCATGATGGTGTTGCAGAGGCACTTGAAACAAGCTGCGAAAACGGAGTTATTACATTTACAACAGATAAATTCTCTACATACGCTATATGCTATGAAGATGTAGCAACAACAGGAAATGGACAGGCATCAGATAACACAATAAACACAGGTGATGTGTATAATATAGCACTCTATGTATTATTCGCAGTTGTATCATGTGCAGGTCTTGCATTCGTAGTATTAAGAAAAAAGTCAGTTGTAAGATAAAAAATAAAACAATGTATCATTTTTGTATTGTAGAAATTTGAAATATTTGAAATGTTTGTTTGAAATGTTTAAAAATATAGTTGACAGCTATAACTATTAGTGTTAAACTCTAATAGTTGTTAAACGAAGCAGAGTATCCACTCTCACCTTAGCGCATGAAGGCGACTCGGGTTTATATTTTTAAGAATATGCATGATAAACAGCAATTAAGATGCATTATGATTAAAAAGTGGATAGTCTGACTATCCACTTTTTTTGATTTTGGAGGTGCACTACTATTAGCGAATTAATGATTAACGAGCAGATCCGCGATAAGGAAGTTCGTGTTATTGGACAAGAAGGACAGCAGCTTGGAGTTATGTCTCCTAAGGATGCTATGAAGTTAGCAAGAGAGGCAGAGGTTGATCTTGTAAAGATAGCTCCATCCGCAAAGCCACCTGTATGTAAGCTTGTGGATTATGGCAAGTATAAGTATGAGCTTGTCAGAAAAGAAAAGGAAGCTAAGAAAAAACAGAGAACAATAGAAGTCAAAGAAGTTCGTTTATCACCTAACATAGATGTGAATGACCTTAACACTAAGTGTAACGCAGCAAGGAAGTTCATAGAGAAAGGCGATAAGGTTAAAGTATCACTCAGATTCAGAGGACGTGAGATGGCTCATGTTGATTCAAGCAAGCATATACTTGAAGATTTTGCAGAGAAGTTAAGTGATATAGCAGTAGTAGATAAGGCTCCAAAGTTAGAAGGCAGGAGCATGACTATGTTTTTAACTGAAAAACGTTAAAATATTATTCCATATGAGAATTAAATTAGGAGGATTATTATGCCAAAGGTAAAGACAAAAAGAGCAGCTGCAAAGCGTTTTAAAGTAACTGGAACAGGTAAATTAAAGAGAATGAAAGCTTACAAGAGCCATATTCTTACAAAGAAGACTACTAAGAGAAAGAGAAATCTTAGACATGCAGCTATGACAGATGCAACTAATGTAAAGACAATGAAGAAGATTATGCCATATTTATAAGATATGGGTGTCTGTGATTGATTATTTTAGGAGGAAATTAAGAAATGGCAAGAATTAAAGGCGGTATGAACGCAAAGAAGAAGCATAATAGAGTATTAAAGCTCGCTAAGGGTTATAGAGGAGCTAGATCTAAGCAGTACAGAGTTGCTAAGCAGTCTGTAATGAGAGCTCTTACAGAGAGCTACAAGGGTAGAAAGCAGAAGAAGAGACAGTTCAGACAGTTATGGATCGCAAGAATCAATGCTGCTGCAAGAATGAACGGTCTTTCATACAGCAAGTTCATGTATGGTTTAAAGTTAGCTAACATCGACCTTAACAGAAAGGTATTAGCTGAGATGGCTGTTAATGATGCAGAAGGATTTGCTAAGTTAGCAGAAGTAGCTAAGTCTAAGCTTGCTTAATCATTAGATTAATTAGTGTAAAGATAAATATAATGTTATATATCAGATTTATATCTGTCAGATTCTGGATATCTTCTGATTAGTAGCATTTAAGCCGCTATATAGGATGAGATAACTCTTCATATCCTGTATGGCGGCTTTTGTGATAATATTGTGAAACATTTATGTAATACTGGCTTTAGAGGCTGTATTATGGTATAGTTTATAAGTCGGCAATCCGGCATAATATATATTTATGGAGACAGGTTATGAGAAAAGTATTAAAAGGAAAGTGCGTTAAATATGCAGTAGCAGCAGCTATGGTTGTTTCTATGCTTATGACTACAGCATGTAATAGTAAAATAAAGGTTGATTATGGATATAGTCCTACAGATTATGTTGAGCTTGGAAACTATAAGGGAATAGTAGCCGATGTTGATGTCACATCCATAACTAACAAGGTTATAGATGACAAGATAGCTGAGCAGATGAATGATGTAACTACATATACAGATGTTAACCGTGGGGCTCAGAAGTCAGATAAGGTAACATTTAGTTACTCAGGAACATCAGGCGGGCTTGCAATAGATGATTTCACGGGTTCTGATTATAGTATGGTTCTTGGAAAGGAAGCTTTTCCAGTTGCAGGAACGAGTCTTGCAGATGAATTATATGGTATGGCAGCAGGTCAGACAAAGGTTATAACAGTAACTATGCCAGATAACTCTAAGTATACTGATTATGCAGGTAAGAGAGTGGTGTTTGAACTAACCATGAGCTACGTACAGCAGCCAAATGTTCCTATGCTCACAGATTCGTTTGTAAAAGAGAACTTTGGTCTTGAATCAGTAGATTCATATAAGGAATATGTTAAGAACGATGTTAAATCAACTATAGATACAAAGGTGAGTGAAGCAAAGAATGAGGCTATTCTTACACAGCTTCTTGATGTATGTAAGGTAACAGGATACCCTGAAGAATTCCTTGCACAGCAGACGTCAAAGCTTGAAGAATCAATCAGTTTTTATAGTACTCTTCAGGGAAAGACTAATGATGAATACTGCCTGAATCTTTATGGTAAAACCTTTGATGAGTTCGTAAAGGCATCAGCAGGCCAGCAGCTTATATATCAGGCAATAGCAGAAAAAGAAGGACTTGCTATAACAGAATATGAATATAAAGATGACCTTGAACAGTTTGCAAAGGACAGTGGTTATTCACAGGTAACAACATTCACAGATAAGTTTGACAAGAATACGATAGTAAAGGCAATGCTTGTAAAGAAAGCACAGAATATGGTTATGGATAACGCGGTTGTGAATGAGAAGTAGTATGTTTGTTTAATTGAATATTAGTTGGTGACGAACGGACGACAAATATAAGCTACAGGC
>OFMN01001702.1_pt1 | contig 13678 bp, 8 predicted proteins | sample 1541791 | NCBI WGS metagenome assembly OFMN01 (sample SAMN04209248, study PRJEB22552) | human gut metagenome | biome: gut; material: feces | host: Homo sapiens | place: USA: Oklahoma
AACAGATCGCCGGCAACCTGTGATTTTCGACGCATGAAGCGGAATTGCTTACGCCAAAACTTACGCCAATCACCCGGTAAGCGGCGTAGATTTGCGTAGAAAAGCGTGGATCGTGCAAAAACGGAGAATCTGGAAAAATCGGCTTGTGGCCTTGATAATTCTACAAAAGTCTACGTTTCCCGATATTCGTGATTCGGCTCCAAAAGTGTGGTTTGGAAGGGCGGCATGTACTAAGCCGCAAAAGCGCTCTTATAAAAGTGCCTTAGGGAGGCAGAACTTCTTCGGAGGTTCTGCCTCCCTTTTTGTATAGCCTGGGTCTCCGTTGCCCACGCTATGCCAAAGGGGGCGTGTCCATGTCCGGGCGGAGGGTGCTGGCGCTGTATGCGGCGTTGTTGTTCGGCTTTGCCGGAGTGCTGTGCAGGCTGTTTTATTTGGCGTCCAGCACGGATTATGCAGCCCGTGCGGCGGCACAGAGTATGGTCACGCTGGAACTGCCAGCCCGGCGCGGCGGCTTTTACGACTGCATGGGCCTGCCACTCACCGGGCTGGAAAAACGCTGGCTGGCTCTCTGCTTCCCGGGGCAGGAAAATTATACCCGCCTGTACGCCTGCACCGACACCGCCGGACAGGAACTGCTGTACCGCAGCCGCAGCCGGGCGGCTCCATTTCTCGTGGAGGTGGACCGGGACATGACGGCGCTGGGCATTCCATGCTATGCGGCGTCCCGGCGGTATGCAGCTGCACCGCTGTGCCCGCAGCTGCTGGGGTATCTGGACGGTGAGGGCCACGGTGCTGCCGGGCTGGAAAAAGCACTGGACGCGCTGCTCACCGGCAGCGGGGCACGGGACACCCTGCTGTGCCCGGTGACCGCGCAGGGCACCCTGCGCACCGGGGAGCAGGTGCAGCATCTGCAGGCGGACAGCGGAGCGGTGGGGGTCCGCCTGACCCTCTCCCGTTCTGTCCAGCGGGCGGCCGAGGCGGTGGCGGCGCAGACCATGACCACCGGCTGCATTCTGGTGCTGGACGTCCGCACGGCAGCCCTGCGGGCCAGCGTCAGTGTGCCGGGTTTTGACCCGGCTGACCCGGCGGCCAGTCTGGAAGCGCCGGACAGCCCCTTTTTAAACCGGGCCTTGCAGGCGTATGCGGTGGGGTCGGTGTTCAAGCCGGTGCTGGCAGCGGCGGCGCTGGAAGCCGGCCTTGCGCCGGAGTACGACTGCAACGGCGCGGTGGTGGTGGACGGGCAGATCTTCCGCTGCGCAGGCGGTGTGCCGCACGGCGAAGTGGACCTTTCGGCCGCATTGGCAAAGAGCTGCAACGGCTATTTTATCCGGTTGGGGCAGCAGCTGGGAGCACAGGCTCTTTTGCAGCAGGCGCAGGCGCTGGGCTTCGGGCGGAGCATCGGGCTGGCGGAGGGCCTTACCTCCCAGAGCGGAGCCCTGCCGGGAGCCGAGGAACTGGCCCAGAGCGGGCAGCTGGCCAATTTCAGCTTCGGGCAGGGCAGCCTGCTGGCAACGCCGCTGCAAGTGGCCGCCATGATGAACACCATCGCAAACGGCGGTGTTTACCGTGCGCCGTGCCTGCTGGACTGTGCGCTGGATGAAACATCCGGGGAAGAGCTGTCGGCCTTTGCCCGCCCGCAGGCAGAACGGGTGCTCACGGAGCAGACCGCAGCGGCTCTGCGCACCATGCTGGAGCAGACGGTGGCCGAGGGCACGGCACAGGATGCTTCCGGCCTGCCCGGCGGGGCGGCGGGCAAGACCGGTACCGCCCAGACCGGGCAGTTCACGGCCGAAGGGAAAGAGCGCAAGAACCTGTGGTTCGCAGGGTTTTACCCGGCCGAGGATCCGCAATACACCATCGTGGTCTTGCAGGACGGACAGACGCAGGCGGCGGTCTCCAGCGCGGCGGTGTTTGCACAGCTGTGCACGGCACTGCACTGGTTGGGATAAATGCGGAATTGTGCTTGCTTTTTTGCAGATGGTATGATACTATATAGTCGTATTTTTGCGTGGTTTTCCCATTCAATTTGAATAAAGGAGCGTTTCAATCCATGTCTGTTATCGAAATCGTTGGCGGCGCGATCCTGCTGGTCGCTTCGCTGGTCATCGTGTTCCTCACCCTCATGCAGCACACCCACGGCCAGGGCCTTTCCGGCGCCATCAACGGCAGTGCAGGCGGTGCCAACAACGCACGCCTGACCCCGGCTGACCAGATGTTGGCCAAGGTGACCCGTATTGCCGGTGTCGTCTTTTTCGTGGTGGCAATTCTGGCTTGCCTGTTCACCGGCCGTCTGGCAGGTTGATGCACCCCATGCAGCCCCGTGCTCTGACGGGGCTGTTTTTCTGTGTAAAACCGACATAGTTGAGTAAAAAAAGTGCGGGCAGCTGTCTTTTCGGGCTGCCGCAGCAGGGTGGGCAGCAATGCCCGGAACTGGCAGGGCTGCAGCCCGACGGAGGCCGCAGCCAGGAAGAGCAAGGAGAAAAATATTATGGCAATGCGCGATAAAATTGAGCACGCGATCCAGAATCAGCCGTGCACCGTGAAGGACCTCAAGTCAAAGTTCGGCGGGGACCGTGGCTCGGACCGCAAGGTGATGGAGGCCGTGGACCAGCTGGTGCACGAGGCTGTGATCTGCCAGCGGCAGGGCGTTTTCTTTACGGTGCGTTCCGGCCGCGCCGACAAGGCCCTACTGTGCAAGGTGGTCAAGCTGGGCAAGAACTTTGCTTTTGTCATGCTGGAGGACGGCACGAGTGATATCTTCATCCCGGGCCGCTTCACCCGCGGCGCCATGCCCGGTGACAAGGTGCTGGTGGAAAAGTTTGAGCATCCCCGTGTGGAGGGCAGCGACGAGGGCGAGATCCTGGCCGTGCTGGAAGAAAAGAACGATCTGGTGGGCACCGTCCGCCGTGTGGAGGGCATGCTGAAGTTCGTGCCCGATGACTGCCCCGCCATCTCCATGCGGATGATGCGCGACTGCGAGGGCGGTGCCAAGGACGGCGACAAAGTGGCTGTGGAGATCCTGCAGCGCGGCAACCGGCAGGAAGATCACCGCGTGGGCGTGGCCATGCGCTTTGGCAGCTCCGACGAGGCCAAGCGCTGCGCCAAGGCTCTGCTCTATGCGCAGGACATCCGCAACCGTTTCCCGGATAAGGTCCGCGAAGAGGCCAAGAAGCTGGAGAACGCCGAGGTGACCGAGGCCGACTGTGAGGGCCGCATGGATCTGCGCGCTCTGCCCATCTTCACCATCGACAGCGCTGAGACCAAGGACATCGACGACGCCATCAGCCTGACCAAGACGCCGGAGGGCGGCTTTGAGCTGGGCGTGCATATTGCGGATGTGTCCCACTACGTCAAGCCCGGCAGTGAGCTGGACAACGAAGCCTTTCACCGTGCCACCAGCGTGTACTATGCCGACCAGGTGGTGCCCATGCTGCCCAAGCAGCTGTCCAACGGCATCTGCAGCCTGAACGAGGGCGTGCTGCGCCTGGCGTTCTCCTGCCTGATGCGTCTGGACAAGGACGGCAACCTGACCGACTACCGCTTTGTCAAGTCGGTCATCCGCAGCCGTGTCAAGGGCGTGTACTCCGAGATCAACGCCCTGCTGGCCGGCAGTGCCGACGACGAACTCAAGGGCAAGTACCACGAGGTTCTGGCTCAGCTGCCCGCCATGAAGGAGCTGTACGGCCACCGTGCCCGCCTGCGCAAGGAACGCGGATGCATGGACATCGAGAGCGGTGAAGTCAAGCTGATCCTCGACGAGAATGGCCACTGCATCGACGTGAAGAAGCGCACCTCCGGCGAGAGCGAAGCCATGATCGAGGAGTTCATGTTGCTGGCCAACCAGTGCGCCGCCCACTTTGCCCGGGTCAAGCAGATCCCCTTTGTGTACCGCGTGCACGAGGAGCCCAACGCCGAAAAGCTGGAGCGTCTGCATGCTCTGCTGCAGGCCTGCGGCATCAACGACCACTTTGCCAAGGAGGTGCCCACCCCCAAGGAGCTGAGCGCCATTCTGGAGGGCGTGCGCGGCGGCCCGTATGAGCAGATCATCAATACCGGTATGCTGCGCTGCATGTCCAAGGCTCTGTACGAGGAAAAGCCCAAGGGGCACTACGGTCTGGTGCTGCAGGACTATGCCCACTTTACCAGCCCCATCCGCCGCTATCCGGACCTGGCCATCCACCGCATCATGACCGCGCAGCTCAAGGGCACCGACAAGGACACCATGATCCTGCGCTACACCGATTTTGCGGAGCGGGCCAGCAAGCAGGCCAGCGAGCGCGAGGTCATCGCCATGCAGATTGAGCGCAAGGCTGAGGACTGCTACAAGGCCGAGTATGCCCGCCGCCATCTGGGCGAGAGCTACGAGGGCCGCATTTCCGGCGTGACCCAGCGCGGCCTGTTCATTGAACTGGAGAACGGTGTGGAGGGCTTTGTACCGGCTTCCAGCCTGACCCCCTCCGGCACGATGCTCACCGAGGGCGTGCGCCTGTCCGACCCCGTCTCCGGCAGGAACTGGAGCCTGGGCGATACCATGATGATCACCATCGTGCGTTCCGACGTCAATCTGGGCAAGATTGACTTTGAGGTGGCCCAGCCCACCGCAAAATAAAACAAACGCCTGCAAAAGCGGAATGACAGCGGTCATTCCGCTTTTTTGTCACAATTTGTACGCATTTCCAACAAAACGGGACGGTTGTCTAAATTTTATACAGGAGGCAGAGTTTGTTTGTTGTTCTGCGGGCCAAGGCAGGGTATACTGTTGCCATAGAGAGCAGCATTGAACTGCTGTAAGAAAGAAAAACAGCGAAGCAAGGAGGCTTTTCCATGTACTATTCCAGTGGCAACTACGAAGCATTTGCACGTCCCAAAAAGCCGGAGGGCGTTGATCATAAATCCGCATATATCGTCGGTTCCGGCCTGGCAGCCTTGACCGCAGCCTGCTATCTGGTGCGTGACGGCCAGATGAAGGGCGAGCATGTCCATGTGTTCGAGAAGGAGGCCCTGCCTGGCGGTGCCTGCGACGGCTACAAGTACAGCATCGGCTACGTCATGCGCGGCGGCCGTGAGATGGACAACCATTTTGAGGTCATGTGGGACCTGCTGCACTCCATCCCTTCGCTGGAGACCGAGGGTGCCAGCGTGCTGGATGAGTATTACTGGCTGAACAAGGAGGACCCCAACTTCTCCCTTTGCCGTGCTACCGTGGAGCAGGGCAAGGACGCCCACACCGACGGCAAGTTCGGCCTGTCCGACAAGGGCGCTATGGAGATCATGAAGCTGTTCTTCACCCCGGACGAGCAGCTGCAGGACAAGAAGATCACCGACTTCTTTGACGATGAGGTGCTGAATTCCAACTTCTGGCTGTACTGGCGCACCATGTTCGCCTTTGAGAACTGGCACAGCGCACTGGAAATGAAGCTGTATATCAAGCGCTATATCCACCACATCGGCGGCCTGCCGGACTTTACCGCCCTGCGCTTCACCCGCTACAACCAGTATGAGTCCATCATCCTGCCCATGATCGAGTACCTGAAGGGCTTTGGCGTGCAGTTCCACTACGACACCAAGGTCACGGACGTCAAGTTCGACATTCAGGGCAGCCGCAAGATGGCAAGCTCGGTCACCGTGGAGCACGCAGGCGAGGTGTCCAACATCGACCTGACCGAGAACGATCTGCTGTTCATCACCAACGGCGGCTGCGTCGAGAGCTGCACCGTGGGTGCCCAGGACAAGGCAGCCGGTTTCGACCCCACCATCAAGCCGGGCAACGGCTGGGATCTGTGGAAGAAGATCGCCGCACAGGACCCGTCCTTCGGCCACCCCGAAAAGTTCTGCTCGGATCCGGAGCTGTCCAACTGGGAGAGCGCCACCATCACCACCCTGGATGATAAGATCCCGCAGTATATCCAGAAGATCTGCAAGCGCGATCCCTTCAGCGGTCACACCGTCACCGGCGGCATCGTTACGGTCAAGGACTCCAGCTGGCTGCTCAGCTGGACGCTGAACCGTCAGCAGCAGTTCCGCGATCAACCCAAAGATCAGCTGTGTGTCTGGGTCTACGGCCTGTTCAGCGACAAGCCCGGCGATTATGTCAAAAAGCCCATGCGCGACTGCACCGGCAAGGAGATCTGCATGGAGTGGCTGTACCACATCGGCGTGCCCACCGACCAGATCGAAGAGCTGGCAGAGCACAGCGCCAACACCGTGCCGGTGATGATGCCCTATATTGACGCTTTCTTCATGCCCCGTGCCATGGGCGACCGCCCCGACATCGTGCCGGAGGGCGCTGTGAACTTTGCCTTCCTGGGCCAGTTTGCGGAGACCAAGCGCGATACCATTTTCACCACCGAGTACTCCATGCGCACCGGTATGGAGGCCGTGTACACCCTGCTGAACGTGGACCGCGGTGTGCCCGAGGTTTGGGGCAGCACCTACGACGTGCGTGACCTGCTGAATGCAACGGTCAAGCTGCGCGACGGCAAGAAGATCACCGACATGGACCTGCCGCTCATCCCGCGTCTGGCCCTGAAGGAAGCTCTGAAGAAGATCGAGGGCACCGACCTTGAGAAGATCCTCAAGGAATACAACGCCATTTAAGGCCCCCTTTCTCCGGCCTTTTTAAACGGATGGGAACGCCCCTGTATGCTGGGACAGCTGCAGGGGCGTTCTCTTTTTTGTACGGCGATGATGCGTAATGCAAGAAAAAACGGCTGATATGTGAAAGAAAATTGAACAAAACGACATGTTTTGTCTTGCTCTTGGCGCGGTTCTGTGTTATGCTTGAACCAGTCAGGGGCAGGGGAGAGCCTGCCCCATCAAATGCCAGAAAAAGAGGAGGTCGTTTTCCCGTGAAACATCTTATCTCCCGCCGCAATTTCCTGAAGGCCGCCGGTGTCACCACCGCTGCCGCCGCCATGGCCGTCGGGGCCCCGGCTGCGTCTGCCTGCTGGACCGGTGAAAAATCCGAGGTCACCATCCTGTACACCAACGACGTGCACACTTACATCGACAAGCAGGCCCCGGAGCTGACCTATGCGGCCATTGCCGCCCTGAAGCAGAGCTATCAGAACGCAGGCAAAAAGGTCCTGCTGGTGGACGCCGGTGACCATGTGCAGGGCACCGCTTACGGCTCCATGGACCAGGGCGCTTCCATCATTGAGCTGATGAACGCCGCCGGTTACGATGCTGCCACCCCCGGCAACCATGAGTTCGACTACGGCATGGACCGTGCCAAGGAGCTCATGCGGGATGCCGACTTCCCGTACCTGTCCTGCAACTGGGTGGACCTGCGCACCAATCTGCGGGTGCTGCCGGAAATCAAGGTGTTCGTGCGCGGTGGTGTGCGCATTGCCTTTGTGGGCATCACCACGCCCGAGACGTTTACCAAGTCCACCCCGGCCTACTTCATGAACAAGGCCCAGACTAAGTACATCTACGACATCCTGGGCGGCGAGGACGGCCAGAAGCTCTACAGCGCCGTGCAGAAGGCCGTTGACAAGGCGAAGTGCCTGGCCGATGTGGTCATCGGCTTGGGCCACTTGGGCGTGGATCCCTCGTCCTCTCCCTGGACCAGCGAGGAGGTCATTGCCCACACCACTGGTTTTGATGCCTTCATCGACGGCCACTCCCACACGGTGATGGAGAATAAGCAGGTGGCGGACGCTTCCGGCAGACTGGTCACCCTGACCCAGACCGGCTCCTACTTTGCCAACGTGGGCGAGATGACCATTGCCCCGGACGGCACCATCTCCACCCGGCTGGTGTCCACCTACGACCAGGAGGATCCTGCTGTGGCAGCAGAGCAGGCCGCATGGGTCAACACAGTGGATGACATGCTGGGCGAGAAGATCGCCGTGGCCGATACCAAGTTTTACATCACCGACCCTGCTACCGGCAAACGCCGCATCCGCTCCGGCGAGACCAACCTGGGCGACTTTGTGGCCGACGGCATCTACACCTACTTCAATGAGGTGGAGCAGCTGCACTGTGACATCGCCATCATGAACGGCGGCGGCATCCGCTCGGACGAGGACGCCGGGTACTGGACCTTCAAGACCTGCAAGCAGGTCAGCCCCTTTGGCAACGTGGCCTGCCTGATGTCGGTGACCGGCAAGCAGATCCAGGACGCACTGGAGTTTGCAGCCCGCTTTGCCGGTGCAGAGGGCAAGGAGAACGGCGGCTTCCTGCAGGTGGCCGGTGCGACCTATGAGATCCACACCGACATCCCCAACACCGTGCAGACCGACGACAAGAACGTCTGGATCGGCAGTGCCACCGGCACGCCGCGCGTCCAGAACGTGAAGATCTACGACCGCGCGAACGGTACTTATGTGCCGCTGGACGAGAACAAGACCTACGCGCTGGCCGGTATGAACTACACCCTGCGCAATCTGGGCGATGGCTTTGCCATGTTTGACGGTGCTGAGCTCATCAAGGACTATGTGTCGGAAGATTACCTTGTCATGTCCACCTACGCCATGACCTTTGGCGGTGTGGACGCAGAGGGTCTGCCGCACCTTTCCAGCGCCAACAGTGTGCTGGCAGAGTACCCCGGCTACCTGCTGGACTACGAGAATCCCTACGGTGCAGGCCGCATCAGCATCCTGTAAGATGATTCAGCCCGCTGGCTGACAAACGAAAAAAGCACCCGCACTGCATCTCCCAAGAAAAGGGAATGCGGTGCGGGTGTTTGATTTGCCCAAAGACCTTTGGTACAGTGCGGTGTGTTCACTGCGTGAAATCGGCAGAAAACAAAACAGAAAAGCCACCCGATTGTTCATCGGATGGCTTTGTTCTGGTTGGGGATGAGAGAATCGAACTCCCACAAGTAGAGTCAGAGTCTACCGCACTACCACTATGCAAATCCCCAATATTTTGTTTTGTGTCTTGCGGTGTGAGCCGCTCAACGTGTGCTATTATACGCACATTTGCGCCCTTTGTCAAGCCTGTTTTTGAAAAAAGTTGTACTTTTTTGGAAAGAGACGCAGCAGCGCAAAAGTTTCCTGCGCTCAAACGACAACCCCGCCCACAGAAGGACAGAAGAGTCCGGTCCGTGGGCGGGGGTTGCGTTTATTCGGGCTTACTGCTCCAGAAATCGGCCAGCGCGGTTTCCAGTGCGGCAGGGCCGGGCAGATACTGCAGGTGCTTCCAGTGGAGCGGGAACAGCCGCTGATAGTCCGGCTTTGCAAAGCGGTCGTCCAGAAGCAGCACCACGCCCTTGTCCTCCGGGGTGCGGATGACCCGTCCGGCGGCCTGCAGGACCTTGTTCATGCCGGGATAGCGGTAGGCGTAATCGAACCCGGCCCCGTTCTGGGCATCGTAGTAGCGGCGCAGCATCTCCTGCCGGGGGTTCACCTGCGGCAGACCCACGCCCACGATGGCACAGCCGATGAGCCGGTCGCCGGCAAGGTCTACGCCCTCGCCAAAGATGCCGCCCATGACTGCAAAGCCCAGCAGGGTATGGGCAGGGTCTGGCTCAAATCGTGCCAGAAAAGCGGCGCGGGCGGCGTCATCCAGTCCGCTCTCCTGCACAAGGGTGGAAATACCCGGATAGCGGGCGGCAAAATCTTCCTGCACCTGCCGCAGATAGGCGTAACTGGGAAAGAATGCCAGATAGTTGCCCACCCGGCTCTGCGCCAGCCGGGCCAGTGCATCCGACACGCTCTGTACGCTGCGCTCCCGGTCACGGTAGCGGGTGGAGATGCCTGGCAGGCAGAACAGCCCCAGGTTCCCGGCGGGGAACGGGCTTTCCAGCGCCACAGCCCGGGCGTCGGCACAGCCCAGCACGCTGCGGTAGTAGGCGGGCGGGGTGAGGGTGGCGCTGAACAGCGTGGCACTGCGCCCGGTGGAAAGGCTGGAATCCACAAAGGGGGCCGGGTCCAGACAGAGCAGCTGCAATTCCAGCTCACTGCCGCGGGCGGTGAGCTGGGTCACATAGTGGCTGTCGTACCGTTCGGCAGCCCGTACCAGATCCTGCACCGCAAAATAAAGTTCCAGCATCTGCGGGTGGGCGTCGGCTTCCGGGTTGTCTTCCAGCCAGGCCTGCAAAGGGGCCTGCACCGCCCGCAGGGGTGTCAGCAGTGCGGCGGGCAGCTCCTGCAAAAACACCGTGCCGTCCTGCGCATACAACGGCTCCGGCAGGGCAAACGCCGAGGCATCCGGTTCCGGCAGAAGGCTGGTCTGGGCCGGTTCGTCGGGGGCGTCCTCTGCGTGCCTGCGGGGTGCCAGACGCACACAGGCCTGCCGCGCCTCCCGCATGGCCTTGTCGGCCTTGGTCAGGGCGGTTTTCAGGGCACTTTTGCCCTTGCCAAGCGTGCGTTTTGCGTCGGTCAGGCTGCTCTTGCAGAAGCGGGCCGAGTACATGGCGCGGGCGCGGTCGGGCAGATTGTGTGCCTCGTCGATCAGAAACAGCCAGTCGCCGGAGGTGTCGAAGAAACGCTTCAGGTGCACCACCGGGTCAAACAAATAGTTGTAGTCCCCGATCACAACATCGCACCATTCGCTCAGGTCCAGCCCCAGCTCAAAGGGGCACACGGTGAACTGTCGGGCGGTGTCGGCCAGTGCGGCACGGCTGAATTGGCCGCTGCCGTCCAGCAGTGCGGCCAGCGCATTCTTGATGCGGTCGTAGTAGCCGTTTGCATAGGGGCACACCTCCGGCAGGCAGACCGGATGGCCCTCGGCGTCCGGGTGCAGGCAGGCTTTTTCCTTGGCGGTCAGGGTCACACTGCGCAGGGCAAGGTCGGGCTGTACGGCCCGCAGGCGGGCAATGGCATCCTCGGCGGCGGCCTGTGTGGTGTTGCGGGCGGTGAGGTAAAACAGCTTCTCCCCGCAGCCGCTCCCCATGGCTTTCAGGGCAGGGAAGAGCGCACTCATGGTCTTGCCGATGCCGGTGGGGGCTTGACAGAACAGCCGTGTGCCTTTTTTGGAGGGGGCGGCGGTGCAGGCCCGCCAGACCTCGCCCGCCAGTGCCCGCTGCCCGGGACGGTAGGCTTCAAACGGGAACCGCATGGCGGTCAGGCTGCCGCTGCGGGTTTCCTGCCATGCAAGCTGACGCTGTGCCCAGGGCAGATACCGGTGCAGGAGTTTGTGCAGGAATTGCTCCAGCTCCTGCCGGGAAAAGTGCCGTACAAAGCGGAGGATCCGGTCGGTGTCGATCTGATAATAGGTCAGCCGCACATCCACGGCGGACAGGCTTTCCTGTGCGCTGTAGATGGCTCCGTACACCATGCCCTGCGCCCAGTGGCAGGGGTTCATGTCCTCGCAGATCTCTTCCTCGGGCACCGCGGTGGTCTTGATCTCGTCAATGGTCACAACGCCGGTTTCGTTGGTAAAAATGCCGTCGGCCCGGCCCTCCAGCGTAAAGCGGATGCCGTCGACCGTATAATCGGCGCAGAGGGGCACCTCGGCGGCGTAACCCTCCCCGGCGGCCTTCTGCAGCCTGCGATGGATGCGGGCACCCTCCAGTGCACGGTCAAAACCGGCAAACCGGCTGTCGATGCTGCCGCTGCGCAGCAGAAACTCCACCAGCTGCCGGATGGGCAGACGGATGTCGGACATGATTTCACTTCCCTTATCATAAAGAACTCAGCAGTCGGGTGACGGCGCTTCCAGCCCGAACAGCTCCGCGCACCGGGCGGCAGCTTCGTCCACCTGGGCGAAGTCCACGGTGGTACGGTAATAAGTCTCCAGTTCGTCGTGGCAGCTCTTGGCCTGTGCCATCAGGGCGGTGGCCTGCTCCAGCAGTTCGGCGGCCGCCCGCTCGTTGAACCGCAGCCGGGCGCGGTAGCCCGCCAGATTTTCCCGGTCAAGGAACCGGGTGCACCGCACGGCCTGCATGCCGGGCAGCTGCACCGGGTGCCACCGGTTGTCGGTGAGGAAGGCCAGCCGCAGCTCCGGGATCAGGATGTGGTCGATCTTATCCTCCGGGTGCATGGCGCAGGGGCAGGTGATGATGTGATAGCCCCGGGCCAGTGCCTCGGCACGGATCAGCTCCAGCAGCAGGCGCGACACGGCACCGTATTCGTCCCGGAACACGATGAACCGGTCAGCCAGCGCCTGCGCGGTGTGCTGGTAGAACACCTCACCCTTTGGGGTCACAGCCGAGAGCAGCCGCAGCTCTTCGCGGGCAGTGTTCTCGGTGCGGGGCAGCAGCCGGGTACACAATCGCTTGACGTAGCGGCGCACTTTTTCAAAGTTGGCGCTGCAGGCCTCGGCCCGGCGGCTGTCCAGCAGCAGGCTCCCGGCAGAAGCAACATACCGCGCAGCCCGCGCCCGCAGCGCAGCGTTGCGGGCAAACAGCGCCTTGACCTCTTCAGCATGGGGGCGCAGGGCGTCGGCCTGAATGGTATGGTACAGGCTCAGCACTACCTCGTCGGCACCGGGCGCATCCGGCTCTATGGTGTGGGGCGCGGTGGCATCTACGATGGCCCGGCGCTGCCGAACAAAGATCACGCCGTCAAAGCTGTCAGGGTCGCTGGCGCAGTGGATGCACTCCACCGGTTCACCCTGCTGGATGGCCCGGCGGGCCAGCTGCTTCATCAGGGTGGACTTGCCGCAGCCCGGCCCGCTTTTGATCAGCACCATCTGCATGCCGGGCTCCCGGCGCAGCGGCTCAAAATAGCCCTTGAACCCGGCGGGGGTGGTGGCCCCCAGAAAGAAATCGACCCGGTCAAACGAAACACGCTGCATAAAAAACACCTCGCTTTTGCTTTAGAGTATGCAAAAAAGAGGCGTGGGGTGAATGAAAATGAAACCCTCTCAGTCATCGCTGCGCGATGCCAGCTCTCCCGAAGAGCGAGCTTTTCGCCATCTGGCTGTTACGCTGCCAAAACCTCCCCCCTTCGGGGGAGGTGGATGCGAACGAAGTGAGCAGACGGAGAGGATGATTCATTCATAGGTATGCTCACACACTTCGTGGATCTTGTCCCGCAGAGCCACAAAGTCGGCAAAGGCATTGGGCTTGTTCTGCGGGCCGCGCAGCAGGGCGGCCGGGTGGAAGGTGCCCATGAACAGGATGCCGTTCTTCTCCATGAACTGCCCGTGCTCCTTGGTCACCGAAAAGTCGGACCGGATCATCCGCTGGGCGGCGATGCGGCCCAGGCACACCACGATCTTGGGCCGCAGCAGGCGGAACTGCTCCCGCAGCCAGGGCATGCAGGCCTCGCTTTCGGCGGGCAGAGGGTCACGGTTCTGGGGCGGGCGGCACTTGACGATGTTGGCAATGTAGCAGTTCTTTTCCCGGTCCAGGTCGATGGCAAACAGATACTTGTCCAGCAGCTGACCGCTGCGGCCCACAAAGGGCAGGCCCTGCTCGTCCTCGCTCTGGCCGGGGCCCTCGCCCACAAACAGCACTTCGGCGTCCGGCACGCCCTGCCCGAACACCACATTCGTGCGGGTCTTGCACAGCTCACAGCGGCTGCAGGCAAGGCAGTCGGCTTTCAGCGTTTCCCAATCCATGGCGGTTCGATCTCCTTCTGAAACAGTATGATATTTTATTCACAACTTGAAATCTGTTTTCTCTTAAATATTAGCACAAAAACACAATTTTGTCTTGAACTTTTTGCCCGGTGTGTTAGAATAAAGAAGAAAGGCATCCTTGTGTCCAACAGACGCGGGGTGTGAATTTTGGAAAGTAAATTCGGAGGTAATCACAATGGCTGATATGTTTGCACCGCTGGTA
>OFMN01001718.1_pt1 | contig 13555 bp, 10 predicted proteins | sample 1541791 | NCBI WGS metagenome assembly OFMN01 (sample SAMN04209248, study PRJEB22552) | human gut metagenome | biome: gut; material: feces | host: Homo sapiens | place: USA: Oklahoma
TCCATCCGCTTCGACCAGCGGATGATCGCGCAGGATATGCGCGGCAGCGGCGTCCATGCCGCCATGCTGGCACGGCAGGGCATCATCTCGGAGCAGGACTGCACGGATATCCTCAGCGGTCTGGCCTCCATCGCGGACGATCTGTCCAGCGGTGCGCTGACCATCGACCCCGCCGCCGAGGACGTGCACACCTTTGTGGAGCAGACCCTGACCGCCCGTATCGGGGATGCGGGCAAGCGGCTGCACACCGGCCGCAGCCGCAACGATCAGGTGGCGCTGGATATCCGCCTGACTTTGCGGGATTACAGCAAGACCCTGCAGGCTTACATCGTGGAGCTGGTGCGGGTGCTGTGCAAAAAGGCAGCGGAGAATACCGCCGCCGTCATGCCCGGCTACACCCATTTGCAGCGTGCCCAGCCCATCACCTTCGGCCACGCGCTGATGGCCTACGCTTCCATGCTGCTGCGCGACCTTGACCGCTTTGCGGACGCCACCGCCCGCATGGACAGCCAGTGCCCGCTGGGCTCTGGCGCACTGGCGGGCACCACCTACCCGCTGGACCGGGATTTCACCGCCGAAAAGCTGGGCTTTGCCGCCCCCTGCGCCAACAGTCTGGACGGCGTGTCCGACCGTGATTTCTGCATCGAGCTGGCCAACGCCATCTCCATCTGCATGATGCACCTGTCCCGTCTTTCCGAGGAGATCATCCTCTGGTGCAGCTGGGAGTTCAAGTTCATTGAGCTGGACGATGCCTTTACCACCGGCTCTTCCATCATGCCGCAGAAGAAGAACCCGGATGTTACCGAGCTGATCCGCGGCAAGACCGGCCGCGTCTACGGCGACCTGAACACCCTTCTGGTGATGATGAAGGGCATTCCCCTCGCCTACAACAAGGACATGCAGGAAGATAAGGAAGCCATCTTCGACGCAGTGGATACGCTGGAGCTGTGCCTGAAGACGGTCACCCCCATGCTGGATACCATGAAGACCATTCCGGTCAACATGCGCCGCGCCGCCGCCAAGGGCTTTATCAACGCCACCGACTGCGCCGACTACCTCACCAAGAAGGGGATGCCCTTCCGCGATGCCTACAAGCTGACCGGCTGCATGGTGTCCGACTGCATCGCAAAGGACAAGACCCTTGAAGAGCTGACCCTCGACGAGTTCAAGGGCTACAGCGCTCTGTTTGAGAACGATATCTACGATGCCATTGATCTGGTCAAGTGCTGCGAGGGCCGCACCAGCTACGGCGGCCCCAGCGAAGCCAGCGTGAACAACCAGATCGCACTGGCAAACGCACAGCTGGATGCGTGGGAGGAAAAGAACGCATGAGCGTGAAAGTTTTTATTGATGGCTCTTCCGGCACCACCGGTCTGCGCATTGCCGACCGTCTGGCACAACGCCCGGAGATCGAGCTGCTTTCCATTTCCGCAGAGGGCCGCAAGGATGTGAACGAGCGCGCGAAGGTCATCAACTCTGCCGACCTCGCCTTCCTCTGCCTGCCGGATGCCGCTTCCAAAGAGGTCATGCCCCTGCTGCGCCCGGACGTGAAGGTGCTGGACACCTCCACCGCCTTCCGCACCGATGCCGCATGGGACTACGGCTTCCCGGAGCTGGCGGGCCAGAAGGAAAAAATCAAAAATTCCTGCCGCGTGGCAGTGCCCGGCTGCTATGCCAGCGGCTTTATCAGCATTGCCCGCCCGCTGGTGGAGCTGGGCCTTGCACCGGCAGATTATCCCTTCAGCTGTACCGGCATCTCCGGCTACTCCGGCGGCGGCAAAAAGATGATCGCCGAGTACGAGAGCGCTGATCGCCCGGCGCACAGCAAGCTGGATGCACCCAAGAGCTACGGTCTGGGCCTTGCCCATAAGCATCTGCCGGAAATGCAGAAGATCAGCGGCCTTGCCCACACCCCCATGTTCGTGCCCGTGGTGTGCGATTACTACTGCGGCATGCAGGTGCTGGTGCCGCTGGATCTGACGCTGGCGGGCAGCACCGCCGAACAGGTGGCCGAGGGCATTGCGGCATATTACAAGGATGCTGCCACCGTCAAGGTGCACGCTCTGAACGAAGCCCTGCCGGAGAACGGCCTGTATTCCAATGCCATGGCCGGTACCGACCGCATGGAGCTGTACCTGACCGTGAACGCTGCAGGCGACCAGATGATGCTGGTGTCTGTGTTCGACAATCTGGGCAAGGGCTCCTCCGGTGCCGCTGTCCAGTGCATGAACCTGATGCTGGGTCTGGAAGAGACCAAAGGGTTGGAATAAAAAAGAAAACCCTCTCAGTCACCTGACGGTGACAGCTCCCCCGAAGGGGGAGCTTTTGGCAAAAAAGATAACGTTTCCCTCTTGCTGAAAAGCTCCCCCTTTGGGGGAGCTGGCAATGCCGCAAGGCATTGACTGAGAGGGTTTTCCTGTGGGAAAGGAAAATCATTATGCAGTACAAGGAAGTTGCGGGCGGCATCTGCGCGCCCAAGGGCTTTGCAGCGGCTGGCGTGCACTGCGGCATCCGCGCAAACCATGCAGAAAAATACGATCTGGCACTCATCAAGGCGGACGTGCGCTGTGCCGCCGCCGGTGTGTACACCACCAACAAGGTCTGCGGCGCACCCATCAAGGTGGACCGCGCCCACCTGAAGGACGGCTACGCACAGGCGATCATCGTGAACAGCGGCAACGCCAACACCTGCGCCGCCAACGGCGTGGCTCTGGCCGAAGAATGCTGTGAGCTGGTGGGCAAGGAGCTGGGCATCGACCCGCAGGACGTTCTGCCCGCTTCCACCGGTGTCATCGGTCAGCCCATGGTCATCGACCCCTTTGCCCGGGGCATCCCTGCCGCCGCCGCAAAGCTGGCTGCGGACGAGCAGGGCAGCACCGATGCCGCCACCGCCATCATGACCACCGACACCCACAAAAAGGAATACGCCATCCAGTTCGAGCTGGGCGGCAAGACCTGCACGGTGGGTGCCATTGGCAAGGGCAGCGGCATGATCGCCCCCAACATGGCAACCATGCTGGCCTTCTACACCACCGATGCGGCCGTCTCGCCCATCCTGCTGGAAAAGGCCCTCAAGACCGTGGTGCCCGGCACCTACAACCAGATGAGCGTGGATCTGGACACTTCCACCAACGATACCTTGATCATCATGGCTTCCGGCCTTGCAGGCAACCCGGAGATCTGCGAGGAGAACGCGGACTACAAAGCCTTTGTTGCCGCGCTCACCGCCATTGCAGAGCACATGTGTGCCGAGCACGCCGGTGACGGCGAGGGTGCCACCCACCTCATCACCTGCGAAGTGACCCACGCCCCCGACCTGAAGACCGCCCGTGCCGTCAGCCGCAGCGTGGTGTGCTCCAACCTGTTCAAGGCCGCAGTGTTCGGCCGCGATGCCAACTGGGGCCGCATCCTGTGCGCCATCGGCTACACCCCCGGCGACTTCTCCATTGATAAGGTCTGCGTGTGGCTTTCCAGCAAGGCCGGTGAGGTGTATGTGTGCGAAAACGCCGCCTATCACCCCTACAGCGAGGACGAAGCCGCCAAGGTGCTGGCTGAGCACGATGTGCTGGTCAAGGTGGACATGGGCACCGGCGATGCATCCGCAAAGGCATGGGGCTGCGATCTGACCTACGATTACGTCAAGATCAACGGCGACTACCGCACCTGATAACCCTCTCAGGCGCTGCGCGCCAGCTCCCCCGAAGGGGGAGCTTAAAACGAACGACAAGCAGCTGATTTTATGAAATAAAGTGACCCGTCCAGCAAAGGCTCCCCCTTGAGAGGACAGACTTCCCCCGCGCCGGGGGAAGATGTCGCGTGAGCGACAAAAAGGGGAATCTGGCAATGCCGCAAGGCATTGACTGAGAGGGTTCAGAGGAAATCTTATGAAAAACGAAGAAATGGCGCGCCTTTTCTCTGAGGCGACACCCTACATCCAGAAGTATCACGGAAAGACCATGGTGGTAAAGTACGGCGGCAATGCCATGATCAACGAAGAACTGAAAAATGCCGTCATGAACGATCTGGTCACCCTTACCCTGCTGGGTGTGCGCGTGGTGCTGGTGCACGGCGGCGGCCCGGCCATCAACGAGATGCTGAAAAAGGTGGGTGTGGAGAGCCATTTCGCAAACGGTCTGCGCGTGACTGACGATGCCACCATGGAGATCGTGCAGCAGGTGCTGGCCGGTAAGGTGAACAAGGATCTGGTGGCAAAGCTGCGCGGCCGCGGCGTGGGCCTGTGCGGCATGGACGGCCAGATGCTGCGCTGCACCGAGCTGGACCCCCAGCTGGGCCATGTGGGCGAGATCGTGCATGTGGACGCTACCCTGATCGCAAGCCTGCTGGACGGCGGCTTCATCCCTGTGATCGCCACGGTGGGCATGGACGATCTGGGTCAGGCCTACAACGTGAACGCCGACACCGCCGCTGCGCAGATCGCGATTGCGCTGAAAGCGGAGAAGCTGGTATCCATGACCGATATCGCGGGCCTGCTGCGGGATAAGGACGACGAGAGCACCCTCATCCCCGAGGTGGAGGTGTCCGAGATCGAGGGCTATAAGTCCGCCGGCATCATTGCGGGCGGCATGATCCCCAAGATCGGCGGCATGGCCGATGCCATCTATCAGGGTGTGCACGAGGCGGTCATCATCGATGGACGCGTGCCCCACTCCATCCTGCTGGAGCTGTTCTCCAACCGCGGCTCCGGCACCCGCTTTTACCGCCGCAGCCACCGCGAATAAGCATTGCGCAGGTGCCGTGCAGGCGGTATAATAAGAAAAATGACCCTCTCAAGCCTTTGCCAGCATTTTCTGGCGCGAAAGCGCCTGAGAGGGTTTTCTGTTCACAGTTTCTGTTCACAGGAGGGTACACCTATGGATTCTGAAAAAGTCATCAAGCGGGACAACGAATACGTCCTGCACACCTATAACCGTAACCCCATCGTGCTGGAAAAAGGCCACGGCCTGCGCGCCGCAGGCCCAGAGGGCCAGCAGTATCTGGATTTTACCAGCGGCATTGGCGTGAACAGCCTTGGCTACTGTGATCTGGACTGGGCCGAAGCCGTCTCGGAGCAGGCCCACAAGCTGCAGCATACCTCTAACCTTTACTACACCGCGCCCTGCGGCAAGCTGGCCAAAAAGCTGTGTAAGCGCACCGGCATGAGCAAGGTGTTCTTTGGCAACTCCGGTGCCGAGGCCAACGAGGGTGCCATTAAGGCCGCGCGCAAGTACAGCGTGGACCACTACCGCAAGGACCGCACCACGGTCATCACGCTGGTGAACAGCTTCCATGGCCGCACCATCGCCACCCTGACCGCCACCGGTCAGGAGGTGTTCCACAACTACTTCGGCCCCTTCAACGAGGGCTTCCTGTATGCTCCGGCAGGCGATATCGAAGCGCTGGAGGAGCTGGTGGACCGCACAACCTGCGCCGTGATGCTGGAACTCATTCAGGGCGAGGGCGGTGTGATGGCGCTGGACCCGGACTACGTGCAGGCCGTGCGCAAGCTCTGTGACGAAAAAGACCTTGTGCTCATCGTGGACGAGGTGCAGACCGGCGTGGGCCGCACCGGCACCTTCCTGTGCTGCGAGCACTACAACCTCAAGCCGGACGTGGTCACGCTGGCCAAGGGTCTGGGCGGCGGCCTGCCCATCGGCGCAGTGCTGATGAACGAAAAGGTAGCCGAGGGCATGGGCCCCGGCACCCATGGCTCCACCTTCGGCGGCAACCCGGTGGTCTGCGCCGGTGCCAACGTGGTGGTGGACCGCATGGACCAGAGCTTCCTTGCCAATGTCAACGAGCGCGCCGTCCAGCTGCGCGCAGGCATCGCAAAGCTGCCCCATGTCAAGAGCATTTCCGGCATCGGCCTGATGGTGGGCATCGAGTTCTACGACCTCAAGGCCGCAGATGTGCTGGCCGCCTGCCGCGAAGCGGGCCTGCTGGTGCTGACAGCCAAGACCCGCCTGCGCCTGCTGCCGCCGCTGACCCTCAGCGAGCACGATGTGGACATGGCGCTGGAGATCCTGGGCGATGTGCTGGGCAAGATGGAGCCGACGGCTCCGAAGGAGCAGGCATGAAAAATCTGCTGAAAATGAGCGACCTCTCCCCTGCCGAGCTGACCCACATTCTGGATGTGGCCGATCAACTCAAGGCACAGCAGAAGCTGGGCGGCACGGCCCCGCTGCTGGCAGGAAAGACGGTTGCCCTGATGTTCTCCAAGGCATCCACCCGCACCCGTACCAGCTTTGAGGTGGGTGTGTACCAGCTGGGCGGTCTGGGCAACTACATGAACACCGCCGAGCTGCAGGCCGGGCGCGGTGAGCCCCTCAAGGACACCGCCCGGGTGCTGGGCCGCTACTACGACTGCGTGGTGTGGCGCACCTACCGCCAGAGCGATCTGGAAGAGTTTGCCGAGCTGGCCGGTGTGCCGGTGATCAACGGCCTGACGGATTACGCCCATCCCTGCCAGGTGCTGGCCGACCTGATGACCATTCGGGAGCGCCGGGGCAGCCTTGCGGGCCGGAAGCTCTGCTTTGTCGGCGACGGCAGCAGCATGGCAAACAGCCTCATCGTGGGCGGACTGCTGGCTGGGATGCAGGTCACCTGCGTCTGCCCGCAGAGCTACCGCCCGGCGGCGGATGTGCTGATGTTCGCCCACAAGTACGGCAGCGCCTTCCACCTGACCGCAGACCCTGCCGAGGGTATTCAGGATGCCGACGTGGTGGCAACGGCCGTGTGGAACACCGCCCAGCCCGGCACGCCGGAAAGTGAGCAGCGCCTGCGGGATTTTGTGGGCTATCAGCTCACAAGCAAGCTGCTGGAAAGCGCCAAGCCCGATGTCATGGTGCTGCACTGCCTGCCCGCCCACCGGGGTGAGGAGATCTCCTCGGCGGTGTTCGAGCAGCACGCACCGGAAATCTTCGATGAAGCCGAGAACCGCCTGCACGTGCAGAAAGCCGTGCTGGCCATTCTTCTGGCGGGGAAATAAAAACAGAACGCCAACAGGGCCGCCGCACATCGTTTGTGCGGCGGCCCTGTTTTTTATCGTGGGAGATTTGTTGGTGGAATAGAGCGTTGGCTGTGCGCTGCGGTGAAATGGTGTCAACCGATACTTTGCTGGCGCTCGTCCCCATAGGTCTCTATGTAGCGGAAGAACAGGTATTCGCACAGCATCAGCAGCTGTACGCGGGACTGCACCGGAAGGCCGGAGCACACAAAGTTTGTGGCGTTGACATACAGGTTTTCATCTGCCATGCCGCTGAGGGTATTGCTGCCGAGATTTGTAAAAGAAACCAATGCGGCACCACGGCTTTTGGCAACCGTTGCAGCGGCAATGATCAGACTTGTTTCGCCGGAAATGGAAAGGGCCAAAACCAGATCATCGGAAGTCAGCTGCCGGGCGCTGATATTCATCAGGGTGCTGTCATCGTAACAGAAGGCGGCCTTGCCGATGGTCTGCAGCCGCTTTGCAAGTTCGGAGCCGGGCATTCTGCTGCTACCTACGGCATACAGCTCAATGCGGCGGCTGCAGTGGATCAGCTCTACGATACGCTCTACGGTCTCCTCCGGAACCATCTCGATGGTTTTGTGGATATCCCGGAAAAAGTCGGTCGGGTGAGACTTTCGCGGCATTTCCTCCGGCTCAAACAGATCCATGCGCAAAGATGCCTTAAAATCGGAATAACCACTGAAACCGAGCTTCTTGCAAAAGCGGACGACAGAAGCCGGTGAGATGAACAACCGGTCCGCAAGTTCCGTCACCTTGAGATTGGCGATCTCGGTGTGGTTGCGAATGCAGTAAGAAAGAAGCTCATTATCGTTTTTGTTCAGCTGGGGCGTGTGTTCTGCAATGCGGGTGAAAAAGTCCATGATGTCCTCCGGCGGGAAGGCTTTGAAGAAAGTTAGCAGGTGTGAAAATATTTTCAGACTCTGGAATTGTTTCAACTTGGGCAAACTGGTTCAAAACTTTCAAAACGCCTTTAAAAAAATGTTCATATCGATTATATTATAGTCACTCTCCAAAGCGCGCGCAAGGGTAAAATCAGAAACATGATCGCAAAACGAATGTGAGGTTTCAAAAATGGAAGGATTTAAAGTTGTTATTGTCGGCGGCGGCTCCAGCCATACCCCCGGCATTATCCAGAGCCTGATTGCAAATCTTGACCGCTTCCCGCTGAAAAAGCTGGTGCTGTACGATATTGACCCGGATCGTCTGGAGCTGGTCGATACCCTGTGCGGCTCGCTGATCGCAAAGCTGGATCCGGAGTGCGTCTACTTCACCACCACGGACCCGGAAAAGGCCTACACCGATATTGACTTTGCCTTTGCTCAGATCCGTCAGGGCGGCATGGAAATGCGGGAGAAGGACGAGAAGATCTCGCTGGAGTTTGGCGTTGTGGGTCAGGAGACCTGCGGCCCCGGCGGCATGGCATACGGCCTGCGTTCCATCCCCGGCGTGTTCCAGGTGATCGACGATGTGCGCAAGTACGCACCCGAGGCATGGATTATCAATTACTCCAACCCTGCTGCGATCGTGGCTGAGGCCACCCGCCGCAAGTACAACAACTATAAGATCCTGAACATCTGCGATATGCCGGTAGCCATCATGCTGTCCTTCGCAAAGATGCTGGGTCTGGAAAAATACAACGATGTGGACCCGGTCTACTTTGGTTTGAACCACTTTGGCTGGTGGACCCACCTGTACGACAAGAGCGGTGTGGACCGTATGCCGGAACTGAAGGAAAAGATCATGAAGTTCGGTCTGGCTGCTTCTCATGATAAGCACCACTCCGATCCTTCCTGGCGCCACACATGGGAAAACTTTAAGGAAATCCTCACCGACTTCCCGGAGTATCTGCCCAATACCTACCTGCAGTACTATCTGTATGCCAAGGAAAGCGCCGAGGATATGGATCCCAACTACACGCGTGCCAACATGGTCATGGATGGCCGTGAGAAGGACATGATCGAGCAGGCAAAGCTGATCCGCGAGAGCGGCGGCAAGAAGGAAGCAAACCTGAATCTGTTCAATGCTTTTGGCGATTTTATTGTGGATGTGGCATGCTCCATTGCCTATAACAATGCGGACCGCTATCTGGTCATTGTGGAAAACAAGGGCTGCATCCCGCAGATGCCGTATGATGCCATGGTGGAAGTTCCCTGCTACCTGCGCAAGTGGGGCCCGGAGCCTGTTACCATCGGCAATATCCCCCAGTTCCAGCTGGGCATGATGATGCAGCAGGTCTCTTCGGAAAAGCTGATCGTGGATGCTTATTTTGAACACTCCTACCAGAAGGCACTGGAAGCATTCACGATGAACAAGACAGTTCCCTCTGCCAAGGTGGCACGCAAGATCCTGGATAAGATGATCGAAGCCAATAAGGGCTACTGGCCCGAACTGCACTGAGATCCTCAGGAGGTAAATCATGGAGAAGAGAGAGAAGAAAGTTACATTTTCACAGTTCCAGAAACTGGGAAAAGTTCTAATGACGCCTGTCATGATCCTGCCCATCGCAGGTATTCTGGTGGGCATTGGCTCTGCGTTCACGACAAAGAACATTGTGGCACTGTGGCCGGTTCTGGGCAATACCTATGTCAAGCTGTTCTTTAATCTGCTCAAGGCCATGGGCAATACCATTAACTCCTATCTTCCAATCATTTTTGCTGTTTCCGTTGCCATCGGCTATGCAGAAAAGGAAAAGGGCATCGCGGCATTGTCCAGCGTGATCGGTTTCCTCGCCATGAACAATGTGATGAATATCCTGCTGACCAGTCTGGGCATTCTGGACCCTGCGGCGATGAAGACCGGCCAGTCCATGGTCATGGGCATCGCTTCGCTTGACACCGGTGTATTCGGCGGTATTCTGGTGGGTCTGCTGGTTGCAAAGCTGCATAACAAATACTATAATATTCAGCTGCCGCCGGTTCTGGGCATCTTCTCAGGCACAAAATTCGTGCCGATGATCTCGCTGCTGGCCTGCTCTGCGCTGGGTCTGGTAATGTCTGTGGTGTGGCCCTTCGTTCAGACCGGTCTGGGCTTCATGGGCGAGATCATTTATGACACTGGCATGGCAGGCAGTGTGATCTATGGTCTGGCAGAGCGTGCGCTGCTGCCTTTTGGCCTGCATCACTTTATTTACACTCCGTTCTTCTTCACAAACCTTGGCGGTTCCATGGTCATTGATGGCACGCTGTATGAAGGCGCAGTGAACATTTACAACGCCATGCTGGCTTCTCCGGATGCCATGTTTGACGTGAACATTACCCGCTTTATCATGAACGGCAAGGTTATTTTTGCTATGTTTGGTCTGCCCGGTGCGGCTCTGGCCATGTACCATTGCGCAAAGCCGGAGCGTAAGCCTCAGGTCAAGGCGCTGCTGATCGCAGCCATCATCCCCTCCATCTTCACTGGCATCACCGAGCCCATTGAGTACAGTTTCCTGTTTGCGGCTCCGCTGCTGTTCGTGGTGCACGCTGGCTATGCAGGTCTGGCCTACCTGCTGACTTACATCTGCAAGGTGAATATCCCGGGGCCCAGTTCCTTCGGCGGCCCTTTCCTGAGCACGATCTTCAATGGCATCATGCAGGCGGATAAAGGCTCTAACTGGATCTGGGTGTTCATCATTGGCATTCCCTGCTTCTTCCTGTACTATTTCACCTTCCGCTTCATGATCACCAAGTTCAACTACAAGACTCCCGGCCGCGAAGATGATGGCCAGGAGGTCAAGAAGCTGGACAAGAAAATGAGCGACGAGATGATGGCGACCATCATTGAAGGTCTGGGTGGTGCAGACAATATCCAGCATGTGGATGCCTGCTTTACTCGACTGCGCGTCAAAGTCAAAGACAAGGCTCTCGTTATGCCGGATACTGACTGGAAGCAGAAGACGGGTGCAAACGGCGTCGTTCAGGTCGCAGATGGTGTGCAGATCATCTACGGTGCCAAGGCCGATATCTACAAAAACAACCTCAAGAGCGCTCTGAACATGGACTGATTTTTCAGTGCCGGTCAGGGTTTCCCGAATAAACAGCGAGGGCATCTGCCAACGGCAGATGCCCTTTCTGCATACAAAAAAATCAAACCTTTGCCGCACCGCGGTCGAGGATCTTATCGAACCGGGCAAAGAAGGTGGTGGTGGTGATGGTGGCGGCCAGAATGTCGCTGACCGGCTCGGCCAGAAACACGCCGAACACTGCATCCGGCAGAACATGCGGCAGAATGAAGATGAGGGGGATCAACAGAATGATCTTGCGCAGGCAGGCCAGCAGCAGGCTGACCTTAGCCTGCCCCAGCGCCATAAAGCTCTGCTGGCAGGCGATCTGGAAGCCCATGGCAAAAATGCCCGCCATGTAAATGCGCATGGCCCACGTGGTGTACTGGATCAGTGCGGTGTCCGAGGTGAAAATGCCCGCCACCGCGCCGGGAAACAGCATCATCAACAGCCAGAACAAGCAGGTGTAGGCCCCGCACAGCGTCAGCTGAAAACGGAAGGCTTCCTTGACGCGGGCCTTCTTGCCTGCGCCGAAGTTGAAGCTCATCACCGGCTGACCGCCCTGACAGATGCCCTGAATGGGCAGCGTGCACAGCTGGGATGCGCTGGTGATGACGGTCATGGCACCCACAGCCACATCGCCGCCGTACCGCGCCAGACTGGAGCTGAAGCTGATGGAAAGCAGGCTTTCGGTGGAGAGCATCACAAACGAGGAGATGCCCAGCGCCAGCACCGGCAGAATGATCTGCTTTTCCGGGCGCAGGTAGTCTCTGCGCAGGCGCAGGATGGTCTTTTTTCCGGTGAGAAAGCGGATGATCCATGCCGCGCCCACAGCCTGACTGAGCACCGTGGCAATGGCCGCGCCCCGCACGCCCAGCCCGAGCCCGAAGATCAGGATGGGGTCGAGGATAATGTTGATCACCGCGCCGATCACGGTGGTAAGCATACTGGTCTTGGCAAAGCCCTGCGTGGTGATAAAGGGGTTCATGCCCAGCACCACCAGCACGAACACCGAGCCTGCAATGTAGATGCGGCTGTAGCTCAGGGCGTACGGCAGGGTGGCATCGCTGGCACCGAACAGCCGCAGCAGCACCGGTGCCCCGGCATAGAAGCCGATGGTCAGCACCACCGAAAAGAGCAGCAGCATGGTAAAGCTGTTGGAGATGATCTTTTCTGCCTGTTTCCTGTCGCCCTGCCCCAGAGCAATGGCGGTGCGCGGCGCGCCGCCCGCGCCCACCAGCATGGCAAAAGCGTTCAGCAGCATCAGAATGGGTGTGAACAGCCCCACGCCGGTCAGCGCTGCCGCGCCAATGCCCGCAATGTGGCCGATGTAAATGCGGTCCACGATGTTATACAGCAGGTTCACCACCTGCGCCACCACGGCGGGGATCATGAGCTGCAGCATCAGCTTTTTGATGCTGCCGGTGCCCATATCTTGTTTTGCCTGTGCCATTGGAATGCTCTCCTCTGTACTTCAAATTTGAAAAATATCGTTCCTATTATACTCGGCTCCCGCCCAAAAGAACAGCCTTTTTTGCAAAGAAACCGCGCTTTCTGCCCCAAAAACGCAAAACGGCACGGCTGCGTATGGCTTGCAGCCGTGCCGTGCCGTAACGGGAGAAAAGTGTTGACGGAAAACCGCTTTTTTGCTATACTGTAAAGGCTAATATATGGAGATGTATCGAAGCGGTCGTAACGAGAACGACTCGAAATCGTTTTGTCCTTAATCGGGCACGTGGGTTCGAATCCCACCATCTCCGCCAACAAAAGGCATCAGCTCAGGCTGGTGCCTTTTTTGCGGCTAGATGGTGAGGATGAGAACAGGGCGGCGGTCCGCAGACCGCAAGCAATCAGCCCTGCGGGCTGTTGCTTAGCCTGCGGGAGAATCCAACCATCTCCGCCAGAAGTCGCAGATTCAAACGAACCTGCGACTTTTTCTTTTGCATCAAGCAGAGAAAGGCCGCTTTTGCCTCATCACAGGATGCTTTATCGATATTCGCCCAAAAAGAAGGCTGGATTTCTCCAGCCTTCCAAAAGAATGTATCAATAATTTTTGCTCAGAATCTTCTCAAGCGTGTCCGCAAACCTGACATCCTGCTCCTTCGTCCGCTTTGGGCTCCCCTTGGGATGCTTTCCGGCACGGAGGAGCTTTTTGTTTTCATAACGCCGCAGCATGAGAGCGTCTATGTTGTCGGCAGTATATTCCAAACCGTTCTGGTTCAGCACCCGGGCGCACTTGGCAAGGCACATGCTGGCCAGCCCGTAGTCCTGCGTTACGACCACGTCCCCCGGCTTTACCCGGTTGACGAGGGCAAAGTCTACGCTGTCCGCTCCCTTATCGAACACCAATGTCTGCGCACCTTCCCGCTCGATTTGGTGAGAGGTGTCGCACAGGATGATGACCGGAACGCTGAACCGCTTTGCGATCTGCAACGTCAGGTCCACCACCGGGCAGCCGTCTGCATCAATCAAAATGGTCATGCGTGTTCCTCCATCACCCACTGAAATGCTCTTGCGGTACGCAAATCGGCGTCTTTGAAATGCCCGCCGCTGTTCCATTCAAGGGT
>OFMN01001719.1_pt1 | contig 13548 bp, 8 predicted proteins | sample 1541791 | NCBI WGS metagenome assembly OFMN01 (sample SAMN04209248, study PRJEB22552) | human gut metagenome | biome: gut; material: feces | host: Homo sapiens | place: USA: Oklahoma
TTTTATTGCTGTTTGCCTTGTTGTTCAATTTTAGAAAACCAATAATAAAAAAAACGCCTATGCTGTATTGGTGCTTTATACTGTTTTTTTTGATGTTTGTGGGATTATGTTGATAGGGGTTGGCAGTCCTGTAATTTGGATTGCATGGGTTATATTCTTTTTAATCGTTTCAAATTCGGCTCTAATATTGCTTCATTACCTTTCGATACAAATGACAACACTTTTGGTTTTGTCCATGATAATACTTGCCATCAGTTCAATGCTTTGAAATCAACAGGCAAAATTTATGACATTTTTAAAAGGATATGAGATATTTGTGAACAGCCACGTCTATCAGTTAGATTGATTTGTGAGGCGGTTTGTGATTTGGAAAAGAGAAAATAGAGAGGAATTGTTTGTGTTTCTTCCGGATAAGCACTACCTTTAGGTAAAATTTAAATCTGCTATGAAACTGCGATTGCTTTTTATTGTCATTTTGCTGTGTATTGCCGGCGGAGCGTCGGCCGACGATGCCGACCGCCTTATTGCCGACTTCGACAGAAAGGCGGATGTGGCTTCTGCCAATAAGTTTTTTGAGTTTCTCGACCATCGGGAGTTTACCGACAGCAAAATAGTGTTTTCAAATGCAGTGCCCGCCGACTCTCTGCGTCAGCAAACGTGGTATTGGGCGGCGGAGTGGTACTATGACTGCCAGAACTATTCACTTGCCAGGGACTATGCCAAGCGGGCATTGCCGCTTATGCGCTGGCCAAACCTTGATAAGTCGTGTTGTTTGAATCTTCTCGGCATTATCCATGTGCGTCTTGGCGATTTCAAGACGGCGGTGGAGTATGCCAAGCGGTGTGTCGACATCGATATCCGCCTCAATGATCCCGACCGCGTTTCGTCGAGTCTTAACACTCTGGCGGGAGCGTATATGGCGGCAAACCAGCCTCAGGATGCCGAACGCTACATCCTGCGTGGGCTTGAATATGCCGAGCGTGCCGGCAATCCATCGCGTAAGGCAGTGCTGCTTGGGATGGCTTCCGAAATTTATTATAAACTTGGCGATTACAGCAAGTCGGTCGATTATGCCGACCGTGCCTACCGCCTTGATTCTATCGGAGGGCGCGAGGCGAAGATGGCAGTGCGACTGTCGCAGAAGGGCACCGCGCTTGTCGGTCTGAAGAAATATGCCGAGGCCGAACAGGTGCTTCTGAAAGCCATAGCCGGGCTGCGGGCCTCGGGCAACGTCCATTCGCTTGCCATCGACCTTAACCAGTTGGGATTTCTGATGCTCAGACAGGACCGTGAGCGCGAGGCAGTGGGCTATTTCAGCCAGGCAGCCTCGTTGTTTGGCAAAATGGGCGACCTCTATAATCTTGTGAATTCACATAAGGGTCTGTATGAGAGCTACTGGTCGATAAACCCCGACAGTGCGCGGATAGAGCTGGAGCATTTCAATGCGCTGCGCGACTCACTGTATTCCACCGCCACCGCCGACGCTCTCGCCCGCTACAAGACAGAGTTTGACACCGACCGTCTGCGCGAGGAGGTGGAGCGGACTTACGGTGCCCGCCGCCGCGACATCGTGGTTGGTATCAGCGTGCTTGTCGTAGTGATGCTGGCAGGCATCGTGTACCACAAGAGAAGGATGCGCCGCTATCGTGCCGAGATGCTCGCGCTGATTCGCGATGTGGAACGCCTCGACGGCACGCCCGAACCGGAAGAAGCACCGACTGAAGCGGCAGAAAATCCGTTTGAGCGCATGGTTGTCGATGCGGTGCGGCAAGGACTGGCAAGCGGAGATGACATCAGTGTCTCCGCCATTGCCTCGCGGCTGAATCTCGGAGAGCAGACCTTCCGCCGGCGTTTTGTGGCAGAGACAGGGAAGCAGCCCAAAACGTTTGTGACGGCGATACAGATGGAAATGGCGGCGCGCCTGCTTGCGTCAGACACGACGGTGCCTGTTGCCGAGGTGGCTCGCGCATGCGGCTTTGACGATGCCAGCGCGTTCTCCCACGCATTCAAGAAGGCATATTCCTGCTCGCCCACACAGTTTCGCCAGAAACGTGCCTGAACACGCTTTTTTCAAGGGTTGAAAAGTATTTACAAAAGAATGTAAGATATTTACAAGTCTCTGAAACACATACGGTTGTAAATTTGTAGCCAGACAACAAACAATATGATCGTATGGAGAAAGACACTAATGCACACCAACCATCGGCAACTTCTGGAAGGGAGCCGTTGCCGGAACACGTTTTGCGGACACGCAGGGAATTTGTCGACCTTGTCGCCAAGATTGTCGCGGATGCCATCCCGTCGCATCGCTACGATGTGGTGGGCATAGCGGAAAGACTTGGGCTGTCGGAGCAAACCTTCCGCCGGCGGTTGTATATCTGCACCGGATATACGCCGAAACAGTTTATCACGAGCATACAGATGCGCGAGGCAGAGCGGCTGCTGTCGGAATATCCCGACGCAAAGGTAAAGGATGTGGCATTCAAGTGCGGCTTCGACGAGACAAGCCCGTTCTCGAAGGCATTCAAGAAATGGAGCGGGTACGGCCCGTTGGCATTCCGCAAGCAAAAACGGATAGAGGAAAGTGAGGACTGGGTGCGCCTGCTTGAAAAATACAAATGATGCAGGCAAATTTGTAAGAATTTTACAACAATTGACCTGCTGATTGTGTGTAGATTTGCATTTTGAAGGGATATAGACATGAATGAATCCTGGATAGAACCTAAAACATAACCTAAAACATAACCAACAAAAAACTATATGAAAAAGAATTACAACCACAAACAGGCGCGATGGCTGTTGGTCGTCGCGACCCTACTGGCATTGTTCGTCGCCAGACCGGTGAAAGCCGAAGACAATGTCTACAATGGCGACGGCTATTCATTGAAGTATATCGCTATTAAGAATCCACCGGAAGGCGAGGAGAAGCGTGCGATTGTCATAGGACTGACAGACGGCACACTGGATTATACAGGACATGTCAACATCCCATCGAAGATTGAAAATCTGCCGGTGCGCCACATCGGAGTGTATGACCGGATGTCGAACAGGGTTGGCTTCCCTAAGGTTTCGAGCATCGACATTCCATCATCGGTGCGGACAATAGGCAGGGGAAGCTTCTATGGCAACTCCAATCTGACCAATGTCAAGATTGCCCGCGGAGGATTGACAGAGATTCTCTCGGAGGCATTTCGGGGGTGTGTCGCGTTGAAAAACATAGAATTGCCCGGAACGTTGAAAAGTATCGGGACTATTGCTTTTGACCATTGTGAGAATTTGGAAAGCATCGAGTTCCCAGAGTCCGTCACCGATCTTCAAGGATGTCTTTCCAACTGCACGTCGTTGACAGAGGTGGCTTTGCCAAAGTCGCTGACCACTTTCGGCGACGGAATGTTCATAGGATGCACATCGTTGAGGAGAGCCGTTGTGTGGGAAGGCGGCGACGGCATGTCGGTGCCGGCTGCATATCTGAAAATCCCAGCCAGCACGTTCCTCGGGTGCAAGAATCTCGAAGAGGTGGTGTGGAATGCCCCAATCACTGAAATCGAAAAGAATGCGTTCAACAGCTGCGAGAAATTGAAAAATTATCCCGACATGTCGAATGTGAAAATAATTAGGGAGGAAGCGTTTTCTTATAGCGGCATAGAGACGTTTACAACGCCGGCGTCGATGGAGCTTATGGACCGCCCGTTTACTCATAGCCATTGTCTGGAGTCGGTCACGATTACCCATAAAATGGACGTCTATGGATACCTTGCATTTGCCGACTGCCCAAAACTCACGTCGTTTGTTTTCCACGACGACATTGAAAACCTCAATGATGCTTGGTATATGTTCAGCGGTTGCACGTCGCTTGAGGAAATCCGTCTGCCAAAGAAATTGAAGAAAATAGACCGTTACATGTTTGATGGCTGCACAAACCTGAAGAGGCTCTACATAGGCGATGCTATTACTGAGATAGAGACAGGGTCTGTCTATGGCACGGCTCTTGAGGAGCTTCATATAGAAGCGGCAACACCGCCAACACAGAAGGTGTCGGAAGGACTTATCAACAATCCTCCTTTTGACAAATTTGCCTATGAAAACGCTACTGTCTACTGCCCCGATGCGAAGGCCTATTATTCCAACTACATGTGGCAGCGATTCAAAAAATACAAACTCCCGGAAGCGTTTAAGTACACCGAGGTTGAGGGCGGCTATTCCGCAATCTACAATCTCTTTGATTATGTCAAAGACCCAACAACAGGCATCGATTATGGCGAGCTGTTTAGAAACGCATATCCCGACGGTAAGCTTGTCGTGCCTGACACCTACAATGGAAAGCCCGTAGTGGAGATTGCCGACAATGCATTCTATTATAGGCTCAACAATATAAGATACACATTGCAGACAAATATCAGCGAGGTGGTTTTGCCGGAAACGATAAGAAAAGTAGGCAAAGAAGCGTTCTACTATCTTACAGATATAAAGAAGGTCAATATGCCGTCGTCGCTCACCGAAATCGGCGAAGATGCATTCTGGAGCACCGGAATTTCGGAAGTGATTCTTCCCGACGGGCTGAAGACGGTGGGCAGAAACGCGTTCCAGTATTGCAACGACCTTACAAAACTGGTGATTCCGCAGTCGGTGGAAAGCATCAGCGGGAACGCTTTCTACTGCAGCTCTTATTCAGGAAATAAGATTTTGGAAATAATCTGCCATAATCCTACTCCTATACCGCTCTCCGAGCAGTTTGCAAACACGACATACAGCAAGCTGAGGATTCCTTTCGGCAGCAAGGACGCATACTACGAAGCAGACTATTGGCGCGATTTCTTCACGAAAGGCACTGTGGTTGTGGGCGTCGGCGAGCAAACGCTTGCCGCCCTGGAAATCACCCCGACGGAAGAGATGCAGGAGGGCGAATTCACTGTGACCATCAACAACAGCAACGAGGGAGCCGTGGTGAGATACTACATCATGAAGGATTGGAAAATGTTTAAGGAAATTTCGGAATATACCGGACCGATCACTATTTCGGAAATAGGCAACATCGACATCTATGCAATCGCCGAGAACGGCGACAAATGCTCGCCCGAGGCGCATCAGCATTATTACGTCGAGAAGAAAACCAACAGCCCTTGCGGTCTTGTGACATTCTGCGGAATGAACGTCAAAGACAAGGCGTTTGCTGCAAAGTTCGGCAAGAGTGTTGCGTACAGGGAGACGAAGGATGCCGGCGTGCTGACGTTGAGCTATGCCGACATCAACGCCGCCGACAATAAATACAACACAGGCATCAACGCTATGGACGGGACGCTGATTGTTGAACTGGTGGGCAACTCTACTATCGCAGCCGAAGCCTACGGCATCACGATGGGTACACAAGGTCCGGGCATCGGCGGCAAGGGCGGCAACCTGATTGTCCGCGGCACGACCGGCTCGGAAGTGCTGACTTTCAACATCTCCGACAAAGGTATGGGCATCTATGCATATCTTGCCGATGTGACAATCGAAAACTGTACGGTTGTTGTCAATGGTGCGCGTGATGGCATAGTCATGAAGTCGGGCCACGACGATGGCTATCTGACCGTGCGCGGCAAGAATACCGTGCTTAACCTCAACGGCAGCAATGCCGCTATGGAAAATGTGTCGGACTTGATGCTTGAAGACGGCTTGGAGATTGTAGAGCCGGAAAATGGATATTTCAGTTATACGGGTTCTGGCGGCACGGTGTTTGACCCCAGCACCAAGGCGGTGGCCACCCATGTGGTTATCCGTTATGTCGACAATGGACTCCAAAGCCCGATGTTCTCGCATCGCGCCACAACATTTGCCGAGCCGTTTGAGCTTTACATCTACAACCCCAACGTAGACGGAAAGAAGAACGAACGTGGCACGGTGATTTATAAAGTCGTTCCGGCGGGCATAAGCGACCCAAGCCTCATAAAAGAGCAGCCGTATTACGGCAAGGGCATCCTTATTGAAGAAACGTCGACGGTATACGCTTACGTTGTCGACGGCAAGGAACAGAGTGAAACGGCAGTGGTCGAGTATGTATACGCACCCAATGTGCCGCAGATTGAGAAAGAGCAGACAACCGACTTCGGCAACGACCTTACCGACAGCGACGGCAATGCCTTGACGGTGGAAAACGTTGTGGTCAACAACGTGTACTACAACCTCCCGGCCGATAGCGGCAACGGCTACGACACTGCAGGAAAATGCGTTGTGGTCAACACACCGATGTCGGAAGACGCGTTTGTCGGCAATGACTCTCCGGCGACACCGTCGGAAGGCGACAATTTCGAATGGTTCAATGGAATGATTGTGGTTGTCGGCGGAACAGGAACCGTTGAGATTACCTGCGAGACGGTAGGCACTATGGTTCTTGCCGTGAGAAAGGGCAATGACGAGCCTGCGTATTATACGCAGAGCTCGGAAAACACCGTTGTGGTAAACTACGATAACAGCACACCGGAATATCTGTATATCTACGCTGTGGATACGGCTGCGGGAAAGAAAAAGACGCGAGAGGTGTCGGCAGCCGCAGACTGCCTCAAGATTTACGGAATGAAGGTGACTCCGACCACGGTTGTGACAGGTGTTGAAAGCATCTTTGAGGATTCTGAGACACCGGGAGAACGCGTGATCTACGACCTCAACGGCCGCCGTTGCACGGAGCCGCTCGAGCCAGGCGTGTATATCGTGAACCGAAAGAAGGTGATTATAAGATAACCTGATAAGTACAACCGATAGAAGAGATGCGCGTCAAGCGCCGGCACATCCCGGAGCTTGACGCGCATTTATTTGTTTGTTCAACAATTCTATCACTTTGTTTTCTTCGTCGCTTCCTTTGGTGGAAAGTCTCAACAAAGGAAGTCCATAAGAGGCAAGAATGTGGTCTTTTTTCAAATCCCGTTGATGCTGTACTGTTGTGCTGTTGTGGAATGAATATCCATCCGTTTCAATGGCAAGTATGGGTTGCTTGCTTACCTTGTTGATAATCAGGAAGTCCAGATGTGTGCTGTAGTTTGAGGCATACTTCAGTTCTTCTTCGCTCATCAATGAGGTGTCTTTCACGACTTGGCGTAGAGGAATATGGCACAACACTTTGAAAACATTGAAGCTGGCATCAGAGGCAATGACTTTATTAAGCATGGCGTATGTCAGGTTTTCTGACGCGTACTCAGATATTTGTGTGTGACTTTCAAGAAACGCCATACGCTGCTCTGTGTATTGCTCATACAGGTAATCGAAAATAGAAGCCAATTTGCTTTCCGTCACAGAGCAATTGTTATATGCGATGTAGTCAATCAAGTCCATGATGTTGCCATGTCTCTCTTGTTCATTGCCAGAAACAACTAAGCAAAATTTCTTTTTTGCTCTTGATACTGCAACATTCAGCATGTTGGCGTCATCTGCGAAATCCGTAATTTGATTGTCCACCACGCTCATGATGATGGCATCGTTCTCACGCCCTTGATACTTGTGTATGGTCCCTGCTTTTGCACAATCCAATTGTCGATTGAAAGCATCCACCTGGTTGTTGTATGGCGTGACAATGCCAATGCTGTCAAAATCCTTCAAAGCAGGCAGTACTTCCTCTTTGACTACATCTATCTCTCGCTGGTTGTAATGTCCGGTGGCATGATTGCCTTTTGCCGTTCTTATGGCGGTAAGCACATTCTCTTCTCCTTTATCCTCAGTCATGATAAGCAGATTTCCGCCATAAAACTTTTGGTTGCAGAAGTTGATGATGCGAGGATGGCAGCGATAGTGCTCCCTAAGCATAGTCTCAGGCACATCCTTTATCACGCTCAGCACCGACTGCAAAAAACTGTTTTTGGCGCAGTCGTAACCACTGGAGATATTATATTGTGTCATAATAGCGTCGAGTTTCGCCTGGTCTTCGGCTGTCACAACATTTGGCAGCTGCAGGGTGTCGCCAACAATCACGGCATTCTTGGCACAGGTCAGAGCCAAAACACCTGTATCTATCGACACTTGTGAAGCCTCGTCCATAATGACGTAGTCATATTGCTTGTCTGAGAAAAGACAGGAGCGGGCTGAAAAAGTTGTGCTGAGAACAACAGGGTATTGCTGTCTAAATTCATCACCGCGCCGTCTCATGTCCTTGGTGTCGGAAAAAGCCGAGCGCTTATGCTTGGCGTAGTGGTTGTGCAGAGAGTCCTTAAACAAAGACATGGAAATGTCTGTAAGTGTCGTTGTCAATTCATTTGCGTCATATAGCGACAATTCCTTTTCAATGCTTTCAATTCGGAGCTTTATTTCTTCAAGTCTGTTCAGATAATATAATGTCTGCAGTTTTTTGACAAGAGGCGTAAGGTCGTTTTTGTCGAACCGACTTTCAAGATGCAGTCGATGTTGGCAAGCCCATTTCATCCACCACCACTTTATTTCCTCTTTCCATTTGGCAAACCAGTTTGCGGGCACGGCCTTTTCTCCAGTTGCATGCAATTGGAATTCCAACCATAAGGCAATGATTCGCTTGGAGCCAACATGTTTAGACGGCATGTCGTCTTCGTTTATGCCGTTGTCAAGATAGAAATGTTTCCATTCCAAACTCACGGCTTGTTGCTCTTGCATAAGTGCCGCACGCTCATTCTGCAACGCATACACTTTGTCGAGCTTCTGCAATGTGCCATGCAGTTCTCGTTTTTGTTTTATAGTTTCAGAGATAGACAGTCCCCAAGCAGCGCACTCGGCAGGCATCGGAGGTTGATGGGAGATAAAAGCTTCCTTGTTGTCCTTGCTGCCAAGCGGTGCGGCAATAAACGATGTGTTGTATTTTTCCAACTTTTCCTGCACGTTGGCTGTGGCGGAATTGTTATTCGACACCACCAACACTGTTTTGCCTTGACGAGTGATGTTGGCAATTAGATTTAGAATAGTCTGCGTTTTGCCAGTTCCGGGAGGCCCCTGTATCACGCTCATTTGGTGCTCGAATGCGGCAGCGACAGCTTTTTTCTGACTTGCATTGCAACCAAAAGGATAGATTAAGTCTGAATGTTTTAGGTGCTTGGGCTTATGCTTGTCGGGGTTGAGATAGCAAGCGGCAGCGGAATTTGTGTCGACAAAATCCACGTCAGCATACATGTCGGCCAAGATGCCCTCGCTGTTGTTACCTTTGCCTAAAGGGTTGATGGTGGCTGCATTACGCAGATATGACAATAGGTCTCTACTTGCCTCTTCTCCAAGACATGAGGTTACAACGGCAATTTTTGACTCATCTCCCTCATGCACATATCCATTAGTATAGATGATTCGCCAATAGCATTTTGAGGCGTCAGCGAATTTCCAGACCTCGCTGATGTTATATTGCTGCGAACCATTGATAAATACTTTGCAATATGCCGAGTCGATACATTCTGGATTGCTGAGCCACGCAACCTTGTCGTGGCCATAGTTGTAGTCCTTTCCGTTGTTCTTAAACCGCACGCGATAACCATTTGTGCTATTCCTCTCTATAGAGTCAATCTGCAAAGTTTTTGGCTCTCCGTTGAGCAATATGAGGTTATGCGATAAGTCCATATTCCTTGGGGCTTATTTCAAGTCGCTGTAATGGCGTATACGGCGCAGGTTGTAGTCGAGGATTATGTTGCGGTGGCAGCAAGGGAAGTCGCCCATTATGCTGCGCTGCGGCCTCACGTTGTCGTATCGGCTTTTCTGGTGGCGGTAGTCGTTGTGCGCGCGCAGGATGGCACGGGCGTTTGCAAAATCCATCTTCGCCATGAAAACGAAGAAAGCCAGAGTGTCGTACAGCCGTCTAATCAAGAGCATCCGTCGGCCTTCGCGCGGCGGCAGATTCTTGTAGAGCAGAAACAGATTGTTGCGGAAGTTGAGGTAGGTTTTCTTCGGGTTTGACGCCGGTAGGCTGCCGCCGCCAAGATGGAACACCACGCTCTGCGGAATGACCCGTATCGCCTGTCCGCGCTGGTGCAGACGCCAGCACAGGTCGATTTCCTCCATGTGGGCGAAGAAATCCTTGTCGAGACCACCAGCGGCGAGATATTCCTCCGTGCGCACCGTCAGCGCGGCACCAGTAGCCCAGAAAATGTCGGTGATGTCGTTGTATTGTCCGTTGTCGGTCTCCACGGTGTCGAATATTCGTCCGCGGCAGAAAGGATATCCATGCTTGTCGATGAATCCCCCCGACGCACCAGCATATTCAAATTTCGTGTGGTCGGCGTCGCTCAGAATCTTAGGCTGGCACGCAGCCACTTCCGGGTGTGCCTCCATATATTCGTATAGCGGACGTATCCATTCCAGTGTCGCGGCAACATCGCTGTTGAGCAGCACGCTGTAGCGGTAGCCCAATTCGCGGATTGCACGGTTGTAGCCTTCGGCATATCCGTAGTTTTTGTCGAAGCAAAGAGTGCGCACGTCGGGAAATTCCTGTTTCAACACGCTTAGCGACTCGTCGGTGCTGCCGTTGTCGACCACCACTACGTCGGCAATGTCGTTGCTGTTGGCAGCCACCACCGACGGCAGGTAACGGCGCAGCAGCGCCGCACCGTTCCAATTGAGTATGATTATTCCTACGGGTTTCATTTTTTATTCAGTTTGCGGCGCCAGCGGTTGTGCGACCACAGCCATGCATCCGGTTGGCGCAGTATCGTTTGTTCGAGCAGAAGGGCGTAGCGGTCGGTCACGAAATTCTCGTCGGTCTCCGCCACATTGTCGGCGATAGGCACAATCCTTGCGCGGTAGTGTCCGCGGCTGGTGCGCTCAACGTCGGCATACATAGCCGCCGCCTTCAGTTTGCGCAGCAGCATCTCCGTGCCGGAGATAAACGGAGTGTCCTGGTTGAGGAAACGTATGCTGTGGTGCCCGTCGTTATGGCTTGGCTTCTGGTCGGAGATGAATCCGGTGACAAAAACACCGCCGTTGTGGCGAGCCTGCAGCAAAGCGCGCAGCACACCGTTTTTCGGGATAGAAGTGGAGTGGAAACGTTTGCGCAGATTGAACCAAAACCGGTCGAACCACTTGTTGCGCAACGGGCGGTAGACCTGTGAATACTCAACATTGTCGGCACGGTATACCCACAGCGTTATCGACGTGATCCATTCCCAGTTGCCGAAATGCGAGCAATACAAGCCTATCGACCGTCCGTCTTTGGCGATGCGTTCCACGTGCTCAATGTCTTCAAACACCATGCGTCGTCGCATCTCGTCGTCGCTGATGTGGAGCAGCTTTATCGTTTCGACAAACACGTCGGTGAAGTTGCGGTAGAAGCGCTTCACGATGTCGCGACGTTCCGCCTCTGTCTTGTCGGGGAATGCTGCGGCAATATTGGCTTCGACCAGCCGCCGGCGGTAGCGCACCACAGACGCAGCCACCCAAGCCAGCGCGTCGGACAGCGCATAGAGCGCGCCGAACGGCAACAGAGCCACAGCGTGCAGCAGCAGCCAAAGAGGAGAGTATGCTATGCGTTGCAGAGTCGTGCTCATACGATTTCAGCTTTTATAAGGTCGTCATGTCCGAGAGGCTCCACAAGGCGCACGTTTACGATAGTGTTGCTAAGCCGTGTGTCGGCAGGCACCGCCACACGCAGGTAGTTGTCGGTGAAACCTTTCATCAGTCCGTCGTCGTCGACAGCGTGCTCAAACAGCACCGGGCGCACCGTGCCGAGATATTTTTGCGTGAATGCCGCCAGTTTGCGGTCAGACAGCGCCATCATGCGCCGAGTGCGCAGATGCTTGGTGTGCTGGTCCACGACGTATGGGATTTTCAGCGCCATCGTGTCGGGACGTTCGGAGTAGGAGAACACGTGCAGTCGAGTGATGTCGAGGCTGTCGACAAACGAGCGCGAATCCTCAAAAATCTCAGGAGTTTCGCCGCGCATACCCGTAATAAGATCCACTCCGATGAAAGCGTCAGGGATAAGGTGTTTAATTGCAGCCACCTTGTCGGCAAACAGCTGACGGTCGTAGTGGCGGCGCATCAGTTTCAGCATCTCGTCGCTTCCCGACTGCAAAGGGATGTGGAAATGCGGCATGAAATGCTTTGAACCGGCGCAGAATTCAATGACATCGTCGGTCAGCAAGTCGGGCTCAATCGAAGATATGCGATAGCGCTCGATGCCCTCCACAGAGTCGAGGCAGCGCAGCAGGTCGATGAAACGTTCGCCCGTGTCATATCCGAAGTCGCCGATGTTTACTCCCGTGATTACAATCTCCTTGCCACCGTCGGCGGCAGCCCGACGAGCCTGTTCGGCAAGGTCGGCAATCCGTCCGCTGCGGCTGCGTCCGCGGGCACGGGGAATAGTGCAATAGCTGCAATAATAGTTGCAACCGTCCTGCACCTTCAAGAAAAATCTGGTGCGGTCGCCTCGCGAGCACGAAGGGATAAACTGCCTGATGTCTTTCAGCGCAGTCACTTTCACCGTCGGCTCATGGTCGGCATACCAGCGGTCGACAAAGTCGGCTATTTCTGCCTTTTGGTCGTTTCCCACCACGATGTCGACGCCTTCGATGTCGGCCACCTCCTCGCTGTTCAGTTGGGCATAGCATCCCGTCACCACCATCACGGCATCCGGGTATCGGCGCGACAGTTTTCGGATTTCCTGTCGGCATTTCTTGTTGGCCAATTCCGTCACCGAGCAAGTGTTGACCACGCAAATGTCGGGCGTCTCGCCTGCCTGCACAGGTTGTGCACCACGGTCGGCGAGAAGCTTGCCGATGGTAGAAGTCTCGGCAAAGTTAAGTTTGCATCCCAACGTGTGGAATGCCACCTTTTTATTGTCAAAAGTTGTATTGTCTATCATTTGAGTACAAAGATAGTGCAAGCCGAGAGAAGAGCAAAACAAACTTGTTTGATTTTGCACATCCGAGGCGCCGCCGGTTTTATGCAAGAGCAAAACAAACAAGGTTGAAATAATATTCATCAGAGATTCCCTTTTTTCCTTTATAAATAACCCATCATTCGTTATCTTTGTAAAAACCGCTTAAAAAACAGACTATTTGCACGAAATTTGTAAAACCTAAAACAATTAACGATATATGGGATTTTTTAGATACCTGACACTGCTTTTCTGCTTATGTACAATAACGTTGACACAGGCTCAACGCTATGAGGTGGACTGCCTTGTAAGCTCTGAAATAAAAGCTGTCGCAACAGACAAGCCAACGGAATTTGACGGCACCCGCACCGTGCTCTATCTGCGCAACGGCACGCTCGTGAATGTGGTGGAACGCAAGGTTGCCGGAACCGACGGACAGGAAGCTTCGCATCTCAATCAAGCCGGTGACACGCTCGATGTGAGGCAGATAAAAGCCGTGGTTGAATACGACGGCAAGTTGCAAAATGTGTCAATTCTGCATCAAGGAGACCGGATTGTTGAATGATGGCTGTTACGGTACGACATCAGCGGCGGCGCTCACGCGACGCATGCTGCGCCGTCGGCTGTCACTCGACGTTGTCGAGGGTTAACATCAGGCGTGACCGCTCACGCGGTCAGATTTTGCACTGTCTTATTCAAAGATAGGCTTCGGTTCGGCAAAACATTGTCAAGCAAGCTTGAATGTTTTTCGCTCACCTTGCACT
>OFMN01001727.1_pt1 | contig 13513 bp, 10 predicted proteins | sample 1541791 | NCBI WGS metagenome assembly OFMN01 (sample SAMN04209248, study PRJEB22552) | human gut metagenome | biome: gut; material: feces | host: Homo sapiens | place: USA: Oklahoma
ACGTCTAGGCCCGAGTCGGTCTCGTCGAGGATGCTCAGCCGCGGCTCGAGCACCGCCATCTGGAAGATTTCGTTGCGCTTTTTCTCACCGCCCGAGAAACCCTCGTTGACCGAGCGCGAAGCCAGTTTGTTGTCAAGCTGCACGATGGCGCGCTTCTCGCGCATCAGTTTCAGAAAGTCGGTAGCCGACAGCGGGTCGAGGTTGAGGTATTTGCGCTTTGCGTTGAGGGCTGCGCGCATAAAGTTGACCATCGACACACCCGGAATTTCCACCGGGTATTGGAAACTGAGAAACAGTCCTTCGTGCGAGCGGTCTTCCGCCGACAACTCAAGCAGATTCTTTCCGTTGAACGTCACCTCTCCGGCAGTCACCTTGTAGGCGGGATGGCCTGTCAGCACCGCCGACAGCGTGCTTTTGCCTGATCCGTTCGGACCCATGATGGCGTGCACTTCTCCCGGGTTGACCGTCAGGTTGATGCCTTTCAATATCTCCTTGCCGTCGATTTCGGCATGTAAATTCTTTATTTCGAGCATAGAATTTTGTTTTTCCATTTTGATTGTATTGGTTTAGCCTACAGAATTTTCAAGCGACACTTGCAATAACTTCTGTGCCTCGACGGCAAATTCCATCGGCAGTTTGTTCATAACCTCTTTGGCATATCCGTTGACGATAAGACCGACAGCATCTTCGGTGGGGATGCCGCGCTGGTTGCAGTAGAACAGTTGGTCCTCGTTGATTTTTGATGTCGTTGCCTCGTGTTCCACCACCGACGAGTCGTTCTGCACGTCGATATACGGGAATGTGTGCGCTCCGCACGTCTTGCTGAGCAGCAGGCTGTCGCACTGCGTGTAGTTACGGCATCCGGTTGCGTTTTTCGCCACTTTCACCGCTCCTCGGTAACTGTTTTGGCTGAATCCCGCCGATATGCCCTTCGACACGATTGTGCTGCGGGAATTCTTGCCTATATGTATCATTTTTGTGCCGGTGTCGGCTTGCTGATAGTTGTTGGTCACTGCGACGGAATAGAATTCGCCCACGGAGTTGTCGCCTTTCAGCACGCAGCTTGGGTATTTCCATGTGATTGCAGAGCCTGTCTCCACCTGTGTCCACGACAGTTTCGAGAAGTCGCCTCGGCACAGTCCGCGTTTCGTCACGAAGTTGTAGATGCCGCCTTTGCCCTCCTTGTCGCCCGGGTACCAGTTCTGGACAGTGGAATACTTTACCTCTGCGCGGTCCTCCACCACGATTTCAACTATTGCGGCGTGCAGCTGGTTCTCGTCGCGCATTGGAGCCGTGCAGCCTTCGAGGTATGACACGTAGGCATCGTCGTCGGCAACAATCAGAGTGCGTTCAAACTGTCCTGTTCCGGCGGCGTTTATGCGGAAATATGTAGACAGCTCCATCGGGCAGCGCACTCCTTTCGGGATGTAGACAAACGAGCCGTCGGAAAACACCGCCGAGTTTAGTGCGGCGAAGAAGTTGTCGCGGTAGCTTACCACCGATCCGAGATATTTCTTCACAAGGTCGGGATAGTCCTTCACCGCTTCAGAGATTGAACAGAAAATCACGCCCAGTTCAGCCAACTTGTCGCGGTAGGTGGTTTTCACCGACACGCTGTCCATCACGGCGTCGACAGCCATTCCCGACAGCCTCATCTGTTCCTCGAGCGAGATGCCGAGTTTGTCGAATGTGCGTCGCAGTTCAGGGTCGACCTCGTCCATTGATTTCGGCGCGTCCTTGACCTTCGGCGCGGCATAATAGCTTATCGCCTGGAAGTCGATTTCCGGGATGTCGAGATGCGCCCAGCGAGGCATCGTCATCGTCTTCCAATGGCTGAACGCTTTCAGACGGAAGTCGAGCAGCCATTCCGGTTCGCCTTTTACTTTCGAGATGTAGCGCACCACGTCTTCGTTCAGACCGACGGGAATCACGTGGGTGTCGATGTCGGAAACGAAGCCGTATTTGTACTCGCTTCCGGTGACGTTTTTCAGCAGTTCCTCGTCGCTCTGCTCTTTCTTTTTATTCTTATTGTTGTCGTCGTTCATTATTGTAACGAAATCTGTAAAATCATATAATAACGCTTGTCGCCGTATAATTGTTTATGCCAGCATGATAGCGGATGCGACAAAACGCCTTGCAAAGTTACTCATTAATTCTGGAAGCAGAAAATCTGAGGCTTGTCCGACGGGGTAAAAGTGGGCTGGTGTGCAATAAAGAAATATGTTTTTACGTTTATTAATGTAAATATATACCCAAAAATGAGAAGTTTATTGTTCGCCATATTCACATTTGTGCTTGTTGCATCGTTACCGTCGTGCATCGAGGACAACTTCACGACAAGCAGCAGCGACACGCTGGTGTTTTCGACCGACACGCTCAGTTTCGACACCGTATTTACTGGAGAGACCACAGCCACGCATCGTTTTCTTGTCTACAACCGCCACAAGAAGCAGCTGCGCATCAGCGACATCTCGATTGACGGGGTGGGCGACGGCGCGCATTTCTATATGAATGTCGACGGGCGTTCTGGAGAGCGGTTTTCCGACATTGAGGTGCGCGGCAACGACAGCCTTTATGTGTTTGTCACGGCACGTGTCGACGAGACCTCTGCCGACACTCCGTTTGACGTCTACGGCAATCTCAACTTTGTGACCAACGGTGTGCTGCAGACAGTCACGCTGCGTGCGGCCGGACAGAATGCGGTGACCGTGAGCGACTGGACGATAAGCGAGAACATGGCTCTGACCGCCGACCGTCCGTACCGCGTGATGGACAGTCTTGTGGTCGACGAGGGCGCCACGCTGCGCATCCCTGCCGGCACAACGGTCTATTTCCACGACAAGGCGAAAATCCGGGTGAAAGGCACTCTGCTGATGGAGGGGACGCAGGGCAATCCTGTGCGTCTGCGCGCCGACCGTCTCGACAAGGTGGCTGGCAGCATCCCGTTCCAGCTGATGTCGGGGCAATGGGACGGTGTGCATTATGACAAAGACAGCTATGGCAACGAGATGGCTTATGTGGAGATGCAGGGCTCGTCGAGCGGCGTTGTGGTGGATTCGTGTGGCGTGCTCGACAAGCGCAAGTTGCACATTTTCAATAGTGTGCTCCACAACTCATCGTCGTCGGTGCTGACTGCCGCCCACTCATGGATTGACGCCGAGGGCAGCGAGTTTTCGGATGCGTCGGAGGGGGTGGTCAACCTTACGGGAGGCAAGTATGCGTTCAACAACTGCACGTTTGCCAACTATTATCTGTTTTCGGCGATAACCAGTCCGTTGCTGACGCTCAACTATGTGCTGCCGAAAGACAAGTCGTACGACAATCCGCTGATGGATGCGGAGTTCAACAACTGCGTGGTCTACGGCAACGCTTCCGACATCTCGGAAGGCGACCTCAAGGGCAGCGCGGTGTATCTACGCAACTGTCTGTTGCGTTCCAAGGGCAACGACGACGACAACTTCATCAACTGCGTGTGGGGCGGCGATCCTAAATTCTATACCGTAAGGAAAGACTATATCTTCGACTATCGTCTGAAAAACGAGAGCGATGCCATCGGCAAGGGCGACATGACGCTGTGTCCCGACGCGGCGCGCTTCGACATGCTCGGCAACGACCGTTTTGCCTCGGGCAGCCTTGACTTGGGGGCGTATGTGTGGATAGAGCAGAAAGAGGAGGAAAAGCAATGATGCGCACGTCGATAACGCTTGACAATCTGCGTTTCCGCGCCCGTCACGGCGTGATGGAGCAGGAACGCGCGGTGGGCAACACGTTTGTCGTTGCGCTGCGGCTCGACTATCCTTTTGAGGAGGCTATGCAGACCGACAATCTTGAGGCAACGCTCAACTATGCTGAAGTCTATGAGGTGGTGAAGGCGGAGATGGGAGTGCCGTCGCGTCTGTTGGAGCATGTGGCGGGACGCATCCGCAGTGGGCTGCTGAAAAAATTTCCTGAAATCACAGGCGGATATATCCGCATTGAGAAAACGCGGGCGCCTATTGCCGGCATCACGGGCTCGGCGGCTGTCGAGGTGGAGTGGTGACGGATTGATTAGTCGCGGATTTCTTCAAACTCCACGTCGGAGACCTGCGATTCCTCGCGGTACTCCACTTTTTCCATGGGGGTGTCGTCTGATTTGTCGACGGCGATTTCTTCAAATTTCACGTATTCGCCAACGTCCTTGTCATACACTTTGCGGCGTTGCGGCTCTTCATTGGCTTTTTCCGGCTTTTCCTTGCCTCCGAAGGCGTTGGCAACCCGTCTTTTCATATTTATCAGGGCAGCCGCAATGCGTAGCAAAGGAATCGCTACGATAAATAAAATGATGAAGATTAAAAATATGAAGAATGACACTTTAATCGAATATATTAATTACAAAAGGAAAACAACCTACTGGCGATTTTGTTCATCGCGACGCTCGGTTGCTGAGAGCAGAATGTAGAACACAATTGCCCACAACAAGCCTGCCAACTGCATGGCGGCAACGAGCATGGCGGTGCCGAGCAGCAGGGCGTAGCGGCGCACGTTGGAGCGCAGCGACAGCGTTTTCACCTTCAGGGAGAACATCGGCAGGCTGCTCACCATCAGCAGCGGAAACAGAACCACAAGCGCGGTCATCCAGGCGTCGCCGATATAGCGGAAGTCCACGTTCCAGGCCACAACGCCAATCCAGAAAATGGCGTTGGCAGGAATCGGCAGGCCGATGAAAGATGTGGTCTGGCGGTCGTCAATGTTGAATTTGGCAAGACGCAACGCTCCGAAAACGGCAATCAGGAATGCCAGGAAAGCCACCCATGAGCCTGTTTGCGACTGTATGAGGTTGAACACCAGCGCGGCGGGCGCCACTCCGAAGCTGACGAGGTCAGACAGCGAGTCCAGTTCCTTCCCGAGAGCTGAATAGGCGTGCAGCAGGCGCGCCGACAGTCCGTCGCAGAAGTCAAACACGGTGGCAAGTCCTATGAACAGAAACGCCCATTCGTAGCCTTGCATAGCTCCGATGGTTTCATTGAAATGGAATGCCGACACCACCGCCATGCAGCCCGAGAAGAGGTTCATGCTCGTGATGGTGTTCGGTATGTTTTGCTTTACTGCGCGAAAAAGTTTCATTGCTGTATGATGTTATTCTTTCAGACGGGCGATAGGCGTTACTCCGCCTATTGTCTTGTCGCCTATTTTGACGAAAATTTCAGCGTCGACAGGTAGGTAGATGTCAACTCTGGAACCGAATTTGATGAAGCCGAGATGCGCCGAGATGTCGGCCTTCGACCCTGGAAGCGCATAGGTTACGATTCGTCGCGCGATGGCGCCGGCAATCTGACGCACGAGAATGCGCGTGCCTCCGTTGGTGCGTATCACGATTGACGAACGCTCGTTCTCGCTGCTCGACTTCGGAAGATAGGCAGAACGGAAACGTCCGTGTTGATGTTCCACTTTCTCAACCTTGCCGTCGACCGGATACCAGTTGGCATGGACGTTGAACACCGACATGAACACCGACAGTTGGATGGCGCGTCCACCGAGCACGTCGCATTCGTCGACCTCTTCGAGAGCCACGACTTTGCCGTCGACCGACGACACAACCATATGCTCCCTCTCCCCGGCAAAACTGCGTATCGGCGACCGGAAGAAGTTGGTGACAAGCCACAATGCAAACAGCGAGATGCCCCAGACAATGCCTTTGGCAACCCACGAAGCGACAAAAAGGTATATAGGGATGTTGATTACCACCAAAATAAGCGCGAACGCAAGTATGATGTTCACTCCCTCTCTATGTATCTTGACTCCCATTGTTTTCGTATTCTGATACAAAAATATATCAAAATATTGAAAAATGAAACACATTTCGTCATTTGTGTGCATTTTTAGGCGTCGCTGACGTTGTTTTTGTCGCTCAACCACCGCTTTATTTTGTAGTTACGCCGTTTTGCAGTAATTTTGCGATATAAATCAATGATTATGACGAGAAACGGAAAACCGGGAGCGGAGCGCAACCGCTGGCGTCCCGACAGCATCCTCGTGTGGACTGCCGCAGAGGAGTCGACGCTGATGCAGTGTCTGGAAGCAAAACTTACCGACCATAAGCGCACATCCATCAAGGCGCTGATGAAATATAACCAAGTGGCACTCAATTCGATGCCTATATCGCAATTCGACCAGCCAGTCCATGCCGGCGACACGCTGTCGGTCAATTTCACACGCCCGTTTGTGGTGTTCTCCCATCCGCGCATCAAGCTGGTGTATGAGGACAACGACATTATCGTAATCAACAAGGGCAGCGGCATCCTCTCGGTGTCGACCGACAATGTGAAGGACGGCACGGCATACAGCATTCTCCGCGACTATCTGAAGAAGAAAGACCCGCGGTTGATGCTCTTCGTTGTGCATCGTCTTGACCGCGACACGTCGGGGTTGATGATGTTTGCCAAGAACGTTGAGGCGAAGGAGGCTATGCAGCACAACTGGAACAATATGGTGCTCGGCCGCCGCTATGTGGCTGTTGTCGAGGGCAAGGTGGAGCAGGAGGAAGGCGTTGTGAAGAGTTATCTTGCCGAGACATCGCAGTTTGAGGTGTACTCCACGCAGAATCCCGACGAGGGTCAGCTCGCCATCACGCGCTTCAAGCGTCTGCAGTGCAACAACGGCTACTCGCTGATGGAGCTGAGTCTTGACACCGGACGCAAGAATCAGATTCGTGTGCACATGAAAGACCTTGGGCATCCGATTGTCGGCGACCGCAAGTACGGAGCCAAGGCAAGTCCGATACACCGCCTCGGTCTGCACGCGCGCACGCTTCATTTCGCGCACCCTGTCACCAAGAAGGAGATGCTGTTTGAGACGCCTATCCCGTCGCGTTTCCTCTCTTTGCTGAAATAGACTTGATTAGATTGCCTTTTTTGGAAATTAATTCGTAAATTTGTGCGATTTTTACGGAGGTTTATCCTTACAACTCTGTTTAGAAACATTTATAGGTTATGAATATATCGTATAACTGGTTGAAAGAATATCTTAATTTCAACCTTTCGCCGGAGGAGGTTTCTGCCGCCCTTACTTCTATCGGTCTTGAAACGGACGGCGTTGAGAAAGTAGAAACAATCAAAGGCGGGCTTGAGGGGCTGGTTGTAGGCAAGGTGCTCACTTGCGTTGAGCATCCCGACAGCGACCACCTGCACATCACCACCGTGGATCTCGGCGACGGCATTCCTACGCAGATTGTCTGCGGAGCGGCAAACGTGGCTGCCGGACAGCATGTGGTTGTGGCTACCGTAGGCACTAAACTCTACGATGGCGACAAGGAATTTGCAATCAAGAAATCAAAAATCCGCGGCGTCGAGTCGTTCGGAATGATTTGCGCCGAAGACGAAATCGGTGTCGGCACATCGCACGACGGAATCATCGAGCTTCCTGAGACGGTGAAGCCGGGCACCCTCGCCAAAGATTACTATAACGTGAAGGACGACTATATGTTTGAAGTCGACCTGACTCCTAACCGTATCGATGCTGCGTCGCATTTCGGCGTGGCGCGCGACCTTGCCGCATGGATGAAGGCTCAGGGCATGCAGGCCGACCTGCATTCTCCTTCTGTCGACGCTTTCCACAGCGACCGTGCCGACGGCGCGATTCCTGTAGAGGTGGAATGCCAGGAGGCTGCCATCCGCTATGCCGGTTTGACTATCCGTGGCGTGAAGGTGGCGGAAAGTCCGGAATGGCTGCGCAACTATCTGACAGCCATCGGTCAGCGTCCAATCAACAATGTGGTCGACATTACAAACTTCATACTTAACGCTTATTGCCAGCCGCTGCACTGCTTCGACCTGGCAAAGGTGAAAGGCAACAAAATCGTGGTGCGCCCAGCCGCTGAAGGCTCGAAATTCGTGACTCTCGACGGTGTGGAACGCACGATGACAGCCCGCGACCTTATGATTTGCAACGCAGAGGAGCCTATGTGTATCGCCGGCGTGTTCGGCGGACTTGAATCGGGCGTTACGGAACAGACAACCGACATCTTCCTTGAGTCGGCTTGCTTCCATCCGACATGGGTGCGCAAGACAGCGCGCCGTCAGGGCTTGAACACCGATGCCTCGTTCCGCTTTGAGCGTGGCGTGGATCCAAACAATGTGATTTATGCCCTCAAGGCTGCCGCATTGCTCGTGAAGGAGCTGGCAGGCGGCGAAATCTGCGGTGAAATCTCTGATTTCTACCCTGCGCCTGTTGAGCGTCCTACGGTAGAGCTGTCGCTCGACTACATGTCGCGTCTCATCGGCAAGACTCTCGACAAGGGTCTGGTGAAGACCATCCTCGCCGCTCTCGAGATGGAGATTGAAAAAGAAACTGACGATGTGCTCACACTGCGCATCCCGACATACCGTGTGGATGTTACCCGCCCGTGCGACGTGGTGGAAGACATACTGCGCATCTATGGCTACAACAACGTGGAGTTTGACGAGACGCTTCATGCCTCGTTGTCCTACCGCCAGCCTACCGACGATGCAAATCAGCTGCAGAACCTCGTGTCGGAGCAGCTGACAGCCGCCGGATATCGCGAGATTATGAACAATTCGCTCACTGCCGTAAGCTACTACGACGGCTTGGAAATGTATCCGCTCGACAATTGCGTGCGTCTGCTCAATCCATTGAGCAGCGATTTGGCGGTGATGCGTCAGACTCTTGTGTTCGGCGGTCTTGAAAGTCTTGCACACAACATCAACCGCAAGAGTGCCAACCTGCTGATGTATGAGTTTGGGAATGTCTACTCTTTCGATCCGCAAGCCGAGTCGACCGAAGAGAAGCCGTTGGCTCCGTTTGCAGAGGAGGCGCATCTGGGCATCTGGATGACCGGCGACCTGCATACTGCCAACTGGACGTCTCCGGCTGTGAAGTCGACAGTGTTCGACCTTAAGGCGGTTGTCGAGAATGTGTTTGCTCGTCTGGGCGTAAGCCAGAAGGAGCTTGTGGCAAAGCAGACAAGCAACGATTTGTTTGCGGCATGTCTGGAATACCGCAACCGCGGCGGCAAACTTATCGGTTATGTGGGCGTGGTGAGCCACAAAATGCTCAAGAAGACCGATATCAGCCAGCCTGTCTATTTCGCTGAACTCAACTGGAACGCGTTGGTGAAGATTGCGTTGAAGAAGAAGGTGGAGTACACCGACCTTCCGAAGTCGATGCCTGTGAAGCGCGACCTTGCGCTGCTCATCGACGCTGCCACTACGTTTGCCGACGTTGAGACCGTAATCCGCAACTCGGAGAAACGTCTGCTCAAGAGCGTGACTCTCTTCGATGTCTACGAGGGCAAGAACCTTGAGGCGGGCAAGAAGTCGTATGCCGTGAGCATGACGCTGCAGGACGACGAGAAGACGCTCAACGACAAGCAAATCGATGCCGTCATGAAGAAAATAATCACCAACTTGCAAAAGCAACTTGGCGCACAACTAAGATAATAAATCAAAACAATAACTACAACAATAAAAAGTATACTCATGGGAAGAGCTTTTGAATATCGCAAAGCGAGAAAATTGAAACGTTGGGGCAACATGTCGCGTACGTTCACAAAAATCGGTAAGGAAATCACTATCGCGGTGAAAGCCGCTGGCCCTGACCCTGCCGGCAACTCCCGCTTGCGTGTGCTCCTGCAGAACGCAAAAGCAGCCAATATGCCTAAGGACACCGTTGAACGCGCCATCAAGAAGGCTACCGACAAGGATGCAAGCGACTACAAGGAAATCGTATACGAAGGATACGGTCCTTTCGGTATCGCTATTGTGGTGGAAACGGCTACCGACAACAATACCCGTACGGTTGCCAACGTGCGCAGCTACTTCAATAAGTTCGGTGGTTCGCTCGGCACGTCGGGCAGCCTTTCGTTCCTTTTCGACCACAAGTGTGTGTTTAAGGTTGCGCCGAAAGAAGGCGTTGACTTGGAGGAGCTTGAATTGGAACTTATCGACTTCGGTGTTGACGAGGTTGAGAACGAGGGCGACGACATCGCTATCTACGGCGCTTTTGACGCGTTTGCCAATATCCAGAAATATCTTGAGGAGAATGGCTTCGAAATCCAGAGCGCGGAGTTTGAACGCATCCCTAACGACTATAAGGATGTGACTCCGGAGCAGCGTGAGCAGATCGAGAAACTCCTTGAGAAGTTTGAGGACGACGATGATGTGCAAAACGTGTTCCACAACATGAAGGAGGACGAGACTGAGGGCGAAGAGGAGTAATCCTTGCCGCAACATCGATAAGCAAAGCGGAGGTGTGTCGCTGGCTGACACGCCTCCGCTTGTTTTATTTTGGCATGCTCCGATGTGTGTGCGGCCGCTGTTGGTTTCTGTGGGGGAGACGCAAAAAAAGGACCACCTCTATCGAGGTAGTCCTTATCTTGTTTACTGTTCTATGCTTAGAATTAAGCCTGAGCTGAAGTAGAGTCAACAGTAGCTGCAGTGTCAACAGGAGCTGCAGTGTCTTCAGTTTGAACTGTAGTGTCAGCAGCAGTTGAATCATTAGCGGCTTTGTTGCCAGAGCAAGAGAACAATGTAGCAGAAGCTACAACAGCAAGTAATAAAACTAACTTTTTCATTTTTTCTAAATTTTAATAATAAAACAATTTTTTGCTTCAAAAACAGTACAAAGATACAACCTATTTTTGTGGTGCAAGCGCAATGTACTTATTTTTTTTCGGAATGTAACATTTTTTAAACATTTGGTGTCCCAATTTAGCAGTAGGAAATATTGTTAAAATCGTTAATCTGCTATGAGCTAATATCTTAGCTTAAAAACTGCCACATTCCGAAATTTTTGAATTTATAGGATTATTTTTTGTCCTTCAACAATGTAGATGCCCTTGCCGAAGCCTACGATGCGGTTTTCGCCTTGTTCGACAGGCTGCGTGAATGTGCGGCCGTCGATAGAAGAGATGGTCACCGTGGTTGCTGCGGGGGCGATTACAAAGATAGTTCCGTTGTAGGCATACGCTCTCAGCGATGCGCTCACGTTGTCGTCGACAGAGGAAGTTGTCTGAGTAACTACGTGGTCAACGCCGTTTATGGTGTAGTAGCCGCCGTTCTTGAACTCAAGGTTGTCTGTCTGCGGGCTGCCGGCGTTGCTGAAGATGATGTGGGTAGGCATGTCGGAAGTGTCGACGGTGCCTGTGAATGTCCATTTCCAAATCAAGTTGCCGTTTGCAGCCTTGCCCATCATAGTGGCGCGCTCTCCCGGCCATTTTGCGCTTGCGCCGCCGGTGAAGTTGGTTTTTGTAGTGCTGCTCCAGCACCAAACGCTTACTTTCTTGTATGAATTGTCGGCAGGAGCCTCGAAGAATACAGCCATCTCTCCATTGGAGAATTGCGGAGTGTATTCAGAAATGTCTTCGCCAGGATTGCTGCCACCGCCAGGATTGCCGCCGCCAGGGTTGTCGGTCAACTCTTCCTGAGTGCCGTCGTAGGCAGGCTGAGTGTTGCTGACAGGAGAAGCGCCATAGAGGAATTTGCCGTCTTCGCCCACCTTGCCAGGGGCAGGGGTGAGTGCCGTGTTGAGCACGTAGATGCGCATGTTTCCGCGGCCGGAGCAGTTTGCGGTCAGTTTGCCGTCGGTGACGGTCTTGGTGTCGCCGGTGATTGCGTCAACGTATGTGCCGTTCTCGATGCCGCTGAAAGTAGCGTCGCCGGAGATTGTAACGAGCACGTAGCTGTCGGTTGTAGCGTCGGTGAAGCGGCGTTTGAAAGCGTAGCTTCCTGCGCATCCCTCAGTGCTGTACTGACCCTTGCGGAGGGCAGGGATGGCCATGCGGATGCGGTTCAGACGCTGAATGTGGAGAGCCAACGGATAGTTGAGCGTGGCGTTCATGTTGCCTGTTGCGCCGGTCCAGTCGGCGAAGTCGTTCACCTGGATGTCGCCCTTGATGTATCCGCCGAAGTAGGCACGTCCAGAATCTTTCAAAGGTATGTTCGGACCCTTGTCGATGGTGCATCCTTTCTTGAACTCAATCTCGCTGCCGTAGTAGAGGCAGGGGATTCCACGGAATGTGAACATCAGAGAGAGGTTTTCAGCCCAAGTGTCGGTGCCTTGTGCGAAGCGCTGGTCTTCCGGTGCACCGTTTGGCGCGTAGTCGTGAGAGTCGACGTAAACCACGTTGTATGAAGCGTCGTTGTAGTATTTGTCGCCGCTGCGTGCAATGCCCCATGCGCTGCCAATGTCCCGGAAGTTGTGGTGCATCGGGAAGTCGATAACGCTCAGACCCGAGTATTTCGAATAGTCAGGCTTGTGGTATGTGTTGCCGCGGAGGAACACGTTGTCAGACGTAGGCTGCGAGCCTTGTGTCGACGCTCCGTTGTCGGCATATTGCTGTTGGCAAGAGAGCATATTTGTGTGGGTGAACGGAGTCTGCTCGAAGATTGTCAGATTGTCCCATGATTCAGGGCTGTAGTCCCAGGCGTAGTCTTTCGACTCTTGCCAAGTGTAGAAAGGCACGGAGAGAGCAGGTATCTCGCGGTACCATACCTGAGAGTAGCGTGCGCAAACCTCGGTAAACATAAAGAACGGACCGCCGTTGCGTGCAGCCTTGTAGGTCTCGGCAGCTTTTGTGAAGGCCGGGTTGAACATCTTGTTGAAAGTCAGACGTGCAATGTGGCCGCCGGTGTCGATACGGAATCCGTCAACACCCATCTTGATGAAGTTTGTGTAGCAGTCGATAAGATAGTTGGCAGTCCGCGGGTTCTCGGTGTTCAAGTCCACGCAGTCGCCAGCAATCTGTGCCCACCAGCGGGTGTTGTCGTCCCAGTTGAACTGTCCGAAGTGATGCCAAAGGTTGTGGATGTCGTGGTTTTTGTTGTCGGTATTCTTCATCTCGCGCAGACGAGCGCCGTATTGTTCACCTGAAGGGAGATCAAGGTAGTCGTCGGGCAGACGGCCGCCGTCTTTTTGAGTGAACGGAATCATGCATGCGTCGATGTCGCTTTGGTCGCCCTTCCAGTTGCGGTCAAACAGCTTGCAGAGGTTTGCCTCGCCGAAGTTGCCGGTGTGGTTGAGCACGATGTCGAGAATCACCTTCATGCCTCTTTGGTGGGCAGCGTCGATGAGCGACTTGAAGGTGACGTCCTCCGACTCGTAGCGGTGGTCTACTTTGCTGAAGTCGGATGCGTGATATCCGTGATAGTCGTAGCCCGAAGCGTTTTCTACTACAGGGGTAATCCAGATGGCGGTGAAGCCGAGAGCCTTGATGTAGTCAAGCTTCTCAATAAGGCCCTTGAAGTCGCCGCGCCAAGCGGGGTCGCCGTCGTTGTATTGTTGGCCGTCCCAGCACTGCACGTTGTTTGACTTGTCGCCGTCGTAGAAACGGGTTGTCATCACGAAGTAGATTGTTTCGTCACGGAAATCGTCGCGGTTTCCGACGAATGAGGCGGCTGCTGCCTGCTGCGTGAGGCATCCAGCCAAAAGCAAGGCTCCTGCGAGGGCCTTGACTCTTGAAATAAGTCTCATAGGTTATTAAATTTTAAAAATTAAGTGTTTCGCAAATGTACGACAAAAA
>OFMN01001756.1_pt1 | contig 13275 bp, 8 predicted proteins | sample 1541791 | NCBI WGS metagenome assembly OFMN01 (sample SAMN04209248, study PRJEB22552) | human gut metagenome | biome: gut; material: feces | host: Homo sapiens | place: USA: Oklahoma
TGCTGCGAGAAATTGGTGTCCTGATACTCGTCGACAAGAATATACTGGAAAAAATTCTGATATTTCTCAAGCACGTCGGGATTGTCACGGAAAAGGATATTCGTGTAAAACAGAATATCGTCAAAATCCATAGCGTTGCTGTTGCGGCAACGCACCCAATAACCCTTGTAGATTTCCCCCAGACGCGGCCGCTTGGCGTAGTAGTCGCGGCGCTGTATGTCGGAATCCGCAAGATAGTCGTCGGGCGAAATCAACGAGTTTTTGGCGCTCGAGATAACCGACATAACCGAATTGACCGGATAATCCTTCACATCGAGCTCCAAATCCTTCAGAATCTGCTTTATAGCCGACTTGGTGTCGGACGTGTCATAGATTGTAAAATTGGAGTTGAAGCCTATTCTGTCGGAATTGAAATGAAGAATCTTCAAAAACATTGAGTGAAACGTGCCCATCCACAGCCTCGCCGACAATTCCTCGCCGACAAGCTGTGCTATGCGCTCGCGCATCTCGCGTGCAGCTTTGTTGGTAAACGTCAGTGCGAGTATGCGGCGCGGATCGTAGCCGTTGGCTATCAGATAGGCTATCTTGTTGGTGAGCACACGCGTCTTGCCCGAACCTGCGCCGGCAATAACCAGCGAGGGCCCGCCGTCGTAGCGCACCGCAGCAAGTTGCTGTTCGTTCAAACTCTGTAGATAGTCCTCCAATTTTTCTTTATTTATTTGCAAAATGCAAAGATAGTGCAAATCGAGTGAATAAAGCCAAGTTTACTTGAACTTTATTCCGAGATGAAGCCTATTTTATCCAAAGATAGTGCAAATCGAGTGAATAAAGCCAAGTTTGCTTGAACTTTATTCCGAGATGAAGCCTATCTTATCCAAAGATAGTGCAAATCATGAGCACTACAAAATGTAAGGCTTCGTGATTTTTGTTTTTATTGTCAAAGTGACGTTTGCCGATGAAAAACGAGAAAATCCCGGCGCTATGCACCGGGATTTGTCTGTGTCAAGGAGGGGGTATCGCTACTTTCCTCCCGAATGATATTATTTATATAAGCCCTATTCTTAGAATGTGAACTGTACGCGAGCCTGAACTGCGTGTACGTTCTTGTCATGAGGCAAGCGGTCAATGTTTACGCGGTGCCAAGTGTAGTCAAGCATTACTTGAGCATACTTGTTGAAAGCGTAGTTCAAACCGATTGTTGTTGAGTAGATGTCGCCACCACCAACTGAAGTTGCGCCGATACCTGGGAAATCCTGAAGGAAACCTGCTGCATAGTATTGGTCACGACCAGCTGAGTAGTACTCACCTTCTGTCAAGTCGTTAAGACCTGTGTAGTTGAAACGACCTACGATTTCGAGCGACTTGCCGCTGAGACCGTTCATCACACCGTTGAACTTGTCGTAAGAGTAAGCGTTGCCGAAGAACTTGTAGCCCAACTCAACGTAAGCGCCGTTGAAGTGGTTGGTCTTAATCTTGTTGGCCTGCTCCCAGAGAGCTGGGTCACCCCAACCGTCGATATTGTCCTGGCTGGCGATGAAGATTGAGTAAGAATCGCGGTGTTTTGTAACAACTTTGTGTTTGTACTCTGCACGTACGAAGAAATCCGGCTGTACCAACAATGCCTCTGCGCCGAAGTCGATCACTTCGTTTGCCCATGGCAATGTAGCGCTACAGAAGATGTTGTTCTGGTCTACGTAAGTTTCGAGCGACTGACCCAAAGAAATGCTCTTCTTCAAAACTGTAGAACCCTTTGTTGTAACCTCTTCGCCACCACCAAGCTTAGCGTAACGTGCGCTGACACCTACGTGGAATGCGCTGTTGACGTCGCTGGCGTTGCGATACAACCAACGGCCGCTCAATGTCAAGCCATTGTAGCCTGCGTCCAAACGGTTGTAAGCGCTTTCAGTGAACACGCCCTGATAAGCGAAGAAATGATCGTTTGAGAACTTGTAAGTGATACCGAGTTCACGACCTTCACCAATTGAAGACGCCATACCTGGACGAGAGATGAAGTGGTAAGAACCGAGTGAAGTCTGAGCAGCCATTGTTCCGGCAGGGTCATTGTAGTAACCAACTTTCACAGCGTGTGTTCCCTTGTCAGCCTTGTTTGCATACTGCAAGAAGATGTTTTTCTGAGAGAACTTGCCGCCGCCGAAGCCGAAGTCAGCATAGAAATACCAGTTTTCACCGTAGCTCATGCTTGTGCGGATACGTGCATCGCTGATTGTTGCACCACTCTTCAACGGAGTGGCCTCTGTATTGTAGTAAGCAGCGTCTGCCATGAAACGTGCGCCGACAGTAAACTTAACCTGCTTCTCCTTATTGTTGATATTCAAAGTCGGGGTGTTGTCAAAGTCCTGTGCTGTAGCAGAAAGAGCCATAACAGCCAAAGCCGACATGAAAATATATTTTTTATTTCTCATTTTAGTTTCAATTTAATTTTTTAAGAATCAATTCTCTTTCCTAAGCTTTATTGTTGATTAGTAGCCAAGCTTGTTGAGGAGTTCGTTTGCGTCAGGCACTGTAAGAGGAGCCTGGCTGTTGTCAAACTTCTGACCAGCGTGGAATGGGTTAGGCAAGTTTGCGTTGCCGCGCATACCGTTGTCAAGCATGTACTGGAGGTTCATCTCTGTGTGGTTGGTGAAGCATCCGTCCATGTAGATAGGCCATGTCTGGCTATCGCCTGGGAATGTGCTTACGCTTGTCTTAGGAACTGTAACCTTCATTTCGTCGAACGGTGTCTTATAGCCATAGTTCCAGTAGCCCATGTGCTTAGTGAGCTGAGCCTGTGAGTCGAAAGAGTATGGGTGGTTGATCATACCTGCACGGCGAACCATGTAAGCTTGCCATGGGTTGTTCATTTCAGGATAGTTGTTAGGTGCACCTGAGATAGCCGGACCGATGATGTGGCAGCCGTGATCTTGCATGTACTTGATGAAGTCTGCCAAACCGGTTGGAGTGTCGTATGCGATATCTGTTGCATAAGCAGGTGTGCCTGTCCAAAGGAGGTAGCACATTGGGATACGTCCTTTGTATACGCTGTATGTACGGTTAGCTGCGTCGAACGAGAATGTTTGGAGGATAACCTTACCGTTGGTGTTACCTACGTTGACCTTACCGCTCTTGTAGAATGGCTGGCCATTGGCTGGTTTTGTGATGATGTTCCATCCCCACTTGTCAAGCTCATGGTAAACGCGGGCTTCCATGTCGCTTGGCTGTGCCCAGCTTTCCTTAAACTCGATGTAGATACCAGGACGGTTGCCGCTGTCTTGTGGGTCGTCCTTGTATGCGTTTGAGAAGTCATAAACCAAGAAATCCATATAGCGGGCTTGTGCTGTGTAAGTCTTGCCCTCTACTGTTGTTGATGGTGCTGTTGCACAGATTTCAAGGAGTGATTTACCCTTAAGTGAGTTCTTCACGTGATAAGGAAGGATACGACGACCTTCTGCGTCGCGGTTCAGCATCTTGCCTTCTGCGTATGCAATCTGGTCAGCGAGTGCGCTGATGTAAAGACCGTTGCTGTAAACCACCTGTGCGTTAGGATTTGCTGCCCACGCTGCCAATGTCTCAGACAAAGGCTTGTTGGTTGATGCAAATTTTTCGCGAGCCTGCTCCTGGCTGTCCTCGTTGAACCAAGCGCCTGCGTCGAGCATCAAAAGCTCTGCATAATAGTAGTTGCGTGGATAGTAGCTGTAATAGTTGCCAAGGTCGTTGTTGTACTGTGTGTTGATGTCTTCTTCTGAGAAGTTACATGGTGTACCGTCTTCGTAAGTAAGCGAACGATAGAATGCCTTGCGGATGTTAGGCACCTGGTCGCTGAACACGGTCTGGATGTTGGTTGTGCGTTTCAAGTTGTCATCGTGGAGTGACAATACGACACCGTCTTTTGTTGCCTGAAGGTCAGACTCCAAGTAGTCGGCACCCATATCGCGTGCCCAACGCCAAGAAGCCTCTGTTTCTTCCGGTGTCCAGTATGTACTACCGCGGTGTGCGATAACTGCGTACAAAGGTACATAGTCACGTACTTTTGCGAGGTCGTCGTTCAAAACTTGAACCTCAAATTTCTTTGCCTGCTGATTGAAGTCAACGAATTGCTGTTCATCAGAGCAAGATGTAATGGCTGTTGCGGCAACAAGGCCCAACATACCAAGTTTTACAATCTGTTTGTTCATAAGTAATTAAAAATTATAGATGAAAGAATTTCAATAATTTGTCTGCTCCGCACCAGTTTCAATAACCGTGGTGCAAAGTGATATTTTTTATCAAGAGATTTAAAAGTGCCGCCCAGTTTTAGTTTTATTTGCCGGACGGCACTTATTTTCCTAATTGTTATTTATTAGCGTTTTTCTGCTCTACAAGATATTGTTCCTGCTTGTAAGTGAATGCCATGAATACGATTGAGAGTACGCATGCTCCGATAAGGAGGATGAATGTCCATTCCCAACCTGCACCTTCAGCAACATAACCGATAACGATGTTTGCCAAAACCGCTGTACCGAGCACGTAGCCCATGAAGCCTGTCAAGCCGGCAGCTGTACCAGCAACATTCTTCGGAGCCAAGTCGAGTGCCTGAACACCGATCAACATCACAGGACCGTAGATCAAGAAGCCGATAGCGATCAAGCAGCCGATAACCACGTTCAAGTTGTCGAGGTTTTCCATGTAGACAATGATTGCAACGATAATCAACGCCATGAAGATGATTGTAGGCAACGCGCGGCGTCCGTGGAACACCTTGTCGCTCAACCAACCGCAGATGATTGTGCCTGGGATGGCTGCCATCTCGTATGCGAAATATGCCCAACCTGCATCTTTAAGGTTGATACCTCTTTCTGTAAGGATTGTAGGAGCCCAGTCGAGACATCCGTAACGAACCATGTATACAAATGCGTTTGCGATTGCGATATACCAAAGCAGCTTGTTGTTGAGCACTGTGCGGAAAATCTGTGCTGTTGAAAGCACTTCTTCCGACTTCTTGGCATCGTAGTTCTTGCCGGCGCAACCGCTCCACTTCTCAATTGAAGGAAGACCGCACGATTGTGGGGTGTCGCGAATCATCAAATATGCGAGAATGGCGATAAGAATAGCTGTCGCTGCAGGGAATGCGTAAGTACCGATAAGGAAGTAGTACTCTTCCTGTGCGCCATAGAACCATGAACCGAACCACATAGCACCGTAAACAGCCATCGGGCCTACCAAGGCTCCACCGACGTTGTGAGCGCAGTTCCAGAACGACATCCATGTGCCGCGTTCCTTGATCGAGAACCAGTGGGTCATCACGCGTCCGCACGGAGGCCAACCCATACCGTTAAACCAACCTACGAGGAAGTTGAGCACTGCCATCAATGTAATCGCCAGACCTTTGTTTCCAGCGCCAATCCATTGAATAGGTACAATCATGAACAACATTGACAACGCTGCGCAGATAAGTCCCAACGGGAGGAACTTGCGGGCGTCGCTGCGGTCGCTGATTGATGCCATCAAGAATTTTGAGAATCCGTATGCAATGGCGTTCATCGAAAGAACGATACCAAGCTCGCCTTTTTCAAAGCCAAACGGCGCCAACGCCGGGATAGCCATTGAGAAGTTCTTACGGACAATGTAGAAACCGGCATAGCCGATAAAGATACCTAAAAATACCTGCCAACGATAGCTCTTGTAAGTTGAGTCTATCTTCTCCTTTGCCATCTCGGGCTTAAAGGGAGGGGGTGTTAAAAAACCTGACATGATTGAAATAGATTTTTGTGTAGTTTTTATTATAAGTTAATTTCTTAATCGCTTTCTTTTCGGTTTCGTTAGGAAAACTTTTGTTTTTCGTTCGCAAACATAGTAATATTTTTTGGATTTCACCACGAAATTTAGGAGAATTTTTCCAAAAAAATTACTATGTCACGAAGAACAGGTTTAAAATCAACCAATTACAATCCTAAACAAACCATAAAAATTATGCTCAAGAGCTTTGAGGGAAACACCGACGTATCCCCTCAAACGCTCCTACTTACTTGTTCAATTTTTCCGTTGCCTCAAGGTCGAGAGCGCGTGCAAGTATGGATATCGGATGCTCCACCTTCGTAGGTGTCGACATCTCGATCTGCCACTTGCAGGTTTCGCAATCGGTTGCCACAACATCGACTTTCGCCTTTTCTATCTCTGCAAAAAGCGACGAACCGATGCCTTGCGAGGTTTCATAATTTTCCTTCTTGAAACCGTATGTTCCGGCGATGCCGCAGCATTGCGACGGAAGAACCGTCAGCTCCATACCCGGAATCTTGCGGAGAAGGTCGATTGAATAATACGACCATCCGAGCTTTTCCATGTGGCACGGTGTGTGGTAAGCAGCTTTCAAATGAAAATCATTGCGAAACTTCAATTTAGCCCCGTTTTCAATCAACATATGCACAAAGCGGGTTGCAAGATTAATCTGGTCGCGCACGTCGGAATTGTCGACACCGAGCAAGTGAGGATATTCATCGCGCATAGTGAACACGCATGTCGACGAAACTCCCACAACCGGGCGATTGTCTTCGTTGACCGACTTGCGTATCGACGACACGTTGAGCGCGGCCTGCTTCTTCGCCTGATTGATCAATCCGTTGGAAATCAAAGCCACACCACAGCACTTCTCCTCATCAAGGAGATGCACACCATAGCCGAGAGCGTTGGCTACAGCCACGAAATCCTTGCCGAGTTGCGGATAGTTGTAGTTGACATAGCAACCATGGAAGAAGCTGATATGCTTCTTAAACGCATCCTGACGCGCTTCGGCGTTGCGCTGGAACCACGTTTCGAATTTCTGTCCAGAATATTTCGGGAACGTGCGGTGCCCGTCGATTTTAAGCACACTGTCCATCACCATCTTCACCGGCTTCAAGCCGAGCGCGAAATTGGTCACAGGAGCGACCATTGTGGCGAATGTGCCCATAAAATCGGTATTTGCGAGCAATTTGTCGCGGAGCGACGGGCGGTGTTTGCTGTATTTTATGCGCGCCGACTGGATGATGTCGCCGATTTTCACATTCGACGGACAAGCCACCTCGCAACGCTTGCAGTTAAGGCAATATTTCAACGCCTCGTCAAAAAATTCGCCTCTCTTCAAGCGGAGACGCTCGCCGTCGGGTCCTGCCTGCTTCGGACCTGGATAGTTCGGATTCACCGGAACCACCGGGCAGTATACCGTGCAGACTGTGCACTTTATGCACTGCTCGAAATTGTTGGCGGAAATGTTTTTATCTTGTAAGTTTTCCATTGTTTCCTTTCGTTTATTTCAAATTGTCTGCGACATACAATGCGGTCAAAAGCGCCACTCCGGCACCGCAACCCTCATAGAGAGCATTGAATCCGCTGAGCACCGAACCTGCGGCATAGAGATTCTCAAGCACTTTGCCTTCTTTCTTCACATTGAAATTGGCATCGGTGGCGACTCCAAATGTCTGATAACCCTGCTTGTTGAAGAACTGCGGGTCGCACCATTCGGCACGGTCTGCCGCAAAATCAACATCGAGTCCGAACACCGGCTCCACAATTTCGTTTGAATGAGCCACCAAGCCGTTGCTGAAGAAACTGCCTGTGGTCAGGATATAATTGTCGGCTTTTATGCCGTTATCTGCATGATTTATTGTGTATACAGCCTTGACCTTTCCTCCTTCGACGTCGGCACGCACCACGCTGTCGCCAAGCATGAACACGCCTCCAAGACGCTCAAACTCGCGGCGAAGTTGCTGCTGTGTGCGGATCCCTGACACCGAAGGTGGCATTGTCGGCACTAAGACTACAGACGGCACTGCTTTTCGTAAAGCTTTCACAAGTTTCTGAGAAGCGAGTCCCACTGCGGCCGGCAATACCACCGCATCAACCCCAATAGAGTAATTTTTAAGTATGGTCAATAACTGATTATGTATGTTCTCTTTGTCAAGAACACGCGCAATGTTTGTGGCGCGCATTTCCGTAGGGCTTTTGCGCAGACGGTCGACCTCTTCGATATGAATGAGCTCCTGACAGCACTCGGCACCCATGTCCTCCAACGCGTCGGTCACGAATTTCATGTTGAAATCCAAGAAACCTGCGATGTTGGCAACACGCACCTTCTTGCCCTTGAATTCTTCAGCACCCTTGAAACGGCAGAATTCCGACAACGTCAGCCAAGCCGGTTTCAATGTGCCCATCGGAGTGAGATGCAACGCATTTTCCGTTGCCTCGCCTTCCACTTCCACACCACTGTCGGCAAGCAGTTGTTTTGCCTCGGATGCATATTTGGCGAAATCTCCGATTTTCTTATATGGATGAGAGGCTTCGAGTTTCGCAACTGCCTCCACAGGATTTTCCACAGCTGTACCGTCAGGCAGACGGTTGAGCAGCTCGAACGAGCCGGAAGAGAAATGCAATGCGCTCTGTCCGGCAGAGATAATGGCGCACTTGACGCCCTTCTTCTGCAAGCGGATGCCACAGGCGAGTCCGCTGAGGCCGCCGCCGATGATTACTGTATCGAATTTCATTTTTCTACCTCCTCGTTGTTAAGTTTTATGTCGCATACACCGCCGTAAAGCCACTGTGTGAACTCATTTTCTCTCAAAGCATCGCCCCAAGCCACAGGATAAACACCTTTCCAGCGTTCATTGAGGAATGTGGCAAGATCGCCTTTCGCCTTCTTCGCGCAGTTGTGAGCCTCGCCGAGAAGTCCGGCGGCACGGCAGGCGCAAAGTTCGCCCTGGCACGTTCCCATACCCACACGGGTGCGGCGGCGCAGGTCGATCATATTTGTCACGTGGAGCTCATTCAACGCGTAGTTGACCTCTCCCACCGAAATATCCTCGCATTCGCACACAAGGCTGTTGTCGTACTCTGTGCTTGACGGGATTTTTTCAGCAAGTTCACCATGACGATGATATGCGGATTTCTGACCTACGCTCATGTCGAACGATTTGCCCGACGGCACATCCTTCGGAGCGCGGGAGCCTGGAAGCGGAGTCTCGGCTGTGACGCATTTCTTGTCCACGCCGAGCTTCTTGCAAGCCAAGTCGGCAGCCCATTCCGCCATCAAGCGGTAGGTCATCAGCTTTCCGCCGGTGATTGTGGCGAAACCAGGCACGCCGTCGCGTGTCTCATGGTCGAGAAGCACGATGCCACGGCTGATGTTTCGTCCCGAAGGATCATCGTCGCTGGCAACCAGCGGACGCACACCCGCATAAGCGCGGAGGATGCGTGTCGACGCCAACGCCGGCGCGAGTTTCTCGCCCTCGGTGAGCAGAATGTCGACCTCATCGGGAGTGACGCGCATATCGTCAACCTCGTCGAAGCCCACGCGGCTCGATGTCGTACCGATAAGGCAGATTGTGTCGCCCGGCACGAGGATATCGGCATTGGCCGGCTTGCGGCAACGATTGAGCACTATATTGTTAACACGGTGTCCGAAAATCAGCAACGAGCCTTTGGCTGGGAACATACCCACACGGCAGCCTGCCATAGCGGCGATGTTGTGACCCCAGATACCACCGGCGTTGATGGTCAACGGTGCGAAATATTTGCTTTTTTCCTTAGTCTTATGGTCGAAAACCTCAACGCCAATCACGCGGTTCTGCTCCTTGACAAGCGAAAGCACCTCGTGATACACAAGGATTTTCGCCCCATGGGCTTTTGCGTCGATAATATTGGCGAGAGTGAGGCGGAACGGATCGACAGAGCCATCAGGCACTTTCACCGCTCCGACAATCGTAGGATTGACCGACGGCTCCATGCGCTTAGCCAACTCCGGATCTATGATTTCGGCGTTGATGCCAGCCTCTTGGCACGACTTAACAAACGTTGCTTGATATGCCAGGTCGTCTTCCGGCAGGGTGATGAACAAGCCGTCGTTCTCCTCCACGCAGTGGCTTGCCACCTTGCGCAGAATCATGTTTTCCTTGATGCACTCCGAAGCCGACTCCTTGTCGGTCACCGCATAGCGGGCGCCGCTGTGAAGCAGTCCGTGGTTGCGGCCTGTGGCTCCCGAAGCGAAATCAAAACGCTCCAGCAGCAAAACGCGCAAGCCACGCAACGCGCAGTCGCGCGCCGTGCCGGCTCCTGTTGCTCCTCCTCCTATGACTATTACGTCATATTCGTTTTCTTTATTTACCATGTCTCTTTAAACTAACGAAGTATCAAAATAAAATCTCTGGTTTCTATGTCAAAACCGTTTATGTTTCATTTCACAGCAAAATTATATACAATTTTTTATTCACGAAACTTTTTCCGAAACTTTTTCTTGAAAAAAGCAAAAAAAATTTCGCCACGAAAGCAAAAACTTTCGTTTTTATGTTATAAAACATATTTTTATAGCACGAGAGCAAAAAAACTCCGAAAGCGGGAAGACTTTCGGAGTTAATCTTTAGCAAAGCGCAATCACTGCGCAATGACTAAATACATTCTTTCATCTATAATTATATTTGTATGCTTAGAACTCAAACGCCACGCGAGCCTGGATTGAGTGCAGGTTCTTGTCGAGCATGAATTCCTTTGTATACTCTTGGTTGAGTTTCTGATAAGAATAGTTCAAGCGAGCTACGATATTATCAGTAACATAGTAGTTTACGCCCAAAGTGAACGTGTCTGCCTTACCGCCGACTACTGACTGGTCAGCCACGCCGAATGACTGGTGGAGCGTGCTTGAATAGAACTTGCCGCCATAGAACATGTGGCCTGCCATGATGTCGTTAAGATCGGTGTGGTTGAAGCGTGCTACAACCTCAAGCGATTTGCCTTTCGGACGGTTCATCAAAGCGTCAACACTGTTGTAGCGATAGTTCTTGCCAAGAATCATGAAGCCAGCCTCAACTGTATAGCCATAGAATTTGGCGTCCTGGTCAACACCCATAAGACCCTGGTAAGCCGACAGCGTTGGGAACGTTGTTGAAAGCAGCGTTCCGAGCGATGAAGTGAAGTTGTAGTCCCAGTCGCGCTCACGCACATAGTCAGCGTGCAACCACTCGCCCTTCACATACACCTTCTTATAGCTTGCCATCACTTCGGCACCGAATTTCAGACCAGTCTTCACGTTGTTGATTGTTGCATTGAGGAATTTGGTGTTGTCAACGCAAGACTCAAGATTTGAAGACAAAGTCACAGTGCGGTTGTAATCGTCAGAACCGTTTGTGAAACCGTTTGCGTCAGGACGTCCGTAGTTTACAGAACCACCGGCATGGAATGCCCAGTCGTCACCGCTCACGCGTCCGAGCAGGCGGGCTGACAATGCATAGCCCATATCACCGCCTTTGACAACTTCTGTCGGGTTTGAGAATTTCTGTGAGAACACACCACCCTCAGCCCAGAAGTATTTGTGATAGTAGCGATAGCTGACACCGATTGCACGGCCTGTGCCGAGAGCAGCTACAGTAGCCGACTTGTTGATGAACGGATAGTCCATCGTGCTCTGGATATTCTCAGCCGAGAACGGCTCAGCGAAGTTACCCACACGGAGGAAACCATTCTTGTTTGTGTGCCAACGCAGATATGCGTCTTTCAACCAGTTTTTCGAAGCGAAATCAACGTCAAGCTTCATATCCACCTTCGATCCGATTTTGCTTATGATGCGGATGCGTGCGGCAGAGAATTTCGCGCCCGAACCGCGGTCTGTGTAATCGTCGATATAATGAGCACCGTCGATAGCGACGCGACCGCCGACACGGAATGAGAACTTGTCGTTGTCTGACTTGAATTTCACAAGACCCTCATCCATGTAGCCTTGCAACTCGCGTTGTGCTTCGGTCAGTTCAGAATTGCTTTCCTGGGCAAACAATGGCATCGCGCCAGCCATACAGCAAACACCCAAAGCTAAGATATATTTTTTCATACTGTTATTTCAATTATATATTTCTTGTTCGTGGTTAGGTTTATTTCGCATAATGAAGTTCGTCGAGCACTTGCTGTGCAGTCTTCACCGGAGTGTTTTTGTGCAAGTTGTCTGGCAGACCGCATTTTGCATTCGAGCGGAAATAGTTCAGACCCTTTGCAAGATAGCCCTCAAGAGTCTCGCGGTAGAAATTGATAGCGAGGTCGGCGTGGTTGGTAAACGCACCGTCAACATAGTTCTTGTCTGCTCCACCTTCCTTCTTCGGGTCGCACCACGGACCTGTATACTTCAAGAGTTGCTCCTGAGTGTTGAATGTCCAAGCGTGGATGTCCATTCCTGTGCGGCGGATCATGTCGCCCTGCCATGGATACAAGCTTGTAGGATAGCCCGTGATATAGTCGATGTTCGGACCCATTGCAGTAGCGCCGTTGTCGATTGCGAAGTTGATCTTCTCAGCGTAAGACACCGGCGTAGAGCTTGTCACATCAGCCATCAGGAACAATGTAGGAATCTTGCGTTTGAACTCCTTGTTCATATTGATAAGACCGCCGAGGCTGAATGTCTGAAGGATGATACGGGCCTTCGTGTTGGCAATATCCACATTTCCTGGAACACCATTTTTATAAGCGATCTTTTTCATTTTGCTGGCGTCCTCATCATACCAGCCGTGTTTCTTCAAGCATGCGCACAATGCTTTCTCCATGCCTGCAAACAAGTAAGGAGCCTTTGTCTCGATATAGACACCCGGACGGTTGCCGTTGTCGTATGGGTCTGGCTCATACTGAGTGCTGACATACTTTCCATTCTCGTCACGGTTCACGATACGCTTGCCGTTGGCGTCGCGCTTGATGCGGTAGCCCTCGGCAATCATAAGCACGTCGTCGAGAGTAAGGATGTCAAGACCTACAAACGAGCTGCGTGCCTGCTCAGGGTTGGCTTCGTTGAACCAAGAACCGATGTCGAGTTTCAGCAACTCATCATAAGTGAACGCGCTCACGTAGTCGTTCTGGCGGCTTGGATAGATAACCTCAACGTCGGTTGTGCGGAGAAGGCTTTCATCGTGAAGCGCAAGGATTACACCGTCTTTTGTTTTCTGAAGGTCGCACTCGATGTAGTCAGCACCGATGTTACGAGCCCAGCGCATAGCAGCCTCACTCTCTTCCGGAGCCCAGAACTCTGTTCCGCGGTGAGCGATGACGATGTTTTTGGGAGTGTAGTCGATCACCTCCTTCTGCTCGGCAGAAAGAGCATGAAGTTCTGGAACGTCCTTTGTGGAGTATCCATCAGTTCTCACATCGTCCTGACAAGAGAACATACCCAGGCAAAAAGAGGCAGACAGTAAACCTGTTGGCGGAATTAATTTAGTGCATACTTAATTCTGCCAATGGGCTTGTCGTTAATGAAGTTTACGTATTGCAGAATGGTAAGTGCACTAATTTTGCCAATGATTCTGG
>OFMN01001774.1_pt1 | contig 13078 bp, 10 predicted proteins | sample 1541791 | NCBI WGS metagenome assembly OFMN01 (sample SAMN04209248, study PRJEB22552) | human gut metagenome | biome: gut; material: feces | host: Homo sapiens | place: USA: Oklahoma
TCGTACGAAAGCAGCATCTGGGGCAGCGAGTACATGTCGTCGAACACCGTAAACAGGAACAGCGGCAGGCCCACAAATCCGATGATATTGCCGAGCACGCCGCCGATCAGACAAGCCCACAGCGCATAGTCCACGTATTTGGACAGGATACGTCCGCGCGAATAACCGAGCGCCTTATACAGGCCGATGAGCGTGCGCTCCTCCTCGACCATACGCGTAGCGGTGGTGAGGCTGATGAGCACGGCAACGATAAAGAAGATGAACGGGAACACCGTGGCGATGGCCTCAATTGACGAGCTATCGCTCTCCACGCTCGAGTAGCTTGCGATATTGCCGCGGTCCTGGATGTACCAGGTGCATTCACCAAGGTCAGAGAGCTCGGCGCGGGCATCGGCAAACTGCTGGTCGGCGGCGGCGCGACGCTGGTCCAGGTCGGCTTGCGCCTGCGCACGCTCGTCGCTGCCCTCGGCCATGCGGTTGATGTTGTCCTGCTCAATCCCAAAGAGCATATTCGCCTGGCGCTCGGCCGCATCCAAGCTTGCCGGCGTGTCGACCGTCAGTTCCTGAGCGCGCGCCTTCTCACGCTCCTCGCGGATCTTCTCGATATTGCCCTTGACCTCATTGATCTTTGCCGAGCAGGTAGCCGAATAGGAGTTGAGGCTCTTGGCTCCCTCGACGATCACGTGGACCGCGGAGTAGGAAGAAGATGTCGCGGCGTCCTCGCTCACATAGAACTTATAGTCCGCCGCCGAAGCAGCGCGAAAGGCGTTAACTGTCGAGTCGGAGCTCACATCAGTGGGATCGAGGACCTCGGCCGTAATGGTGTAATCGTCCGCGGCAAACTGATCCTTGGCGCTTTGGTTCGACGAGCTCGCGTCATTGGCGGCAAAACTCACCGTATCGCCGATTTTCTTGCCCGAAGCCTTCAGGAACTTCGAAGTCACCGCGACTTCATCGGCGCTCTCGGGCAAATCACCGCTCACCAGCACCGGTTGATCGATATTCTCCTTGGAAAGACTTTGCACGATCACGCGCTCGCGTGTTGTGCCCACGGCGGTGTAGGCGGTCTCGGTGTAGATACCCTCGGCCGTCTCGACGCCGTCGACCTCTTGGATAGCCGCAAGATCGTCGCGCGTAAGGCCATAGGTCGACTGCACGTTAATGTCATAGACATTCTGCTGGTCAAAATAGGCGTCGACCGAATCGCGCAAATCTTCGCAGCCTGCCTTAAGACCGCACATCACGCTCACGCCAAGCGCGGTGATGACCACGATAGACAAGAAGCGCTTAAGACTGCCGCGGATTGTACGGTAGATGCCACGGCGAAAAACCGTCGGCACCATATCGTTTGAGCTCTGAGCGGTGCGGTAGGTCGCAAACTCCCGGTCGCGACCCGCGCGCTCCGTATCGTGGTTTTGGCTGTTTTGGCGGTCCTGGTCCATGGGCGCTACCACTCGATCGTCTCGATAGGCACGGGATTTTGCTGGACCGTCTCGCTCTCCACGCGACCACTCTTAAAGCGGATCAGGCGATCGGCCATGGGCGCGAGCGCGGAGTTGTGCGTGATGATGATGACCGTAATGCCCTGCTTGCGGCAGGTATCCTGCAGCAGCTGCAAGATCTGCTTGCCGGTTTTATAGTCGAGCGCGCCCGTGGGCTCGTCGCATAAAAGAAGCTTGGGGTTCTTGGCCAGTGCGCGGGCAATGGACACGCGCTGCTGCTCGCCGCCCGAAAGCTGCGCGGGGAAGTTGGCGAGGCGCTCGCCCAGGCCAACCTGGCGAAGCGTCTGTTCGGCATCGAGCGAATCGGGGCAGATCTGAGCTGCAAGCTCAACGTTTTCGAGCGCCGTCAGGTTGGGAACCAGATTGTAGAACTGAAAGACAAAGCCGACGTCGGCGCGGCGGTACTCCACAAGCTGCGCCTCGTTGGCAGAGCTCACGTCGCGCCCGTCCACTGTCACGGAGCCGGAGGTTACCGTATCCATGCCGCCTAGGATGTTGAGCGCCGTAGTCTTGCCGGCGCCCGAAGCGCCCAGGATAATGGCGAGCTCACCGCGCTCAACGGTAAAGCTCGCGCCGTCGAGCGCATGGATGCGGGCATCGCCCTCGCCGTATGCTTTGATGACGTCTTTGAATTCGATATAGGCCATCGATCGGTTCCCATCTGGTCGGATAACTCTTTAGTATTACCCATTTCACGCCGACCAAAAAGGGACAGGTTCATTTTGGCAGGTTTTATATGGGGAAACGACAGCCATAGATGAGGTGCCGGGGAGGCAGAGAAATCATCGACGGGGTCAGGCCGACCGCCAAACACAACGCACGCATCTCTATCTGTCAGCAAAATCATTCGAACAGTTGTTCGTTTCTATGATATGATTCCGTTATCTAAGCAGGCCAATACGCAGAAAGGCGGCCAACATGGCGTTCGACTTTAAGAAGGAATGCAAGGAGCTCTACAAACCTGCAAGCAAGCCGAGCATCGTAACTGTCCCGCCTATGAGCTACGTTGCCGTTCGCGGAAAGGGCGACCCAAATACCGAAGGTGGCGAGTATCAAAACGCCCTGCCGCTGCTTTACGGCATCGCCTATACCGTCAAGATGTCGAAGAAAGGCTCAAGGAGTATCAAGGGCTATTTCGACTTTGTGGTACCGCCGCTCGAGGGTTTCTGGTGGCAAGACTCCCCGAGCGGCGACATCGATTATGTACGCAAGGACGATTTCAACTTTATCTCGTGCATTCGCCTGCCCGATTTCGTCACCCGAGATGACTTTGACTGGGCAGTCGCGGAAGCCACGACCAAAAAGAAACTTGACTTTTCTGCCGTCGAGCTGCTTAAAGTTGACGAGGGCCTCTGCGTTCAATGCATGCACACCGGGCCCTACGACAACGAACCGGCGACCGTAGGCGCTATGAATGAATACACGACCGAGCAGGGCTATGTCCCCGACTTCTCAGACACCCGTTTCCATCACGAAATCTATCTCTCCGATCCACGCAAATGTGCACCGGAGAAACTTAAGACTGTGGTTCGTCATCCTATCAAGCGCGCTGAATAGCGTGGAGCGTCATCTCACGCGCTAGGTTTTAAGCCAGCCAACCAGCCGCCTCCTAGGCCGTCCGGTAATTATCTTGACGCGGCCCGTCGCATCTTATAAGTTTGTTTTGCTAAAGCTGGAAAGCCTCTCAACGATGCGCAACTCCAGCTCTTTTTCTATCAAGAGGCTTAATGAAATACCAGAAGTCGCGGATATCCATCAACGAACAAATAGCACTATTGACAGAAAACAAGGGTCTTAAGTGCTCTGATCAAAGCGAACTCGAGCGAGCTTTGGTCGAAGCCAACCACTACAGACTGTCGGCCTACTGGTTTCCCTACAAAACCAAATGCAAGTCCGGGATTACCATCTTTCGCGAAGGCACAACATTCGAAACCATCATCTACACGTATGAATTTGACCGAGCCCTCCGGCAGTTAATGTTTGATGCGGTCGGCAGTGCGGTCGGCAGAATTGAGATCTACCTCAGAAGCAGAATTGCCTATCTTGCCTCTGAGGAACGCGGGCCTTTCTGTTACCCAGATGTCGCCATAACGAGGCTCAACTCGGCATGCCCGTCGAGCCCTGCGCCGCACTGGGCTACGCAGCCGTCTTTGGCAGCGCCACCAATACGTTGCTCGCACCCATCGTTATTGGCTGCGAAGTCTTCGGCTTTGGTAACTTGCCGATGTTCTTTATTGTCTGCGTCGTGGCTTACCTGTTCAACATGGATAAATCGATCTACGCCCTGCAGGAGCGGGCGTAGATCGATGTCCAGGCAGGCGGTCTCAACCGGAAACGGCGTCCCACTCTGAGGCTGTATTCCGGGACACGGTTTCCGCTTGGGACGCCATTCGGAAAGCGCATCCCGCTTTAAAACGGAATTCCGGGACGTAGTTTCCGTCTGAGCCTCCATTCGGAAAGCATGTCCCGTTCTTTCACGGCATCTTGGCTATGCAAAGCGCTCGAGTGTTACTCCTCGTACGCGCCCTCAAGCCGAAGCAGCCACTCCTTGCGATCAAGCCCGCCGGCATATCCGTTAAGCGAGCCGTCGGCCGCCACCACGCGATGGCATGGCACAATAATCGAAACAGGGTTGCGAGCGACCGCGGCCCCCACGGCACGGGGAGACACAACGGGTGTCTCATTTCCCGGCACACGATGTCGAGCCGCAACACGCTGGGCGATCTCGCCATACGTAGCGACCTCGCCACGCGGAATAGAAAGCAGCTCGTACCAAACTTCACGCTGAAACGCCGTGCCAATCAAATGCAACGGCGGCGTAAACCGAGGTTCCTGCCCTGCAAAATAAGCATTCAGCCAAGCCCACGAACGCTCAAGCACCGAAGAAGCCGCACCATTTGCAGGACTCACCGACGACATGCCGCCAGCACCAGAAACTGCATCGGCGCCTTCAACATGTTCAGGATCTTCTTTGAGAAGCGTGGAGCCAAAATGCTCCTGTCCCTCAAACCAAAGCCCCGTCAGACCGCGGCCATCAGCGGCAAGCAAGATTTCGCCCAAAGGCGAAGCAAACGTCGTCGTGACCACCAGCGGCTCCTTTCAAAACTCCGCAACATAATACCGCGAATTGTGCAGACAACCCCAATCGACCCCAAAGTCACCCAAGGCAGCAGGCGCGCAGCGCCGAGGCCGCCGCCGGGACCAGGGCCCGCAACAGCCACGTGCCCCCACATCAGCCCAGCAGTCCCAACCGACAACGGCCCCATCGCAGGCCGCTCGTAGCAGCGTCACCGCAGGCGGGGGCCGGGCTTAGTTTTCAGAACACTCCGCAGACCAGTGTGGCGCCTTGTCCGCGGCTCCGAAGGAGCAGGACAAGGCGCCACACATGGTCGAGGACGTTCTGAAAACTAAGCCCGGCCCCCGCCGGACAGGTCCACCACTACTCGCAGAGCAGCTTGGCAATCTGGACGGCGTTGGTTGCCGCGCCCTTACGGATTTGGTCGCCGCAGCACCAGAAGGTGATACCGCGCGCGGCCTCGGGGTTCGAGATGTCGCGGCGCACGCGACCGACCCAAATCAGGTCCTGGTCGGACGTATCCATCGGCATGGGGAAGCGATTGTGCGCGTCCTCGGCGCTCATGTCGTCGACCAGCTTCACGCCCGGAGCGGCTGTCAGCGCGGCACGGGCCTCTTCCACCGTAATATCGCGCTCAAACTCGAGCGTAATGCTCTCGGAGTGCGAGCGCAGCACGGGCACGCGCACGCAGGTGCAGTTCACGCGCAGCTCGGGCAGGTGCATGATCTTGCGGCCCTCGTTCTGCAACTTCATCTCCTCGGAGGTAAAGCCCTCTTCCTTGACACCGCCAATCTGCGGAATCAGATTGCTCGCGAGCTGGGCCGCAAATGCACGCGGCTCGGGAATCTCCTCGCCACGGCCCAGGGCGGCCAGCTGAGCCTCGAGCTCGGCCATGCCGGGAGCGCCGGCACCCGAAGCAGCCTGATACGTCGAGACGATCATGCGCTTCACGCCGGCGAGCTGATGCAGCGGCCACGTAGGAACCAGGCCGATGATGGTCGCGCAGTTGGGATTGGCGATAAGGCCGTGATGCCACTTGATGTCGTCGGCATTGATCTCAGGCACAACCAGCGGTACCTCGGGATCCATGCGGAAGGCGTGACTGTTGTCGACCACGACGGCGCCGCGCTTGACGGCCTCGGGCAGCAGCTCCTTGGCGATATCGTCGCCGGCAGCGCCGAGCACGATGTCGCAGCCCTCAAAGGCCTCGGGGCAAGCTTCCTCGATCACGATCTGCTCGCCGCGGAACTCAACGGTCTTGCCCGCAGAGCGCGCGCTCGCTAGCAGCTTGAGCTTGCCGACCGGAAACTCCTGCTCGTTGAGGCACTCGAGCATCTGGGTGCCCACGGCTCCCGTCGCGCCCAAAATAGCAACCGTGTACTGTTTCATGCTTCCCCCTTTAAAGGCTGTGGCTTTTGCCCGCACGCCGATCAGGCCGATTATTGTTGCCAGTGTATACAAGAACAGGGCGGGCACGAAACCCGCCCCGTCGAAACGAAACCGAAACGAAACGCCCCGCCGTAGATTTTTGAGACATGACCAAAAATCTACCGAGCAGTCGCTACTTTTTGAGCGCGGCCAAGGTGGGATCGGCCGGCGTGGGAGCCTCCAGGTCGGAGACCTTCACAATGCCGTTCTCGTCGGAGAAGGCGCGGTAAATGGTCCGAATCGCCAGGTCGAAGTCCTTCTCCTCGACACCGATAATGATGTTGATCTCGTCACAGCTCTGCGAAATCATGCGCACGCTCACGCCGGCCTGGCCGAGCATGCCAAACAGGTGGCCCGAGATACCTGCGCGGCCGCGCAGGTTACGACCGACGGTCGCGATGAGCGCCAAGCCCTCGACAACCTCGATCTCGAGCGGCTCGACCTCCTGCTGGATGTCACCCACGAGTGAGTACAGCGAATCGTGCACATCCTGCTCCTGCACCACGGCGCCAAAGCGGTCGACGCCGGTGGGCATATGCTCGACGGAGACGTCATAGCGTTCGAACACCGAAAGCGCACGGCGCATAAAGCCGACACGAGGCTTGGTGCGGTCGCGGGCAACGTTGATGGCGACAAAGCCGCGCTTGCCGGTCACACCGGTAATGATGGGCTCTGCCTCGCCCTCATCAGCCGTCTCGCTAATGATGGTGCCGGGGTCCTGCGGCGCATTGGTGTTCTTGATGACCAGCGGAATACCCGCCTCGCGCACAGGGAACACGGCTTCCTCGTGCAGGACGCTTGCGCCCATGTACGAAAGCTCGCGTAGCTCCTCGTAGGTAACGCGCGCAATGGGCTGGGCCTCGGGAACAATGCGCGGATCGGCAGAATAGAAGCCCGAGACGTCGGTCCAGTTCTCGTACAGATCGGCGCCAAGGCACTTGGCCAGAATCGAGCCGGAAATATCGCCGCCGCCACGGTCGAGCAGCTTGATCTGACCCTCACGCGTCGCGCCGTAGAAACCGGGCATAACAAAGCCGCCCTGCTGGCCGTACTCCTGCACCAGCTCGGCGGTGCGGTTCATGCTGAGCGTACCGTCGTGATGGAACGCCACGACCGTCGCGGCATCCAGGAACGGCAGGCCCAGGTACTCGGCCATCAGACGGGCGGTAAAGTACTCGCCGCGGCTCACGAGTTCCTCGGTGGAGTAGCCACCGGAGCGGGCGCGCTCGGCAAAGGCTGCGAACTCCTCGCGGATGGGATAGGTGAGCTCCAGCTCGTCAGCGATATCAAAATAGCGCTGGCCAATGTCCTCGAGCAGTTCCTCGCACGACACGTGATACTTAACGTGCGCGTTAACCAGGTAGAGCAGGTCGGTCACCTTGGTGTCGCCCTTAAAGCGGCGACCGCAGGCGGAAACCACCACAAAACGGCGGGCAGGGTCGGCATCAACGATGGCTTTGATCTTCTTGAAGTGTTCGGCGTCGGCGACCGACGAGCCGCCAAACTTGGCAATTTTTATCATGGCGTGGAGGTTACCTTTCTAAAAGCCTCTGCAAACCTGTTTTGCGTGCTCTGATACCATGGGGTCACCGATTGGGACCAAGGCATCCGAGGAGCAGTGTTATATGGGAACTTATCATAGTACACGAGGACGCACTTTATCGTGCTCAAGTAAGGTGGCAATCCGCACCGGCATCGCTCCCGACGGGGGTTTGTTTGTCTCGGACGAGCTCGGCACCCAGCAGGTCGATATCAGCTCGCTTGCAGATAAATCGTACTTTGAAATCGCTCAAGATGTGTTGGGAATGTTACTGAATGATTACACGGCCGAAGAAATTTCGGCGTGTGTCGACGAGGCATACCGCGGCACGTTCGCGAGTAAAGAGGTCACGCCGCTCGTCAAACTCGACGCTGCGCCGGGCGCTGACGCCCCTCAGACCTATGTGATGGAGCTCTTTGGCGGCCCCACGAGTGCCTTTAAGGACGTCGCCCTGCAGATGCTCCCCCGCTTGATGGCCCGCACTTCCGCCAAGGACGGCGGCGCCGAGCGCATCATGATCGTCACCGCCACGTCGGGCGACACCGGCAAGGCCGCACTCGCTGGTTTTGCCGACGCTCCGGGCACGGGCATTACCGTCTTTTATCCCGAAGGCAAAGTCAGCCGCGTGCAGAATCTGCAGATGTCCACGCAGGAGGGCGACAACGTCGCCGTCTGCGGCATCCGCGGCAACTTTGACGATGCCCAGAGTGCCGTCAAGCGCATCTTTGCCGATAAGGAGCTTGCCGAGCGTCTTGAGGCCGCCGGCACGGTGCTTTCGAGCGCCAACTCCATCAACGTCGGCCGTCTGGTGCCGCAGGTCGTCTACTACTTTGCCGCTTATGCGCAGCTGCTGCGCGCCGGCGCCATCGAGGCCGGCGACGCCGTGGAGTTCTGCGTACCGACCGGCAACTTTGGCGACATCCTGGCCGGCTACTATGCCAAGCGCATGGGTCTGCCCGTCGCCAAACTCGTCGTGGCCAGCGACAAGAACAACGTGCTCGCTGACTTCCTGACCACCGGCGTCTACGACCGCAACCGTCCGTTCTTCACGACCATTTCGCCGTCGATGGACATCCTTATTAGCTCTAATCTGGAGCGCATGCTCTACTTCCTGTCCGATGGCGACTGCGAACTCGTTGCCGGCCTTATGGAGCAGCTGGCACAGACTGGTCGCTATGAGGTGCCCGCCGAGCTGCTGGCCAAGATCCAGAGTGTGTTTGGCTGCGGCTGGGCCAGCGAGGACGAGGTCCGCGCTGCCATCAAGAACTGCTGGGATGCAAACGGCTATGTGATCGACCCGCACACCGCTTGCGGCTATCACGTCTTTGAAAAGGTCGCCCCCGCCGAGGGCGCGAAGGCCCGCGTGCTGCTTTCGACCGCCAGCCCCTACAAGTTCCCGCGCGCCTGCTGCGACGCCCTGGGGCTCGACGTTCCCGAGGACGACTTTGAGGCCATGCACGTGCTCGAGCAGGCAACCAACACGGTCGCCCCGGCACAGCTCGCCGAACTCGAGTCCAAACCCGTCCGCTTCGAAGACGTCTGCGACGTAGCCGACATGGCCAACTACGTAGAGCAGGCAGCAAAAAATATGGCATCCAACTAGATCCCTTACAAGGCGCCGGCGAAAGCCGGCGCACTTTCTTTTTATTTAGCTCCCCAGCGCGGTGAGGAGACGGCGCAGGTCGGTTTCACGCTTGCTCCGTCGCGAGTTCCGCACGAGCCGAAGGCCACTAAATGTGGCCTTCGTGCGAGCAGGACTGTCCGAGCAGCGGAGCAAGCGTGAAACCGACCCCCAGGAGGACCAACAACAATGATCAAGATCACCGTCCCCGCAACCAGCGCCAACCTAGGCATCGGCTACGATACCCTCGGCATGGCCGTCAGCCTCTACTCGCACTTCACCTTCGAGCGCGCCGACAAGCTCACCATCACGGGTTGCCCCGAGGAGTTCCAAAACGAGAACAACCTAGTCTACGTGAGCTTTGTGGATGCGCTGGCCGCATGGGGCGAGCCGGCCTTCCCCGTCGCCATCGACATTCAGACTGACGTTCCCGTCGCTCGTGGCCTGGGTTCCAGCTCCACCTGCGTTGTCGCTGGCATTATGGCCGCCGCCGCGCTGACGGGCCACACCGTCGACCGCGCCGAGCTCGTCCGCATCGCCACCGAGGTCGAGGGACATCCCGACAACGTCGCCCCCGCCATCCTGGGCGGCGCAGTCTGCTCTTTTACACCGACCGATTCGCTCCCCCAGTGCCTGCGCTACGAAGTGAGCGATCGCCTGCGTTTTATTACCGTGATTCCGCCCTACGAGGTACACACGAGTGAGGCGCGCAAGGTCGTGCCGCAGGAGATTCCGCTTTCCACCGCCGTATGGCAGATGGGCCGCATCGCCGGCATGACGCGCGGTCTCGAGACCGGCGATCTGGACCTGATTGCCGCCGCCAACGACGACCGCATCCAGGAGCCCTATCGCCGCCGCCTCATCCCCGACTACAACGCTGTGCGCGACACCTGCCTTAACGGCGGCGCCAAGACCATCTGGATCAGCGGTTCGGGCTCGACCCTCATGGCCGTAACCGACGATACCATCGTGGCGAAGTTCCTGCAGGTCAAGCTGCGCGAGCAGTTCCCCAAGTGTGATACGCATATCCTCACGTGCGACACCGAGGGCGCTCAAATCGAGTACCTGTAGACATCCTCCTCATATACCTGTCCGGGACGGTCGGGATGTTCCCTCAAAATCGTCCTCGCGCATGAAGGCCCCTTGTCCTGCTCCTACGGAGCGACGGACAAGGGGCCTTCGCGCTGCGGAATGATTTTGAGGGAACATCCCGACCGTCCCTGCGCCTACCTTGCTGAGGGTGTCTACAGGGACCCACGCTTTGAAGGGGCGCCGGGCTGAAATATATGGCCCCTTATTGATAGGGGCTCTTGCTAGGCTGGAGCCCTTACTAGAGGCAGGCCTCGGCGATGCGGCGCTTGAGTTCGTCGATACCCACGCCGGTTTGGGAGCTTGTGATGATTACGTTATCGGCCGGGACGTTGAGCTGCTTTTTGATGGCTGCTGCCTGGCGGGCCTGCTGGGTGCGGCTGAGCTTGTCGGCCTTGGTGAGGCAGACGATAAAGTTGAACTCATTGCCCTGCAGGTAGTCGATCATGTCATGATCGAGCTTGCTGGGATCGTGACGAATGTCCACCAGCGAGACGACCAAGTTAAAGCTGCGCTCGGAGTCGAAAAAGTCGCCGATAAGCTCGGCCCAGCGGTCGCGCTCGGCCTTGGAGCGACGGGCGAAACCGTAACCCGGCAGGTCCACGAAATGCACGTCGTCGGCCTCAAAGAAGTTGATGTTGCTCGTCTTGCCCGGCGTACTGGAAACCTTGACTAGGTTCTTGCGGCCAAATAGCTTGTTCATAATCGACGACTTGCCCACGTTGGAGCGGCCGACAAAGCTCACCTCGGGGCAGGTGGACTCGGGAATCTGCGAAACCTTGCCATAGCTGGCGACGAACTTGGCAAGCTGGTAGTTAATGGAATCGGCCATGGACACTCCTTGGTCGTAGGTTCTTACAAAAAAAGCGCGCTAATAGATAGCAGCGATACGGCGAACGATATCGAGCGTAATGCCACTCGCGGTGCGGGCATACTCGAACAGATCGAACTCTCGCTCGCAAATTGCATCGTACGCCTCGTCACAATTATCGCTGATAGCGCGCAACACCAGGCAATCGACACCATTTTTGGTTGCGACATGGGCAATTGCCGCGCCCTCCATGCCGACACAATCGGCATGCGTCGCCTCGATAGCGTCGTTGCGCATGGCGGCGCCCGTCACAAAACGGTTACCCGTGGCAATGGTGCCGACCAGGAACTGCTTGGTGCCCTCATTCGAAGCGACTGCATTTGTCGAAGCGTCAACAAACCCACGCTCAGCAAGCACGTCGGCGGCAATATCGACCAGCGCGGGCGTCGAGCCAAACTCCTCGAGCCCCGGTGCGGACTCGGCGATAAGCGCGGTATCGGTATCCAGATAGCGTAGGCGTTTGCCAATGACCACGTCGTCGATATGGAGCTTGGGGTTCAAACCGCCCGCAATGCCCGAAAACACAACAGCCTGCGGAGCATACTTGCTAATGAGGTGCTGTGTTGCAGCGGCGGCGTTCACCGTGCCCATGCCCGCCGTTGTGGCGACAACTGTCAGGCCGTCGAGCTCACCGCTCACAACGGTCAAGCCTGCCTCCCGTGCCTCGCAAACGTCGCTCAGCTCTTCCTTAATCTGCATGATCTCTTTTTCGAGCGCACCGATAATCGCGATGGTAGCCATACCATTCCCCAAACCTATACGAAATTCTCAACCAAGGTATGGTACCAGCATTTTGTTTGACCTCGCCAAACGAACACGCTAAGCCAGTGCAGCTCGCGTATCAAACAGAGCCTTTGCAATCGCAGCCGTAACCTCGCTCGAACGGTCGCTCGATGGCATCGATGTCATGACGCTCATGACATAGGTACGGCCATCGATGTCGATGAGGCCTGCATCGCATGTCGAATAGTAGCCGTCCTCGCTGATCCAACCCGCTTTGTTGCGCACCAAGACCTGATCGTCCGCAATGCCATCGCGAATAAACGAGCGCGATGTTGATGCCAAAAGGCCTGACAACCACTGTGAAGTCTCGGTATCCATGCTCAGATACTCGCTCATCTCGCGCCATAACCTCGCAGAAGTGCGCGGGCAGTAGGTCGGAAAATCACTCATCGGATTCAGTGCCGTTTCGTCATCAACACCCAGATTGGCAATCCAATCCTCATAGCCATCATGGTCAAACGCCGCGCGTAACGCGATAAACGAATCGTTGTCTGAGTTGGCGACGGCATTCTCGATAAGGTCGCGCACCGTCTGCCAACCCATGTTGTAGCCACCATAGGTGCCAAGGAAGTCATCGAGTGAAACCTGGCCCGTCTCGACCAGAGATTCGCAGATGTACAACGCATAGAGTGCCTTGTAGCTACTCGCACCGTACACCTCGACATCAGCGTTATACGTCACGCCCTTACCGCTCGACAGGTCGTAAAACACCACGCCCACATCGCCCAGCTCCTGCGCCTGGTCAAGCGCATTCTGGAGTGCGGCGAGGTTCTCATCCTCCAGGGCGAGGATCTGGTCATCAACCAGTGAGAAGGTCTGCACGGTATCGCCTGAGGGAATATCGTTAAAGTCCGCCTTCGAAAGCCCCGTCTTGAGGTTCGCTGTCGACAGGGTTTGACTTGCGGTGACTTTAGATTCAGAGACCTTTTTGTTTTGCGTCTGTACCGTTGACGCATCTGAATGTGCCATTCGCTCCGATGCGTAGGTTTTGGCGGTAATTCCGAGGATAATAACCGCCGACGTTAGCATCCCAATGGCGGCAATCTTCCTCACGCGGATGCAAGCGTCAGCAAGGCCACGCGAAGACGTGTCCTTCGTCTTATATCTGCTGCCATGCTGCGGCACATACTCGTCCCGCGATGCGATGTTTCGCACGTGGTCTCCTGAC
>OFMN01001783.1_pt1 | contig 13016 bp, 10 predicted proteins | sample 1541791 | NCBI WGS metagenome assembly OFMN01 (sample SAMN04209248, study PRJEB22552) | human gut metagenome | biome: gut; material: feces | host: Homo sapiens | place: USA: Oklahoma
TCCAGATGCTGAAATTGTCCGGGATGTCCACCCCCATGGGGCAGGGCATACAGTAGCGGCAGCCGGTGCAGCCGACCCTGATGTGGCTGCGCAGGATGTCGGCAGTCTGGCGGATGGCTGCGTTCTCGGCGTCGGTCACGGGCCGGAACTGTCCGAAGGTGGAGAGGTTATCGCCCAGCTGGTCCTCTGCACTCATGCCGGAGAGGACGACCTTCACATTTTTATGGCTGGCCACCCAGCGCAGCGCCCACGAGGCGGCGCTGGCGGCGGGGTCCAGTGCGCGCAGCGGCGCAGCGGCATCCGGCGGGAGCTGGGCCAGCGTGCCGCCCTTGATGGGTTCCATGATGATGAGGGGGACATTCCGCTCTTCGGTGAGGGCGTAGCCCCGGTCGCCTGCGATCTCTTCGGCCCGGTCGTCGGTGTCAAGATAGTTGTATTGCAGCTGGCAGAAGTCCCACGGCTGGTCCCGCAGGATGTGCTCGAAGCCTGCTGCGTTGTCGTGGCAGGAGAAGCCGAAGCTGCGGATGCGCCCGGCGGCTTTCTGCTCCCAGAGCCAATCCACGATGCCCATCTCCTTGGCCGCGTCATAGCGGGCCTTGTGCAGGGAATGCAGCAGGTAGAAGTCGATGTAGTCCACGCCCAGCCGCTGGAATTGCTGCTCGAAGATGGCCTTGGCCTCGTCGAGGGTCTTACAGTTCCAGACAGGCAGCTTGGTGGCGAGGTAGAAGCTCTCCCGGGGCCATTTTGCGATGACGCGGCCCACGAAAGGCTCACTTGCGCCGCCGTGGTAGGGGAAGGCGGTGTCAAAATAGTTGACGCCCGCCTCCCGGGCTGTGTTCAGCAGATTTTCGGCCCGCACCTCGTCGATGCTGCCGTCCGGCAGGGTGGGGAAGCGCATACATCCATATCCCAGCAGGGAGGTGGAGATGCTTCGTCCGGTGCCGTCTTTTTGGTTCCAGTTCCGATACTCCATAAGCCTTTGTCCGGCGGGGCCTGCCCGCCGCTCCTTTGGTTTCCAGTATAGCAGGAGAAGGCAGGATAGACAAGACGAACACCCCGGCCTGTGAGCGGACGGGGTGTTGTATTCGGGCAGAAAATATGATATTCTATAGATGCTGCATAGGCAGCACTGGTACTGTCTGCAATGTAGGTGGTCACGTCCCTCCGGCCCTGTGCCGGGGAGGTGAGCTTTCTGCTGTCCCCTGACGCATAGGCGAAAGGGGGGATGCTCCATGACATTTGAACAGGTCGTATTATTGCTCTCGCTTCTTGGCGGGGCGATCTACATCACGTTTCAAATCAGCTGGACTATTTTTAACGGCAAAAAGAAATGACCGCCCAAGCTCCCACAGCCAGCGGTCATTTCTTTTGACTTAATGCTGGAAGGACGCTGACCATTCGCAGACAGTGCCTTTCTTATTTATAGTATAGAGCTTTTGCAAGCGCTTGTCAAGCAAAACGAGGGATAAGATGGAACCTTTGAAGATCGGAAATATCACCCTGCCCCACCGGGCAGTATTCGGCCCGATGGCGGGCTTCACGGACGCGCCCTGCCGTCGGCTGATGGCCCAGCACGGCGCAGGCTTTACGGTCAGCGAGATGGTGTCCAGCCGGGCGCTGGTCTACCACGACCACAAAACGGTCAGCCTGCTCAAGGCCGAACCCAACGGCGCACCCTATGGCGTGCAGATCTTTGGCGAGGTGCCGGAGATCATGGGCGAGGCCGCAGCGGCCATCGAAGCATACCCCTTCGACTTTCTGGACATCAATATGGGCTGTCCGGCCCCCAAGATCGTCTCGGGCGGCGCGGGCAGCAAGCTGATGCTGGACCCTGACCTCTGCGGCCGCATCGTCGAGCAGGTCAAGGCCCACACCTCCCGTCCGGTGACGGTCAAGATGCGGAAAGGCTGGGACGCCGACCATATCACGGCAGTGGAGTGCGCGAAAGCCTGCGAACAGGCGGGAGCACAGCTCATCGCAGTCCATGCCCGCACCCGGGAGCAGATGTACACCCCGGGCATCGACCCGGACATCATCGCCAAGGTCAAGGCGGCAGTGAAGGTGCCTGTGCTGGGCAACGGCGACATCCACACGGCGGAAGACGCCCTGACCATGATGCGGGAGACCGGCTGCGACGGCGTGATGATCGCCCGGGCGGCGCTGGGCGACCCCTGGCTGTTTGAGCGGGTGAACGCGGCCATCGAGGGGCTGCCCGCCCCGAAAGAGCCAAATTTACAGGCCCGGATGAACGCCCTCCGCCGCCAGGTGGAAGAGATGGTGGAGCAGAAAGGTGAATTTGTCGCCATGCCCCAGGCCCGGGCCCAGACCATGCACTATATGAAAGGCCTGAAAGGTGCTTCGGCCCTGCGGCGGTACTGCTGCGAGCTGAGCCATCTGGAAGACATCGACACCCTCATCGAGGCCGTGTTTGACCAGCAGCGGAGAGCTGCGGATGCAGATGATAACCGGGAGATCCCGTTCCCGTAAAGAAAGAAGGCCCTTACCATGGATTCTCTCACTTCTCGCCGTCTCCGCCTGCCGGGGCGTCAGCGTGACCGCTTCTGGCTGACAGTGGGGCTGTGCGCCCTGACGGCGGCGCTGTTCTTCCTGCCGTTCTACATTCTGGACGGCGGCTTTTTCCACTATGCCGGCGATTTCAACAGCCAGCAGATCAGCTTTTACCGGTATATGAACGGCTTTGTCAAGGGGCTGGGCTACCCGGACAGCCCGCTGGCCGGGGCGGCGTCCAATACGTTCTCCTGGGCCACTGACCTGGGCAGCGGTGCCATGAACGCCTATTCGTTCTACCTGTACGGCTCGCCGTTTTTCTGGTTCTCGCTGATCTTCCCGCAGCAGTGGTTGCCCTACCTGATGGTGCCGCTGCTGGTGCTCAAGTTTGCCGTGGCGGGCGGCGGCGCGTACCGCTACCTGCGCCGCTATGTGCAGAACGCGAATTTTGCGGTGCTGGGTGCCTGCCTGTATACGTTTTCCGGCTTTTCGGTCTACAACGTCTTCTTCAACCACTTCATTGACGTGGTAGCCCTCTTCCCCTGGATGCTGGCCGCGCTGGACGAAGCAATGTATGAGCACCGCCACGGGCCCTTTGCGTTCTTGGTGGCGCTCAACCTGCTCAACAACTATTTCTTCTTTGTGGGGCAGGTGCTCTTCCTGGTCATCTACTTTGTCTGCAAAGTCAGCGCCGGGGATGTGAAGCTGACGCCGAAGCTCTTTGCGCGTCTGGCGTTTGAAAGCCTGCTGGGCGTGGCGCTGGGCTTTATCCTGCTCTGGCCGGCGGTGCTCTCGGTGCTGCAAAACCCCCGCACCATCGACCTCTCCTCCGGCTGGGGCTTTTTGACCTATTCCAAGGTCCAGCAGTATCTGGCCATTCTGGTCAGCTGGATCCTGCCGCCGGATTCGCCCTATATGACCTCCATCTGGTCCGAGGGCGTCATCAAGTGGACCAGCATGTCCGCCTACCTGCCCCTGTGCAGCCTGGCCGGTGCCATGGCCTACTGGCGGGCCCGGAAAGGGGACAGCAAAAAGCGGATCGTGGCCACCTGCGCCGTGTTTGCGCTGGTGCCCGTCCTCAACAGCGCGTTCTATGCCCTCAACTCCAGCTACTATGCCCGCTGGTATTATATGCCGGTGCTCATCCTCTGTGCCATGACGGCCTGCGCGCTGGAAGCGCCGGACACCGACCTGGATGCCCCGGCCCGGGGCATTGGCTGGCTGATGGTGGCCACCCTGGCCTTTGCCGTGGTGCCGGTGCAGGACACGGAGAGCGGGAGCTGGAGCTTTGGCGTGCTGCAGAACCCCGGCCAGTTTGCGGCGGTGTTCGCCTTTGGTCTGGGCGGGCTGCTGGTGTACCGCTTTCTCTGCGGGCGCTGGCGGGGGCAGAAAGTGTTTGCCCGGCGGCTGCTGGCGGCCACGCTGGCCTTTGCCTGCGCGTTCAGCGTGGTGCACATCGGCATTGGCAAGTTCGGCCAGTGGAACACCGACAGCGACCTGGTGGAGGAGTACACCAACGCCCTCAAGCTGAAAGAAGACCTCCCCGCGGGTGACTGGCGCGTTGACACCTACAAGACCCACGATAACCTGGGCCTCTGGCTGGACAAGAGCTGCCTGCAATACTTTGGCAGCACGGCAGCCCCCAGCATCCTGAGCTTTTACCCGGCACTGGGCGTCAAGCGGGACGTGCGGAGCGAGCCGGAGCTCTCCAACTACGCCCTGCGGGGGCTTCTGAGTGTGAAATATCTGCTGACCACGCAGAAACATCAGGAGGATTTCCTTGCGGAGGCCGACGAAGGCTGGAGCTACTACGACACCCGGGACGGCTACCTGCTGTATGAGAACGAGAATTACGTCCCCATGGGGTTTACCTACGATTACTACCTGACCGAGAGCCAGTACGAGAACACCATCAAGACCACCCGCTCCAATCTGCTGATGCGGGCGCTGGTGCTGAAAGACGAGGATGCCGAAACCTACAGCGAGTACCTGCAACCCCTGCCCGAGGAACGGCTGAACGACCTCTACTATGACACCTACGTGGAGGACTGTGATGCCCGCCGGGCCACGGCCAGCCGGGTGTTTACAATGACGAATTCCGGCTTCCATGCCGAGATCGACCTGACCCGGGAAAACCTTGTCTTCTTCTCCGTGCCCTATGACGATGGTTTTACGGCCTATGTCAACGGGGAGCAGGCCGACATCGTGGAAGTGGACGAGGGCCTGATGGCGGTGCTCTGTCCGGCAGGGACCAACCGCGTTGATTTTGTCTACCAGGCCGATGGCTACTCCCTGAGCCGGACTGTGACGCTGGCGGCCATCCCGGTCTTTGCAGTCTACTGCGGTTTCTGGTGGGATCGGAAGAAACGGAAAACCGCGTAACAAAGCACAAAAAAGCTGTCAATACGCATTCTCCCACAAAATCCCGCGTTCTTTTTGGTAAAAGAGCGCATAGCCTCCGCAGCTCAAACGTGATAGAATAAGCCTGTTTGCGGCAGGCCGCGAAATACTGTGAGGAGAGTGCAACATGGAACAATGTTATCTGATGCCCGGACAGGAACGCTGTGAGAAGATCAAGGATGCAAACGGCGTGCCCAAAGTAAGCTACTCCTACCGCTCGCTGCAGGGGGCGTTTTTCCACTGTGTGAGCCGCAGTGTGGAGGAGGCCCAGAGCCGCTGCGAGGACTGGCTTGTGACCCAGGATCGCTGCTACCGCAACTGACCCACGGCAACAAAAGGATATTTTGCAAAGAGAGCTGCAGCCGCTGCACGGGCGGAAGCGGCTCTCTTTTTGTATGTGGGAGAAAAACAGCGATCCAGACAAAAAGAAAAGTGAAAATCTGGCAAAATTGTGGGCCATTGTTCCGGGTGAAAATAATATTAGATGGGGGGAATTGACAACATTTTTGATTCCGGGTATAATAAAATGTGATATTGTGAAAATTTGTCAAAATTTAAAAAACAACGCAGGCAAACGATTTCGACACCACAGAAAGGGGGCTTCCGGGAATGGACGAACGGTATACGCGGTACATTGAAAACCTGCGCCGGGTCCGTGCCCTCGTGCGCCCGGAAACCCACGCCGGAATGAAAGCCGCCGACCTGCTGGAAGAGATCAAGCAGAACGCGGCGGAGTCCTACACGCTGATGCAGCAGAGCAATGCCATCCTGGACGAAGTGATCTTTTCCCGCCGGGCGGAAAACCTGACGGAGGAGGAAGCCGCGGGCCTTTCCGAGTTCGCGGGCAAACTGTTCCACTACGCCAACAGCGAGGACTGCGGCATTGCCTATAAGATCCACGCCCTGCTGCTGGATTACGCCCGCCTGAAACAGGACGACCGGGCCATCATCCGGGAGCTGTACTGGGCCGGCGTGACCATGCATTACATGAATGTCCGGAGCGATGATTCCAGCATCAATCCCCTGGGCAAACAGGTGCGGGGATACTTCCAGGAGGGAGCCTCCTACATGGCCCGGTACGAGGGATTTGACCTGGAGACCAAGAGCTATATCATCCGGTGCCTGGGCAACAGCCGGATGGCCATGTCCCGCCACAGCCATGCCGACTGCGAAGCTTACATGGAAGTGTTCGACAAGGCCATGGGGGTCATCCGCTCGCCCTATTACCGAAAGCTGGACCCCTCCATCCCCTGGGATAAATTTGAGTATGCCATGCACGTGGATCGGATGACCCTGCTGGCTTACCTGCGGGATTTTAAGGACCCGGAGATCGCGGAAAAGGTGCTGGAATCGGCGGAGTACATCCACCGGGAGCAGGCGAAGAACCAGACGGACGACGAGCGGCTGCAGAACTGGCGGCTGGGCTATTTTTACGCGATGGCCCGTTACCACGCCGGGCGCTGCCCGGTCCGCGAGGTGGTGGACGTGCTGTTGGAGGCCATTGAAAAGGCGGACCCGAAAGACTACTCGCCTACGGGCATCAACAACAATCTGACCAGCCTCTCCTCCCTGTTTTATTATGAGGCCGCGCTTCCGCCGGAGGAAAAGCCCCAGTACGCCTGCCGGCTGGAAAAAATGTTCAGCAAGAGCGTGAGCTACCTGAACGATCTGCCTGTGAACCAGTATCCCCGTGTGGCCAGCAACGCGGTGAGGGAACTGGTGGAGATGCAGGCAGGCGCGGAGCGGCCCTACCGCAAAAACATGCTGGTGTACATGCTGGCGGCCCACAAGCCGACCTATGTCCACTCTTTGATGGTGGCCAACCTGACCCGCTTTTTTGTCCGGCGGCTGCTGTGGAAGAAGCCGGAGGCCATGGTGGGCACCATGGGGTACGATACCGTGGAAGCGGTGCGGCAGCACGCGGAGGAACTCTGTGTGATGGCCTATGAATGCGGCGTGTACCACGACATTGGCAAAAGCATGGTGACCATGTATGTGGGCAACAACTCCCGCCGCCTGCTGGATGAGGAATTTGTCTGCGTGCAGTGGCACGCGGCGTTTGGCTATGAGCTGCTGTGCAAGATCGGCCACAAAGACGACCTGGCGCTGGCGGCACTCTACCATCATACGTATTATGACGGCCAGGGAGGCTACCCGAAAGATCAGCCGCCCTGCCCGAAGAACATGAAGCCCATTGTGGACGCCCTGACCGTGGCCGACTCTCTGGACGCGGCCACCGACAACATCGGGCGGTGCTACACCGCGGCAAAGCCGCTGGAAAAGCTGATCGAGGAGCTGCGGGCCCAAAAGGGCAGCCGCTACGCCCCGGCGGTGGTGGAGCTGTTCGACGACCCGGATTTCTGCACCGAGTTTCGGCGCAAACTGTACGAGTCCCGCCAGAGCGTGTATCTGGAAGTGTACCGCGAGACGATTTAACGCGCGAAAAAAGGCAGCCGCGAACGCGGCTGCCTTTTGTGCTGTCAAAATCAAAAAATCAGTTCTCGGAAGAAATATCCTGGCCGAAGTATTTCTCACCCAGCTCGGAGAGAGTGCCATCGGCACGCAGCTCCTCAATGGCGTTGTTGATGGCCTCCAGCAGGGTGGCGGTCTCGTCGCCTTTGCGCAGAGGGATGGCAACGTGGGAAGCTTCCTCCGTGAATGCCACCAGCTTGAAGTCCGCGTCCGGATGGACATTGAGGTAATCGTAGAACGAGACGTCGGCGTTCAGGGTAGCGTCGATGCGGCCTGCCGTCAGCAGCTGGATGGTCTCTTCCAGCGTGTCGATGCCCTGCACGGTAGCGCCGTAGCTCTCGGCCAGCTCCATGTAGGTGGAGGCCAGGCTGTTGGCCGTGGTCTTGCCGTCCAGGTCCTCAAAGCTGGTAATGCTGTCGTTGTCTTTCTTGACGGCGAGCGCGGTGTGGATGTAGCCGTAAGGCGTGGTGAAATCGTAGGTCTTGGAGCGTTCCTCGGTGACCTCCACGCCGTTGCAGACCATGTCATAACGGCCAGCGTCCATGCCGGCAAACAGGCTGTCCCAATCGCTCTCCACATATTCCGGCTCCACGCCCAGCTTCTCGGCAATGGCGCGGGAGACTTCCACGTCGTAGCCCACCAGCGTGTCGTCCGCGTCGTGGAAGCTCCAGGGCTGCCATGCGCCTTCCAGCGCCACGATGAGGGTGCCGCGGTTCTGGATGGTGGAGAGCAGGTCGCCGCCCGCGGAGGCAGCACTGGAGGCGGCAGTGCCAGCGGTGGAAGCCGCGGTGTTATGGGAGGAAGAGCAGCCGCTCAGGCTCAGCACGCCTGCCGCTGCCATCACGCTCATCAGGGAGATAAAGGTTCTTCTTTTCATGGTTGGATTCCTTTCAGTTCGTATGTTCAATTTTGCGTAAAAATTCTCTGGTGCGCTCTTCTTTGGGGTGGGCGAAGAACTCCTGCGAGGGAGCGGCCTCCACCACCACGCCGTTTTCCATGAAGACCGTCTTGGAGGAGACGCCGCGGGCAAAGCCCATCTCATGGGTGACCACCAGCATGGTCATGCCCTCTTCGGCCAGCTGTCGCATAACGGCCAGCACCTCACCGGTCAGCTCCGGGTCCAGGGCGGAGGTGGGCTCATCAAAATAAAGAATTTCCGGGTCGGTGGCAAGAGCCCGGGCAATGGCCACCCGCTGCTGCTGGCCGCCGGAGAGCTGGCGGGGGTAGGAATCGGCTCGGTCGGCCAGGCCGACTTTTTCCAGCATCTTCATTCCGATGGCGTCGGCCTTGGCTTTGGGCATCTTGCGGGCGATGACAAGGCCCTCGGTGACGTTCTGCAGGGCGGTCTTGTTCCGGAAGAGGTTGTAATTCTGGAAGACGAACGCCGTCTTTTTGCGCAGGCGGGCAATGTCGGCCTTGGTGATCTTACCCAGGTCAAACTGCTCGCCGTCAAAGATCAGGGTGCCGCTGTCGGTTGTTTCCAAAAAGTTGAGGCAGCGCAGGAACGTGGTCTTGCCCGAGCCGCTGGGGCCCAGGATGGCGACGACATCGCCCTTGTTGACGGTGAGGTCCACGCCCTTGAGGACATCCAGCTGGCTGACGACCTTGCGGGCCCCGGGCTTGTGGAAGATGCCGGCCTGCAGGCCGGGTTTTGCGTAAGTATAAAACGATTTGCGGAGATCCCGCACTTCTAACATGGCCATACGCTCCACTCCTTTCTCACTGGAAGCCGCGGGCGTTCAGTTGGCGCTCCAGCAGGCTCTGCAGCTTGGTGATGACGGTGCAGAACAGCAGGTAGACCACGGCGACCTCGCAGTAGATGGGCAGGAAGATATAGGTGCGGGCGGCCACCCGCTGGCCTGCCATGAACAGCTCCGCCACCGTGATGTTGGACGCCAGCGAGGTGTCCTTGATCATGCCGATGAGGGAGTTGGAGAGGGCGGGCACGGCGGTGCGCAGGGCCTGCGGCAGCACGATGCGGCGCATGATCTGGGCCCAGGTCATGCCCACGCAGGAACCGGCCTCCAGCTGGCCCTGGGGCACGCTTTCCAGCGCGCCGCGCATGGTCTCGGCGCAGTAAGCACCCTCATTGAACGCAAAGGCAATGATGGCAGCCGGGAACGCGTCCAGCATGATGCCCACGCTGGGCAGGCCGTAAAAGATGATGAACAGCTGCACCAGCAGCGGGGTACCGCGTACCACCCAGATATAAAACCGGGCGATCTGACGCAGCACCGGCACATGGGCATACTGTACCAGAGCCACTGCCACGGCAATGACCATGGCGAGGGAGAACGAGATCAGCGTGAGGGGGATGGTCATGGTGAGGCCCGCGGATAAGATACGGGGCAGGGCCTCCCACAGCACGCCGACGGTGCGGTTGGCAAGGAATGACTCAAACATAAGCTTTTTGAAATCCTCTTTGAAAGAAAATGTGACGATGAAGCAGAGTATACAGGATCAACCTGCGTTGAAGTCAAGGGGTTTTTGAAAAAACCTACAAAACCTACTAGAATACTATAACATGAATTTCCGATGGATGCAATTGGTAGTTATGAAATCGCATACGATAGACAAAACCGCTGAAAAACACCACCGGACTTTGTGCAGCCTGCCAGAGAGTTGACGGGATACAGCCTTTCGTGTAAAATGGGCTTAGGTGTAGAACACTAAAATATCGGAACTATTTTTTGCATAGAAACTGCCGCGCGAACGGGCGCTCTGCCCGGCGCGCGGACACGGAGGACAAGAACGTGACAAAACGGAAAATTGGCATCCTGGGTGCAGGCACCTGGGGCATGGCTCTGGCACGGATGCTGTGCGTGAGCGGAAACGATGTGCTGGTGTGGTCGGCGCTGGGGCAGGAGATCGACAACCTCTCCACCACCCGCGTCCACCCCAACCTGCCGGGGATGAAGATCCCGCAGGAGCTGAAATTTACCAAGAGCATGGAGGAAGTGTGCACGGACAAGGATATTTTGATGTTTGCCGTGCCGTCTGTCTTCGTGCGGGGCACGGCGGCCAAGGCCCGGCCCTATGTGGCCGACGGGCAGATCATCGTGGATGTGGCCAAGGGCGTGGAACCCGACACCCTGATGACCATGACGGAGATCCTGGCCGACGAGCTGGGCAAGGAGGGCGGCCCCAAGGGCGTGCGTCTGGTGGCGCTTTCCGGCCCCACTCACGCGGAGGAAGTGGCAGTTGACCTGCCCACCACCATCGTCTCGGCCAGCCCGGACGAGGAGGCCGCCCGGTATGTGCAGGAGGTGTTCAACAACACCTGTATGCGCGTTTACACCAACCCGGATATCAAGGGCGTGGAGCTGAGCGGTGCCATGAAGAACGTCATCGCGCTGGGCGTGGGCATCTCCACGGGCCTGGGCTACGGCGACAACGCCCGCGCCGCCCTCATCACCCGCGGCATTGCGGAGATCGCCCGGCTGGGCGTGGCCATGGGCTGCAATGTCCACACCTTTGCGGGCCTGGCCGGCATCGGAGACCTCATCGTTACTGCCACCAGTATGCACAGCCGGAACAACCGGGCGGGCATCCTCATTGGAAAGGGCAAGAGCCCGGCGGAGGCCGTGAAAGAGGTCGGCATGGTGGTGGAGGGCATGAACGCCCTGCCCGCCGCGCTGGAGCTGGCTGAAAAATATCAGGTGGAAATGCCCATCGTGCAGACGGTGGACGCCATCGTCAACCACGGCATGAGCGCTGCCGAGGCCGTCCGCGCCCTGATGGACCGCGGCCTGAAAAACGAGCTGCCGCAGTTGTAAGCTGTAAAATAAAGGAGGCCTTTGTTATGCCATCCACCTATGCACACCGACGCTTTGGTGCGGATGTTCTGGAACGCCTGCCCGCGGAATTGCAGGAAAAAATTGCTCCTTACCGGGAGCTGTATGACATCGGCCTGCACGGGCCGGACCTGCTGTTCTACTACCACGCGGCAAAATCTACCCCGGTGAGCGCGTTGGGCAACGCCATGCACGAGCAGCCGGGAGCGGTTTTCTTCGAGCGGGCCCGGGGCGTGGTGAACAAAGCGAAAAATAGAGACGCCGCGCTGGCCTACGCGCTGGGCTTCCTCTGCCATTTTGCGCTGGACTCCACCTGCCACCCCCGCGTGGAGCAGGATGTCCGGGACAGCGGCGTGAGCCACTGCGAAATTGAAACGGAGTTTGACAATATGCTCCTCCGCCGGGATGGCAAAGACCCGCTGCATTTTTTGACGGCCAGCCACATCCACCCCAGCATGGAGCGGGCAAAAGTGATCGCGCCGTTCTATCAGGGCATCACCATTTTGCAGGCTTACGACGCCATGAAAGGGATGGTGGCCGTGCACAAACTGCTGCTGGCCTCCAGCCCGGCCAAGCGCTGGGTGGTGCTGACAGGCATGAAAGCCGTGGGCAGGTACGAGGGCCTGCACGGGCTGGTGGCAAACCCGCAGCCCAACCCCGCCTGCACGGAGAGCTGTGAGCAGCTGGATGCGCTGTACCAGAAAGCCCTGCCGCTGGCCGAGCGGCTGATTTTGGAATACCGCGACACACTGCAGACCGGGGCACCGCTGGATAAAGCATACCAGCACACCTTTGGGGAAAACTGAGAGGGGTAACATGGAAAAAGAAAGCAAGCAGCGGTTCCGGCTGACCAAACTGGAGCGCGCGTGGATCCTGTACGACGTGGGCAACTCGGCCTTTGTGCTGATGGTGGCCACCCTCATCCCGATTTTCTTCAACGCGCTGGCCGCCGCGGGCGGGCTGTCGTCGGTGGAGTATCTGGCCTACTGGGGCTACGCCACCTCGGTGGTGACCATCATCACGGCGATCCTCAGCCCGATCCTGGGCACTCTGGCGGACACGAAAGGCTTCAAAAAGCCCATCTTTCTGCTCTGCGTCTGGGTGGGCATCGTGGGCTGCATTGCCATGGGCAAGATGTCCGCCTGGCTGCCGTTCCTCGTCATCTTTGTCATTGCCAAGGTGGGCTTCTCGGGTAGCCTTGTCTATTACGATTCCATGCTGAGCGATGTGACGAGCCCGGAACGGATGGACGAAGTCTCCTCCAAAGGCTATGCATGGGGCTACATTGGCAGCTGTGCGCCGTTCGTGGCCTGTTTGGGCCTTGTGCTGGGGGCGGACAAGCTGGGCATCAGCCAGATGAAAGCACTGGATCTGGCTCTGCTGATCACGGCGTTCTGGTGGCTGCTGACCACGCTGCCGCTGCTGAACCAATACAAACAGCTGCACTATGTGGAGGTGGAGCGGCACGCCATCCGCCAGAGCTTTGCCCGCATCGGGCACACCATCCGCCACCTGCCGGAAGATAAACAGGTGTTCTGGTTCCTGCTGGCGTTCTTCTGCTACATCGACGGCGTGTATACCATCATTGATATGGCCACGGCCTACGGCACGGCACTGGGGCTGGATACCACGGGCCTGCTGCTGGCCCTGCTGCTGACCCAGATCGTGGCGTTCCCGTCAGCGCTCATCTTCGGGCGGCTGTCCTCGAAATACCCGTCCACGGCCCTCATCCCGGTCTGCATCGCGGCCTACGCGGGCATTGCGGTGTTTGCGTTCTTCCTGACCCGGCAGTGGCAGTTCTGGGTGCTGGCCGTCATCGTGGGCATGTTCCAGGGCGGCGTG
>OFMN01001785.1_pt1 | contig 12987 bp, 9 predicted proteins | sample 1541791 | NCBI WGS metagenome assembly OFMN01 (sample SAMN04209248, study PRJEB22552) | human gut metagenome | biome: gut; material: feces | host: Homo sapiens | place: USA: Oklahoma
TGCTGGAAAAGCAACTGCGAGAGGTCAACAAAAAGCTGGACAACCTGATGAAGGCGATCGAGGACGGCTTGTACACCCGGACAACGAAAGAGCGTCTGGAAGCACTGGAGAACCAGAAAGATGAGCTGACTGCAAAAATTGCAGATGAAAAATTGAAGAAGCCCAGCTTCAATGAGGATTTCATCCGGTTCTGGCTGATGAAATTCAGAAAGTTCGATATTTCGCAGAAAAAACAGAGAAAAGCGCTGATCGAAATTTTTGTAAATGCCATTTTTCTGTACGATGACCGGATGCTGATCACGTTCAACTACAAGGATGGCACCCAAACCGTCCGTTTTGAGGACACTCTGACCACCGATTCGGTGGAGGAAAAAGTTTGCGTTTGCGAAGCAACGAAAGCCCCAGTGGGGCTTTTGAGCAACAAAACGGTCTTGCGCAAGCAAGATGGAGGGGCCTTGCCCCGACAAGTTCGGATTTGTCCAGCCTTGCTGGATCATAAAATCAAACGATTTCACGTTAGAAATTGTTGGATTTTTCTCGTTTATGGGCTGACCTCATTTGGTTTTGACCACAATTTTGACCACAATGCCAAAGATTTTATCTGGTCGATCGCAGGGGCAAGTGGGCTTTTTGCATAGCAGGGCTCTGTATCCCCTCTTCTCTGAAAAAGAGAAAACAATCCCATTATTCTTATTATCGCAAGTCAAGAAATTAGCGCAACATCAAAACGGCATCTCTGCGATATGCAATTCAACGATGTTGCTGTTGCATTAAAAAGTTGAATTGCTATAGACCTCCGGCGGCGGGCAGCAGCTCTCCCGGGGGATGAGCTTGTGCGGCACGATGATCTTTGTTGCCAGAAGGTTCGGGTTCTCAATGTGGTTGATGGTCTGGCTGGCGGCTTCCATGCCCAGCTGGTAGGGGTTGACGTCCACGGTGGTCAGCTGCGGGCTGGTAATGCGGGAGAACAGCGAGTTGTTGAAGGACACGATGGACAGGTCCTTCGGGACGCGCAGCCCCAGCTTGCCGCAGAACTGTTCCAGCACCACAGCAAGGATGTCGTCACTGACCAGCATGGCGGTGGGGTGGTCCGGGGCGGTAAGCAGGGTTTTCAGCGCCCCCTCGTAGGCGTCGTTCAGGGTGTTGACCTCCACGCAGTCCTCTTCCCGGGGAGTGATGCCGTGCTTGAGCAGGGACATCTGGTAACCCCGCTTGCGCTCTGCGGAGAACAGCATGGCGTTATTGACCCCGAAATACGCAATGCGGCGGTGGCCCATCTCATAAAGGTAATCGGTAGCTTCCTCCCCGGCAAGGGCGTTGTCGTTGTCGATGTAGATGGTCTGGTTCGCAGACTGCGCTGCCTTGCCCACAATGACATGGAGCAGCCCCTCATTGCGCAGATACGCCGCCACCGGGCAGTCCTTTTTGGAATAGAGCAAAATAAACCCATCCGCCTGTGCGTTGGCCACCATGCTCTGGATGGCGTCCAGCACCTCGGCATCGTCCTGTCCGGTGATGACCGTGTTCACATACCGCCGCTGGTTGCAGAACTGCCCGATGCCGCGGATGATCTCCAGATGAAAGGCGTTTTCGTAGACGTCCCGCTGGGAGGAGGGCAGAATGATGCCGATGGTCTTGGAAAAAGCCTCCACCGGTTCAGCCTCAAAATTCGGCTCGTAGCCCAGCTGCGCCATGATGCGGCGCACCCGCTCTTTGGTCTCCCGGCTGATGGAAGGGCTGTCCTTGCAGGTGCGGGATACCGTGGAGGGCGAGACCGCCGCTGCGCCGCTGCTGGCAGAGGCTCCGGCGGGGTACTACCCCTGTCCCGGCAATATGGTGCTGCTGAAAGCGGACAACCACGCCGCAGCCGTGGCAAAAATGCTGGAAGCGCGGGGTGTACACTACTATTGGAGCTGGCTCCCGGCAAAGGTGGGCTACGACATTTACGATGAGGGCGCGGCGGTGTTCAGCCGTGTACCTATCACCGACGCCGAAAACCTGCTGCTGAGCCAGATCAATGATTACAACAACTGGAAGACCCGCCGCACGCTGGGCGTCTGTGCAGGAGATGTCTGGTACTATACGGTGCATCTGGGCTGGTGGAAGGACGAGGTAGAGCCTTTCGCCCCGCAGTGGGAAAAGCTTTCAAAGGCGGCGGGCGCAAAAAAGACCGCCTTTCTGCTGGGCGACTTCAACAGCGAAGCCGACGTGCGGGGCGAGGGCTACGACCTTGTGCTGGGCAGCGGCTGGCAGGATACCTACCGCCTTGCACAGCAGCGGGACGCGGGCTACACGGTGGTGGAAGCCATTGACGGCTGGCGGGACGCCCCGGATGCGGCGGCCAAAAAGCGCATCGACCAGATCTGGTGCTCCAAGGCGGTGGCTGTCAAGAGCAGCCGGGTGGTGTTTGGCGGCTTGCAGGAGCCGCAGGTGTCTGACCATGCCGGTGTTATGATCGAATTATAAAGGAAGGGAAAAGAAGATGCAGAGAAGTGCAGGCATTTTGCTGCCCATCAGCAGTCTGCCGTCCCCTTACGGCATCGGCTGCTTTTCGCAGGAAGCATACGACTTTGTGGACTGGCTCAAGGAAGCCGGGCAGACCTACTGGCAGATCTTACCGCTGGGTGTGACCAGCTACGGCGACAGCCCCTACCAGAGCTTTTCCGCCTTTGCGGGCAACCCCTATTTCATCAGTCTGGACGCACTGGTGGAGGAAGGAGTGCTGACCGCCGCCGAGTGCAAAAAGGCAAACTTCGGCCGCAAGGCAGACGACATTGATTACAGCCGCCTGTATACCGAGCGCGGCCGTCTGCTGCGGCTGGCGTACTCCCGCAGCGACATCGGCCACAACGAAGCGTTTACGGCATTTTGCGAGAAAAACAAGTGGTGGCTGGACGATTTTGCCCTGTTCATGGCGGTGAAGGGCCGCTTTGAGGGCAAGCCGTGGATCGAGTGGGCAGAGGATATCCGTCTGCGCTGGCAGCCCGCCATGGACTACTACCGCCGGGAACTGTACTTTGAGGTGGAGTACCACAAGTATCTTCAGTTCAAGTTTGACGAGCAGTGGCGCAAGCTGAAAACCTACGCCAACAGCAAGGGCATCCAGATCATCGGCGATATCCCCATCTATGTGGCGCTGGATTCTGCGGACGCTTGGGCAAACCCGGGGCTGTTCCAGCTGGACAAGGACAACATTCCCACGGCAGTGGCGGGCGTTCCCCCGGATGGCTTTTCGCCTACCGGTCAGCTGTGGGGCAACCCGCTCTACCGCTGGGAAACCCACCGCGCGACCGGATATCAGTGGTGGATCACCCGGCTGTGGTACTGCTTTGAGCTGTACGATGTGGTGCGCATCGACCACTTCCGCGGCTTCGATGAGTATTTCTCCATCCCCTACGGCAGCGAGACGGCGGTGGACGGCCACTGGGAAAAAGGCCCCGGCATCGAGCTGTTCCGCGCGGTGGAGCAGGCGCTGGGCAAGCGGGAGATCATTGCAGAGGATCTTGGCTACATGAGCGACACCGTGCGGCAGCTGGTGCGGGACAGCGGCTTCCCCGGCATGAAGGTGCTGGAATTTGCCTTTGACTCCCGCGATACCGGCAGCGCCAGCGACTACCTGCCCCACAACTACCCGGTGAACAGCGTGGCGTACACCGGCACCCACGACAACGAGACGCTGGTCTCGTGGTACCAGACCATCTCGGACGCCGAGCGCGCCATGGTGCGGGATTACCTGTACGACTACGCCACCCCGGACGAGCAGCTTTATAAAAACATGATCGCACTGATTTTGCGCAGTGCAGCGGCAAGGTGCATCATCCCCATGCAGGACTGGCTGGGGCTGGATAACGCCGCCCGCACCAATAAGCCCTCTACCGTAGGCCAGAACTGGCGCTGGCGGCTGAAAAAGACCCAGCTGACAAAGAAGCTTCAAAAGGAGATCTGCCAGCTGACCACCCGCTACGGCCGGATGAACTGGGCATAAGGTGCTCTATGGAGCTTGATTAGCCGGAACTGAAAATTCTGCTAATGGCATTCGCTGGCTGATTTTGGTGATAGGTTCAAAATGAAAAATGCGAAGATCGTCTTTCCCATGGAAAAATGATCTTCGCATTTTTAAGTGGCGTCCCCGATGTGATTCGAACACACGGCCTTCCGCTTAGGAGGCGGACGCTCTATCCAGCTGAGCTACGGAGACAGGAGCCTGCATCCTTGGGGGCACAGGACAGCCGCCCAAAATACAGTACCATATTATAATACCGCAACCGGGGTGTAAAATCAAGTTGAACCTGCGGGCAAAATGGTGTATGCTATAAGGGAATGCAAAGCGGCTGCGTGCTGCGCAGGGAGGATGCTATGGAAAAAATGAAAAATATCCGCAAAAAGCTGCGGCATCAGAGGTCGCTCCGGTGGAAAAAGCTGGGACTGAGCACCCCGACCCAGATCATCTGCGTCAGCTTTATTATCGTGATCGCGCTGGGCACGCTGCTGCTCACCCTGCCCATTGCCAGCAGGCACGGACGGCTGGATGTGCTCAATGCCATGTTCACAGCCACCAGTGCCACCTGCGTCACCGGTCTGGTGGTGCGGGATACATGGACGCAGTTCACGTGGTTCGGGCAGGCGGTGGTGCTGCTGCTCATTCAGGTGGGCGGCCTTGGCCTTGTTACCCTTACCAGCTTTTTTGCGCTGGCCATGCGCCGGCGCATGGGCTTCCGGGACCTACGCTTACTGGGCGAGAGCGTCTCGGCAGACGGCTACGATCAGGCCAAAAACGTGCTGAAGATCGTTGTGGGACTAGCGGCGATGTTTGAAGGCATCGGCATTCTGCTGCTGATGTTCGCCTTTGTGCCGCAGTTCGGGCCGGAAGGTGTCTGGATCAGCGTGTTCACCGCCATTTCGGCCTTCTGCAATGCGGGCTTTGACCTGTTCGGACGGTTCGGGGCGTACTCCTCGCTGGTGCCTTATGTCAACAACTACTATGTGCAGGCAGTGATCATATTCATGATCATCTCCGGCGGTCTGGGCTTTATGGTCTGGGTGGAACTGTGCCAGTGGTACAAAAAACGCCGCCTGTCCCTGCACGCCAAGGTGGTGCTGTCCTTCTCGGTGATCTTATGGCTGGGCGGTGCGCTGGGGCTGGGACTGATGGAGTGGAACAACCCCGCCACGCTGGGTGCGCTGTCGGTGCCCGGCAAGGTGATGGCTTCGCTGTTCCAGTCGGTATCCACCCGTACCGCCGGCATGAACACCGTGGACTTGGCTTCCTGCGGTACCTTGAGCAAGCTGCTGATGAGCGTGCTGCAATTCATCGGCGCAGCGCCCGGCTCTACCGGCGGCGGTGTGAAGGTGACCACCTTCGCAGTCATCATCCTGACCATCCGCAGCGTGGCGCAGGGGCGCGACGACTGCGTGATCGCCGACCATCATATCGAGTCTAAGACGGTCTACCGTGCGCTGACCATTATCGTGCTGGGCGCGGCGGCAGCAATCGGCTCGGCCATCGTGGTGTACTACAACACCTCGGACGCGGTGTCGGTGGTGGATGCCATCTTCGAGTCCTGCTCGGCCTTTGGCACGGTGGGACTTTCCGTAGGTGTGACCAGCCAGCTGAATAACGGGGCAAAGATCCTGTATATGCTGGTCATGTTCATGGGTCGTGTGGGCCCGGTGGCCTTTGCCATGAGCCTGACCGCCAAACCGGACGACAACAAGCGCAAGATCATGCCGGTGGGGCATATCAATGTTGGTTAAATGAAAAAACAGGCGGCTGCACAGCACTTTGCGCAGCCGCCTGTTTTATCGCAAGACAAGAAATTAGTGCAACATTCAAACAGCATATTTGCGATATGCAATCAACGCTGTTGCTGTTGCATTAAAAAGTTGAATTGCTATAATGTGAGATGATCAGCAACTGCCTGCCGCTCAGACCAGATAACCCTCAAAGCAGTGCAGGTCCTCGGTCTTGACGATACCTTCCAGATACAGCCCATTCTCCCGGTATTCCTCTGCCTGCACGCTGCCGCGCTCCCGCATGGGGGCGGCAAGTCCCAGCTTATCGTAGGGCAGCAGCACCCGGATGGTGTGCACCCGGTCGCTGAGCACTTCGTCCAGCTTTTGCAGCAGCTTGTCCAGCCCGTAGCCGGTCTTGGCGCTGGTCAGCAGGATATCGGGGTCAAAGCTCAGGGTGTTGGGCTTGTCGCACTTGTTGTACACGGTCAGGCGGGGAATGTCGGCACAGTCCAGCCCGTCCAGCACCTCATCGGTCACAGACAGCTGCTCCTCGCGCTGCTCGTCCCCGGCATCTGCCACTCGGACGATCACATCCGACCATGCGGCTTCCTCCAAGGTGGATTTGAAGGCTTCCACCAGATTGTGGGGCAGGCGGGACACAAAGCCGACCGTGTCCACCAGCAGCACCGCCATGCCGCTGGGCAGCACCAGCTTGCGGCTGGTGGGGTCCAGTGTGGCAAACAGCATATCGGCTTCGGCCACGCTGGGGCCGCACAGGGCGTTCATCAGGCTGGATTTTCCCACGTTGGTGTAGCCCACAAGGCTTACCACCGGCATTCCGGTCTTGGCGCGGGCCTTGCGGCTCTCGCCCCGGCGCTTTTCCATCTCAGCCAGCTTTTCAGCCAGCGCGTCAATACGGGCGTGCACATGACGACGATCCAGCTCCAGCTTGGTCTCACCGGCACCGCGGCGGGCACCGCCGCCGCCGCCACCGCCGCCGCCCTGACGACTCAGCGCTTCGCCCATGCCCTGCAGGCGGGGCAGACGGTAGCGCAGCAGCGCCAGCTCGGTCTGCAGCTTGCCCTCGTTGGTCACGGCGCGGCTGCGGAAAATTTCCAAAATCAGCATGGTGCGGTCGATGACCTCCAAGCCGCCCAGCGCATTGGAGATGTTGCGGATCTGGCTGCCGGTCAGCTCGCCGTCAAACACAGCGCATTCCGCGCCCAGCGTCTGGGCGGCAAGGGAAGCTTCCTCCAGCTTGCCGCTGCCCAGCACGATGCCGGTCTCCGGGGTCTGGCGTTTCTGGGTGATCTGTGCCACGGCTTCCATGTGGTTGGCCTCGCACAGGGCAGAAAGCTCTGCCAGACTGCGCTCACAGTCCCACAGCCCCTGATCCAGTGCCAGCAGCACTACCTTTGTGGGAGGGGTCTCGGTCAAAATATCATAAAGCTCGCTCAAAGTAAGTCCTTTCTGTTATCATAGCGTTCTTTTGTCAGAAGGTAGCACCGGCATTCCACCGGTGTGCCGTCAAATTTGTGGTAAACATCGTTGTGGTGGTACACAAAACCAGCCTTTTCCATCACCCGGCCGCTGGCGGGGTTCTGCACCGCGTGGCAGCAGGTGAGGAAGGCACCGCCCACCTGTCTGAACCAGAAATCCACCACAGCTTGCAGCGCTTCGGTGGTAAAGCCTTTGCCCCACCACTTCTGCCCGATGCAGTAGCCCGGCTCCCAGATGCCGCCGGAAAGCTCCAGTCCCTGCCATTTGGTCTTTTGCTGCGGCTCACCCAGCAGGGCGTTGTATACGGAGATGGAGCCGAACACCTGTCCGGTGGCCTTTTCCACTATGGCCCACTGGTAATAATCCGGGTTCGGATACAGCTCTGCCCACGCCGAAAGCAGTTCCCGGGTCTCGGCAGGGCTTTTGTGCGGTTCCCAGCGCAAAAACCGGGTCACAGCCGGGTCATTTGCCCAGTTTTCGTACATCTGCGGGGCATCCTGCGACAGCAGGCGGCGCAGCAGCAGACGGTCAGTTTCCAGCTCAAGTGTGCCGGTGTGGCGCATGATCCATCCTCTCCCTTTTATAAAAACTTATTCCTTGGGTGTATCTGAAAAGTCGAAAATTTAGTCTATTTCTACAAACACAGCTGGATTTTGCGTTAAAGAGCCTTGAAATCCACAAAGGATTCCTGCGGCTATTTGCCTTAAATCCCGCTTGTGTTTGCGAAATATTCGTCATTTTCTTTGTTTTCAGATACACCTTAAGATAGCACAAAAACAGCAGCGCCGCAAGATAAATCAGGAAAACCGCTTGACCGGATGAGTGAACTACGATAAACTGAAAGATGAAATCTTTTATAGGAAAGGGAAAGTACCGATGTTAGATGTGCGCAAACTGTTAGCCCAGCGTCCGCTGCTGTTCGATGGCGGCATGGGTACCTATTATAAAGCAAAGCCGGGGCAGGAGTGTGAACAGGCAAACCTGACCGACCCGGATGGCATTCTGGCGGTGCACCGGGCGTATCTTGCCGCCGGAGCGGACGCCATCAAGACCAATACCTTCAGCCTGCCGCGTCTGGCGGCGGCGCAGCAGCCGGGCTGGGAGCAGCTGGCGGATGCGGGCTGGCAGCTGGCAGCAAAGGCTGCAGGGGAGACCGGCGCGGCAGTGTTTGCCGACCTTGGCCCCGCACCGGATACCGAAAATCTCCCGGCGGAGCAGGTGTATCTTGCTGTGGCAAAGCGCTTTGCGCTGCTGGGAGCACGGAATTTTCTGTTCGAGACCCTGAGCACCGAGGACGGTGTGCTGGAAGCGATTCGTGCGCTGAAGCAGACCGTGCCGGAGACCTTTGTGCTGGTATCCTTTGCGGTGCTGCCGGACGGCTACACCCGCGAGGGCCGTTACTGCGCCGAACTGGTGCGCCGCATGGCACAGAGCGGCGTGGTGGATGCCGTAGGTCTGAACTGCGTGTCTGCCCCGGGCGCGATGCGTGCACTGGTACAGCAGCTGGGAGATGCGGGACTGCCCCTTTCGGTCATGCCCAATGCGGGCTACCCGGTGGTGGCACGGGCACAGGTGCGCTATCAGGGCAAGCCGGCGTATTTTGCCCGGGAACTGAGCCGCCTTGCCGCCGAGGGCGTGCGCATTCTGGGCGGCTGCTGCGGCACGACCCCACAGCACATTGCTGCCCTGCGCACCGCGCTGGATGCTTTGCCGGAAGCGCTGCCCGCCGCCCCGGCGGCAAAGCCCGCCGCTACGGCAAAGCCTGCAGTGGAAACGGACGATGTTTTTTTGCGCAAGCTGCGCACCGGGCAGCGGGTCATCGCGGTGGAACTGGATTCCCCCAAGGACGCTGACCTGACGGCCTATCTCGAGGGTGCCCGCCGTCTGCAGGCCGCCGGTGCCGACCTGCTGACCATTGCAGATTGTCCCATTGCCCGGGCGCGGATGGATTCCTCGTTGGTGGCCTGCCGGGTGCACCGGGAGCTGGGCATGAACGTGCTGCCCCACATGACCTGCCGGGACCGCAACCTGAACGCCACCAAGGCACTGCTGCTGGGACTGTACGCCGAGGGCGTGCGGGAGGTACTGGCCATTACCGGCGACCCCATCCCCACCGCCGAGCGGGACGAGGTGAAAAATGTGTACCAGTTCAACTCCCGCAAGCTGGCGCAGTATATCGTTTCGTTGGCCGGGGAAGGGCGGGAGATGCCAAGCCCCATCACGGTGTTCGGGGCGTTGAACCTGAACGCCCGCAATTTTGAGGTGGAGCTGCGCCGCGCCGCAGAAAAGCTGGAAAACGGCATGAGCGGCTTTCTCACCCAGCCGCTGCTGTCGGCACAGGCAGTGGAAAACCTGAAAAAGACCCGCGAGACGCTGGGCGAGCGGGCAAAGATTCTGGCAGGCATCCTGCCGGTGGTCAGCCAGCGCAACGCTATCTTTATGGAAAACGAGGTCAACGGCATCCATGTGGACGAGGCCATCATCCAGAAGTTTGAGGGGCTGGACCGTGCCGCAGGCGAGGAGCTGGGCTTGGAAGTCTCGGTGCAGGCCGCCAAGGCGGCTGCACCCTATGCGGACGGCTTTTACCTGATGACCCCTTTTAACCGGGTAGCGCTGATGGAGCGGCTCATTGCCCGCCTGCGCACCGAGGTGACGGATTGAAAATAATAGGGAGGAACACACTGTGCCCTGCGAAAAACCATTGCTCAGCATTATCGTGCCGGTGTACGATGTGGAACGCTATCTGCCAAAATGTATTGATTCCATTCTGGCGCAGACCTTTACGGACTTTGAGCTGATCCTTGTGGAGGACGGCTCGCCGGATAATTGCCCTGCGCTGTGCGATGCCGCCGCCGCGAAAGATGCCCGCGTCCGGGTGATCCACCAGAAAAACGGGGGGCTTTCTGCCGCCCGCAACGCCGGGCTGGACGCGGCAAGGGGGGAATGGATCGGCTTTGTGGACTCCGACGACTATATTGCACCGGAAATGTACGAAGCACTGTATAAGGCTGTGCAAAGCACCGGGGCGGACCTTGCCCTGTGCGATTACGCCGAGGTGGACGAGACGGGCGCGCCCTGTCTGCCGCCGTACACCGGGCTTGCACAGCGGATCTTTACCGGGCGGGAACTGCTGAAAAGAGCCACGAATACGATGGCGCAGCCTGCGTGGAACAAGCTGTACCGCCGCGCTATCTTTGCACAGCTGCGCTACCCGGAGGGTAAGCTGAACGAGGATCTGTTCCTGATCCCGGAGGTCTGTTTGCAGATCCAGAAGGCCGTGGTGGTGCCAAAGGCGCTGTATTATTATGTGCAGCGCGGCAGCAGCATTATGAACGGAAGCAAAACACTGCGCCATTTTGATGCTGCCGAGGCCGCACAGCGGTATTGGGACTGCCTTGTGGAAAACGAGGTGAACGATGCGCTGGCAAATGCGGCAAGATTTACGATGGGCAGTGTGAGCCGGGTATACCGTCAACTGCCCCCGGCGCTGCGCAAGGCACCCCGCAGCCGGGAAATGCTGCGGATGCAGTTTGATGTGGTCGACCGCACCCGGCGGTACTGCACCGTCCCGGGCGGGCTTTGGCTGCAAAGCTGGCTGCTGTGGCGCTTCCCGCAGACATACAGCCGACTGCGGGAACTCAAGGGCTGAGGAGAAAGAGAAAAACGCATGAGAACACGCTATACGCTTATCAATATGCTGGTCAACATCGGCGGGCAGTTTTTGGCGATGCTGCTCTCCTTCATCAGCCGGATGGTGTTCATTCGCTGCCTTTCAGCAGCCTATCTGGGTGTCAACGGTCTGTTTACCGATGTGCTCAGCATCCTTAATTTCGCAGAGCTGGGCATCGGTACGGCCATGGTGTTCAGTATGTACGAGCCGGCTGCCCGGGATGACGAGCAGAAACTGGCGCGGCTGATGAACCTGTATAAGTGGATGTACCGGGCAGTGGCAGCATCGGTGCTGCTGTTCGGGCTGGTGCTGCTGCCATTTCTGCCGCACCTCATCAAGGGCGGCGAGGGCATTGAGCATATCACCCTGATCTACATGATGTATGTGCTCGGTTCAGCAAGCTCCTATCTGCTGAACTATAAAAGCTCCATCTATCAGGCTTATCAGAAGGGATATATCCGGGCTGGATGGAACATGGTATGCGAGTGCATAAAAACGGTTTTGCAGATCGCTGTATTGCTGCTGACCGGCAACTTTATCCTATATCTGGCGGTACAGCAGGTGGTGCAGTTTTTGCCCAACATTATGGTTTCCCGCATGGTGGATAAGGAGTTCCCTTACCTGAAGGAATGCCGGGAGCTGCCGGAAAAGGAGGAACGGAACGGCATCCTGAAAAACATCGGCGCCATGAGTATGCACAAGCTGGCTACCGTCATCGTGCGCAACACGGACAGCCTGCTGATGTCCTCCTTCATCGGTCTGGCGACGGTGGGGCTTTACTCCAATTACCGGCTGGTGCTCAACGCGCTGAACAACCTGCTGAACAAGTTTGCCACGGCTTTTTCCGGCAGTGTGGGCAATTTTGCGGCGCTGGAAAACTCTGACCGGCTGTATCGGGTATATAAGGAGATGGACTTTCTCTTTTTTGTGCAGTCCGCCTACCTGACCGGCGGGCTGATGATGCTGTTCAACCCGCTTATCGCCCTGCTGTTTGGCGGGGAATACTGTTTTCCGATGACCACCGTGGTGATTATTGTGACAGAGTTCTATATCTCGCGGATGCGGCAGACGAACCTGCTGTTCCGGGAGGTCATGGGGCTGTTCTGGAACGACCGCTATAAGGCTGTGGCGGAGTCCATCATCAATCTGGTGGTCTCGATTGCACTGGTGCAGCGGTACGGTGTGGCCGGTATCGTTGGGGGAACGATCATCAGCAGTCTGTGCACCTGTGTCTGGGTGGAACCGTACATCTTTTTGAAATACGGCGTTCAGGATGAGTGGCAGAAGAAGCTCCGGGATTATTTTGCAGAGTATCTGAAGCGGATGCTCCTCACGGCAACACTCTCGGCGGCAGGTGTGCTTTGGGTGCAGCGGTTCCCGGTGAGCAATTTCGGCATTTTTATTCTGGACGGGCTGCTTTACACAGTTGTATTCGCAGGAGTGATCGTGATGGTCTACCATGGCAGTGCAGAGTACGCAGCACTGAAGCAGCGTGGGCTGGAGCTTCTGAAACGAAAGAAAGAGTACACCTGAACGAAAAAATGGATTGACAAATCCCACAAAAAACGCTATATTCTTTTTATAAATGCGTTGAAAAAGAGTGTGCATCGTCTGGGACCGCACAGAGAGCCGGGGGCAGCTGAAAACCCGGCGGGATACCGGCGGGGCACTGTCACTTTGGAGCAGAAGCGGTGAGCCTTGCCGGTAAGCCGCTTTCGGGTCTGCCCTACGTTACAGGGGCATCAAGGGGCGCGGAGCTTTCCGCGCAATTTGGGTGGTACCGCGGTTATGTATTACAGCCGTCCCATGGAACGCTCCGTGGGGCGGCTTTTTGCGTCCCACTTCATCAAATTTTTGGGAGGACACTATGAAAGAACTTGCAAAGCAGTACGATCCCAGTCAGGTGGAAGATCGTATCTACCAGTTCTGGCTGGATGGCGGCTACTTCCACACGAAGGCCGATCCGGACAAGAAACCTTACACCATCGTGATGCCGCCGCCGAACGTTACCGGTCAGCTGCACATGGGTCATGCGGTGGATAACACCATGCAGGATATCCTCATCCGCACCAAGCGGATGCAGG
>OFMN01001791.1_pt1 | contig 12961 bp, 9 predicted proteins | sample 1541791 | NCBI WGS metagenome assembly OFMN01 (sample SAMN04209248, study PRJEB22552) | human gut metagenome | biome: gut; material: feces | host: Homo sapiens | place: USA: Oklahoma
CGCCGGTCAGGGTCGTGTTGTTCATCATCAGGCGTGAAGCGCCATTTGTAGGTCGTGTTGGCCTTGACCGTGGTATCGTCGGGCAGGAGCTCGCCCTTGTCATCCACCCATTCCAGCTTGCCGTCACTGGGATTCAGAGTGCTTCCCTTGGTGGTCAGCGCCGCGTCCTTCAGCGTCTTGCCGCTGGTGGTGATCTTGGTGTAGTTTGGCTCGCCGGTAGGCGTGGCCGGTTTGATCATGAGCACGAAGGGAGCGCTGGTGACGTCGTTGTAGTCGTTGTCGCCCGCCTTAGTCGCGATGACGCTGACAGAGCCGACCTTGACGGGAGTCAGAACGCCGGTTTCGGGATCGATGGTCGCCTCGCCGGTGCTCGCGTCTGTGTCGATGCGGTAGGTCACTGTGCCCGTGCCGGAGCCGCCAGTGGTGGTCAATGTCAGTGTCTGACCGTAGACCACACTACCCGCACCGGTGATGGTCAACGGCTTCTGATCGTCCTTTTCTGTCAGAGTGACGTTCAGCGTGATGGTGAAATCCTCATAATTGTCACAGGACGCCTTGAGGGTGATGGTGATCTTGTCACCCGCCTTGCCGCCGGAGATGGCATAGGTCAGCAAGCTGCCGTCCGCTGCGAAGTCTTGCTTGGACAGGACGATGCTCGCCTCGCTGCTGAACGTCCAGTCCTGCCCGGCGGGCAGTCCGGCCCAGTCCGGCGTGTAGGTGTGATCCGAGGCGTCCGTGTACTTCTGCTCCAGCTCGACCGTTTTGAGGTTGCCGCCATCTGCCTTGTTCACCGTGACTTCAAGTTCAATGTTCTCCACTGTGTTGTAGTTTTTGGTGTCCTTCGGAGTGAACTTTGCCTGGAAGGTCTTGGCGGCAGTCGAAGCGCCGCCCACAGATTCGCTGCTATCCATCCAACTCCAGCCGTCCGGCAGCGTCACATCCGCCAGCGTCTGACCGTATTTTGCCGTCAGCCCGGTGGGAACGGTGTAGGTCGGCGTTGCCTTTGCTACCACAAATTCGCAATACACAGCTTCAAATCCGTAGTAGTTATCCGTATCACCAATGCTGGCGTACATACGGTAGGTACCGGCGTTCAGCGCGGGCGGATTGCTGATATCCCACGTCTGAACAGAGCCGCTGTCCGCAGCGGCATAACTGTAGGTCACTTGAGCATTCAAATCGCCCGTCCGGTCTGTCAAGGTCGGTGTGCTGGGCGTTTTACCGTAAGTATAGCCCGCCATGCTGACCTTGCCGTACGGTTGAGCCTTTTCGACAGTGATATTCGATCTTCCCGAAACCGTTAAATACTTCTCGGTGTCAGTCGGTTCGAAAATCCACTCGGCTGCATAGGTACCGTTCCCAACCACGGGTATATGCGTGCCGTCCACCCATTCAAAGGTTCCATCGACATCCACGTTGTTGACATTATCATGGAGCTTGCCGGAGAGAGCGATGGTATTCAGGGCGTCGCCGTAGGTGATGGCGTTCTTGCTCAGCGTCGGTGTGCCGGTGGGAGTGATCCTGTTCTTCGCAATGACGTTGATGGTCAAGATGATATCCTGATAGTTGCTCGTGGAGACGGTAACAGTGATCGCGCCGAATTGTCCTTCGTCCGTGCCGCTTCTGTTTGCTTCCAGTGTCAGCTCACCGGTCTTGCCGTTTACAAGGGTAATAAAGGAGCCAACGCCCAGATTGGTATCAACCTTCTTGTCATAGGTGATCGTGCCGTAGTCACAGGGAGCAGTCAGCTTCGGCAGCAGCGTTGAGAGGTCAAAGGAATAGGTCTTGTGCAGGCCATTGGTGATGGTCAGCGTACCGGACTGGATATTTGTGGGTGCGGCGGCCTTGGTGATGGTAAAGTCCTGAGTGCTTCCCTGGATAACGTAGTTGCCGCCGTCGTTGTTGGTGATGGTCACCTGGCCGACCCCGGCGTTGGTGTTGTTGGAATACTCTACCGTGTATTCGTCTGTCGGAATGACCTCATTTCCGTCCTTGAGGGTCACGGTCGGCTCCAGCGCATCGCCGGTGTAGGTGCAGGGCTCGACTTCAATCGTGGGCGTCACGGTTTTTGGCGTGATCTTCCACTCGACCATGGCCGTGCCGGTGTAGTTGCCGGTACCTTCGATGGTCAGGGGAATGCTGTCATTGGCATCGGTGGCCTTGTCGCCGCTTTTGATATCATAGGTGATTCTTGTCTCAGACCAGTCCTCCAGCGTCACACCGGTGATCCTCGGCGATTGCTCCGCCGCGTTGTACTGGAATTCGTATTTTTCCAGCGTGATGGTTGCGCCCTCGATGGACTTGGGGGCGACCTCGACAGTTGCGGTGTCGGTTACGGTTGCGTATTCCTCGGAATCCGGAGTAAACGTCCATTCGGCCTCATAGCGGTCATTTGCATCAGGCTTGACTGCGCCGTCTGTCCATGTGAACGTGCCGTTGACCTCATCTCCGGTGTTGGGGTCTTTCATCTTGCCAGTGATGCTGCTGTCGCTCAGTGCCTGACCATAGGTAATCTTGCTTGCGGTGATTTTGCCGTCCATAACGGGCGTGAGCTTGTTCTTTGCGAAGATGTTGACGGTCAGGGTGATGTCCTGATAGTTGCTCGTGGAGATTGTAACCGTAATCGTGCCGAATTGTCCTTCGTCCGTGCCGCTTCTGTTTGCTTCCAGTGTCAGCTCACCGGTCTTGCCGTTTACAAGGGTAATAAAGGAGCCAACGCCCAGATTGGTATCAACCTTCTTGTCATAGGTGATCGTGCCGTAGTCACAGGGAGCAGTCAGCTTCGGCAGCAGCGTTGAGAGGTCAAAGGAATAGGTCTTGTGCAGGCCATTGGTGATGGTCAGCGTACCGGACTGGATATTTGTGGGTGCGGCGGCCTTGGTGATGGTGAACCGGTTCGCATCATCGGTCGCGAAAACGTCGCTGACCTCTGTGGTACCTTCCGACTCACCTTCAAACACATAGTTTTTGCTTGTGAGCGTCATGGTGAAGGAAAGCGCCTTTCCGCCTCCGACCTCCGGCGAGGGCAGATAACTCCCGTCCGCCTGCTTACTGGTAAATTGGGCGTCAGAGAAGGAGAGCGCCGTATCGGGAAGTTTAATCTTCGCCGTTTTGCTGAGGAACGTCAGCTTGTCCGCAGTGAGCGTGACATCTGCACTGCCGTCGTAGGTCTTGGAGATTGACGAAACAGAGAAAAGGCTGATCGGCAGCGGGTCGATGGTCACGGTGAACGTACCGGTAGCTGGTTCGTGGTTCGCGGCTTCCGCCTTGTAGTAAGCGGTGTATGTACCCGCGTCGGTGAATGTCGGTACGCCCGAAGTATAGTTGCCGTCTACCTTGTCGCTGTAGGTGAACGTCACGGGAGTGCTGTCTACGCTTTGTCCAGACGCGATGATTGATGCGATCTGTTCCTCGCCGGTGTAATACATGCTGGATGCTTTCACGGAAACGATCAGCTTCGCCGGTTTGACCTTGATGGTCACAGTTCCGGTCGCAGTCGCGTATTTCTCGTAGCCCGCAGCCGGAGTGAACGTCCATTCGGCTTCATAGTTGTCACTTGCAGCTGGCTTGATTGTGCCATCTGTCCATGCGAACGTACCGTTGACGGATTTGCCGGTGTTGCGGTCTTTCATCTTGCCCGAAATTTCGCTCTTGCTCAGTGTGTCACCGTAGGTAATCGACATTGCGGTGATTGTGCCGTCCGGCACGGGTTTGATTTGGTCCACCGCGTTGAGGACGAGCTTCAGTTGAAAGTCCTTGTAGTTGGTGGTGGTGACCTTCACCTTGACGGTGCCGATCTGGCCGGTCTTCTTTCCATCTTTCGCATAGAACTGTGCCAATGTCAGCACGCCTTTTTTAAACTCTACGATCGTCTCGTCGTAATAGTACCCACTTTGAGAAACAAGGGAAATATCAGCCTGACCATAGCTTATCGTGCCATATTTGCCCCCGGGCAGTCCGGGCAGTATATTATTGAAGTCATAGGTGTACGTCTGACATGTGCCGTTGATTATGTTCAGTGTGCCGATCGGGTTATTCATGGGCGCGGTGGCCTTATTGATCTGGAAGGTCTTATCATCAAAATCCGCGCCGTTCAGCGTAAAGTCCTTTTGGGTCGTGCCGTCGTCAAAGACATAGCCCTTATTCTTTAACTCGATAGTGAAGGAGACAGTCTTTTCGGTTTCGCTTGCATCGGCGGAATCATAGTGGGCGTTGAGCACCTCATAATCTGTACCCTTAGCCAGCCGAAGCGTAGTACCAGTATAATAGCTGTCCGCGCTCTTAAATGTGATTTTCGCATTTGCAGGCAGATCTGTCGTTCCGTCGTATGTCTTAATGATGTCGCCGACCGAAGCCGCTACTTTGAGCGGTCGGACATTCCATTGGGCAGACTTACTTCCGGTATAATCGCCCTTGTCTGTTGCCTCGATGGTCAGCGTACAGGGGCCTACATCGTAGGTGCTAGCGCCGCGGGTGATGACGAAATCCACATTTTCTTTCAGCTCTGTGCCTTTGTATGTCACGACAAACGTCGGCACACCGGTCGCGGTCGCATAGTTAAAGGCCGCTTCATTGCCATAGGGGAATGTGATCTCGGCATTGCTTAAATTCGGCTTGGTGACGGTCAGCGTTTTGTGGCTGCTCATCACCTTATAGCCGTCCTTGCTGGCGGTGAAATAAATATCGTAGGTTCCGATTGTGTTTGCGTCGAGGTCTACGACATAGTACCAGCTGGTGCCAATCTTTTTATATTCAGCTTTCTTCTGGCTGTATATGGGAAGGCTGTTTCCAACGGTTTCCCCGATGTAGATGGATACATCCGCACCACTTGCATTGCAGCTGGCGCAGAGCTGGACGGTCGTGCCGCGCTCCACCTTCGGCGAGTTGCCGGTCAGGTTCTTGCCATCGACCTTCAGATTCAGGGTCTTGGTGGTGATGGGCAGGCTATTGATAATAACATTGTTCAACTGCGAGCCGTTGACATCATCCCGGGCATACCACTTGTGAGTGCCGTCCGCGTTGAGCACCTTGTATCCAAGTGTTTTACCACTTAGAATCGTTTTCCATGTCGCACCCGCCGCCTGCTTGAAAACCTTATATTGCCGCAGGGCAACACTTTCCGGGTTCTCATACTCCATTGCCCGGAACAGCAGATCCAGCGGGGAGACATACTCGTCATCGTCCTCCTTCACTTCGGCATATTCCAGCACACGCAGCACCATTGAAAAATTCTGCTCATATTCCGGCGCTTCCTGGAACAGCATGAGGATGATGGCCTGCAGCAGTGCTGTCTCGGACTTCGACCAGAACGGATCGGACTCGTGACTGCCCTTGGGCGTCGTTGCCTGGATCAGCGTGTTGACCAGCTTCAGCGCGTCCTTTTCATCCCGCAGATAGCGGAACGGGTTATAGCCGTCCGACTGCGACAGATCTACCAGATTCAGCACTCGGATGTCGTATCCCTGCCGTTTCAGATACCCTCCGGTGGCGGTCAGCACCTCCATCTTCGGGTCCGTGATCACATAGTTGCTGTTTGCTTCCAGAATGTTGGGCTTGACATAGCCGCGCGTCTTGGCGGCGCCGCTGCCGCCAATGACCAGCACATTCAGTGAGCGCCGGTGCTTGTGGGTATCCAGCCCCAGCCGCACATGGCGGGTGAGGATCTTGTTCTGCTTCTGCCGGAACTGCGCGTTGAGCTGCCGGGGAGAGCCCCATGCGGCGGAGCCGTGTTCCTCTCCGTCCCGTGTCCTGCCCTGTCCGGAAGCATAGAGACACAGCCCCATGAGATACGCGCCGGTGCAGACGAGAATGGAGAACAGGCTCTTGTCTGTCCATTGGATCTGGAAGGGTTGTTCCAGCGCGGCAGTTAAGTTTGATAGCAGCTCCGGCAGACCGCCGCCAAGAGACTGGGCGATCAGCAGCGCCGCCCATACCACAGGGATATAGAGGAACAGCGCAAGTACCAGATCCGTTGTTTGGGATGTCTTTTTCAGCCGCATCACCTCCTGCGTAAAAAATACGAGGCCGGCAGAGTATTCCACTCTGCCGGTCTCGCTGACGAAACGGCTTTCTTACTTTGTCCTGTCCGGTCGTACTTTTTGACGGACCTTTTCCTTGGCCGGGGCAGACTTCTGCCGGGTATCCAGCTGCGCCTGATAGTCTTTCAGCCGTTCCAGAACCGAAGGCCGCTCACTCGTCATCGTCCCGGCAGCCGTTTCCCTGCCGCTGGATGAGGTCGATCTGCCTTTGGTATCTGGCAAGTCTGTTCCCGACCGAGATTCTTTTTTTGGCGCCACCTCCTGCCGCTTGCCAACAGGCGGCGTCACAGGCGTTTCCCCCTGCCGGGGGCGTTGCTGCTCGCGCTGCGGCGCCTCCTGTCCCACACGGGCTTCCTGCTCCTTAGAGGGGGCATCCTGCCGCGCCTGCTCCGGCTGCCCGGTATATCGGATGCGCTCAAAGATCATATTGGCGCGGTCGATCTCCGTTACCGGCATGATGACGTCCACGACTTTTCCCTTGTTATCCGAATCACGGATGGCAGAGAACAGGATCTTCTGTTTTCCTGCCCGCTGCCTGAATTGCTGATACTGCTCCGGAGACATGGCGAACCGCCGCACATCGCGGGTCTCCTTCAGCATCTTTGCCAGATTGACTTTGCCGGAAATGGTCTTGTGTTTTTTCGCCAGCGCCATGGTGAGCGCCAGCACATTTTTAATGGCGGAGCCGCTCAGCCGGACAGCGACCTCGCTGCCGGAGAGCATCATGCGTACCAGCTGGTCCGCCGCTTCACCGCCTCCGATGTTCATGTTCCCGCACCTCCTTCTGGTGTTCTTCTGTTTTCTGGATGTCCTGCTCCATTGCGGGCGTCTGCTGGCAGATCTCCCGGCAGAGCTTCCGCTTTTCCCACTCTGCCCGGATCTTCCGATTCACCTCTGAGAGCTGCTCATACACTTCTGCCTTTTCTTTCTTCAGCACCTCCCGCGGAATGCCGCTGTCCTCCAGCAGCTTCACGGCTTTCATATGCTGCTCGAATTCCCGCTCCATGCCGGTGAGCCCTTCCTCGTATAACGCCCTGCTGGGTTCCAGCGCCTCCGCGTCTGCCAGCGCCGCGTAGAGCGGCAGGCGTTTCTTCTTCCGCACATTGAGGAGGGTCCGCTGCTTTGTCAATCTGCTCAGCGTTTCCTCTGTGCGTTGTTCGAATGCCGCCATGTCAGCAGGCGTTGTGATGTTATTTTCCCGCAGGAACGCGAACTGCGCCTGATACCGCTCGAAGCGCATGACCGCCTGCCGCAGATGAGGTGTCATGCGGGGCGGATACTGCCGCTTTTCGATTTTGCCCAGCAGATAGAGATAGTGGACATAGAGGGCGAGAAAACCGCTGTATCTGGGATGCTTCCGGTACGGCTGATACGCCGGCCGCGCAGGCAAGACAGGCCGCAGCCCCGCTTCGATCTGTTCCAGGTTACCCTGGATGGCAGCACGGATTCCGTCCTCTGTGAACAGCGGATCTCGCCTGCCGGGGTACTGGAATCGCTCCTGTCCACGCAGGCGGAAACCGAGCCTGCCGCCATGATGGATCTCATACCCCTTATGCTCCATGAGCAGGAAGAAGTGGCCGAGGTCGTTGGCGTCCCGGATGGCGTCATGCAGATCTGCCTCCAGCATGGAACGGAAGGTGGGCTGCCCCCTGGACTGGCGCAGCCACTCAATGTAGCTGACCGACCTGGCGGGCGCGCCCTGCACGATGACGGACAATCCATGCTCCCGGCAGAGTCGGTCTGAAATGGCACGGATCTGCTGGTAGTAGCTTTGCTGCGTACTGTGATACTTTTCGCCGGTATCTGCATTCACCGAATTAAATACAATATGCGAATGGATATGATGCCGGTCTACATGGGTCCCAATCACAACCTCAAAGCCGTCCAAGTGTTCCTGCGCGAATGCTTTAGCAATTTCTAAAGCAAGTTCAGGTGTGATTTCACCAGGCTTGAACGATTGAATGATGTGATAGCATTGACGCTTATCCAATCGTCCGGTTTCCAGCTTTGTTTTCATCATCTCGCGGTACTCTCTCCCTGGATCGCAATTAAAATGTGCTGTTAAAATATGCCCATCCGTTTTGTCACCGTTCAGAACATAATCAATGGCTTCTTTTAAGCCGCCGTTACGGGGCAGGATTTTCGTAACAGCCATTACTTATTCGCCATCCGGAACATAAGCTCATATACCTGATCCAGAAGATAGAGTCCCCGTTTGGCATCCTCCGGCTTCGCAATTCCTGCATTGACGCTGCGGGCGATCTGGTTGATGTTGTTGCCGATATGATGTATTTCCGTCCGGAGCTCTTTAATTTCTTTTGTAGGGCGGGCTTTGACCGGTCGTCCCTCAATAAGCCGTGCAAGATATGCCCGTTTTGTCAGCCTGCACTCTTTGGCCTGACAGCACAGCAGCTGATACTGCTGTGTTGTCAGTACGATGTGCAGATGGTGTTCTTTCTTGTTCTCATCCACATTTTTCTCCTTCCTGCGGCGTATAGCCGCAAGTTTTTCCGCCAGCAGGCGGCATTGGGGACCGGGGTATCCTCGGCAAGCTGTGCAAATGTACATTTGCGCGATGCTTGCGCCAGCGCCGCCCACGGCGGCGTTGGCTGTTCCCCGCCGTCGGCGGGGCGTTTTTTGAGAGGTAGGTTGATTCCAATACAGGCGGACACGGTCCGCACCTTTTCCAGAAAAAAGAAATGTCTGCCAGCAGCGCCAGACATCCGGTTTCGCAGGGTCCTTCCGCACAGGGTGTCAATGTAACACCCAAAATAGAAACGGCAGGGTGTCATCAAGACACCCTGCCCGTTCAAATATTGAATCAACGCTCGATCTCTTCCGTTTTCTGCCTGCTGTTTCGTGCAGTAGTTCGAGCTGCGTCGAAGGGAAGGACGAATCCTTCTACCTGTTGATAATAGCTCGTCTGTTCCTCTACAAAGAATGCCACAAGAGGCGCATAGCAAGTGCTGTTGCCACACAGCGCAGGCTCAGGCGGCGCACGCCAGTTCCTTCCGAATACGTTCCCGTGCCAGCTCCGCATAGGTGTCTGTGACTTCGATGCCGGTGGCGGTATAGCCCTCCTGCACAGCCGCCAGCACCGTGGTACCGCTGCCGGCAAAGGGGTCCAGAATATGCCCGCCCGGTTCCGTGATCTTCACGATGTCCCGCATCAGCTGCAGCGGCTTCTCCGTCAGATGGATGCGGCTCTGGGGATTGCCGTATTTGAACACCCCCGGCAGACACGGGACCGGACGGCTGATGGGCATATCGCCGTTGGAGCCCCAGACGATATACTCCGCCTGCTGACGGAAGCGCCCCTTCTGCGGGCGGCTGTTGCCCTTATCCCAAACTGCGGTGCCGCGCCAGATCCAACCGGCCCACTGGAGAGCGTCTGTCGCTGCGGGAAGCTGCCGCCAGTCGATGAACATACATACCGGCGCACCGCTCTTGCATACCTTTCGCGCTTCATACAACCACTCCGCCGCCCAGCGGGTCCAGGAGCGCTGGTCCTTGGCGTCCCCATCGAAAGGGGGCGGTGCGTTCTCGCCCATGCTGGAATACTTTCTGGCTGTGGATTTGTTTTTCTCCGTCTGGGTGCGCCCACCGGACGCATAGGGCGGATCGGTGATCACAGCGTCAAAGGTGTTGGGGGCAAAGGTCCCCAGCACCTTCAGGGCATCACCCTGGAGGATGCTCCATTTCTGATTATCGCTCATGCTCATGCTTCTCCTTCTTTTTCGTTCGATTTTCGCGGGGCGGAGACAGCTCCGTCTCCACATATTCGCTGATGATTCCCAGTGCTTCCTCGTAGCTGTGGCACGCTCCGCCCATGATGCGGGTCTGCATTTCCTTTGCTTCTGCCGCCATGCCATTCTGCCGAAGAACTCTGGCGGCAATACCCATCAGATGGAAGATGTTGCCGTCCTGCCCCATCAGAGGGCAGAGAGGGCGGGGGTTCTCCTGCCGGACGGAGTGAAACCCGCCCAGCCTGTTGGGAACATAGTCGGACAGCCATGTGCCGCCGAATGCGCCGTGGGTCTGCAAACGCCACATCGCCAGCTTCCCCATATCCACCTGAATGTTCTCGAAGGGGAACAGCAGATTGTTGAGTCCATCGTGCTGAAAAACCTTGACCGTCTCAAAGCGGCTGCCATTCTGCAGGATGCCGTCCTGCGTCAGCAGGTCATTGATGCCATCCAGCCACTCCTGCGCCTCTCCGCCGCAGCCCTGCAGCACCAGTCCCTCCTGATGCTCCATATCCCGCAGATCGTCCGCAGTGATCCTCTCAATTGGCATTTATCTCTCCTTTCTTTTGGGATGCCGTGCAGGCGGCGTCCGGCCAATGGTTTTCTGATCCGTCAACACGGGGATGCCCAGCTCACCGGCTTTATAGATCTCCTGCCACATCCCATCCGTCCAGACCGGACCGTACACATTCATCTGCTGGCAGGATTCCAGCAGGCGCAGTCCCATCGCCCTGGCTTTTTCATCCTGGGCGGGATCGTCGGGATCTGCGACAGGCGGGAAGAGCAGATGCGGACAGATAGGGATATTCCCCTCCGCAAACACCTCCTGCGCTTTCTGCCGCGCAAACTCTACATTGTTTGTCACATCGCCCCGCAGCGGAGCACAGATATAGACCAGCTTAGGGCCGCTCTGTTTCAGCTCCGGCGTGCGCTCCCGGAATGCGGACAGATACTGACCGACGGCATCCCGCAGAGCGGCATAGTCCGCGGCAGTGGGGTGATAGGCATACCACTCCACTTTTCCGTAGTCATCCCACAGGTGGGGAATGACGCCGCTGCGGAAGTTGGGATTGTTCGGCACCTGCTTTTTACCCCAGACATCCTGAAAGCGCAGCAGCGTCCGGTCCACCACGCCCTCCGTGCGGTTGAGCACCGTGAGGCGGATGGCGTCATATTGGCTGGAGATATGGGTAGAGAGAAACTCGGCCCGTACACGCAGGTCCTTTCCGAGATCTCCCACGCACACACGCCCGGAGAATTGAAGCCGATCCACGAGATCGCTATGTTCAAACAGCTTTCGCAGCTCCTGCTCATACACGGTCATCGCTCCACACCTCGTTTCTTTGGCGTTTTTGTTTTCATAGGACTTACTTCTTTTTGCAGAGGTTTCAAGGTCTCACGCCCGATGCCGCGGATCACGCTGCGGCTCTTGCCGCTCAGGACAAAGGTATCCCTTGTATCGTTGCGGACTTCCTCGCAGGGCAGGATCACGGCAGAACCGGTGATGCGGATATCCCCATGCACCGTGCCATACACCTTGCAGTTGCCGGACAGAATGGGAGTCCCCATCGTATGGGGATCGTGAATGATCTGCGCGTTTCCGGAAGCCAGCGCTTTTCCGGTCATGGAGACCCCGCGGAGATAGGCGTTGTCCTCGGCGCGGCTGTGGCCGCTCATCACGCTGCCTTTGGAAACATAGGCGCTGCCGCAGGCAATGGCGTCGCCCCGCAGACAGGCGTCCCGATCCACATAGGCGTCACCCGCTGCAATGGCGTCATCGAAGATCCATGCGCAGTCTCCCGGCTCCGCGGACAGGTTGCTCTCGCTTTCCACGAAACCGCCTATGTCGCCTGCGCGGATCTCACCGCAGATGTCCCGCAGCGCGCGGATGCGGTGCAGGAACGGATATTCCTCATGGGCCATGTCTGTGATCTCATATTTCTGATTGCTAATGGTTCTCATCTCCTTTTTCTTTTTTTATGCCGCTTTTTGGCACAGGGCATCTTCTTTTCGGAATGCCGCATCGATGTCGGAAAAGCGCTCCGTGCGGTTGAATTTCTCGGACACCTTTCCCGGCATTGCCTGCAGCTCCAGCATTCTTGCCCACAGCTCCGGATGGTGGTCATAAAGGTGCCGCAGTTCCTTCCGCTTGGCATTCGGGCAGAACCAGCAGCCGCCACGGTCTGTGAACGCATAGACAGGTGAAAGCAGCCCTGCCGTTTGGCAGAGCTGCTTTGCATCCTCTTCGGTGTAGTGATATTTTTCCAGCAGGGACACCTGATCTCCCTGCAAGTGGCGCAAGCGCACCGGCTCATCGCTGGCGATGCCCACATACTGCACAGTATCCGGTGTCAGAGTCCTGTTATACCGGCGGATGGGACGGAGTTTGCAGTCCCGCTGAACGTAGCAATGCCCGCACAGAGGGAATCCGCGCCGAAGTCCTTTTTTCGGACCGCGAGTAACTGTTCCTGCAAACAAATCCAGATAGGTCTTATCCGAACGCAGCACACGGACCGGGATGCCCAACCGTTCCAGTCAGGGGAGCGCAGTCTCATAGATGAATGCCCGATGCTCCGGCACCTCGCCGGAGGTTCTTTTATCGAACATCACCTCACAGTAGACCGCTTCATCCAGCGGTTCCCCGTGCTCCAGCGCCAGCAGGATCGTGGCAAGGCTGTCTTTGCCGAAGGAGCAGGACGCGATATGCAGGGTTTTCTTCTTTTCTTTTGAAATCGTGATCATCCTCTCTGATTCTGTTTTTGCTGGCAGTATTGTCAGCAGGTGGGGAGTCTGCTATAATAGCGCATATCATTTCCAGTCATTTTAGATATGAAGGAGACGAAATACGATGAATAAAACAGAACTGATCACCGCTATGGCGGAAGCCAGCGGCCTGACCAAGAAGGACTGTGACACCGCTCTGAATGCGTTTGTCGACACGCTGCAGACTGCGTTGAAGTCCGGTGACAAGGTACAGCTGCTGGGCTTTGGCACCTTCGAGGTGAAGGAGCGCGCCGCCCGCACCGGCAAGAATCCCGCCACTGGAGCCACCATTGAAATCCCCGCTTCCAAAGCGCCGGCTTTCAAGCCTGGCAAGGCATTCAAGGATTCCGTGCAGTGATAACACGCCCGCGAGAGACGATCTCTCGCTGATTACACTCGATGAAGAAAAACGCA
>OFMN01001794.1_pt1 | contig 12955 bp, 10 predicted proteins | sample 1541791 | NCBI WGS metagenome assembly OFMN01 (sample SAMN04209248, study PRJEB22552) | human gut metagenome | biome: gut; material: feces | host: Homo sapiens | place: USA: Oklahoma
AGACCGGCCTGTCCCTGGGCCGCTGCTACACCTTCGGCATGCTGGCCGCAAAGCACGCCATGGGCAAGTAAGCCGCAGGAAATAACACCATAAACGAAGAAGGCCGCCGGGCAGGAGAAGGTTTCCTGCCCGGCGGCTTTTTGCTGCCGGAAAAAAGTGGAAATAATGCCCGAAACTTGAGCGGGATTGTTGTGAATGTGACGATTTTGGTACGATTTTGGGACGCTTGGTTTACACCGCCCCGGAAAGCGTGGTATAGTTAAACGGATAAGCAGCAGTGGGTGCCGCTGTGGGAAAAGCGAGGAGAGCGTTACGATGAAAAAGCACATTCGAGCATTCGTCAGTCTGCTGTGCGCTGCGGCGCTGGCACTGGGCTGTGCATCCTGCGGCGGCGCAGCGCAGAGCACCGGAAAATCCGGCGGCACCGCCGGGGTGACCCATATCACCGTGTGGAACTATTACAATGGTGACCAGCTGGAAAGCTTCAACAAGCTGGTGGACCAGTTCAACGAGACCACCGGCCGCGAAAAGGGCATCCGGGTGGAAAGTGCCAGCCAGGGCAGTATGAGCGACCTGGAGACCAACGTGATGGATGCGGCCCAGGGCAAGGTGGGTGCTGCGGCCATGCCCAACATCTTCTCGGCCTATGCTGACACCGCCTATGCGCTGGACCAGATGGGCATGCTGGTGGACCTGAGCCAGTACCTCACCGAGGACGAGCGCGCCCAGTATGTGCAGGGCTACCTGGACGAAGGCGACTTTGACGGCGACGGCAGCATGAAGATCTTCCCGGTGGCAAAATCCACCGAGCTGATGTTCCTGAACGAGACCGACTGGGAGAAGTTTGCCCAAGCCACCGGTGCCGCCTACGACGACCTTTCCACCGTGGAAGGGCTGGTGGCCACTGCCGGTGCCTATTATGACTGGACCGACGCCCAGACGCCGGAGCCGGATGACGGCAAGGCTCTGTTCGGCCGCGACGCCATGGCCAACTACATGCTGGTGGGGGCCCGGCAGCTGGGCGACACCCTGTTCGAGGTGCAGGACGGAAAGATGACCTTGAACTTTGACAAGGACGTAGCCCGCAAGCTGTGGGACAACTACTATGTGCCCTTCGTCAAGGGGTGGTTTGCCGCTATCGGCCGCTTCCGCAGCGATGATATCAAGGTGGGCAATGTGCTGGCCTATGTGGGTTCCAACTCCAGCGCCACCTTCTTCCCCGCGCAGGTCATGGTGAGCGACACCGAGAGCTACGACATCGACATGACGGTGCTGCCCAGCCCGAAGTTTGCGGGCGGCGAGGATGTGGCCGTGCAGCAGGGTGCCGGTATGGTGGTCACCGCCGGTACGGAGGAAGAGATCAATGCCTCGGTGGGGTTCCTCAAGTGGTTCACCCAGCCGGAGAACAACATCTCCTTCTCGGTGGACTCCGGCTACCTGCCGGTGACCACAGCTGCCAACGACATGGAGGCCATCAAGACCAGCGGCCTGGAACTGAGCCCAAAGATGGAGCGCATCCTCTCGAATGCAGTCCAGAGCGTAAAGAACAACACTCTTTATACGCCAAGTGCCTTTGCGGGCGGCAACAAGGCCCGCAAGGTGCTGGAATACAGCCTGAGCGATCTTGCCTCTGCCGACCGTGCAACGGTGCAGGAGCGGGTGGCTGCAGGCCAGCCCGCCGCCGACGCGGAAGCGGAGTTCCTCACCGACGAATACTTTGATGCCTGGTATGGGGGCATCTGCGCTGCACTGGAGAAGTACGCCGGCTGAGCGTAACGACCGGAAACCGACAGGAAAAGGGGGAAGTGCCATGAAGCCTGCCGAAAAGTACCGTGCGTGGAAAGCGCACCGGCCCGAGAAGCCGATCTTCCGCACCATCCTCTTTTCCATGATGGCGGTGCTGCTGGCGGAGGTGATCCTGCTGTCGACCGGCATCGGCCTGACCAATGTGTCCGGGCGGCTGAACCAGAACGCCAAGCAGATCGTGAACATGCAGGTGCGCAACCACGCCAGCTACCTGCAGGATATGCTGATCAAGGCACAGGAGCTCACCGACATTTCCACCACCATCAACAACCTGACCCAGCAGATGCTGCAGGACGGCACCATTTCGCTGGACACGATGGACCAGAGCAGCGAGGCCGCTGACCCCCTGATGGAGGCCGCCGCGCCCTATCTGGTGAGTGCACTGCGCGCCCGCCCCGTGACCGGCATCTTTCTTGTGATCAACACCCACGACCTTGCGGAAAAGGAAGTGGGCAGCCCCATGCCCAGCGTGTACCTGCGGGACCTGGACCCGGACGCCCGCCCCTCGGACCGCAACACCGACCTGATGCTGGAGCGTTCCAGCGCGGCGGTGGTCAAGGCGCTGGGCATCACCACCGACAAAAGCTGGAGCACCGCCCTGAATTGCCGCGGCCTGACCAACGGCGGCTTTGTGCGCACCGTGTTCCAGACCGCCTGGGAGGATGACGAAAAGCTGGACGCCGCCGACTACGGCCGCTGGCTCACCCAGACCTACAAGCTCACCGGTGACGAGCGCACGGCCATTGCCTACTCCCAGCCCCTCATCCTGCCGGACGGCACCGTGTACGGCGTCATCGGTGTGGAGATCCTGACCAGCTATCTGGAAACCAAGATGCCGTATCAGGAGCTGCAGGACGGCGGGCAGGGCACCTATCTGCTGGTGTCCACAACGTCGGGCCTGTCGGACCCGGAACTGTTCCTGACGCTGACGGCGGGCGACGGACTGGATGCCAACGTCATCGACGCAGGCGTGGAAAAGATCACCTGCCGGCAGACGGACGGCGAACGCTGGCTGACGCTGAACGACGAGACCGGCTATGCGGCGGTCCAGAGCCTGGACCTGTACAGCCGCAACGCGCCCTTCTCCAACGAAAAGTGGCTGCTGGTGGGCACGGTGCGCAGCAGCATCCTGTTCCGCTTTGCCTGCACCGTGCAGCAGGTCATCACCGCTGCGGTGCTCCTCACCCTGCTGCTGGGGGCTGTGAGCAGCCTGCTGGTGTCCCGCGGTCTGGCCCGCCCCGCCGAGCAGCTCTACTGCGAGGTGCTGGCAGCCAACGGCAAACAGACCTTCCCCAAGTTTTCGCACACCGGCATCCGGGAGCTGGACCGCTTTGCGGAGGCCATCACCCAGCTGAACAGCAGCCTTGTGACCAACTCCACCAAGTTTTTGCGCATCATGGACATGGCCAGTGTGGAGCTGGGCGGCTACGAGCTGCGGTATGACACCGGCAGTGTGTATGTGACCAAAAACTTCTTTGCCCTGCTGGGTGCCCCGGAGGTGGACGGCAGCAGCCTGACCGTGCGCACCTTTGGAGAACTGCTGGAGCACATCCAGCTGGCCCGCCCCTGCACCGTCGTCAACGCGGAGGGGGACAAGGTGCTGACCGTGGTGCAGGGCGGCCGCACCCGCTATATCATGCTGCGGGTCACCACCGAGGACCGGGTGCAGGTGGGTCTGGCCGAGGATGTGACCGCCGCTACCCAGGAGCGCCTGCGCATCGAGCGGGAGCGCGACTACGACGTCCTCACCGGCCTGTACAACCGGCAGGCATTCCACCGCGTGAGTCATGAACTGTTCCAGAATCCGGAGCGGCTGGGCGTGGCAGCCTTGCTGATGATGGACCTGGACGACCTCAAGCACATCAACGACACCTACGGCCACGACTGGGGCGACCACTACATCCGGAACACCGGCCGCTGCATTGCGGAGCACAGCCCGCCGGGCACCGTGTGCGCCCGCCTGTCCGGCGACGAGTTCCTGCTGCTGTTCTACGGCTATCCCGGCCGGGAGCAGCTGCGCGAAAAGCTGGAAGTACTGACCCGCGCCATGCAGCAGGCCGTGGTGGTACTGCCCAGCGGCAGCGACCTGCACATCAGTATTTCCGGCGGCGTGGCCTGGTACCCGGAGGATGGCCGGGACATCGAGACCCTGAAAAAATATGCAGACTTTGCCATGTATCAGGTCAAGCACTCCACCAAGGGGCAGATGAAGGACTTTGACATCGGCGTGTACAATCAGGAGGCCTATATCGCCCGCACCCGGCGGGAGTTCCACCAGCTCATCAGCGAAGAGCGGATGTACTACTACTTCCAGCCCATCTTCTCGGCACAGACCGGCAGGGTGCACGCCTACGAAGCACTGATGCGGTCGGACCTGCCCACCCTGCGTTCTCCGGCCACCATCATGAAGCTGGCCCGGGAGCAGGGCGCGCTGTATGAGATCGAGCGGCTGACCTTCCGCAAGGCGCTGGAAGGCTTTGACAACCTGCGCAGCAAAAATCTCGTGGACCGGCAGGCCCTGATCTTCATCAACTCCATTGCCAGCGTCTGCCTGCGCCGGGAGGACAGCGAGTATATGGACCAGCGCTGGCACGAGCTGCGCCGCCAGATGGTCATTGAGATCACCGAGGAAGAGGAGATGAACCGGCAGGCGCTGGAGAGCAAGCGCCATGCACCGGGTTTTTCCGGCATGTTTGCGCTGGACGATTACGGCAGCGGCTACTCCAACGAGGGCAGCCTGCTGGAGCTGGCGCCCCGGTTCATCAAGGTGGATATCAGCATCATCCGCGGCATTGATTCGGATCCCGACAAGCAGCAGATCCTGCGCAACGTGGTGCGCTACGCCCAGCCGCGCAGCATGCAGATCATTGCCGAGGGTGTGGAAACGGCCGCCGAGATGCGAACCGTCATCGACCTGGGGGCCGACCTGCTGCAGGGCTACTTCCTGGCGCGGCCGGCCGCTGTGCCCGACCCCATTGCCCCGGAGGCAGCGGAAATCATCCGAGCTATCTAGGACAGCAACCGCCGGAAGCGCTTCTGAACCGCCCAAAAGAGCAGGAAATTCCATATAGAACTGGAATATCCTGCTCTTTTTATACGGTGAGGAACGCAATTTGGCACCCGGCCAATTTACCTCTGGTGTTTGGCCGGGCGCTGCGGTATACTGGAGTGGAACGAAAAACGGCACGGGAGGTGCTTTGAAAAAATGGTACAGGTGGATCTGATCACCGGGTTTCTGGGGGCCGGCAAAACGACTTTTCTGCGCCGGTACGTCCGGTATCTGGTGGAGCAGGGGCACAACGTCTGCATTCTGGAAAACGACTTCGGCGCGGTGAACGTGGATGCCATGTTGGTGCAGGACCTGCTGGGCGACCGGTGCGATCTGGAGACCATCAGCGGCGGGTGTGACTGCGACACCCACCAGCGGCGCATGCGCACCAAGCTCATCGCCATGGCCATGCGCGGCTTTGACCGGGTGGTGGTGGAACCCAGCGGCATCTTTGATGTGGACGAATTCTTTGACGTGCTGCGGGACGACCCGCTGGACCGCTGGTACCGCATCGGCAATGTGATCGCCATTGTGGACGCCATGCTGCCGGAAGCATTGTCGCCGCAGGCGGAATATCTGCTGGCCTCCGAGACGGCCAATGCAGGCCGGGTGCTGCTGAGCCGTGCGCCGCAGGCCGGGCCGGAACAGTGCCGGGCAGCCATTGCCCACCTGGACCGCGCGCTGGAAGCCTGCAAGTGCTCCCGCCGCTTTGCCCCGGACGAGATCCTCACCAGGGACTGGGCCGCTCTCACCGACGCCGACCTTGCACAGATCGCCGCCTGCGGCATGCGGCAGGCCAGCTGCGAAAAGCTGCACTTTGATGAGCACAAGGCCTTCGGCTCCCTGTGCTTTCTGGAACAGCACCTCACGGTGGAGCAGCTGCAGCAGGCAGCTGCCCGGCTGTTCGGGGACCCGGCCTGCGGGCAGGTGCTGCGGGTCAAGGGCTTTGCCCCCACCCGGGACGGCTGGCTGGAGCTGAACGCCACCGCCGCCGGGCAGACACTGGCCCCCATCCCGCAGGGACAGGATGTGCTCATCGTCATCGGCGAGGGGTTGGACAGGGCAAGGATCGAAACGCAGCTTCACCGCTGATTTTCCACAAAAACAGAACAACTGGTGCAAAAAGGAGAACAGGATCATGAAAAAGAACCCGCAGATGCCCTCGGCGCGGCGCATCCTCGGCATGGTGGTCGGTATTGTGATCATCGGGCTGGGCATTGCACTGTTCAAGCAGTCTCACCTTGGCAACGACTCCATCAGCGCACTGAATATGCGTCTGGCCGAGATGCTGGGCATCTCGCTGGGCGTGCAGAACCTGTGCACGAACATCCTGTTCTTTGCACTGCAGTTCTGGTTCGGGCGCAAGTACATCGGCCTTGGCACCTTTGTCAACGGCATCGGCGTCGGGTTCATTGTCACGGCCTTCTACGACCCCATTGCGGCCCACTTTGGCCCGGCTGAGGCGCTGGGCCTGCCGGTGCAGCTGCTGTGGGTGGCGCTGGCGGTGCCGGTCACGGCGCTGGGGGCTTCGCTGTACCAGACGGCAGATCTGGGCATCGCCCCGTACGATTACCTCTCGCTGGGCCTGCGGGACTACACCCCGGTGCCGTACTTCGGCTGCCGCGTGTTCACCGATGCGCTGTGTGCGCTGCTGTGCTGGCTGCTGGGCGGCCTTGTGGGCATTGGTACGCTGATCTGTGCCTTCTGCCTGGGGCCCTTCATCCAGTTCTTCAACGGGTTGGTGTCGGAGCGTGTGCTGCACTACAAGCCGGGCGGCCAGTAAGATCGGGAAATCAAAAAGGCGTGCACCTCCTTTGCGGAAGTGCACGCCTTTTGCTGTGCAGAAATCAGAACTTGAACAGCGGGGTGCCGGCCAGCACATCGCCCTCGGCCAGCATCTTCAGCTCGCCCATGTCATCGCCGTTGGTCACGATGATGGCGGTAGCGGTGGGATGGCCTGCGGCGCGGATGGCGTCCAGATCCACCTTCAGCAACGGGGTGCCGGCCTTGACCTTGTCACCCTCCTTGACCAGAGCCTTGAAGCCCTTGCCGTTCATCTCCACGGTGTCCATGCCGACGTGCACCAGGATCTCGATGCCGTCTTCGCTGGTCAGACCAACGGCGTGCAGGGTGGAAGCCACCTGGTTCACAGTACCGTCAAAGGGGGCGTACACGGTCTTGCCGGTGGGCTCGATGCCGCAGCCGGGGCCCAGGATGCCCTGTGCGAACGTCTCGTCGGGGATGTCGGCCTGTGCCAGGACCTTGCCGCGGATGGGAGCCAGAACGGTCTTGCTCTGGCCAAAGAACTTGGCGGTTTCTTCTTCTTCGGCCTTGTTGCCGAACAGCTTGTCAAAAAAGCCCATGATAATAATCCTTCCTTCTGATCCTATTCAGGGGCGCGGCCGCCGCGCGGACCTGCTGCGCCCAAATCCATATGGTATATTCAAAAGATACCATACTGCGCCCCAAAATGCAACTGCAATCCTGCACAAACTACGGCGGGGTTTGCTGTTACATCAGCGCAATCAGCTGCTCGATCTCTTCCATGCGGGTGGCCCAGCTGGTGGCGATGCGTACCACGGTGTGAGAGTCGTCGAACTTCTCCCAGAAGCCGAACTTCGCCCGGCCTTCCAGTGCGGCCAGCTGGGCGTTATCCAGAATCACGAACACCTGATTGGTGGGCGAATCCATAAAAAAGCGATAGCCCTTGGCGGCCAGACCCTTCTTGAGGGCGTTGGCGGTGTCGATGGCGTTTTTGCTGATCTTCGTGTACAGATCATCGGTGAACAGCACATCAAACTGGATGCCCAGCAGACGGCCCTTGGCCAGCAGGGCACCCTGCTGCTTGACCATGGTCATGAAGTGGGCCGGGGCACCGTGGGGGAACACCACGGCCTCGCCGCACAGGGCACCCACCTTGGTGCCGCCGATGTAGAACACATCGGTGAGCCGGGCGATGTCGGCCAGGGTCACGTCGGTGCCCTCGGCCATCAGGCCGTAGCCCAGCCGGGCACCGTCCAGAAACAGCGGCATCCGGTATTCCTGACAGACGGTGTGCAGATCTTCCAGCTCCTGTTTTGTGTACAGGGTGCCGTACTCGGAGGGGTGGGAGATATACACCATGCCAGGGAACACCATATGGTCGTGGTTGGCGTCGGCATAGAAGGTGGCGCACCAGTCCCGTACATCGGCGGCGGACACCTTGCCCTCGTGGGCCGGCAGGCTGATCACCTTGTGGCCGGTGTACTCGATGGCACCGGCTTCGTGGGCGGCCACATGGCCGGTGGCCGCGGCCAGCACGCCCTGCCAGCGCTGCAGCATGGAGGCAATGACGATGGCGTTGGTCTGGGTGCCGCCGGAGATGAAGGTCACGTCGGCGTCCGGGCAGGCGCAGGCGGCGCGGATCTTCTCCCGTGCGCTGGCGCAGTAGGGGTCGGTACCGTAGCCGGGCACTTTTTCAAAGTTGGTCTCGGTCAGCTTCTGCAGGATGGCGGGATGGGCACCCTCGCAGTAGTCATTTTCAAAGTACAGCATAAAAACGCTCCTATATTTCAGATGCATCCATTGTAACCCCCGGCCGCAGGCTTGTCAAATAGGAAAAAAGCGCAGAGGGCGGACAGCCAAAATGCTGTCGGAATTGCGCCCCGAAGTAGTTGCTGCTGCCAAGGCCTCCTTCCGGGCAGTATGGGATGCTGATTCCAGGATAGCCCGGAACCGGCACACCGTCAATGTGGCAGCGTTTTTGCTGATTCTTTAGCAGGGGTGTGGTATAATCTTATATTGGGACAGAATAAAATCAGGAGGGGTGAACCGTTTATGAAAAAAAGTACCTGGTCCCGCGACCTTCTGGTCATGCTTGCCGCACTGTGCGTCGCCGGGGTGGCGGTGGTATGGGTGCAGCGCATCACCGGCCGCATCGACGGCGTGGCCATGCTGATCTTCATGCTGGCTGTGTTTGTCACCTCCATGTACACCGACGGTTATCTCTGGGGCGTGCTGGCCTCGCTGGCAAGTGTGCTGGCGGTCAACTTTGCCTTTTTCACCCCCTATTTTGCCTTCAATTTTACCCTGCCGGAAAATCTGTTCTCCGGCCTTGTGATGCTGGCCGTATCCATCATGACCAGTACCCTGACTACCCGGGTCAAAAAACAGGAGCAGCTGCGCATGGAGACCGAGCGGGAAAAAATGCGCGCCAACCTTCTGCGGGCGGTCTCCCACGACCTGCGCACGCCCCTCACCTCCATTTACGGGGCCTGCTCCACCGTGACTGAAAACTACGATTCGCTGGGCAAGGAACAGGCCCTCAAGCTGCTGCGGGAGGCCTGCGAGGATGCCCAGTGGCTCAACCGTATGGTGGAGAATCTGCTTTCCGTGACCCGCTTCGACGGGGAACAGGTGGCCGTCAAAAAGACCCCCACCGTGCTGGAAGAGCTGCTGGACACGGTGCTGGTCAAATTCAAAAAGCGCTGCCCGGACGTTCCGGTACAGCTGGAGCTGCCGGAGGACTTTGTTATGATCCCCATGGACTCCATGCTGATCCAGCAGGTGCTGATGAACCTGTTGGAGAACGCGGTGCTCCACGCCGAGGGCATGACCACACTGACGCTGCGGGTGTTCACGCTGGGCAGCCGGGCTGTGTTTGAGGTGAAGGACGACGGCTGCGGCATCCCGAAAGAGCGTCTGCGCACCCTGTTCTCTGGCACCGGCGGCCCGGACCCCAACGCCCCGGCCGACAGCGGCAAGCACGGCATGGGCATTGGCCTGTCGGTGTGCGCCGCCATCATCAAGGCCCACGGCGGCGAGATCGACGCAGAGAGCCGCCCCGGCGAGGGCACGACCATCCGTTTCTGGCTGGAGACGGAAAAAATCGAACTGGAGGACGCAGAGGATGAGCAATAATAAATATAAGGTGCTGATCGTGGAGGACGAGGCGAACATCTGCAGCTTCATTGAAACGCTGCTGACCACGAACGACTATCAGGCGCTGGTGGCGCACACCTGCACCATGGGCCTGACCCTGTTCGCCTCCCACAACCCGGATCTGGTGATCCTGGACCTGGGCCTGCCGGATCGGGACGGGCTGGAGCTGATCCGTACCGTGCGGCAGAAGTACATGACCCCCATCATCGTGTTGTCGGCCCGTACCGATGAGATGGATAAGATCGAGGCGCTGGATCTGGGTGCCAACGATTACATCACCAAGCCCTTCGGCACCGGGGAACTGCTGGCCCGGGTGCGGGTGGCCCTGCGCCTGAACCGCTACAGCCGCACCGGAGATGCCGCATCCGGCGGAGAGTTCCAGGCTCAGGGACTGCGCATCAACTACGACCGCCGCAAGGTGTTCGTGGAAGGGCAGGAGGTGCGCCTGACCCAGACGGAATACAACATCGTGGCCTTTTTGTCCCAGCATGCCGGCCGGGTGATGACCTACGCCGCCATCGTGCGAGCCATCTGGGGCGACACCGATGTGGGCAGCACCAAAAAGCTGCAGGTGAACATGGCCAATATCCGCAAAAAGCTGGGCAGCCGCCCCGGCAGCAACCCCTACATCCTCAACGAGCTGGGCGTGGGCTATCGCATGATCGACGAGGACCCGGAGAGCCGCCAGGCTGCAGAGGAGGGCGTATGATCCTTGCACTGGTAATTTTTGCTGTCACCTATCTGCTCATGCTGGCACTGCCCAAAGAGCGCCCGTGGGTGGCCCTGTGCAGTGCGGCGGTGTTCATGGCACTGGGACAGCTGGGCGTGTATGATTTTTCGCTCTCGGCGGCGCTGGGGGCGGTGGATTACAATGTGCTGCTGATGATGTCTGGCACCATGGGGATCGTATCGCTGTTCATCCGGAGCCGGATGCCGGCCCGCCTGGCCGAGCAGCTGATCGTCCGGGTGCCCAATGCCCAGTGGGCTGTGTGCGTGCTGGCACTTTTTGCCGGGGTCATCAGTGCATTTGTGGACAATGTGGCCACAGTGCTCATGGTGGCACCGGTGGGCCTGGCCATTGCCCGCAAGCTGAAGATCTCGTCGGTTCCGGTGATCATTGCCATTGCGGTGTCCTCCAACCTGCAGGGCGCAGCCACGCTGGTGGGGGATACCACCAGCATCCTGCTGGGCGGCTTTGCGGAGATGAACTTCTTTGACTTTTTCTGGATGCACGGCCGCCCGGGCGTCTTCTGGGGTGTGGAGCTGGGTGCGTTGACCTCCCTGCTGGTGCTGCTGTGGCTGTTCCGGAAGGAAAAACAGTCCATCGCCGCCAGCGTGGAAACACAGGTGGAAGATGACGTGCCCACTGCCCTGATGCTGCTGACGGTGGGGCTGCTGATCGTGGCATCTTTCCTGCCGCAGCCGGAAAGCGGCCTGCTGGCAACACTGTACGATCTGCGCAGCGGGCTCATCTGCATGACCCTGTGCGTGGTGGGCGTGGTCCGTGCCTGCCTGCGAGACCGCTCGGCAAAGCCGCTGGTGCAGGTGGTGCAGGAGCTGGACCGGGACACCTTGCTGCTGCTCTTCGGGCTGTTCATCGTGATCGCGGGCATCCGCACGGCGGGTGTCATCGACGCTGCCGCGCAGCTGTTCCATACCGTGGCCGGGGAGGATCCTTTCCGGCTGTATGTGCTGCTGGTGGTGGTATCGGTGGTGCTGTCGGCCTTCATTGACAATATCCCCTATGTGGCCACCATGCTGCCGGTGGTGCAGGGCATTGCCGCGCTGATGAACAATGGTGCAGGCATGGCACCAGAGGTGTTTTACTTCGGGCTGCTCACCGGCGCAACGCTGGGCGGCAACCTGACCCCCATCGGAGCATCGGCCAACATTGCGGCCATCGGCATCCTGCGCAAGAATGGTGAGACCGTGCGCACAGCCGACTTTTTGCGCATCGGGGTGCCCTTTACACTGGCGGCAGTGATGACCGGCTCGGTGTACCTGTGGCTGGTGTGGGGCCGCGCGTTGTAAGCAACAGAAAATGTCTGCCGCCAGCGCCCGGCGGCCACGCTCAAACGACCAAATAAACCGCCCGTCCTGTGCCGGAAAACCGGCCTGCGACGGGCTTTTTTACGGAAGTATGACGTTTTACAAAAAGAGAAAATTTTTTTGCAGAAAACGCTTGACAATTCCGGTATATCTGGTATAATAACTATCGTTCCGAGCGACACGGCTCACGAACAAAACAGAATATGCGGATATGGCGGAATTGGCAGACGCGTTAGATTCAGGTTCTAATCGGGGCAACTCGGTGGAGGTTCAAGTCCTCTTATCCGCACCAAGAAAAACCAGTACACTTTGTGTACTGGTTTTTCTTTTTCGGTGCGTTTTTCGGTGCGAAAGAGGACTTGAAAAAGGCGGCGCCGCAAGCAAAGCCCCAGTGGGGTTTTGCTTAGCCTGCGGTTTCCAACCCGTAGGAACATCTACCGGGAGGACTGCCGCAAAAATAGAAAATCCGAACCTTTTCTCGATAGGAGAAGGGTTCGGATTTTTTGTTTCAGGGTAGAGTATATCCCATGGCGTGCCGCCCGGGTCACTCCTTCAGGATGGCTTCCAGCTGCTCTTGGAATTGCTTTGCGTTTTTCATCTTATAGGGTCGGTCATTTATGGAGATCCGCCCTGCCTCCGATACATAAATGGACCCCACCACAGCGTCCTTATCGATCATGTAAATGGACAGGATCTTGCTGCCGCTGTTTTCCATAGCACCATCGGAAAGGTAGGTTTTCAGGGTCCGGTTATAGGTATACGCCTGTGCCAGTTCCATGATCTTTTCTTTCTGGTCCTCTGTAATGTGGTCGTAGGCTTCAGAGTGGATATAGGGCTTCCCGTTCTGGACACCAAAGGTGTTGCTGTGCAAGAGCAAGGAGCCATTTTCAGGGATGCAGCCCGATAAGGGCAGCGGTCGAAAATAGATCACGCTGCACACAAGCAGCACCACACAAAGCCCCACCGCCAGCACGGTCTTTTTGTTCATGAGAACGCCTCCTTTTGCTTCCGGTTTTGTGTGCCAAGTATAGCATATTTTTCTACATTCTGTCCACTGGCGTCATCAGAGCCGCCTTGTTCGAGTCCCTAATTCTCCACCATACAGTTCGTACTCGAACCCGATTCTTTACG
>OFMN01001822.1_pt1 | contig 12734 bp, 10 predicted proteins | sample 1541791 | NCBI WGS metagenome assembly OFMN01 (sample SAMN04209248, study PRJEB22552) | human gut metagenome | biome: gut; material: feces | host: Homo sapiens | place: USA: Oklahoma
ACTTTTTATCTGAAAAATCATTTCCCGGCAAGAGAATTCGAAAAAATCAGGTTCACTCCTGCAAAATGGATATCGCTTTTTGGTACTGCTGCTTTTTCCAGGTATCCAGCAACTTATAGTCTCCTCTTTGCAACTCACTGACCAAACGAGCGTAGGTCGGCGCGATTTCATCGGCAGAACAATCCTCCACCAAATTCACGATCTGATTTTCCAGAAATTTCTGTTTTCGTTCGTCTGCCGTAGCCAGACGTGTGTTGGAGTAGAGGGAAAACAGGATTTCATAGTGAACGACCGGAACAGTGTACTGGCTGTCAATGCCGATAGGTTTCATCGGTTCTGCATTCTTGAGCAAATCTCCAAGCCCGGAGCGCTCCAAAGCGTTCTTCTGTTCAGGAGAAGGCTCCATGTTTTGCAGATAAAATGCTGCCAACAGTCTGGCTTGGAATTGGCTTTGTGTGCTGCTTTTAACAAACAGGGTGGAGACGTATTGTTCCTCGAAATTGTTGCTGAGTGCCGGTTCCCGTCCGGAATCCGAGAGGATGGGCGAGAGGATTTCATATTGTTCCCAAATTGGGTGGTTTTCCGGGAGCAGGGAGAGCAACTTGCCCAGCGAGGGGGAAGCCGCCAAAAAGATCTCGCCGTTTTGCAGCTGTCTGAGCAGTGACTCTTGACTGAGGGTGAATACATCGCGGGAAAGCAGTCGCTCACGGAACAGGGTGTTCATAAACTCCAGTGACTCCAAAGTACCGGGGTGAAAAAAAGGATCCTCCCACGCAGTGCCGGTATCGGCGGTGACGCCAAACATCTGTTGAAGACTGGGAAGCTCCACGTAGCAGGGAATCAACTCCGGATAGGCTTTCCGAACGGCTTTTAGCTGTTCCAAGCAATACGCTTTGGACAGGGGCTGCTGACTATCCCAGTGAATCTTTTCCAGAATGTCCTTGCGGCCAATCATAGCGGAGGCAGACTTGATAGAGGTATCCTCAGAGAGAATGGTTCCGGTATGCGGATAGGCGTAAACATCTCCCTGAAAATTTCCGCACCACCGGATAAAGTTTTCGGGCAGGGTAAAGCCGGGAATTTCCTTGTTCAGCAAGTCCTGCAGAGCCCAGGTAGTTCCGGTTGTTTCCAATCGTTTAAAGTTGGAATCGGTGTACCAACAGGTGACCACATCTGCAGAGATTCCCGATGCTGTCATATTCAAATATTTTTCAATGGTGCAAAAGGAGAGTTCCACAGGTGTTCCGGCCAATTCGGTGCAATCCTCTTGGGAGAGAAACAGGTCAGCATAGGAGGAATCCGTCTCGCCATAAGGTGTTATGAAAATCCATTTCAAAGCGGTTTCTTTCTCGGAGGATGTCGTCTGAAAGGGAGAGGGACTGGAAGTTGAGGGTGAGCGAATACAGACAATAAGAAAACATACGGCAATCAACCCGACAAGCGTTTGAGCAAGCTTATAGGGAAATAAGCTTTTGCGCTGTTTATCGTTGTGTGGAGTATCCATGGTAATTCCTTTCTTTTGGAGTATAGCTGTGTCGACTACGAGTCGATAGGAAAAATTGACATTTTTTGCTATACTTGTTATACTATATCATAATAAGCCAATAATCTCAAAATGTCCAGAGGTTTTTTATGTAAATTTTATAAAAACTGAGTTTGAGATTTTAATGCCGGTTTTTTGATGATAGGAAAGGAGAAAAAAGTGAAACAGTGGCTGAGTCGGATGAAGCTAGCGCACAAAATGGTTCTTGGATTTTTGGGGCTCATCGCTCTACCGTTTACTTTGCTGTCGGTGTTCAGTTTTGCCTCGGTTGCGTCGCATTATGAACATCAGCTGGCGCAGGATGGGCAATATATGCTGAACATGGTAGTCAGTGATGTGAACGAAAAAATGGATCATGTGGAAATGCTGATGCAGGTGTTGTCCTGCAATCAAAATCTGATTGCTTTTCTGTCTCACGATTTCAATGGCGCCGTCTCTCACGAGGAGTACACGCAAACTGTGATGCCGTTGCTGCAGGGAGCGAGCAACGCGGTGTCACCGCCTCTGGAACGCGTCTACTTACTGACGAAAAACACTACTATCCCGGAGGGCTACAGCGCAGTGTACCATTATGATTCTGTTCCGAAGAGTATTCCCACAGAGCTGTTGGAGAACGGAAGGGAAGCCACTTGGTATCATGCGGAGATAGACGGAAAAGATGTGTTGTACTACCTTTGTCCCATTGTTTCCTCGGTATATAAAAATCAGGGGTATCTTTTGGCCAAAATGCAAGTGGACGAGTTGTTCCCAGAGTTCGGAATGCCGCAACAGAGTGGTGTGGCCCTATTCCTACTGGATGAGGAAAACCGACCTAAACTCAGCAATGTAACTCTGAATTCTGATTTCCGTTTCCCGCAAACCGCAGGTTATCATGAATCTGTGCGGTATTTTTCCACCGAGATTCAGCGGGTTTCTCTGCTCATCTTAATCTTCATGGGTTTTCTTTCGCTACTGTTTTTGTCTCTGTTCTTTTCCATGATTCGCTCCATCAACTCTCGTCTTCAGAGGTATGGAGATGAGATGGAGCGCATTGCCGAATCCGGTTTCAACGGGGAGTTAGCGGTGGAACGTCAGGATGAAATTGGAGTGATTGGAGATCAATTCAACCGTGTCTTGGGCAGAATGCGCGTCTTGATGCAGGAGAATATCCAAAAGGAAACCGCATATAAAGACGCTCAGTTAAAGGCTCTTCTGCTTCAGATCAATCCTCACTTTATCTACAACACCTTGGACATGTTTGCCGGAAAGCTGACTTTGGACGGAGAGTTTGAAACGGCGGATTACATTTGCGACTTTGCCCAGATGATCCGCTATAACACCATGACGAGCACAGAGCTTCCTTTGGAGAAGGAGCTGGAGCATGTGATTAATTACGTGAACCTGGAGAAGTGCCGGTATGGAGACAGCGTGGAGCTGCGGATTCATGTCCCGGAGGAGCTTCGGCAGATCATAATTCCCCGCTTTTTGCTTCAGCCTATTGTGGAGAATTCCTTTGAGCATGGGTTTACCGGGATGGCTCCGGAGGAGAAAGGGCAAATTATCATCACGGCCCGCAAGATGGGTGACCGAATGATTCTTCGTGTACGGGATAACGGTAGGGGAATGAGCCTGAAACAAGTGGAGGAGATGAATCAAAAATTCTCTCAGCCCTATGATGCCATAGCTCTGCGTCATCAGAAAGAGCATGGAATTGGGCTGGATAATATCAATGATCGACTTCAGATTTTTTCTCATTCCAATGATCGTTTGGTGCTGAGGAGTCGGGAGGGAAAGTATACCAGTATGTTTATTTTACAAACATTATAGCAGTTTTTTCAGAAAAGGTAAACGCAAAAAGCTGTCTTATAACGGTGTGCTTTTCGCCGGTGTTGGCCAAGTAAGACGGAGAGTTTGACAGAAAAGCGGAGGATGCAGATGCTTACAGTGATGGTAGTGGATGATGATCCCCTTTTGTGCACAGCCATGCGACGAAAGATAGAGATGATTGACAGGGAAAACCAGTTAGGAATTCAAGAGACGCTGATAGCCCACTCGGCCCAAGAGGCATGGGGGATTTTGCAGGAAAAGTCCGTTGATATATTGATCAGCGACATTCGAATGCCCTATCAGACGGGTCTGGAGCTGGCGGACAAGGTAAACGAGGCTTTCCCGGAGATTCAGGTGGTGATTCTGAGCGGCCATGACGATTACGAGTATATGCGGAGTGCTCTCCGCAGCGGAGTGGTGGATTATCTGCTCAAGCCCGTAAAGCTGGTGCAAATTCAGGAAGTGCTGCTCAAGTGTCAGGAGAATCTTCGCCGCCGGAAGGCGCAATCTCTCCGAAACGGCAACGACCGGGAGGTACTGGAAAACTGGCTCAACGGTTTACTCGCGGGTAAAACCGGAAAGCCCCCGGTGGAATTTCCCCATCCGGTGTTCTGGGTTGCATGGCCTTTTGGCGGGGAAGGAGAAGACGGCTTCCGGGCTGAGGAAGTCTTTGCCGAGGAATCGTCGGAGAATGTGGCGGCATTCTTTTTTCGCAACGTAACGCAAGATGCAGTTGTGCTGTTGAATACCGAAAGCAGCCGGGAGGACATTGTAAAAGCGTACATCGAAACGTGTCAGGAGTCCTGTGTCAGGCAGGGGTCGGGACGGCCCTGCTTTGCAGTGAGTCGACCGTTTACGCGTTTGGAGGAGTATCCTGTGTTTTATAAAGAGGCACGGTACACCATGGCCTATCGCATGCTGGAGCCGTTCGACCTTCGGTTTTCCTCTGCTCAAGCGGCTACGGAGCAAAGCCGGTTTCCGCGGTTTCAAGCCCGGATTCATTCGGCCTTTCAGAGCAGAAATTTTGCTGAGCTTTATCAGTTGCTTCAAAAAATCTTCTGTCGGGATTTTTTTCAGGAGCAGCCCTTTCCTAAGGAGATTCGACGATTTTATGTGTATTGGGAGTCTCAGGTTCAGGAGATGGCTTCTGCGTATCATCCGGAATTGGAAGCGTTTCCCCACTTTAGCAGATTTGCCAGTTTAAATGAAATGCAAGAATACCTGCAGAAGGTTTTGAAGCAGATGGAGGCGGCTGTGCAGACCGCTACAAACAAGTATGCCCATATTCTTTCCATAGCAAAGCAGTATGTGCAGAATAATTACAACCGCGATATCAGCATGGACGAAGTGGCCGAGATGGTTTCCATGAGTTACAGCTACTTTAGCCGTGTGTTTAAAGAGCAGCTTCATCAAAGCTTTTCGGAATATGTTCTGTCTGTCCGAATGCGAGAGGCCAAGCGGTTGATGGAAGAAGATCCCGCAATCAAAATAAAGGAGGTGGCAGAACTGGTTGGCTATGAAAGCGTGTATACCTTTTCCAGGGCTTACAAGCAGTACTATCATGTCTCACCGAAACAGGATCGAGACGGCTAACCGGAATTTTTGCCAAAACATAGACAGCATATTCGAGAAAGGAATTTTAAAATGGAATATAAGAAACTTGGGAAAAGTGATGTACTGGTCTCGGAGCTCATTCTGGGTTGCTGGGCCATGGGAGGAGATTATTTTGGCGCAACAGAGGACAAAAGCTCTTTGGAGGCGTTGGAAGTATCCTATGAGAATGGTGTGAATACCTTTGACACGGCCGAGATTTATGGCGATGGCCGTTCCGAGCGAGTGGTGGGCGAGGCTGCCCGCCGGATTGGCAGGGACAAGGTGCGAATCATCTCCAAGGTGTTCAAGCCCTCTATGTCCCACGATAAGATGATTAAAGCCTGCGAAGACAGCCTTCAGCGCTTGGGTACCGATTACTTGGACGTTTACTTTTTACACTATCCGGTAGCGGAGGAAGAGGTTACCATTCAGGAAAGAATGGAGACCATGGAGGAACTGAAAAAGGCCGGCAAAATTCGAGCGATCGGGTTGTCTAACTTCTCTCTGGAAGAGATGAAGGCGGCTATGCGATTTGGACAGGTAGATGTGATTCAGCCTTGCTACAGCCTGCTGTGGAGATACGATGAAGCCTTGCTGGAGTTTAGCCGAAAGCAGGAGATTTCGGTGATTCCTTACAGCACGCTGGCTCAGGGATTGCTGACGGGAAAGTACCAAAAAGGCGCAGTGTTCACGGACGGACGCGCTCGAGCGGCCCTGTTCCAGCCGGAAAACTACGATAGGTGTCTGGAAGTGACGGACGTACTGTCACAGATCAGTGCGAAATATGGCAAAACACCGGCTCAAGGCGCCATTGCTTGGCTGCTGCAAACCCAAGGGATTACGGCACCGATCGTCGGAGCGAAAAACGGAAGACAGGCTCAGGAAAATTTGAAAGCCGCCGGCTGGCAATTCAGTAAGGAAGACTACGATGTGATTGACCGAGCCAGCAGACGCTTTATGGAGGGCTTACCCCATTACACACTGTTCTTCAATACGGAGACAACAAACTGAGAGGAGAGAAAAGAGAATGCCATTGGTTAAAGTAAATGAGCTGCTGCACCACGCCACGGAAAACGGTTACGGAGTAGCTGCTGTGAACGTGTTCAACTACGAGACGATTAAGTGGGTGGCTGAGGCGGCCAATCGGGAGCGAATTCCGGTGATTATCCAGTTTTATCCCGGCTTTGACAAGTACATCGCCTTAAAACATGTGGCGGCTATCGCCAAAGATTTTGCAGAAAAATCTTCAGTGCCCATCGGCGTACATTTGGATCATTCTGCCGGCTATGAAATAGCAGTGAGCGGCGTGCGGGATGGCTTTCCGTCTGTGATGGTGGACGGCTCAGCGTTGCCGTATGAGGAAAATATGGCGCTGACAGCAGCTGTTGTGAAAACAGCAGCGGTGTTTGGCGTAGACGTAGAGGCCGAACTGGGTCATGTGGGCTCGGGAGCCAATCTGGATGACATCGTCAACAGCGATCATTACACCGACGTAAAGCAGGCTGTGGAATTTGTGAAATGCACGGGTTGCGGATCTCTGGCGGTGGCTGTGGGCAATGCGCACGGTGCCTACGTGCAAACCCCGAATCTGGACTTTGACCGTATTGCTTCTTTGCGTAGCGCTCTGCCCATTCCGCTGGTACTGCATGGGTGTTCGGATATTCCTCCCGAGCAGTTGCAGGAGAGTGTGCGCCTGGGTATGAGCAAGTTCAACATAGCCACTGAGTATTTTCGGGCTTGCTATCACGGTGTGGTACAGCATGGGGATCCGACTGAAAAGAATGGGGACATGTTCCGACTGATGATGGAGACTTCCGAAAACGCTATAGATTTTGTACGCGGTAAAATGCGTTTGCTTAATCCGAATAAGTTTACATTTTAGTTAACTTAACGCAAAGGAGGCTTTAGGAAGAGTTGTGTTAAAAGAATTTGAAATAGCGGGCTATGACATGCCCTGTGTAGACCTGGCAGTGAATGTGGATGTGTTTCCCAAGCCAAACGAAGGAACCGGGATAAACGCTATGAGCTGGCAGGGCGGAGGAAAAGTGGCTACCGGCATGGTGGCGGCAGCCAGATTGGGAGCTAAATGCGCCATGATAGGTGCGGTGGGAAGCGATGACTACGGCGAGTTTTGCTTACGGGATTTTGAACGTCATGGAATTGACATATCCGGAATGAAAACACGCCAGGGAGAAACGACATCTCTCTCCATAGTGCTCAGCGACCGCGAGACGCAGGGACGGAGTATCGTGTACCGATCCGGCACGGCAAATCCCCCTACGTTGGAGGAGATAGAGGAACGAATTCTGACGGGGTGTCAGTGGTTTTTTATCTCTCATGCCACACATGTGGCAATGGAATCAGCCAAGCGGGCAAAGAAAGCGGGAGCCAAAATCATCGTGGACGCCGATTCCTACTCATCGGAAATGATGGAGAATATCGGCATCATCGACGTTTTTATTGCTTCGGAATTCTTCTATAAGGTGCTTTTCCGGGGAAAGGAAGAGGCCTTTGAAGCAAATTGCCGGGAGGTCCAAAAAATGGGCCCTTCTATTGTGGTGTTCACATTAGGAGCAAAAGGCTGCGTAGGGTACAGCGAGGAGGATGGCTTTTTTCAGATGCCCTCCTTTGCAGTGGATGTGCAGGATACAGTGGGGGCCGGAGATGTGTTCCACGGCGCATATACCGTAGGATTGCTGCGCGGGCTTTCTTCCAAAGAAGCCGCTCGGCTTGCCACGGGAGTTTCTTGCATCAAGTGTACCAGAATCGGTGGCAGAGCCGGCATTCCCGATTGGAATACGGTGCAGCGCTTTTTGCGCACCGGGGAAATCGACTATACGGAAATTGATCAGCGTGTAGAATTTTACAGGAGGAAGTTGCAGATATGAAAAAGCAGAACATTGTGATTGGCGTAGCGCCTACTAAGCGCAGCTTTTTGAGCATGGAGGAGGCCAAGCGGCAAAAGGAAAAGTTTATGGCTGTTATTCGCGGTATTCATCCGGATGTGGTCACTCTGGTGGATATTGATGACATATGCGAAAACGGAATACTGTTCGAAACGGAAAAAATAACGCAGGTGGTGGAAAAATTTCGCCGGGCAAAGATTGACGCGCTGTTTACCCCCCATTGCGATTTTGGTGAAGAGCAGTGTGCCGCAGGAGTAGCGGCGGCGATGAAGGTACCCACCTTGGTATGGGGTGCTCGAGATGAGCGGCCTAACACCGACGAAAGCCGAGGAAGAGATACGCAGTGCGGCATGTTCGCCTGCACCAAGGTAATGCGCCGGTTCGGAGTGCAGTATAGTTATATTTGGAACTGCGAGACCGAAAGCGAGGATTTCCGCAATGGCTTTGACAGCTTTATCCGTGTGGTGTCCGTTATAAAGGCAGTGAAAAATCTGCGAATCGCCAAGTTTGGAGCAAGACCGGAACCGTTTATGAGTGTGACGGCCAATGAGGGAGATTTGGCAACCAAATTGGGTGTGACTGTGGTGCCGATATCTCCTAACACAGTGGCAGCCCGTATGGATCAGTTGATCGGTGAAAATTCTCCCAGATTACAAGACTACGTGGCGAATGTAAAGCAACGTATGGATGCTTCCGGTATGAAGGAAGAGGCGGTGGAGAGAGCCGCAGCAGCTAAACTGGCCATTCAGGATCTGATGGAGGAAAAGCACTGTGCAGCCGGAGCGATGGAGTGCTGGAGCGCGGTTACAGTTTTAGGCGCACCTGTCTGCATGGCTTTGGGTGAGCTGTCTGATGAAGGATTGCCGGTTTCCTGTGAGACGGATGTCAACGGAGCGGTGACCATGGCGATGTTGCAGGCGGTTACCTTGGGCAAAGAGGCCTGTTTCCTTGCGGATTTGACCATTCGCCATCCGCAGAACGACAACGCGGAGCTGCTGTGGCATTGCGGTCCCTTCCCGTATTCCTTGAAGGATTCTTCCAGTGTTGCCCGACTTGTCCAGGGACAGGAACGGTTTGAACTGAAAAAGGGCCCCATTACGGTATGCCGTTTCGACGATGTGGACGGAAAGTACTATCTGTTTGGCGGTGAGGGCAAAGGAGTAGACGGACCCGAAACCAATGGAACCTATGTGTGGTTCGAAACGAACAACTGGAAGATGTGGGAAGAGAAGCTGATGTTTGGGCCTTATATCCATCATGTGGGTGGAATTTACGGAAACTACAAAAAGGTGCTGCGGGAAGCCGCCCGTTATCTGGGAATGATTTTTGATGATGCGGACGAACAGGGCGTGTATAGCCTGTAATCTTAGAAAGGAAAAGTTGCCATGAGAGAGATTGTTTCAAAACCGTTGGATCGGGAGGCGTTTCGTCCCTATGGAGATTTTGTGGATTTGCTCCATATCAAGCAGATGGATGCTATGGCCGGAGCGGATAATATCTTCATCCCGGACCTGACGACACTCCGTTTAGATGAAAGAATGCAGGCCTCGGTATGCGTGGCACGGGTGTCCCAGTGTGAGAGAATCATCACCGCTGTGGAATACCATGGATTTACCAGCGAGGGAATTCTTCCTCTGGACGGTGACATTGATATATTTGTGGGACCTTCCAGTTTTCAGGTGAATCCTGCGTCCATTGAGGCGTTCCGTGTTCCCAAGGGTACCTTTGTCCGGCTGAATCCCGGTGTGCTTCACGGCCGCCAGTTTGTCGTGGATTCCCAGAGCGTCAATGTAATGATCTTGCTGCCGGAGCGTACCTTCGGAAATGACTGTGTGTTCACGCGGCTGGCAGAATCCGATCAGATTAAAATTCTGTTGTAAAGGAGTGATTCCATGAATCGAGAGGCAATATTTCACAATCCGGTCAGCAATTATGCGTTTCCCATTTCTTATGAAAAGTTCAAGGTTCGTTTGCGTGCAGGGAAGGGCGATTTGGACCGAGTGACTTTGGTCATTGGAAATAAATACCTCTGGCATACCCGCAAGGAAGTTCCCATGGAGGTGGAAGGTTCAGACGAGCTGTTTGATTACTATTCTTATGTGTATCCGGTAGATGACCCTCGCGTTGCCTACTACTTCCTTTTGGAAAAGGAGGACGAACAGTGGCTGTATGGGGACAGCGGTTTCGCAAAGCCGGAACTGGTCAACATAGACGAGGATGAATCTTCAGCCTTTGTTAACTTCCATTTTCCGTTTATCAACCGCATTGACATCCATAAAAAGCCATCTTGGGTCAACAGTGCGGTGTTCTATCAGATTTTTCCGGAGCGTTTTTGCAACGGAAACCCTAAGCTTTCTCCGGAAAATGTGGCGCCTTGGGGCACCGCGCCGGACAGACAGATTTTTATGGGCGGAGATTTGCCGGGTATTACCCAAAAGCTTTCCTATTTAGAAGAATTGGGAGTGAACGCCCTGTATTTGACCCCGATTTTTGAAGCCACTTCCAACCACAAGTATGACACCGTGGACTATACGCGCATCGATCCTCATTTTGGCGATGAATCCGATTTGGTGGAGCTGATTAATCAGGCTCATAAGCGCGGCATCCGAGTGATTTTAGACGGCGTGTTCAACCATTGTGGCGGAGGTTTTAGGCAGTTCCAAGATGTGGTGGAGCACGGAGAGGAATCTCCTTTCCGGGATTGGTTTTACATTCGAGAATTTCCGGTGAGTTTTGATCCTTTGAATTTTGATTCTTTCGGAGACACTCCCTATACTCCCAGACACCCCGGTTTGAAAAACTTATCTGAAGAACAGTTGAGAACGGCCTGCATGCCCAAGTGGAACACGGAAAATCCTCAGGCGAAGGAATATCTTCTGGGAGCCGTGGCCAAATGGACCCGCATGGGTATTGACGGTTGGAGACTGGATGTAGCCACCGAGGTGGACTCCCATTTCTGGAGAGAGTTCCGGGAGACCGTTCGGGGGATCAATCCCGACGCACTGATTATCGGAGAGTTCTGGCGCAATTCGGAAGCGTGGCTTCAGGGGGATCAGTACGATGGCGTGATGAACTATGGTGTTCAGCGCGCGGCAGTGGAGTACTTTGCCAAGAACGCAGTGGCTCCTCAGCGTTTTCAGGAACTTCTCACGGAAAATTTGATGCGCTATTCCGATGCAGCCAATGACTCTATGCTCAATCTGCTGGACAGCCACGACACTGCCCGTTTCCTTACGGTCAGCGGAGGGAATACGGCGCGGTTGAAAAACGCGGCGGCTTTCCTGTTCACCTTTGTGGGTATGCCCTGCACATACTATGGCACGGAAATTGGTATGACGGGTGAGAACGACCCGGATTGCCGTAAGGCGTTCGACTGGGAGGAATCTCATTGGAATACGGATTTGCGGACGCACTATCAGAAGCTGATGCGGTTGCGAAAAACCAGAAAAGCACTGCAGGAGGGAACCGTTAGATTCCGTTCTCAGGGAGATTTGTTTGTTATGGAACGCCAATTGCAGGAAGAGCTTCTGGTGACGGTCATCAACAACACAGATTGTCCCCAAAACTACACGTTGTCGGGAAATTACGTCCGCGATTTGTTAAGTGAAAAGGCCTTTGAAGGGACTCAGAATGCCACCGTGGTGGAAGTTCCTCCCTTCTCTGCAATGATTCTGGAAAAAATAAATTAATTTTATTTAATTTAATTTATAATTTAATTTAAAGGAGTTGTGTTCAACATGGAAAAGAAAGTTATTCGCGTAGGATCTGTAGGCGTAGGAGCTATCTGGGGCGGCGTGCACGAGCCCGGTATTGCCAAGAGTCCCGATTTGACCTTGGTGGCCATCTGCGACATTGATGAGAAAAAGCTCGAAGCCGTTGGCGAGAAGTATGGGATTCCTCCGCAGTACCGTTTTACGGATTATCGAGATTTGGTTAACTGTGACATTGTCGATGCAGTGGATATCTGCACCTCTAATGACGCCCACTTCAAGGTGGCAATGGCTGCCGTGGAAGCCGGCAAGCCGTTTAACCTGGAAAAGCCCATCACCCTGACCGCAGAGGAAGCAGACATACTGACCAAGGCGGCTCAGGAGAAGAATGTCAAGAATATGGTGTGCTTCTCCTACCGATTCAAGGCTGCTGCCCGCTACGCCAAGGATCTGATTGCGCAGGGCAAGATCGGGCGTGTCTATCACGTGAATATGCAGTATTTTCAGGCGTGGGGATTGCCCCGTGCCAACTGCCCCTTAGTGTGGCGCTATGTCAAGAGCAGAACGGGTACAGGTGCTCTGGGAGATCTGGGAAGCCATGCCTTGGATTTGGTACGATTTGTGACGAACAAAGAATATACACGTGTTGTGGGACATACCGGTACTTACGTACACGAGCGTCCGTTGCTGGACGGCAAAGGCGTAGGAAAAGTAGATGTGGACGATTTCAGCAACTACATGGCGGATATGGAAGATGAGATTTCTGTCAGCTTCCAGATTACCCGATTTGCTTATGGCCGCGGTAACTATCAGCGTATGGAGATTTACGGTAGTGAGGGTGCCATTGTCTACAGCTTGGATGCCACACCTGCCGGAATTGACGAAATTGAAGTCTGCTCCGGAGACATCAATGCCGATGCCCATGTTTTCAACCATCTGCCCATTCCGCAGCAGTATTTCTCCGATCAGATGCAGTCCTTTGCAGACATTGTGAATGGCACCGGTGATGGTCTTGCTGCCAATATTCAGGATGGACAGGCAAACCAGCACCTGCTGGATGCTATTGTAGAGTCCGCAGAGAAAGGCACATGGTTATCACTCTAAGCAAAATTCAAAGGCAAAGAGTGACGGTGACTGGAAAGAGATGCAGGCACCTTTGAAAATCAGTGTAGAGTA
>OFMN01001833.1_pt1 | contig 12632 bp, 7 predicted proteins | sample 1541791 | NCBI WGS metagenome assembly OFMN01 (sample SAMN04209248, study PRJEB22552) | human gut metagenome | biome: gut; material: feces | host: Homo sapiens | place: USA: Oklahoma
GGTCTACATACGGGTCCATACGTCCGGCAGTAGTCGGGCCCATGGAGCCGCAAGCCATGCCTTGAGGAGTCTTGGCAGGACCGGCGTAGTAGATGGGATGGTCTTTGATGTACTGCGGCAGGTCTTCGCCACGGTCCAGACGTTCTTTCAGCTTGGCGTGTGCGATGTCACGGCCTACGATAATGGTTCCATTCAGAGACAAACGGGTGGAAACCGGATACTTGGTCAGTTCCTTCAGAATATCGGCCATCGGCTGGTTCAAGTCAATCTTCACCACGTCGCCTTCACCGGCTTTACGGAGTTCTTCGGGAATCAGTTCACCCGGATTGCTGTCGAGCTTTTCAATCCAGATACCTTCTTTATTGATTTTACACTTGATGTTGCGGTCGGCAGAGCAGGAAACGCCCAGACCCACGGGGCAGGAAGCGCCGTGACGCGGCAGGCGGATGATGCGGATGTCGTGAGCCAGATACTTGCCGCCGAACTGGGCACCGAGGCCAATCTTATGAGCTTCTTCCAGTACCAGCTTCTCCAGTTCCACATCGCGGAAAGCGCGGCCGAACTCATTGCCGGTAGTGGGTAGGTTATCGTAGAAGTGGGTGGAAGCCAGTTTCACAGTCAGCAAGTTCTTTTCGGCAGAGGTACCGCCGATAACGAATGCGATGTGATAGGGAGGACAAGCTGCCGTACCCAAAGTCTTGATTTTTGAGATAAGGAAGGGAACCAATGTTTCGGGGTTGAGGATAGCCTTTGTCTCCTGGTAGAGATAAGTCTTGTTGGCAGAGCCACCACCCTTGGTTACGCAGAGGAACTCGTACTCCATACCTTCCGTAGCTTCGATGTCAATCTGTGCGGGAAGGTTGCACTTCGTATTCACCTCATCGTACATGGTGAGGGGAGCATTCTGCGAATAGCGCAGGTTCTCTTCGGTATAAGTCTTGTAAACACCCAGTGAGAGAGCTTCTTCATCACAGTAGCCGGTCCATACTTGTTGTCCCTTTTCGCCGTGGATGATTGCCGTACCCGTATCCTGGCAGAAAGGAAGTACCCCCTTGGATGCTACCTCTGCATTGCGCAGGAAGGTGAGTGCCACGTATTTATCGTTATCGCTTGCTTCGGGGTCACTCAGAATCTTAGCAACCTGCTCGTTGTGCGAACGACGCAACATGAACGATACATCACGGAAAGCCGCATTGGCCATTGCCGTCAAACCGTCTTTTTCAATCTTCAGGATAGGTTTTCCTTCAAACTCGCTTACTGACACGTAATCTTTTGTAAGCAGATAATACTCAGTAGTATCTTTCCCCTTCTCGAACATGGGCTGATACTTGAACGGAGGTGTTGTTGCCATAATTACTCGTATATTTAATGTTTAAAAGTGATTCGGGTAGCAAAGGCAGCACAAAACCGCCTTTACCGAGCAAAGGTAAAAACTATTATTGAAATAATTCTTTAATTAGAGTAAAAACGCAACAAATCATAATTAATTTTCTGACACCCGCTGCATCCGCCCTATCAGTTCATCGCCCAGCGCCGTCTTCACCTCAATGTGTTTCAGCACAGCCATTACAAACGGATTGCTTTCAAAGTCGCCGCGTACCTGCTCAAAATCGAGTTCCTTTTCCAAGCGTGAGCCATCAGCTCCAAAGCCCGTCATGGAAGCCAGTGAAAATTCTTTCTTAGCATCCTCATACACCATGCGGTCGAGGCCAACTACTGCTTCTTTCCATTTTTCGACAATATGTATGACGTCTTCTGCCGTCATACCTTCCGGCTTGATACCATAGAACTCTTCCAACTTCTCATACGCCCAGGTCCATTCGTAGGTATAGTAGTTGCTGTGCATCTTCTCAAACTCGGCATTGATAGACTTCAAGCGATTGACTTTGCCGGACTCAATACCGTCTATCAGCGCATCTATCTCACTCTTTGGGGCTATCAATCCGGAAATATCCACCCATTCGCCGCTGCCAATGGCAGTATCGGGCTTCAAACGGGCACGTATTTCTTCATTGCTCCGGAAGTCAATGCCTTCCAAGCGCTTGATGACAGAGTTTCCGAGGAACTTATGAATGGCTATTTCATAGAAGCGGATACCTTTCACCAAAGCCGAGTTACGTATCTTCGCGCTATGGAAAGAGTAGATGTCCGACAGCTCGCCACTGGCATGACGCAGATTCTGCAACGTTTCCCGTCCCTTGAACATTTTCTGCACCGTGTAGGGGCTGAGAAGATTATAGTTGATGTAATCCAGTTTGTTCGGGTCGGTACGCCCGTCACGTTTCGGCCACTTCTGGGCATCACGGATGGTACCCACACTACGCAGGTTGACACCGGGTACAAGGTAGGTGGTATTATTCTGCTCTATCAAGTAAGAGAACGGCAGGTTCGAAGTATCAGAATGGTTGACATGGCGCCCCATTACCAAGGAAAACGCTCCCACCCTTGCAGGCCACAAGATGTACGAATCGGAAGTCGTCTTGGCACCACGCTCCAAAGTGCCTTGATGGATAGGCCCTAACTTATACATATGGTTGCTCTGATTGGACCCCGAACCGGCATTCATAAAGGAAAACATACCGGCAATCAGCAACGTGGATTTATGGTGTGTCACCGTATAAGGTCCGGCAAAAATAGCGCACGCCTCCCCGTTCTCTCCCTGGCAGTTGCTGAAAAACAAAGAATCCGAAGCAGAGTAGTTGTGTCCCAACTTGCATGCCTGCCCCACGAAGCAGCGGCTCAGCATAGCTCCGTCATCTACATGAGACCCGGTAGAGATGATGAAATCATCACAAATCACCCCATGCCCGATGTGTACCGGCGCCACCTCGTTGCTGTTGATGCTTCCGTTATACAGACGGCATGTACCACAGATGCGGCAATAATCACCGATGCGCACATTCTTTATGGAACCGGTGTTCAATATCATTACATGGTTCCCGATGCTTCCTACAGCAGAAGCATGTTTGTTGGAATAAAAATCCGTGATTTCCTTCATCCGTGCAATCAGCTCCGGGCGATGGCGGTAAAGCGCCAGAATATAGGCTTGGTGTGCGGAGAGTTTATCATTAATCAGCACCTCACGGCCTCCCGTCTCATTCAGGACAGACACTTCTACCCCGTTACCGAACTTCGACACACCGTCTACCAGAATAATATCCACATTCTCAATGAAGGTGTCATGCCCTATTTCATAATTGGCAATGTAGTTCTGGATATTCTCAATGCAACAGTTATCTCCCACCGTTACATTATGCAGCGTCACATGCCGCAAACCGGAATGCTTCCTGATTCCTCCCGGCAACATAAATTCTGAATGGAACACTCCCAAACACACCTCACCCGAAAAACGGGTATGATGCACAAATTCCGTTGAGAACTCTTCTGCAACGGTTACTTTCCCCCAATCATCAGCCAGACATGACTGGCTCTTCAACCGGAGAATTTCATCTTCGGTCAGTCTTCTGTAATTCATCCTTATAACGAGTTATGAGTTATGAGTTATAAGTTATTGCCTTTGCCGGCACTACCGATTCAAACCGCTGCCAGCAAATAACTCATAACTTATAACTCATAACTAAAATTAAACTTCTTCTTCGTAGGTCTGATAAAGAAAGTCATTATAGGGGTACTTCTGCACGTGCAATTCCTTCACACGCTGATAAACTACACTCTTCAGTTCCTCCATATTGATTTTTTCGCGGGCAGAAATAAAGAGGCAGTTATCCTCCATCTTAGCCATCCACGTCTTCATCAGTTCTTCGAGTGTCAAGTTTTCCTTGGTTCTGGGGGTAAGGTCGTCAGCCGCTTTCTCTATATAAGTATAAGCGTCTATCTTATTGAATACAAGAATCATGGGCTTACCGGCGGCACCGATATCTGCCAACGTCTTGTTCACAACTTCTATCTGTTCTTCAAAATCCGGATGAGAGATGTCTACGATATGCAACAGCAAGTCCGCCTCGCGTACCTCATCCAGAGTAGACTTGAAGGAGTCTACCAAATCCGTCGGCAATTTACGGATAAAGCCCACCGTATCGGATAGCAGGAACGGCAGGTTCTCAATAATCACCTTACGCACCGTAGTATCCAACGTGGCAAACAGCTTATTCTCTGCAAAGACTTCACTTTTCGAAAGCAAAGTCATCAATGTGGATTTTCCTACATTGGTATATCCCACCAATGCCACACGAATCAAGCGTCCGCGGTTCTTCCGCTGGGTAGACTTCTGCTTGTCAATCTCAGCCAAGCGCTCCTTCAACAATGACATACGGTTCAAGATGATACGGCGGTCCATTTCCAGCTGCGTTTCACCCGGGCCGCGAAGTCCCACGGAACCTTTACCTCCACCGGCACCGGAGCCACCACCCTGGCGTTCCAAGTGGGTCCACAAACGTTGCAGACGAGGAAGCATATACTTGTATTGCGCCAGCTCCACCTGCGTTTTTGCATTGGCAGTCTGGGCACGCATGGCAAAGATATCGAGAATCAGGGACGTACGGTCCAGTATCTTGATTTTGAGTTCAGCTTCTATATTGCGTATCTGCTTGGCGGAGAGTTCATCATCAAAAATCACCATGCCGATTTCGCGTTCGGCTTCTTCTTCATTCCGGATATACTCTTTAATTTCTTCCAGCTTGCCCTTGCCGACATAAGTCACGGAATGCGCTGCATCCAGCTTCTGGGTAAACCGCTTCACTACTTCCGCCCCGGCTGTCTCAGCCAAGAATGCAAGCTCGTCCAGGTATTCATTGGTCTTACGCTCATCCTGAGTCTTCGTGACAAGACCTACCAATACCGCTGTTTCTGCCTGCGCTTCGGAGATTACAAATTCTTTCATAGTTTCTATACCTTATTATATATACGTATTGTTGGTTCGGGCAGCAAATATAAATAATTTTGGCGGAAGCGCCTTAAAAAGGGGAATAAAATAAAAACAGACACAATAGAAAAATGGCATGTAAAATGAAGTCGAACTTCATCTTACATGCCATTTCAAATTACATGTTATCTAATTGCCAGAATAATCAGAACCCTTCCGGCATCTCCAACGTTTCCGTGAATCCCTGATACAGTACTCCCCATTTACCACTGTCAAGTACTACCAAGCCCTGCATCGGGAAAGACAACACGTTTCCTTTACGCTCCATACCTGCTGCTGCAAAGTATAGCATACCATAGTCCGTCTTGTCATAACCAGTAGGTTGAGGATCCCAACCTATCAGTTCTTGATTGTCATCGCTTAGCGTAAACATGATGGGATATCCTTTCGTAATGCAATCTTCCAGCTTATAGATATTAGCCTCTTTAGCCTTCAGCACAGGTTGATCCCAACCCTCTCCAAATAATTGAGATGTATAGTAGCCTGTACCTATATTGAGCCAAGTATAGTCACGCTTTATATTGACCGTCACCTTGGGTGAACCATAAACATAGGAATCTTCTTCAGGAATGGCAATAGTATAAGATGCAGTAGTACCCACAGCTATGTCAAACGCAATCTTTACTTCTTTGAGTGCTTCACCGGCAGCAAAATCAACCGTTGTCGGCACTGTTACGCTCTCCGCATCTGTAGTCAAGTGAATAGATGCAGCCGCATCCGTTTTCTGACGGCCGATTTTGACTACAAAAACCTGTTCATCATTCGGATAATAAGTCAAATCAGTGTTATCAGCATAGATATAAGCTTGTACACCCTCGGTAGGAACCGGAGAAGGCTCCCACTCCACACCGTCTGAACAAGCCGTCATAGCCAAACCGCATACGGCCAAGCCCAAAAACAATTTATTGAATATCTTATTCATATACAAATTCTATTAAAAGTTAGTTCATTGGTTAATTGTTACCCGGTGCAAACTCCCCTATCGGAGTAGGACGTTTAGCAATAGCACCGGACGGGTCCGGATTGTTCATTCCCTGAAGGGCAGTATTTGAATCGACCTCGGTCTTAGGAATCATCAATGTCCAGTTGGGCTTCACACCTTTACAGTTTATCTTGAAGATATCTTCTATAAAGTTGGTACCCTCATAATTCTGAATGACATCCGGTTTCAGACGTTTAGCCGTGGGGAATGCGATTCCCTCACCCCAGAACTCGATACGCATCTGTTTCAACACCTCAAGTTGGAAATTACGCAAATCACCCGTACTGAAATTGTAATTGCTCTGGCGGTACTGCTTCATAAAGTTATTCAACAACTGTACGCCTGCTGCCACATTCTGGCTGGCACCTACTGCTTCAGCCTCTATGAGATACATCTCTTCCACACGCATCACGGGAATATCTGCAGCCGCACCCACAGAATAAGTGTTATAGTCACCACCCACGGGGCGGAACTTCAATGACATATAATCCGGTTGTTCATCCAGCCATGCATTGCCTCTCACTGACTGGTAAGCGTAGGTACTTCTGTCCGGGTCAAGGTAAGAATATTTGCGGAAATCGGTAGCAGGAATCGCGTCATAAAGTGAACGTGCCATCTGGAGCTTAGACAAAGAAGCATATCCCCAATCCGCTTCATTGGAAATGTGACCAATGAAATTAGCAAGATTACCCATATTGGAAGCCGTGGGGTGAAGGTACCACATCCATGCAGAAGTAGCCGTATTGAAACCGGTAGTGGGATTATGCCACTGTGATTCGCTCATAGGTGTTGCTCCCGACTTATCAATAGCCTTGCGGGCATACTCGGCAGCTTTAGCAAACTGACCATCCCACATATATACTTTGGCCTTCAGACCATATACGACCGCCAAGTCAGGGAAGTTCTTACTGACAGGTGTATAAGACTCCAGACCTATCTCTGCCTTGTCAAGGTCGGCAAGAATGAAATTCACCAATTCTTCGTGGGTTGCACGCGGATTGCTCTTCGCAATGTCGTTAGTTGTTGCCTCAGTCACGATGGGCACCGTCAGCCCCAGTACCTTGCTACAATCGGTATAGATGTTTTCTACCGGTTCGAAAAGTACCATCAGCGTATAATAGTCCAATGCACGGAAAGCATGGGCTATACTTCCAAGCCCACGCATTTCATCGGTAATTGTGGGATCAGTCACATCAACGGCCGCAATCACGTCATTGGCCGATTTAAGGAACTTATATAGGGTGAAGTAAGGCAAATATGAATAATAGCCGGTGTCGTTCATACCATTATTGGCATTGAAGCGCCACCACCAGTCATATCCGTAATCCGTAGCCACGACATCACCCAGCAGTTCTGTCTGGGCCAACATCAATGAGGGATAAGCAAGGTCGGTCTCATGTGTTTGCTTACCGTACACTAGATAGCCTTGTACCATTTGCGATGGCAAGCCATTAAGCGAAGCCTCAATCGCTGTTGCCGATGCACCAATCTGATCGGAGGTCGCTGTAGAATCTTCGGGAAAAACCTCTTCTATACAGCCGGTCAATACCGTGGCCGATACGACCATAGCCGAAAATAATTTGAATATATTCTTCTTCATAATCATTGTAATCTATATATTAGGTTTAGAACTCAAATGACACACCACCGGAGATGGTACGCATCGGTGAATAGAAAGTAGCATTGGTTGTCTCGTCGTATGACTGACGTGGGTCGAACCCTTTACGTTTAGACCAATAGAAAACATTTTCTGCCGACATATACACGCGCAATGAGTTGATGGCCAACTTTCTTGTCCACTTGGAAGGTAACGTGTAGCCCACATTAATATTCTGGATATTCAAGAAGCTTGCATTTGTCAAGAAGCGCGTAGACATTGCCCCTGAATATTGGTCGTTCATCTGGAAACGAGGGATATTAGTATTTGTGTTCTCAGGAGTCCATGAGTTCAGCAAATCCTTATGGTAGTTGTAACCAGCCGTACCATAAGGTGACGACATAAAGTAAGCATACGTACCATCATATTGCTTACCACCAATCTGGTAAGTGAAGTTTATGCCGAAGTCCACGCCATATACTTTCAGTTTGGTACCGAAACCACCATACACCTTAGGTATTGAGCTTTCCTCTGTGATGTAATAGTCAGCCTGAGCATGATTCGTAGTCGTTTCACGTCCGGTGATATTGCCGGCCTCGTCCTTGACATTCTTATAGAACAAAGACTCACCCTTTTCATTCACTCCGGCATACTCCTTCAAGCGCCATGTAAACATAGACAAATCCTCACCAATGAAGAAGCTTCCGTTAGAATAGCCCTTATATCCTTTTCCATCAGCTGTATACTCAGTAGTAATCAACTTATCAGGATCAAGCATCGTAATACGGTTCTTCAAGGTTGAAATGTTCACATTCACATCCCACGTAAAGTTACGTGTATCGAAGATATTCACATTGAAGTCCATTTCCACACCACTATTGACCATGTTACCAACGTTGTCCATATAGGAAGCATAACCCAATGATGGAGCCACGGTAAATGAGAACAACATATCCGAAGTCTTACGTCTGTAGTACTCGATGCTACCGGTTACACGGTTCCACAACTGGAACTCTGCACCGATATTGAAGTTAGTGTTGGTTTCCCAAGTGATGTCTTTAGTGCCCTTAGATTTAAATGAAGTACCAAGGCTGTTGTTAGAGTTGATAATGTTAAATCTATCCGTATAGAGGAAGTCACCGATATTGTCATTACCTTGTGAACCAATAGAAGCCTTCAGCTTCAGTTCCTGCACCCATGAAGCATCAAACCAGCTTTCTTTGTTGATAAGCCACGCACCGCCTACCGACCAGAATGTACCCCAGCGATGGTCCGGATGGAAACGGCTGGAAGCATCACGACGCAAAGAAGCCGAGCCGAAGATGCGTTCGTCATAATTGTATTGCAAACGGCCGAAGAAACCTTCATTGTTACGACGCTCTTTATAGGAAGAAGCACCTTGTCCGTCGATAATGGCACCATCCAATTCCTTATTGCCTTGAGAGAACATCTGCGACTTGCTGGCCCCAAGTTCATAGTAGCGATAATCATAATATTCGTGACCTAAAAGAATATCGAAGTTATTGTCGCCAAACGAACGGGCATAAGAAACAAGTTGTTGCAGGTTGTAATCGTAAGTACGTGTATGATACTTACTCACTGTACCGCCAGTGGAGTCGAACTGCCCGTAGTAAGGATTGTAAACGTAACTATGACGTGTCTCATCCAAGTTGAAAGCACCATTGAATGTCACCTTTAGGCCTTCTACAGGAGTTATATCTACAAAGGCGTTGCCGTTAATGGCATTTCCTTCAGAGTTTCTGGTATTTAGTTTATTGTCTAGAATAGGGTTGGCATCAGCAATGAAAGGACGCTGCATACCTGCATTGATACCACTACCGTAGTCCATCATTCCAATACCATTATTATCCACCATGATGCTGCCGTCAGCATTGCGCACGTAGGCAGGATAGATGGGAGCCATTTGGGTAACAAACGCCCATATATTACCGGTAGACGAGCTGGTACCATTGTTACTCAACGAGTTGGAATCAAAACGTGCATATCCCATATTACCACCAATCTTCAACCACTTCTTAGCCTGATAGTCGGCTTTCAAACGGCCTGTCAAACGTTTCAGGTCAGAGCCTTCAGTGATACCCTCATTTCCAAGATAACCTAAAGAAACATAGAAAGAGGACTTTTCATTGGCTGCGCTCACCGAGAAGTTGTATTCCTGACGCAGACCGGTACGCATTCCCACATCTTCCCAATCATCCGGAGTCAGCAGATAGTCACGTCCTTTATAATTCACAACTCTACCCAATGTGGCGTTGGGATTAAGTTTACCGTTCTGACCGATGAGGAATTGCCCATCGGGAACTGTATATACATTGTATCCCAATCCACCGTTGGAGCCAAACAGATTCTTGTTTGCCTCAAGCCATGCAGCTTGGTCATTCATTCCCGTTGACTTATAATAATTGTTCATGGCACGATAATGCATCTCGTAGTACATGCCAGGATTGTCAATCACTTCATATTTCTGCAACGCTCGAGTGTTAGCACCCCACTTAGCATCAAAAGTCACCTTAGCCTCTCCCGACATATTGGCCCTTTTGGTAGTGATGATAATTACACCATTAGCACCACGAGCACCGTAAAGAGCATTGGAAGCCGCATCCTTCAATACTGTCATTGACTCAACGTCGTTAGGATTGATATTATTAATATCACCGCTATAAGGAGCGCCGTCCACAATAATCAGAGGGTCATTCTTTGCATTGATTGAGCTAAAACCACGAATCTTGATGGATGACTTTGAACCCGGAGCACCGTCATTGGAAGTCAGTGTCACACCCGGCACAGCACCTGCCAAGGCATCAGTAACATTCGTCACTTGCGACTGCTCCAGCTTTTCGGTACCAACCACCTTAGCCGAACCCGTAAATGCAGACTTCTTTGCTGTACCGAAAGCAACCACCATTACCTCATCAAGCATCTCAGTATCAGACTTCATCACCACTTTTAAGCTGGGTTTTATTGCCACTTCTTGGGTCTGCATACCAATATAAGAAATCACCAGAGTTTTCGCGGAACTTGGTACGTTTGGTAATGTAAAATCACCATCTACACCGGTAATAGCACCAACTTGTGTACCTTTTACCAATACAGAGGCTCCAATAACTGGCTGCCCGTCTTCTTCAGAAATTACAACACCTGTAACCTTCTGGGTTTGGGCAGTTACTAGGCCTATTCCAACAAAAAGACAGGCCAATAACAGCATTAATTTTCTTTTCATAAATTCTCTCTTAAAGTTTAACTTTACATTAATTGTTTCTTTACTCTAACAAAGTGCAAATATATTAATAAAACTGAAACGAACAACTATTTTATTGAAAAAACCTTGTAAATCTATCAATTTATTAATTAAACACGCTACTTTATGCTTAATAACAGATTTTTCATACTTAAAAAACCTAAACCGGCTTATGTTTACTATCACTATGATTCCCTCTTTCAAGGTGATTTTTCCAAGAAATACACATATTTTAAAACAAAATGGTTAATAAATAAGCCGCTAAAACAGAGAACGGACCTGATTTTGAAACAAATTGAGAGTTCCCGGAGGCTAAATACCGATTAATAGCTAAACACAAAAAGACACTTTTTAGAGATATTAATTCTTATTCTAATCCCATCGAGCACAGAATATCGTCTTATTTGTTATTGGTATTAATTAAAATCAAGTAAAATGAGTAAGATTATTTACAATCTAGTGTACAACAGAAAAAGAAGCCTGAATAAAAAAGGAATGGCATTGGTACAAGTAGAAGCCTATTTGGACAGAAAGAAAAAGTATTTTTCAACCAAAGTTTATTTAAAGCCAGAACAGTGGGACAATAAAAAGCTTATTGTGAAGAATCATCCTAATGCAGATGCGCTGAATAGATTGATATATGAGTTCATGGCTATGATAGAAAAAAAAGAGTTGGAATTGTGGCAGCAAGGAAGGCGTATTTCATTAGAGTTACTAAAGGATGTTTTGAGCACAAGCGAAAACAAAACCTCTTTTATTCCTTTTTTTAGGCAAGAGATAGCAAACTCTGCTCTGAAAGAAAGTACAAAACGAAATCATCTCTCCACTCTTTCATTATTACAACAGTTCAAAAAGGATGTAACCTTTTCTGATTTAACATTCGAATTCATATCCTCCTTTGAATATTTCTTGCAATCAAGAGGTTATCACACAAATACGATAGCCAAACATATGAAGCATCTGAAGCGACATATAAATGTCGCCATCAACAAGGATTATATGGAGATACAAAAATACGCTTTTCGAAAGTACAAGATTAAAACTATAGAAAACAAGCATACGCACTTATCTCCTGAAGAGTTGGAGAAGTTGGAGAAATTAAGCTTGGCTGGCAGATATACTAAATTGCAAAAGACTTTAGATGCATTCTTGTTTTGTTGCTATGCAGGAATGAGATATTCTGATTTTATCAGTTTATCACCCGATAACATCGTGGAGATTCGTCAAGAAACCTGGCTAATTTATAAATCCATAAAGACGAGTACAGAAGTCAGATTACCTCTTTATCTCTTATTCGAAGGAAAAGGGCTTGTTATTCTGGACAAATATCGGGATGACTTACAAAGCTTCTTTCATTTAAGGGATAACTCTAATGTGAACAAGGATTTAATTGTGATTTCCCGCCTAGCTGGTTTATCAAAAAAAATTTCATTTCACACTGCTCGCCATACTAATGCAACTCTATTGATTTATAATGGAGTAAACATTACAACGGTGCAAAAATTATTGGGGCATAAAAGTGTTAAAACCACACAAGTGTATACAAATGTAATGGATATGACTATAGTGCATGATTTAGAAAAGAACCATGCACTCATGCCTTTGCCTAAAAAAACACGAACTTAGCATAGCCAATACTACACTTTCATATCGTTAGTCATATACTTCTCCTTTAAAGTCTGTTCATTCACTATTCAGTTTCAGTTTGCTCGCTGCAAACTTACTGCATACGTTTTACAGTACCACTGCATATTGTTTGCAGTATCACTGCATATTGCTTGCAGCCGCGCTGCATATTAGTTTGCAGTACCACTGCAACAGCTTTGCAGTATCGCTGCAATAGGTTTGCAAAATCTTGCAGTAAGAAATTGCTGAGAATCAATTAAGTATAGTATAGTGTAAATAGAAGATT
>OFMN01001856.1_pt1 | contig 12516 bp, 9 predicted proteins | sample 1541791 | NCBI WGS metagenome assembly OFMN01 (sample SAMN04209248, study PRJEB22552) | human gut metagenome | biome: gut; material: feces | host: Homo sapiens | place: USA: Oklahoma
AACTGGCTCACTTTTTTATTAGCGAGGTGGCTCAGTTTTTTATTGACAAAGGCAGGCTATCTTATGGAACATTTCAAGCCTAAGACAGTCAATCTTCGTATTCAGGCTATGAATAAGTATCTCGTGTATCTCGGCAAGGAGTCTCTCCGAATCAAGTCGGTAAAGGTTCAGCAAAAAAACTTTCTTGAAAATGTAATCAGCAATGCGGACTATAAATTTCTGAAAAAGTCACTAAAAAAGGACGGTATCATGGAGTGGTATTTTGTTGTATGGTATCTCTGTGCTACCGGTGCAAGAGTAAGCGAGCTGATCCGCATTAAGATCGAACACGTTGAAACAGGTTACTTTGATCTCTATTCTAAGGGTGGTAAACTTCGCAGGTTGTATATTCCCAAAAAGCTCCGTAATGAGACTCTTGAATGGCTTAAAACTGAAGGTCGTACATCGGGATATTTATTTTTAAACCGCTTTGGTGAGCGCATCACTGCAAGAGGTATCTCACAGCAGCTGAAAAATTACGCAGAGAAGTACAAGCTTGATAAAAAGGTGGTATACCCTCATTCGTTTCGTCACCGCTATGCAAAGAATTTCTTAGAAAAATATAATGACATTGCTCTGCTTGCCGATCTTATGGGACACGAGAGCATTGAAACAACCCGTATCTATCTGCGTAAAACCGCTAGTGAACAGCAGGCTATTGTAGATAAAATCGTCACATGGTAATAGAATAGCCGCCCTCGACTGAGAACGGCTGATATATCAATTTATATTTTCCGCTATGGAATCAAGCAGGGAGAATAGTTGGCTAACCTTGTCGGCTATTCTCTTTTGTTCGTTTATAGGAGGCATCGTTAATACAGCCTTCTTTCCATCAAGTGTTCCAAGTCTCGGCATCTTTACACCATATGAGCAATGGTTAGCATATCGCAGAAATGTTGGTGACATCATATAACATTTTGCATATTCAGGTAAAATATAACCATTAAAATTAAGTGGCAGTATCTCAGATGTACAGAAACCGTCATCATCAGCCAAAACGACCTTATTCAGATAAGGACGAAGCTTACTGTATAGTATCTGTCCTTTGTGGAATAAGTGTTTTGTACTTGCTGAGTTTCTTTCTTTTAATGTCAACTTCTGCAATATTTTCCCCGTATCTTTTTCAATATCTTCTAAGTCCAAAATCCACGCTGTTTCGGGAATATCTTTTGTGTCTACATTCGTACAGTTACCATAATCACATACTTCACCAAGACAGCATACGTCCCAACTATTTGGAATATCGTCAATTTTCCAATCGTCAAGTGTTTCAGTGAGACTCCCCGTTCTAAGATAATAAGAGTTATCATCCCAGGAGTCATTTAATATACACGCAGCATCCAGGAAAAAGAGATATCTGGATTGTCCGCAGAAGAAGAAAAATGCCTGATCCCTATTTCTGCACTTTGCTGCCGCAACATCGTATGGAATCACCATTATATTCGATTCAGAATTTAAGAACTTATCGAGCGAATCGGATCCTGTAATTTCTGAAGGTGTTCTGTATTTCCTTCCAGAAAAGATGACAATTCGTTGGCTCGGATCATACGCTGAGAAATACTGAATCAATGTATCAAGGGTTTCTTTGGTTGAATCTGCGGAAAGAAAGACCTTTTCCTGTGGTTCCCAGCTGCTTACAATTTTTTCTGTTACAGCATCTTTAAAACTTTGATATACGGTAGAATTATCGGTTGGAAAGGGGAAAATATCTCTTTTTTGATTTGAATGTATCAGCAGTTCATTGATTTCTCGAAAGTGTGAAAGTATGTCAGTAGACTCTGTGTGGATAGCTTTTTTCTGCTGGTTAACGGTAACATCTCTGTTCGCGACTGCATTAAGAAACTCTGGATATGATGAGTAGTTTTTGGACTGTAGTCCTTTGTGAGAAAGCAGATGTTTAGAAATTGCTTTCCATGTTTCCTTGTCAGATGCAATGTCACAGAGATCAACTGCACCCGGATAAGATAAGTATTGATCGATCCAACCATAGATCGGTGGTGCGTCATAGATCGGTGGCGTGGTATACATTTTATTGCTCCTTTTTTGTCAGTTTTCGTTGCTTCTGGGGTACGGTTTAATTTGGTCGGTGATGCCAAGCAGATAGTCCGTGCTGGTGTCGTAATATTCTGCAAGAAATATCAGCGATTCCAGCGGAATTTCTGTTGTGTGGGATTCATAGCGGGAGTAGGTCTGCTGGGAACATTTCAGAAGCTTTGCCATAGCAGCCTGAGACATATCCCTGTCCTCTCTCAAATCCCGCAAACGTAAGTGTAATTTCAAGAAAACTCACCTCGTAGTTTGGTATGTTTATTATACCATATTCAGAAAGTGCGTATTTGATTTTACTTGAAAAATGAGTAAAATAAATGTTTTGAAGCTTCCGAGAAAAGTTTAGGATATTGCCAAATGTTTTGCAAAATGAGATGAGCATGGATTCGTAAATAGAATGGAGCAGGCAAAGTCCTGCTCTTCCTTTTGCATAAAAACACAGGATCCTGCGTCAAATTTCTTGATTTGCCATTGCGAGTATGATATAATATGTACAAAAGGGCAAGATACATAAGTGTACCCATAACAGCAAAAAGGAGTACAATGAATGGATATTATCGCTTTGATCGGAGAAACCACAGAATACGATAAAAAACAGGCTGTCGAGGCCAAGAAACCGAAGAGCTGGTGTAAGAGCATCAGTGCCTTTGCAAACGGACGGGGCGGAAAGCTGATATTTGGAATTGCCGATGACAACACGATTATCGGACTGGAAAGCGCTGAAAAAGATGCGGAAATTATCAGTGAACAAATAAAAGTGCACCTGAATCCAATCCCGGAGTTTACACTTTGCTTTCAGAAGTTGGAAGGCAAAACGCTGATTATTGTGGAAGTTTATGCAGGTGAACAGACACCTTACTACTATTCGGGTGATGGAATGCTGACTGCATTTATCCGCATTGGAAATCAGAGCGTTCAGGCTACACCACAGCAGTTGAGTGAGCTTGTACTGAAAGGCAGCAATGCAACCTATGACAGCTTACCGTCGAAGTGTCAATTTGACGATATGGCATTTACCAAGCTGAAATCTGTATTCTATCAGCAGACCGGGCATTCCTTTGCAGAATCTGATTATGAGTCATTTGGATTGATCGACGAAAAAGGCAACCTCACCAATGCCGGAGCATTGCTTGCGGATGAATCTCCCATAAAGCAATCCCGGTTGTTCTGCACACGTTGGAATGGACTGGATAAGGCTGATGGTGTGGTTGATGCAATAGACGATGCCGAAATTTCGGGCAGTATTATTATCTTGCTGCAAGAGGGTTTGGCATTTGTGAAACGTCATTCCCGAAAAATGTGGCAGAAAACAGCTGACGGCAGATTAGAAATGCCAGACTACCCAGAAAGAGCAGTTCTGGAAGGGATTGTCAATGCAATTATTCACCGCAATTACAACGAGATTGGCTCGGAGGTTCACATTGATATTTTTGATGACCGGCTTGAAATATACTCACCAGGCGGAATGTTTGACGGTACAAAGGTTCAGGACAGAGACTTGATGAATGTTCCGTCAAGGCGCAGAAATCCTGTGATTGCTGATGTTTTCAATCGCTTGAAATACATGGATCGGCGTGGCAGCGGATTCAAAAAGATCCTCTCCGCTTATAAAACACTTCCGAACTATACAGAGGAGAAAAGACCTGTTTTTACATCGGAATATGATTGCTTCTTTCTGACAATGTGGAATATGAATTATGGTGTGGTGGCGGATGTTGAAGTAGGAAACGGAGACGCTCAAGAAAAAGCCAAAGAAAAAGCCCAAGAAAAGACCAAAGAAAATCACAACGCAATTCAGAACAGAATTCTTAAACTAATAAAAGAAAATCCCCAGATTACAATCGCTAAAATATCTGAGAGCCTTGCAATAACTAATGATTCCGCTAGGTATCATGTTAAGAAGATGAAGAAAAACGGGGTGATTGAACATTGCGGTTCCACAAAGCGTGGGTACTGGAAGATAAAATAACAGAGATGCGAGAACGAACACGAGGTGAAACATATGAACCGCTGTTTTAACATTACCGGCTGTTGCAATCCACAAGAACATTACATGGTCAATCCGGACAGCCGCCTTGCACAAATCAAAGAGATGGTGGACAAGGGGCAGTACTTTTGTATCAATCATGGACAACAGTATGGAAAAACTACGATATTGAAAGCACTGCAAGCGTATCTAAAAGAGGAATATACAGTCATCAGAATTGATTTTCAATTTATCAGCACATCAGAGTTTGCAACAGAAAGTGTCTTTGTCAAGGCACTTGCACGGCTGCTCTGGAGTCGTTATCGCAGAGAAATGCCTGGCGAAATCGAAGAGCAGATCAAACAAATAAAGCAGAGTCTGAATCATACTGAAGTGGACTTATTTACTGTTCTAAGCAGATGGTGTGCAGTGTCATCAAAGCCAATTATACTGATAGTGGATGAAGCAGATCATCCTGGAAACAGTCAGACTTTTCTCGACTTTTTGGCACAGCTCAGAGGTCGTTTTCTTGCCCGAAACAAACGTCCGACATTTCGATCGGTTATTTTGTCAAGTGTTCATGATGTACGAAATCTCCGCCCACCCACGGAGGATAGATATGGTATTCCGTGGAATATTGCCTCTGCTTTTGAGATCGACATGAGTTTCAATGCGCATGACATTGCCGGAATGTTGACGGAATACGAGAATGACCATCATACTGGCATGGATATTCAGAAATTGTCCCAGTTGATCTACGATTATACTTCTGGTTATCCGGTGCTGGTGTCGATGATTTGCAAATACATGGACGAAAAATTCGGTTGGCAAACAGAAGGCGTTTCAGATGCTGTAAAGTTGATTCTAACGGAACATAACCCTTTATTTGAGACACTTATTTACACCTTTGAAAGCAGCCAGAATCTTTACGACTATTTGTATCAGATTTTGATTCTGGGCAAAAGGTTTCTCTATACACCAGATAATTCCATCACTCGTTTGGCAATGACGTATGATTTTTTGAAAGAAGAAAACGGTTGTGTTGCAGTTGCCAATCGTATCTTTGAAATGCGTCTTTACAATGCGATTCTGACATCAAATGAAATGCAAGAAACACCGATCTATAAAGCCGGTGAACGGGACAAAAACCAGTTTATTTAAGGCGATTAGTAGTATAGCAATCATAAACCTGCGTATTATCCTATTTTGAACAATGTGCAAACCTGCGCATTATCTCAAATGGTGCTGTTATGATACTAAAATGTATAACAAGCTGCTGACACTGAAAACCAAGTTGAACTGTGAAAGACTATTTTGTGAAGCACATGAACGATCATGACGGGTAAGCGTATTCCATCGAATCCATCAAAGTTATCTGTCTAATTCAAAAATCGATATAAAAAATGCAAAATCGCAAATTTGCATTGACTATTTCATATCAATGTGGTATAATAAATAACACAGGATAGGAGGCATCACAATGAATGGAGCAATTGTTAGGATAGAACAAGTTGAGATTCGGAATTTCAAGAATGTAGTACACGGAATCATTGGATTCAAAAATACACACAAATCGTACAAAGCAAGTGTGCTCGGACTTTATGGGCAGAACGGTTCCGGAAAGACAGCCTTGATCGATGTGATCGACATTTTGAAATATGTCTTGAGCGGACGTTCTGTGCCGACATCTTATGGAGCTTGCATTCATATTGATGCAGACTATGCACAAATACAGTATAAGCTGACAATGGAGAATGCAAAAGAACAAGTGAAATATGATGTGATCTATCAGTTTAAGCTTCGCAAAGAATCCTTGTCACCGGATGAGATAACCGAAATGCAGCCCAAAGACACATTTCGTTTGGTGGTATTTGATGAGGTACTGAGCACAGCTTACCAGGATGCAGCACAAAGCCAGCGGCTGCAGAAAATCATTGATACCAATGCAAAAGAAACTGCCTTTCTTCCAAAAGTGAAATATGATATTTTCACAGGCGGAAATAAAGCAGTTGCCACGGATCTATTGGTTGCCAAAAGAATGGCTGAGCAGACTGGTCGTTCCTTTATATTCTCCAAAGAGTGCCGCAAAATCTTTCATGAAAACTGCAAAGAGAAGCATCTGACATTTTTGATAGACCGTTTATCTGAATACGGAAAATCGGAACTGTTTGTCATTGATACCAAAAATACAGCGATGATCAGTCTGAGTAATCTGCCGTTGGCGTTGAAATACCATGATGACCAGATCGGAGCTTTTGGTGAAGTTCCCATTCCGTTGTGGGATGCTGGTACAATTCCGTCGCAGGTATTGGAACTTCTGCAAAAAGTAATTGCCAATATGAATATCGTTCTGGAACAATTGGTTCCAGGCTTGACAATTGGCGTTGTGAATCTTGGGGAGCAGCTGTTAGAAAGTGGTGCAAAAGCGAATCGAATTCAGCTGGTTTCTTTGAAAAACAAGAAGGCAATCCCACTTCGCTTTGAATCGGAGGGAATTAAAAAGATTATTTCAGTTTTGCAATTGCTGATCGTCGTCTATAACCAGCCGTCAATTACCGTTGCAATTGATGAACTGGATGCAGGCATTTTTGAATATCTGCTGGGTGAAATGCTCCGTATTATTTCAGAAAAGGGGAAAGGTCAGCTGATCTTTACTTCACATAATCTTCGACCGCTGGAAACAATAGATCGTGGATTTGTGGCGTTTACTACAGTAAATCCGGAAAATCGGTATATTCGAATGACAAATGTCAAGAACAGCAATAACCTGAGAGATTTCTACTATCGGGATATTACGTTAGGCGAGCAGAGTGAAACGGTGTACGATCCCACCAATAATTATGAGATTGCACTTGCATTCCGGGAGGCAGGTGAAAGCTATGCCCCGTAAAAAGATTGTGCTTATTATTGTAGAAGGACCATCTGATCAAGAAGCACTTGGTGCAGTTTTAAGTAACTTATATCCTTCAGATCAGATTTACCTGCACATTGTACACGGTGATATTACCACAGCACGTAACATTACCGCCGACAAGATCGTTGCCGAAATCGGAAAAATGGTAAAGCAGTATGCAGCTCAGAATCATTTCAAGAAAAGTGATTTTAAGGAGATCGTCCACATTACGGATACGGACGGAGCCTTTATCTCAGCAGAAAATGTAGTGGAGCTGCTAGAACGGGATGCCGATGAAAAGGTTATTTATACGACAACAGAGATTCAAGCAGAAAATGTGAAGAGCATCCGAAAGCGAAATGAGCAGAAGTCTTCCAATCTGAATAAACTACTTGGCTGTTCTCAGATTTGGGATATACCGTATCATGTCTTTTATATGTCGTGCAATTTGGATCATGTACTTCACAATAAGCTTGGCAGTACAGATGAAGAAAAAGAACAAGATGCGTATGTGTTTGCAAAAAAATATCATAGAGCCACAAAGGATTTCTGTGACTTTATGATACATTCAGATTTTTCAGTGGTGGAAAATTATGATTATCGTTCTTCTTGGAATTATATCAAAGAGGAGCTGCATTCACTGGAGCGTCATTCTAATTTTGGGCTGTATCTGCAAGAAAATGAGGAGACCAGTGATAAATTATTGTAATCTGGTATCAATATAAAAATTGCTTTGTATATATAAAAAGTTCATTATTTCACACCCTTACGCATACCCTTATGAAATCATGAAACTTTATGAATGACTATATATATCAAAGAAATGGCATGAAAAAGCACTGTTTTTCCTTATTTTTCGTTATGAAAAAGAACGAAAAGCAGTGTTTTATAAATCTCATAACCCGAAGGTCGTCAGTTCAAATCTGGCTCCCGCAACCATAACCGCACTGCACAAATGATACAATTGTGCAGTGCTTTCTTTTTGAAAAAATGCCGAAAATGCGTGGCTTTTTCGGTTTTATCAAGCAAAAACAGCCTGCTGGGAAGCGTTTTCCCAGCAGGCTGTTTGCGTTTCTGAAACAATAAAAAAACGATAGGGTAAAATAAAACGGTAGGTCGAGGCTATCGTTTTTTTGTTAAATTGGCGTATTTCTGCATTTTTTCTTTGTGTACTTATCATTTGCTATATGATGAGTAATCTAATGTGCCATCAAATGATTCTATATCTGTTTCTGGCGTTATTTTCGAGCAGTATCGCTTCCCTGCTCGTTTCTTTTCTCCATTTTCGTCTATTACTACATTACTTCTTCGTTTCCGTTCGGATTTAACTGCATCAAAAATTTCTTTTGATATGATCTCAGGGTGCAGCTGCTCTGCAAGATATTGATCTTTCTCTCCACAGTTGTTTTTCCGCTTTCGATTTGGAAATCCATCTGTATAGGTCTTTTTTAGCAGCACATTTCCGATATACTTTTCATTGGTTAGAATTTTTACGACTGTCTGCGTGCACCACTTTTTCTTTCCCGATGGCGTTTGAATTTGCCGATTCTCCAGTTCTTTTATGATGGAAAGAATACTTCCGCCACGAAGATAGAAATCAAAAATCAAACGAACAACTTCTGCTTCTTCCGGACAGATTTCTAAAGTGCCGTTCTCATTCTTTCTGTATCCAAAGCATCTTCTGTTGTAAAGAAGTGATGTTCCATTTTGCATTCGCTTTTCAATGCCCCATCGAATATTCTCACTGCGGTTATAGCTTTCTTCTTGTGCATAGGCTTCAATTAAAGTGACAAGAAATTCACTTTCATATTTTGAAGTGTCAATTTCTTCGTTCTCAAATATAATTCTGGCTCCAATGGCATTTAGTTCTCGAATCAAGCGGATTGTTTCAGCAGTATTCCGTCCAAATCTACTGACGCTTTTTGTTAAAATGGTATCAACGTTTCCGGACCTGCAATCTTTCAATAATCTCTGTAATTCTGGTCTGTTATCATTTAATCCAGTATGAAAATCCAGATAAATATCAATCAGTATCCATCCTCTGCTGTACAAAACTGTTCTTGTGAGATGAGAGGTTATTTGAAAACGACAAGAAGAAAAAAGTGTATTGTGATTTAAAAGGATATATAAGTAATAACCTCAAATATCTTTAGAATTTAAAACATAAATTTTAAAACAGGACGAACGCCAAGAATATTATGCACATCAAAACCGCTTTCACTTATTTTTCCGTCATCTATAATTGATGCACAAAATCCAATATTTCCAGGAGAACGAAGCCACCATAATTCGCTATTCAAATTTTTCTCGTTTAATATTATTTCGCTTATTTTCTCATCTTTAAGATCTTCGCTGCTCAATAAAAAAACTTTATCGATAACATAACTTTCAGTTGAATTTATTTTATCTGGATTTTCAATTTTAATATGTACTTTTGAAATCTGTTCTTTTTCATACTCGTTAAATGCCGCTTCATAGAATTCTTGATTTAACCATTTACGTAAAGTACAATCTTCCCATGTGATTTCTTCCCATTTTTCATGATATGGTCTTACATCAACAATATCTTCTGAAATAGCCAAGATACTATCATCATATTTTTTCAATATTTTCCAACGATATATTCCATATTGAAATACATCTCCTTCTTCTTTTTCGACATACTCCTCACTTAAATTAGGTAAAAATATATCAATAATATCTCTTGTATTGCGAATAACATTATTTACTGCTGTTTGTATATCAAGATCATCTATATATTGATAGGTTACTAATCCTCCAGTTTTGAAAAAACGTCTAAAAATTTGATGAACATTATCTTTATCTATTTTTTTAATATTTGAATAAATGGAGGTTTCGCTTTTGCAATATTCTTCAATAAAATAAAGAATTAAACTATCTTCTTTTCCGCTTGAAAAGGAATCGATTTTTTGAAAAGACATATATTGTAAAGAAGAACTAAAGAAATCAGCGATAACTTCCAAGGATTTTTCTAATGAATTTGTTGCAAGTAGTTGATTTATATTGTCTAAAATATACTCGCAAATAAAAAAATCTCTAACATGATTATGATAAAATTCATAGGAAGCATTTTTTGCATGTCTGTTATAACAGCATGATAGGGGATAGCAATGTTTTATCTTTGTTTTAATTTCTTCTCCCACATCTTCTCTGTCTATCATCATTTCAATATCGCTTTGTGTGATAACAAAACTTCTATCATGTAACATCTTATATGCAACATTACGTGTTATTCGACATAAATCTTCACTGTTTTCTCTTAAAATACGTGTTAAAGAGTTTGTTTTGAGATCATATTCTTTATGTATATATTCTTTATAAAAAACCTTACGAAATAATAGCCAGTCATTTTCACGGTATTTCTTTACTACATCAACTCCATCATCATCCTTTGAAGCTGAACAAATCAAGTATAATAAATATGGTGAACTATAAATATCTGCATTTTTATTTTTTTCAATCTGTTCAATGTGTTCAATTACCCAATCGCAATCTTTTTGAATACTAAAATCTTTTTCTTTTAAGCATTTGGCAAATTCTATTATTTTTTCTTTATCGAGCTTCGCTATAAATGCGACAGACATAAACCTCGTTATGCTTCCTTCCATTGCTTTATATACGTTATCAGTTGAAACATAAGCATTTCTTGAAGTAATAATTATTTTTCTTTCAGTACCGCTTCCAAATGCTTCATATAATTTTCGAATAATTTTTGTGGAAATAGATTCACTTTTCCATTTTTTCATCATACATAATTCATCTAGCCCGTCAAATATTAATATTGCATTATTTTCAATTTTTTCTGGATATCTTATATTTTCTTGTATCTTATCACATAATGAATTTGGAGATTCTTTAGTGTATTCTCTAAGACGTATCACATAAATTTTTCTGTTTATACATATTTCTTCCTGATTACAAGTAACATATGAAACAAAACTGGTTTTGCCAGTTCCACCGTGTCCAAGAATTAATAGCAATTTTGATTTTGTGTTTCTAAGTAGAAATTTTTTAAAATATGAAAGAAGAGGTTCTTTGTTGAGAGTATCTTCAATATGATTTGGGATGTTGGGATTGTCTGAATTATATTGAAAATAATAGCAATCTTCTTTTATATAGCAATTTTTTAAGCATGGTGCTGTGATATCATCTGGCTCAAATTGATGTAATGTGTAGGGTGCTTCATATTGTGTTCGATAGAAATGACTATCATCTTTAACAGTCTTTGTTAAATTATCTTGGTAAAAATTATTTGCAATATTATTTGTCTCTCTTGGATGTGATATTTTAATTTCTTCTAGCATTTTTTTTAAATTCTCTTTTGTTGCTAAATCTTTCATTGTATCCTGTATTTTATAAATTTCTTCGATAATATTGTCGACAGTTTTAGATGTTTGCAAGACTTTAAGATACTGATTTAAAACAGTGTCTTCTCTTATTCTTGTTCTCACGTTTTCAAAATAAACTGTAACAAATTCGTTAATTTCACGCGAGCTTAGTGTGGAAACTGATGTTCTTTCGTTTTGATTCCATTCAGATATGCTTTTTTTTATATCTTCCTCAGAATCTAATAAATTATTTGTATTGTTTAGATATTCAAGACACCCTCCGAATTTTCCATCATATATTTTTTCATTCAATTCGTCAAATTCCTCTTTCAATATAGCATTTAATTTTTGTATTGTTGTTTTAGACTGAAAAAAATATTCATAAATTTTGGTGGTTGCGATGTCAGAAATAATGTCAGCAGTTCCATCAGTTTCTTCTTTCAAAATATCAAAGCCCGTACCTTTACTATTGATGCTATTTTTTATTAATGTTTTTAATGCTATTGTTCCTATTTTAAAAATGCCTTCTACTACTATTTTCTCAATTTTCATAATATTAGTCTCCTTATAAGAATGATATTTTTATATAGTTATATATCTCTATTTATAGTACATTAAATCTTAATTATAAATATTTTATATTGTAGTATATAATGATTTTTTACTATTATATTATTTTATTACAAACAAATTCATTTTCTCTCATTTTTTCTACATTGGATCAGAATTCTCCTTAAAATTATGATAGAATCTTCAACATTTTTTATATGTTGAGGAGTTTGATTTTATATGTCATGTATTTGCGTAATAATATATACCTATACTACAGCATAATTTATGGTATATGGATCTAACTTGTTCTATATTTTTATCATCCATGATTTTATCCTTAATTCTATATTTGCTCATAAAAATATTCTATTTAATTTGAGAAGGTGTATAGCTTATCTTTTTTTCATTATAACAGAAAGATGCAGAAATTACAAGTCTTTTTTTACACTCTTATCGTTTTATTTTTAGTCACATAGGAACATAACTGCACTGCACAAATGATACAATTGTGCAGTGCTTTCTTTTTGGAAAAGCGCCGAAAATGCGTGATTTTTTCGGCTTTATCAAGCAAAAGCAGCCTGCTGTGGAGTGCTTTCCCAGCAGGCTGTTTGCATTTCTGAAACAACAAAAAAACGATAGGGTAAAATAAAACGGTAGGTCGAGGCTAT
>OFMN01001868.1_pt1 | contig 12442 bp, 9 predicted proteins | sample 1541791 | NCBI WGS metagenome assembly OFMN01 (sample SAMN04209248, study PRJEB22552) | human gut metagenome | biome: gut; material: feces | host: Homo sapiens | place: USA: Oklahoma
AACCTACGGTTTTGGAGACCGTTGCGCTACCAATTGCGCCACTTCCCTAGGTGAAAATCCACCTCGGCGTGCGTTCCGTAGAGAACGCTTCGCCACGGCGAAACCGCCAAGTCGTTATAGTAACGGCTCCGGTGGATTATCGCAAATCGCGTGTCGCGCGCGTAGCACGCGACTCTTCTCAGTTAGCCCATTCCTTGAATCGACGCATGCCTTCGGCTAGGTCTTCGTCGGCCAGTGCGTAGGAGAAACGCAGGTAACCGGGAGCACCAAAGGCCTCGCCGGGGACGGCGGCCACGTGGGCCTCATCCAACAGTGCAGCGGCAAAGTCAGCGGACGTATCGGACACTGTGCCCTTGGGACCCAGCGGCTTGCCAAGCAAAGCGGTGATGTCCGCAAAAACGTAGAACGCGCCGGTCGGAGTCGGGCAGTTGACGCCCTCGATATCGTTCAAGGCGGTCACAATCGCACGGCGGCGCGCGTCGAAGGCCTTACGCATCTCGTGCACCTCATCCAGCGGGCCGGCCACAGCAGCCAAAGCAGCACGCTGGGAGATGTTGGCCACATTGGAGGTCATATGACCCTGCAGCTTGGCGGCGGCCTTGGCCACCTCAAGCGGAGCGACCATCCAGCCGACACGCCAGCCCGGCATCGCATAGGTCTTGGCCACGCCGTTCAGCACCAGCAACTGCCCGCGGCATTCCGGCACGGCGGCACCGATGTAGGTGGTGTGCGCATCGTCATAGTTCAGGTGCTCGTAGATCTCGTCGGAGATAACCCAAATGTGGTGCTCGACGGCCCAACGACCGATCGCTTCCACGGTTTCCGGCTTCCAGACGGCTCCGGTCGGGTTGTTCGGGGAGTTGACGATGATTGCCTTCGTATGCTCGGTACGGGCCGCTTCCAGCACCTCAAGCGAGGGCTCGAAGTTCACGTCGGCACCGGCGAATACTTCGACCGGCACACCACCGGCAAGCTTCACAGCCTCGGGGTAGCTGGTCCAGTACGGAGCGGGAATGATGACCTCATCGCCATCGTTGAGCAAGATCTGGAAGGATTCATACACGGCCTGCTTGCCGCCGTTGGTCACCACGACCTGATCGGCATTGACCTCATAGCCGGAATCGCGCAGCATCTTAGCCGCAATCGCTTCGCGCAGCTCGGGCAGGCCCGGCGTAGGCGTGTACTTGTAATTCTTCGGGTCAAGGCAGGCATCTGCCGCAGCCTTGACCACGTTTGCGGGGGTCGGGAAATTCGGTTCACCTGCGCCGAAGCCGACAACGTCAAGTCCGGCGGCCTTCATGGCCTTGGCCTTGGAATCGACGGCGAGCGTAGCGCTCGGTGCCACAGTGTTGATACGGTCGGAAAGAGTCTGCCATTGCGCCATAGTCATGGCTCCCATGCTAAACCTACAGCACGAAAAATCGCCAGAGCCGCACTATGGTGATGGAATCTGTCGTGTGACAGATTCCATCAGTCACACGAGCACGAGATTGTCGCGATGAACCAGTGGGTGGGCGTACTGGGGGCCGAGGAAACGCTTGAGTTGGGCGGTGTTACGCCCGAGCATCTGCGGAATTTCTTCGGAATCGAAGCCGGCGAGGCCTCGGGCCAGGTGTTCACCGCTTTCGGCATCGATCCAGACCGGATCGCCGGCGGAAAAATCGCCATGTACTTCGAGCGCGCCGGCCGCCAGCAGCGAGGCACGCCCGCCGCGAATCGCCTGGCCGGCACCCGCATCGACCACAATCGTGCCGCGCGGGTCGGCGGCGAAGCCGATCCACAGACGGCGTGAGGAGCCGCGGGCCTTAACCGGTGCGAACACGGTGCCCACCGGATCGCCCATCATCGCAGGGCCCGCGTTCGAGGCGCAGGTGAGTACCGTGGGGATGCCCGAGACGGCCGCCACGCGCGCGGCCTCGAGTTTGGTGACCATGCCGCCGGTGCCGACCTTGGAGCCGGAGCCGGAGACTTGGATGTCGCCCAGCGCATCAATCACGTTGGGCACATATTCCACACGGCGGGAGCCGGGCTGCGAGGGCGGCGCAGTGTACAGCGCGTCCACGTCGGTCAGTAGCACCAAGGCTTCGGCCCGCACCAGGTTGGCCACCAACGCGGAGAGTCGATCGTTGTCGCCGAAGCGAATCTCGTTCGAGGCCAACGAATCGTTTTCGTTGATGATCGGCACCACGCCGAGGTCAAGCAGACGGTCCAGCGTGCGTTCCACATTGCGGTACTGGGTGGCACGAATCGTATCTTCGGCAGTGATCAGAATCTGGCCGACGCGAATACCGAATCGACCGAACGCAGTCTCGTAGCGGGCCATCAGTAGCCCTTGGCCGACGGCTGCGGTGGCCTGCTGAGTGGCCACGTCCACCGGCCGCGAGTCAAAGCCCAGAGGCCCGAAACCGGCGGCGATAGCACCGGACGAGACCAGCACCACACGTCCGCCCATCAATCGGACCTGAGCCAAGGCCGCGGCCAACGCGTCGAGCTTGTCCGGGTCGAGGTGACCGCTCGGCTGGGTCAGCGAGCTGGAGCCGACTTTCACGACAATGGTTCCGGCTGCGGCGATCATGCGCCGCACCTCGGCCTGACTCGGAGTGCTCATTTATTCCTCGGTTTCACCATCTTCGCTGGACTCACCGTGGCCGAACAGGCTGGTTTCGTCATGGCGATCGTCGTCAACGGTCGGGTCGGCCCAGTGGCCGGCCTTGCGTTCGGCCATCATCGCGTCGCGCACGGCGGCACGGGCGTCCATCATCTCGTGGTATTGGGCACGACGTTCGGCGTTGGAGCGGCGGTGCGTGCGCGGGTCCAGCTCTTCGAGACGCAGATCCTTGCCTCGGGCACCGAGGTTGGAGCCGTCGAGCATTTCGGCACCAGCGGAGATGGTCGGATCCCAATCGAATTCGACCATACGGGCACCACGACCGATGCGCACTTCGTCGCCGGGGTGAGCACCCTTGCGGCGCAGCTCGTCCTCCACGCCCAGCTTGGCCAAGCGGTCAGCCAGGTAGCCCACGGCCTCGTCGTTGTCGAAGTTGGTCTGCATGACCCAGCGCTCCGGCTTGACGCCACGCACCTCGAAGAACACTTCGCCATTGCCGAGTTCGCGGCGCTCGACCGTGAACTCAAGCGCACTGCCGCCCTCGTCAGCACGACGCGGACGGCGGCCCTTGGTCTCCAATGGCTTGATGACCACGCGAGCCTCCTCTTCGGCCTGCTCGCGGTTGGCCACTTCCTCACGCATCTCGTGCACCAGCGCAGACAACGCGAAGTTGAGCTCCTTTAGACCCTCGTGCGAGGCAGTGGAGATCTCAAAGACCTTCAGCCCGAGTTTCTCGAACTCCGGACGCACGAACTCAGCCAATTCCTTGGCCTCGGGCACATCGATCTTGTTCAGAATCACGATGCGCGGGCGTTCGGGAATCGGGATGGCACCCAACGGCAGCTCGAGCTTGTCGGCGTAGAGCGCCAACTCGTTTTCCAGCGCGTGGTAGTCGGACATCGGGTCGCGGTCCGGTTCAAGCGTGGCGCAATCGATCACATGGGCGATGATTTCGGTACGTTCGATGTGGCGCAGGAACTCCAGTCCCAGGCCCTTGCCTTCGGAGGCGCCCGGAATCAGGCCCGGCACGTCGGCGATGGTGTATCGAGAGTCGCCGGCGATAACGACGCCGAGATTCGGCACCAGCGTGGTGAACGGGTAGTCGGCGATCTTCGGCTTGGCGGAACTCATCGCCGCAATCAGGGACGACTTTCCGGCCGAGGGGAAACCGACCAACGCCACGTCGGCGATGGACTTCAATTCCAAAATCACGTCGCGCTCTTCACCGAGTTCGCCGAGCAGGGCGAAGCCGGGGGCGCGGCGGGTCTTGTTAGCCAGGGCGATGTTGCCGAGGCCGCCGGCACCGCCTTGGGCGACGACGCAGCGGTCGCCCTCGTGGCGCAGGTCGGCGAGCTGCGCGCCGGGATGCTTGGCTTTGCCCTGTTCGCCGCGCGCCTCAAAGACGACGGTGCCGCAGGGCACGGGCAGAATCAGGTCCTCGCCCTTGGAGCCGTCCTTATTGTCGCCCAAACCCATGGTGCCGCTGCCGGCGACACGATGCGGCATGAAACGATAGTCGAGCAGGCTGGTGGCGTTACGGTCGGCCACGAACACCACGGAACCACCGTCGCCGCCATTGCCACCGTTCGGGCCGGCCAACGGCTTGTATTTCTCACGACGGATGCCGGCCGAACCGTTGCCCCCATCGCCGCCCTTGACATGGACGGTTACTCGATCCACAAAATCACTCATATTGATTACCTTACAAAAAAGCCGCGTCCTTACGGGCGCGGCTTGAAAAAAGCTTGACGCTATATCGCTCAGGCGATGACGTCGACAACCTTGCGGTCGCGACGCACACCGAACTTCACGGAGCCATCGGTGAGGGCGAACAGCGTGTGATCCTTGCCCATGCCGACGTTGTGGCCCGGGTGGAAGTTGGTGCCACGCTGGCGAACGATGATGTTGCCGGCCACGACGGCTTCGCCGCCGAACTTCTTCACGCCGAGGTATTGCGGGTTAGAATCGCGACCGTTGCGAGAGCTGGACGCACCCTTCTTATGTGCCATGATTCATGGTCCTTTCTATAACTCAGGCAATCGCCGTGATCTTGACGATAGTCAGCTTCTGGCGATGACCCTTACGGCGAGCAACACCAGTCTTGTTCTTGTACTTCTGGATGCTAATCTTCGGGCCCTTGGCTTCGTCGTTCACAACCTCAGCCTTGACGGACACCTTGGCCAGATCGGCGGCGGCAAGGGTGACCTTGTCACCATCGACAACGAGGGAGACCGGGAATTCCACGGTATCGCCCTTCTTGGCGTCGAGACGGTTCACGAGGATGACGTCGCCAACCTCGACCTTTTCCTGATGGCCACCGGCCTTCACAATCGCGTACATTATCGTTCCTTTTATGTTTTGGAAAGCTACCTTGCCTAACACGCACCGAGCTTGCGGTCAGACACCGAGTTTCGAATCTACACCACCATGCGGACTAAATCAAATGATTTTTGCCCGCGTGTCAAGCACGACACACCTGTTACTCTTCCGCTTACTCTTCCGCCGTGTTGTTGGCAGCGACGGCAGCGGCGGCAATCTGAGCCAGTTTGGCTTTGACGTCGGCGCTGGAACCAGCCGGTTCGGGAGCGGGAGCGGTGCCGCGACCGTGCTTGTTGGTTTTGACGAACGGGTCGCCACCGCGAAGCGCGTAGGGATCGTCGTAGTCGGCCGAAACGGTCGGCTGATCATGCAGGATGAAACCACGGCCCTTGCAGGTCGGGCATTCCTCGGAGAACGCCTCGACCAGACCCTGGCCGATGCGCTTGCGGGTCATCTGCACCAAACCGAGCGAGGTGACTTCGGCCACCTGATGCTTGGTGCGGTCGCGTGCCAAGCATTCGACCAAGCGGCGCAGCACCAGATCGCGGTTGGCGGGCATGACCATATCCACATAGTCGATCATCACCATGCCACCGATATCGCGCAGGCGCAGCTGGCGGGCGATCTCTTCAGACGCCTCCAGGTTGCAACGCGTCACCGTTTCTTCCAAGGACTTGCCCTTGCCGATAAAGCGGCCGGTGTTCACGTCAATGGTGGTCATGGCTTCGGTGCGATCGATGACAATCGAGCCGCCGGACGGCAGGTAGACCTGACGCTCCATGCCCTTACGCAGCTGGGAGTCGATGGACCACTTGTCGAACACGTCCTTGCCTTCATGCTCGGCCGGGTCCCACTTCTCCAGCTTGTCCTTCAAGTCGGGGGCCATGGTGTCAAGGTATTCCTCGATACGGTCGTAGACCTTGTCACCTTCCACGATGAGCTTGCTGAAGTCGTCGTTGAAGATGTCGCGCACCACGCGGATGGCCACGTCGGGCTCGCCCTGCAGGAGCTTCGGGCGCTTGCCGTGCCAGAATTCCTCGCGCTTGGCGTTGATGCGCTCCCACTGACGGACCAGTGATTCGAGATCCTTGACGATGGCGTCTTCGGATGCGCCCTCGGCTGCGGTACGGATGATCACGCCCATGTCTTTCGGGGCGATCTTGGAGACGATGTTCTTCAGACGGCTGCGTTCGCGCTCCGAAAGCTTGCGGCTCACGCCGGTCATGCCGCCGGATGGCACGAGCACCAGGAAGCGGCCGGCGAGCGTGACCTGAGAGGTCAGGCGGGCACCCTTGTGGCCGATCGGGTCCTTAGTGACCTGCACGAGCACCGGGTCGCCGGACTTGAACGCCAGCTCGATGCGGCGCGGCTGGCCTTCGAGACGAGCGGCATCCCAGTTGACCTCGCCGGCGTAGAGCACGCCGTTGCGGGCCTGGCCGATGTCCACAAATGCGGCCTCCATGCTGGGCAGCACGTTCTGCACGCGGCCAAGGTAGATGTTGCCGACGGTCTGTACTTCCTGAATGTCGGAGACGTAATGCTCGACCAGAACATTGTCTTCCACCACGGAAATCTGGGTGTGATGTTCCTTCTCACGCACCACCATCAGGCGGTCCACGTTCTCGCGGCGTGCGAGGAAGTCCTGTTCCATGAGCTGGCTCTGGCGGCTGCGCTCACGGCGGTTGTCACGGCGGCGCTGCTTCTTGGCCTCGAGACGAGTGGAGCCCTCCACATCAGTGATCTCGTCGATGTACTGCTGCTTGCGGGAGCGTCGGACCAGCGGCTGTTCGCTGTTCTGACTCTGGTCGTCGGTGCCCTCGCCGTTCTTGCCGCCACGACGGCGACGGCGACGGCGAGTAACGGTCTGCTCCTCATCGTCCTCATCGCGATCACGGTCATGATCATCGCGATCGTCACGACGGCGGGAACGCGTATCTTCGGCATCGTTCTCGGCGGTATCGTGCTCGCCGTTGGCACCGGTTTCGCCGCGTGAGCCGCGACGGCGGCGACGGCGCGAACGGGTGCGGGTGGCGTCGGATTCTTCGTCGCCCTCCTCTTCGGCAATCGGCGAGTAGGCGATATCGTCCAGCTCGAGGTCTTCCTCAATCTGCTCGACTTCGGCGGCTGCACGGCGCTCCTGGGCGTTCAGGCGGCGGGAGCGACGGGAACGGCGAGAGTCGGAAGCGTCATCGGAATCGAAATCATCATGGTCCGTGTTGGCGCTGGCATTGGCGTCACCGGCGGCAGCGTTGCGGGAAGCGTCACGAGACGCATCACGGTCGGCGGCATTGCGGCCACGATCGTCACGGTCGTCACGGCGGCGGCTGCGCGGCTGCGCGTCGTCATCATCGTGGCTGCGCGAGCGGCGGGAGCGACGCGACGGACGTTCGTCGTCGTCAACATCGTCATCACGAGTGTCAGCGGTATCGTGCGCATCCACAGCGGCGGGCAGTACCGGTTCCTGGAAGAGCAGGGACGTCATCGGCTTGCCGCGACGCACGGCCTCGTGGCCAGAGGGCAGGGATTCGACCGCGTCGAACAGGCGCTCATCCGGGGTGTCCTCGTGCGTATCCGCAACTGCACGGCGAGAACGACGGCGAACCGGACGGTCCTCGTCATCATCATCCATATCCATAGACGCACGGCGAGAGCGGGAGCGAACCGGCCGATCCTCGTAGTCATCATCGTCGGACTGGCGGGAGCGAGAGCGGCGGCGAACCAGGCGGTCCTCGTCGTAATCGTCATCGTCCACAACCGAACGGCGGCGGGAACGTGGGGCGTCATCGTCATCGAAATCATCGGCACTGACAGTGCGGCGCGAACGACGAGGACGATCATCCTCGCTATCCGAGTCGGCCACTGCGGAAGCGGCGCGGCGCGAACGGCGGCGGGTTGGACGTTCGGCGGAATCCTGGGAATCGCTGGATTCATCGGAATCGCTGGAATCGGCTGACTTGGAATCGGCCGCAGTGCCGGCATCGGGAAGCGCGGGGGCTGCGAACAGCGGGGCGCGTTCCTGCACTTGCAGTTCCAGAGAAGCGCCGGCAGCACCGGTGCCGCGGACCACGCGGCGGCCGCCACGACGACGGCGAACAGGTTCGGCGGGCTGGGAGGCGGCGGCAGGCGCAGCGTTCACGGCTGCAGCCGAATCGGCATTGGATACGGTTGAATTATCGGTTCCGTCGTTGACGAAACCTTCACGGTTGTCAGTGGGCACAATGCTCCTCGCGGCGCGCTGCATCACGACGCCTATTTCCAGGCCTATACGCTTGTCTCACACCACGCTCTCACCGTGGCCGCACGAAAACGCGCCGCGTAAAGGCAACTTCGTCTCAAGTCTGTCCTGCGGGTGGCGGACACCGGCGCTTGCGTTGTCTCATTCTCAAGAGCCGCAAGGGGATCGACGCCATCTCGCACGCTGATGGTTATGCAGAACCACCATCCTTTAGTATGCCACATATTTTGTGCGGGCGTGGCCCGGCGAGGCTGACGTTCTCTCGGCTCCCCTCCCCCGCGGTGACAGCTCCCCTCAGGGAGGGGAGCTAGAGAGGTGTCAGACCAGCCAGTCGGTAAGGATTGCGGCCATGGCGGTCAGGTCGGATTCAGGCACCTGCTCGTCGTGCTTGTGAGCCAGCAGCGGATCGCCGGCACCGAGGTTGACGGCCGGGATACCGAGCTGAGAGAAGCGTGCCACGTCGGTCCAGCCGAGCTTGGCCAGCGGGTCGCGGCCAGTGCGCTCCTTAACCAGTCGGACCAGATCCTGGGCGAGCGGGGCGTTCAGGCCCGGGCGCGCGGAGGGGCTTTCGTCCTTCATTTCGATGCCGTAGCCCTCGAACACGCCGCCGGTAGCCACATGCTCGCCATTGCCGAGTTCGGCACCGGCGTCCGCGCCCATCATCAGAGCCTTGGCCTCGGCCAACGACTTGTCCGGGGCGAAGCGGTAGTTGACGTGTACGCGGCATTCATCCGGAATGACGTTCGTGCCTTTGCCGCCGGAGATCAGCGTGGCGTTGAGGCCCTCGCGATAATCGAGCCCGTCCACGTTCACGGTGGCCGGCTCGTAGGCGTTGAGTCGGTTCAGAATGTCGGCCGCCTTGTGGATGGCGTTCTCCCCCATCCATGCACGGGCGGAGTGCGCGGCCACGCCGTGGGTTACGACGTCGAAGCGAATCGTACCGTTGCAACCGCCCTCGATGCCGCTGTTGGTGGGCTCGCCGATGATGGCGAAATCGCCGGTGATCCAATCGGGATGGGCCTCGACGACTTTGCGTAGGCCATTCTTTTCGGCGACGACTTCCTCATGGTCGTAGAAGACGTAGGTGAGGTCGACTTTCGGGGTGGTTTCCGGCGTGCGGCCGTCGAGCGTGGCGGCGAGGTAGAGCATCACCGCGTCGGAGGCCTTCATATCGGTGGCACCGCGGCCCCACAGCACGCGGTCTTCGGGATGAGCGTGGGCGATTTCTTCGCGAATCAGCGAATCGCCGGGCTCCAGCCACTTTGGTGGGAAATTGTCGATGACCGGCACAGTATCGAGGTGCCCGGCCAAGATCACACGGCTCGGCTTGCCGAAGTCGGTGCTGGCCACCACTGTGTCGCCGTGACGGCGGACGGTCAGGTGCTCTTGCTCGTTAAGGAAGGCCTCGACCTCGTCGGTGAGGGGGCCCTCGTGGTCGGACACGGAGAAGTTCTCCATGATCTGGGTGAGCAGGCTGTTCAGCTGCTCGGCAGTGGATGCGGTGCGGTTCAATTCAAGCGTCATGTGAACAGCGTACCGCGTGGGCGGCGGGCCCAGCACACTCACTACATGAGATTTTGCGGCCGAATACATTTTTATGTGCCACACTGGGGTGGCGAAAGGGAGGATTATGCCAGGTCTAATCAGCGCCATGCAAGGCTTCTGCGTTATCGGCATCGTAATCGCGGTGGGATATGTTGCCGCACGAATGCGAATCGGCGGGCCGTCCGCTCAGATGGTGCTCAACCGGTTCTCCTTCTTCGTATCGAGCCCGTGCCTGATGTTCGCGATTCTCTCCAAGGAGCCGATTTTCGACATCTTCCACCCCTCGATTATCGTGGCGTTCTTCTCCGCCGTGCTGGTAGGCGTGGTGTTTTTGGTGCTCAACCGTATGTTCTTCCACCTGAATGCCCCGGACGCCACCATCGGTGCCCTGAATTCGCTGTACCTCAATTCCAATAACATCGGCCTGCCAATCGCCACCTACATTCTGGGCAATCCGGCTCTTGTGGCACCGATTCTGGTCATGCAGCAGGCCATCTTCACACCGGTGGGCCTGACAGTGCTGGACGTGACCACCAAGGGCAAGGTCTCCATCAAGGAAATCGCCAAGCAGCCACTGCATCAGCCGCTGCTTATCGGCTCGCTGCTGGGCATTGTGGTCTCTGCGATTTCCGCTAAAAGCGGCTGGTTCCCAGTGCCGAAATTCATTTTCGACCCGATCGACATGATCGGCGATTCGGCTGTGCCAATGATCCTGATGGCGTTCGGCATGTCGCTGCACGGCACCAAGCCGCTACAGCAGAAGGGCGATCGCCCGGCCATCTTCACGGTCGCGGTCCTCAAGAACATCATCATGCCAATTATCGCGTTCCTGCTCGCCTACTTCGTGATGGGCTTCCGCGGCTCCGAGCTGTACGCCTGCGTGGTACTCGCCGCTCTGCCCACCGGCCAGAACGTATACAACTACGCGGCCCGCTACAACGTGGGTCTCACCTTCGCGCGCGACGGCATTCTGATGAGCACCATGACCAGCCCGGTGTTTATCGCGATCATCGCGGCGCTGCTGTCGTGATGGGTGCGCAGAGAAGCGTTCTCAATAGTATCCGTGCGCGCAAATGCACAGATATCGCACAAACGAACATTTGCTCATCCGCATATTTGCGGTGATTTCAGCGTTTCTACGTTCGATTTGCGTATACGAAAGTACGCACAGTTGTTATTGAGAACGATTCGCTGCGCAGCTCGGCTCAGTCATCAGCCCGATAATCGGTCAGATTCAAGCTGGCCGCCACATGATTGGACGCGAACGCGCCGATGGAAACCAGCGCATAGCACAACACAAGCCCGCCGAAGAAGCTGGCCAGCGTGGCCGGTTCGGTCATCGAAGCGGCGAACAGAGGGGCCATAAGCAGCATGGAACAGCCGCCGGCCACGATCACCACGATGTTGAGCGGGGTGAGTACCTCGATGAATCGCGCACGGTTCAAGGTCTTGACATCAGTGCCCTCCAACACCAGCATGCGATATTCGCCGGCCTGATCGTACACGCTGCCGGCCTGCATCACACCGGAGCTGACCGCGGCAAGCACAGCGGCGAACACGAGCGTCAGAATGCCGCCGGTGCCGATGTCGCGAATGAACACGGTGAACGGGTCGTTGGCGTCATCGACCACGGCGGCCGATCCGAAGAATCCGCAGATCGACGTGATGCCGGCGATAAACACGGCCAACGCAATGCCGGACACATTGCGCCAGGCGCGCTTAGGGTTGTCGAGAATACGGCGCATGGCAATCATCGTGGCCGCATCCTTGGGGCGCTTGGCCTTGGCCTTGGCGCGAGCGGTGATCACCCACGTGCCGATAAGATTCACCAGCGCGAAGCACAGCAGCATGAAACCGATGATCACGCCGTACATCACCGCCTGGCCGGCCTGAGCCAGCATGGCCGGGTTCTTGAAGACGATCATGGCCACCACCACGACTACCACGAACAGCACCATACGGGTGCCTGAGGGCAATGCGGTGGCGGTGCGCGAGGTGACACCCAATGGGGTGATTGCCACGCGGCGCAAGGTGACCAGCGACGATATCAGCGCCAAGATGGCCACGCCCGCCAAGGTGATTACCAGCGCCAGCGGGCCGACCCATAGCTGTTCGAAGGTGAACCGCTGCTCCTGGAAGGGAATCAGCATGACTGCCGGCATCAGGGCGCAATAGCCGGCAATGCCGATAAGCGCGCCGATCAGCGCCTGTCCGGCGGCGTCAAGCGCGGTGAGACGCACCACCTGACCGGTGGTCGCGCCGGCCAGACGCAGGGCGGCGAGACGGGCGTCGCGGCGGGATGCGGCCAGTCGTGCGGCGGAACCGGCGAGCGCCACGAACGGCACGACGAGCAGCATGCAGGCGAATACCGCCAACGCCACATAGGCGGTGGAGAATTGGGCCAGGCTCGTCGGGTCGCTGATCTGCCGTTTCCACGCGGCCACCGTATCGGGCCGGCAGGCACCGAAGTCGAACGCGCAGGCGACGGTATGATCGGCCGAAGCCCGCCAGATGAAACCGTGTACGCCGCCGAGCACGGTGAGGAAGATGGTGGTGGCTGCGGCGAAGGCGATGATTGCCAGCATCGAGGTGTGGCCGGCGCTGCCGCGCAAGCCGGGGCGGTGAAACAGCCGCCAGAGGGCGAACGTGCTCATCGCGCGCCTCCTGCGGTGGTTTCGCTCCCGCCGGCTGGAGCTGCCGAGCGTAGCGAGGCTGAGGGTGGTTCAGCGCCCTCG
>OFMN01001876.1_pt1 | contig 12422 bp, 9 predicted proteins | sample 1541791 | NCBI WGS metagenome assembly OFMN01 (sample SAMN04209248, study PRJEB22552) | human gut metagenome | biome: gut; material: feces | host: Homo sapiens | place: USA: Oklahoma
TCTACGCTGTCCGTAATCGCACCTTGCCGGTAGATGTATCATCGGATAGACTCCCAGTCACAACTAAAGAAAATCCGTCTTTTCATGGATATGGCCTACAGAATGTGCAAACCACTCTGGCAAAATATCATTCTGTCTATGCTACGCTGGACAACGCGATTGAGGCGTGTGAGAAACTCCCGGTGCAAGACAGGAAAATCTATATACAAGTTGTTCTGGATGATAATGAACTGTTCTACGCTGTCCGTAATCGCACCTTGCCGGTAGATGTATCATCGGATAGACTCCCGGTCACAACCAAAGAAGACCCGTCTTTTCATGGATATGGCCTACAGAATGTGCAAACTACTCTGGCAAAATATCATTCTGTCTATGCTATGGATTATGCAGACGGATGGTTTGAATTTGCAACAGATTTGCCCAATACTCTCATTTCATGACAGAAAACTTTGATTTTACTACAAAAATAGTGGAAAATATAGGACTTCCTGCTTTAATATATGTAGCTATGAAGTAATGGGAGCCTATTAATGGAACGGTTTGCAGAAAAAATTGTACAAAAATGCATAAAAAGTAAAACATCCTTGTTGTTTCAAGCCCGTCGCATCCCTGAAGTGTGATGGGCTATTTTTATACATCGCATGATTTGCTTTCTGTGAATATACAAGCGGGGCTATACAAATGATATTAAAGTAGAAAAATAATGATAAAACTAAACCTCGGAACGTATAAATTAACGATGATATTTGATTAAGAAAATAAAAGGGTAAAAAGAAATTGCCCTATAAGGCTCGTAATAGCTGACGATTTTGAGCCTTATAGGGCATATTATTTGAATTAATTATATGGAGGGCCTTGAATTATTATTAAACGGAATGCAAGTCAAATTCTCGAAATGGAATAACGTCCTTCAAAGACCATAAGCCGATAGAACTCTCCCCGCCAATAGAAATTCATTCGTAGTGCCTTCCATCCAGACGGTAAGACAGGGGAGAAGACCGGCGTATCTCCATTAAAGTTCGCTCCCAAGAAGCCGAAGAAGATACTTGACCACGTTTCGCCCAAGCAGGCAAGATGAAGACCTTCTTTTCCGGTGTTGTTCATGATTTCGTGTAGGTCGAGATACAGCGCTTTTTTGAAGTATTTTTCGGCAGCTTCCTGCAGGCCGTTTTGTGCAGCAAAAAGTGCATGGCTGGCGAAGCTCAGCGTGGAATCGTGCAAGCAGCACGGCTCGAAATCTTCCCATGCGTTCAGACGCTCTTCGAGAGTGAACTTCTTAGGCAACCGGGACATCAGAAGCAGCGTATCAGCCTGCTTGATAACTTGATACCTTTGCAGGCGGTCAAAGCAAACATGATGATAGCTGGCACCGTCATCGGTTTTGAGCGTTTTAATGTCAACGGGCTCTAACCGTGTAAAAGTTTCATCCGGCAAATATCGACCAGTTTGCGGATCACGACATTCTTTCAGATTATCTCGCAGAGAATGCCAAGCAAGTACTTCCTCATCGCTGAGGGAAAGCTTCGAATATCGATTGGGATCGTTTTCCTTGAGTTTCAGCGCTGCCTTGATGGCCAAATCAAGATTAAACTTTACCATGCAATTGGTAAAGAGATTATTGTTGGTAATGCCGCAATATTCATCAGGTCCCTTGCAGAACATGAGGTCAGCAGAGCCATCAGGATGAATGATGCAGCGGCTATACCAGAAGCGGGCAGTTTCGATGTAAACTTCCATAGCTTGCAGGTAAAAATTCTCATCACCGGTGGCATCAAAGTACTGCTGCATAGCGAAAGGAATATCTGCGGTAATGTGCAGCTCACTGGCACCAATGTCCCAGCTTTCGCACTGCTCAGAACCGTCGAAAGATGTCATCCAAGGATACCGAGCGCCGGCATTGTTCATCTTTTTGGCGTTCTCTTTTGCCTGCGGAAGTGTTCTTACGCGATATTCCATTAAGCTCTTGGCGGCTTCGGGGTGGGTATACAGGAAGAACGACAGCATAAAGAGATCCGTGTCCCAGAAATAGCATCCTTTATACCGTGTGTGCGTTAATCCGCGTGCGCCGATACTTACGCTGCTGTCGCGTGCAGAACAGCTGGTGATAAGCTGGAAGATGTTGTACCGCACAGCGGACTGATCATCAGGGGCTCCATCGATTTCGATATCCGACTCATTCCACCGAGAGGCCCATGCCAGAGAGGATTTTGCAAAGAGTTCATCATAAGTGTCAGAGATTTTGTTGCTCCCAATAAGTGGGTCGATATCTCGACTTGTGGTGATGCGCGTGGTGATCTCCAAAACAAACTTTTGACCGCTTTGTAAAATCCCGCACCACTGCTTTCCAAGGACATCATCAGAGATATAGTCTTCAGAATCTGAAAAAGAAGTATGGAAAGACATCTGTTCTCTTACAATCAAGCCGGTACCTAAAATGGAGAAAGTACAATCGACAGAATCCTTGCACATGTCATGCTGGGTGGGCTCGGCAAGTTTGATGGTTTCGTGATTTTCTTTTACCTGATCATCCGGAACAGGGCAGTTGCAGCAGGCAGTATGAATTCCTGCATGTACCGAGATATTGGAGGTGCGTGATGCGGAGAAGGAAAGCCGCTGTACGAGCAGTGAGGGATCGGACATACTGCAGAACACCTGATGCTCAATATTTAGAGTGGTTTCACCGCTTTTGGCTAAAAAAGACTGTGAGCGAACGCCTGTTTTCATGTCCAGAGTGCTGGATACAGGAGAAGAAAGTGTAATAGGACGTCCATCACATTCGATATTTCCCCAAACGGGGGTAGGCAGGTTCACGAAATCGGTGATGCCGGGTTTGATTTCACCGAAGATGCCGGCAACGAACAAACCTGTCTCAAAGGTGCGCTTTTCCTGCCAGAAGGGGAGATATCCACGGATGCCCATGCGTCCGTTCCCGGTGAAAAAAGTGCTTTCTTCAAAACTGTCATTTGTGCTATTTGTCGTAAGCTCAATTTGCCAAGGCTTCAAAATTATGTCTTGACGCATAAAAGCATCCTTCTTTCTTTTATAGTAATGCTTCACGGATAGAATGGCAAAGGAATCCTGCGCAGGTAGCGAAAGCCTCGCCGGTGGTGCAGTAACCAGTCACTTCATCAACGCTTTCGCAGGCGATGCCATTGTCCATAGAGATTTTTTCCAAAATGGCGCGGCAATGTTCTACGCGCCCGCACAGCAAGCTATTGGCTAAACTTAAGATCCAGGGGTGAGGTGCGTGTGGACACCCGATTTCGTTGATTGGACTGTTAGCAAAGCTGTATTTGTATTCCGGTGAACGGATCATTGCAACGGTATTGCGGTATATCTCATCAGTGGGACTGCAAAAGTCGAAGAAGGGAAGCAGCTGTAGACTTCCCGGCGGCTCGTCGTAAACATCGTGACTGCCGTTCAAATCAATAGACCATCCGAAATAAGGTTTCCCCTCTGCGTCCTTTTGGACACAATGCGTCATAATAGCATCTTTGATTTCATCGGCAGTTTTTTCAAGATGTGCATACTGGGGTGTGAGCTGGGCCAAATCTTTAAGTGCTTTCCACACAAGCACATTATCGTATGTAATATAAGGATAAACGTGCTCATCGTCTGTTGGCTGCAGGAAAGTATCATACAATCTGCAAGATGCGACTTCATGCTGCCGCAGGCGATTCAAAATGAGGCTTATGCCTTGAACAATATCGGGATCACTCAAAATGGATTTGTCGTCGGTTTTGTTAATGTAGCGTTCAAGCGCCAGAAGAGGGGCAACGAGTTCGTCCAGCTCAAAGCCAGGCTCCAAAACAGTGCCATCAATGTATCGTGAATGGATGCCAAAATTTCGGCGCTGTCGGCCGAATACATAGGAAAGCATTTCTTTGGCACGTTCGGAATCGGCATCCAAAATAGCAGGGAAACTCCAAAGCAGACTGTCTCGATCCCAATAAGCGGCACTTACATAGTAGCGGGGGCTTCTGCTGGTAACGAGCACCAACTCTTCGGTGTCAAGTGTAATGCCGGTTGAGAAGAACATACAGAAGAACAGATTTGTATTGTAGAGCTGTGTGAGCTTTGCATCACCATTAAAGGTGACACGACGCTCTTGAAGCCAAGCCCTTGTTTTTGTGATCTCCGCATCGAAAGTCTGCCGGAGCATCTCTTTGGCGCTTGTTGCGGCAGCAACTTCCTCGAAACCGAGACCCCAATAAAATACGACCGAGGCTGTTCCATCGGCAGCAATTGTACAGTGATGGGATAAATCGTAAGTAATACTGCCATCATCGGAACAGGTAAAAGAAGAATCTGTTTGTGCATCGGCCATAGGGGCAAAGGCAAACATCGGGAATCCTGCATGATATTCGAAAATCAAACTGCTGTTCCAGCCACTGCGGAAACAAGTTGCTTTACCACTTAACGGCTTGTCCTCGTTTACACAGTGCCAAGAGGAGGCCCAGCATCCATTTAACCCTATAACAACATCTTGTGCGCTTTCAGAAGTATTATGAACCGTCATCTGAATTGCAAAACCACGTTCCTCGATAGGCGGTATATAAAGGGTTTTGAGTTCAAGACTGCCAAGCTGTGCAGTAGACTGGGGCAACCAATCATCAAGCCGGGTCCACGCAAGATGAGCCGGAGAGAGGGAACCAACGCCATTTAAATGAACATAAGGCTGAATCAAAGGTGTGGATTCGCTCCCGCGAATATCTATAAGCCCTTTTGCAGCCATATATAGGAATGTTATGTCCTCTATCCCGCCCGTTCGTTCGTTGATGCGGGGCAAAGAAACGAAATCATTGCCGGTTGGCAGATACTTGTCCATAGTGAATCCCCTTATAAAGTGAAATAAGCGCCCAAATAAGATTAAGCGATTAACTTTGTTACTATCATCAATATAACAGGAATGTTCGGCATAGTCAACAATATTTTTTCATAAATAACAGGTTAATTTAATTAACTGTTGACATTTTGCTGCCCGCGTGGTATTGTAATGCCAGAGAAAAGAGTTAAACGCTTAAACTAAATCCGTAAGATTGGTGGAGTCGATATGGCAAGACGCGCAACACTAAAAGATGTGGCAGAGCGTGCCCAAGTCAGTACGGCTACGGTGTCTTATGTTTTGAATGACAAGAAATCAATCTCCGAGCAGACCAAGACCCGTGTGTACGATGCGATTCGGGATTTGAATTATGTTCCCGATCTCAGTGCGCGAAGCCTGTCCAGTAGAGATTCAAAGCTGATTGGAATTGTCATTCCACAGACCGAGCCCGGCAGCAAACTGATGCTGCAAAATGATTTTTACAGTGAAATCGTTGGCAGCATTGAGTATCACGCAAGACAGCATGGCTATCATGTGATTATTTCAGCCACGGATGTAAATGAAAGCTACTTAACTTTGGCTAAAGAGAGAAACCTTGACGGAATTATTGTTATCGGTATGTACCCGGATGACTTTTACCGTCAAATGAAGAAAACACAAATCCCCATTGTATTGATTGACAGCTACTGTAACGATCATTATTACCATAGCATACGAATTGATGATGCCTATGGAAGTTATCTGGCTACAAATCATGTGATTGGATATGGGCATAAAAAAATTGCTTTTTTCTGCGGTCAGATCAAAGAAAACGGTGTCATAAAGAAAAGACTCTGCGGCTACCAACAGGCACTGGAAGAAGCCGGAATCCCATATGATCCCACGCTTGTTTACGAAGGCAAAGTTGATTACGATAGTGGCATCGAGCTTGCACGTAAACTGTGCAATGAAAATAAGGATGTCACAGCAGTAGTTGCTACCGCAGATATCTTAGCTATTGGAGCTATGAAGGGGTTCTACGAACAGGGAGTTTCGGTTCCCAATGATATTTCTATCGTTGGATTTGACGATTTGGAAATTTCTAAATACCTGACACCAGGGCTGACAACGGTTCGCCAAGAAATTTCTCAAAAAGGTGAAAAAGCAGTTGAACTGCTTTTAGATAACATTCAAGACGCGGATATGACAAAGCGAGAGGTTATTATTCCGGTTAGCCTTTCTCGCCGGGAATCCGTTCGAGATATGAGAGGGGAGGAATAAAAAAGGACTGCACCAACCGTCCAAAGTCTGTGCAGCCCAAATCCAAAGAGCGTCTTATTGCTCTTCTATAATAAGTGTAAGCGAAGAAGAGCAAAAAATCAAGTGTTCCACTACTTATACAAGGAGGAAAAACAATGAAAAAGGCGATTTCTTACATGGCATGCTCGATGGCCGCAATGCTTGCACTCAGTGCCTGCGGTTCGGCAGCCTCGTCTACAAGTACCGTGGCAAGCTCTTCTGATGCAGCTTCTACGGAAAGCACGGCAGCATCGGAGGCTTCTAATGAGCCTGTGACAATCACGTTTGCACAGTACTCCGGGTCCGGAGACAACGAGCAGTATCTGCAGCAGATGGTTGACAACTATATGAAAGAAAACCCCAATGTCACCATCGACCTGCAGACCTATGGCTATGACGACTACTTTACGCAGATGACGGCGAAGGTTTCCGGCGGCCAGGCTCCCGATGTTTTTGAACTGGATTACCAGAATTTCGTCTCCTACGCAAAGAAGGGCGCATTGATGCCGCTGGATGACATCCTGACCAAAGACGGCATCGACACCTCTATCTACAACGATATGGCCCTGAAAGCGTTCAGTGCTGACGGCGTACAGTATGGCGTTCCTGATAGCTTTTCGAATGTTGTGCTGATTTACAACAAGGATCTGTTTGATCAGGCCGGTATCGACTATCCCACGGATGACTGGAAGTGGGAGGATGCAATGGCTGCGGCGGAGAAAATCCGTGCGCTGGGTGATAATATCTTTGGCTATTATCATCCCATTTCCTTCAACGAGTTCTATAAGACCGTTAAGCAGAACGGCGGCAGCCTTTTCAATGATGACTTTACGGAGTTCACGATGGATACCCCGGAAAACATTGAAACGCTGCAGTACATGGTTGACATGCAGCAGAAAACCAATGTTATGCCCACCGAGGAGCAGATGGCAGGCATGGGTGACTGGGACCTGTTTGAGTCTGGCCGCCTTGGCATGATTGTGACGGGTATTTGGGCATTCCCCGAATATACGAGCAATTGCGACTTCGATTGGGATATCGTTGTTGAACCTGGTCACACTCAGAAGGCTACGCACTTCTTCTCCAACGGTTACGTCGTTTCCAAAGATTCTCAGGTTGCTGATGAAGCCGTTAAGTTCATCACCTACATTTCCTCCAACCGTGAAGCAACGCAGATTCGCCTGGACGCAGGCTGGGAGCTGCCTCCGGTTCAGGACGAGGATATCATCGCTCAGTACAAAGAAAAGACTCCTCCTGTTATCACCCAGTATGCAGAGCTGCAGGACATCGTTGGTCAGCATTTGAGCGCTGCGGCCGCCGGCACTGTCACCCCGGAGCAGGCGCTGAAGGATATGCAGGCTGAGTGCGAACAGAAAATCGATTTGACCAAGTAAATAGTTTGACGGGGGCAGGCGGGAGCCTGTCCCCGCATTTTTATCGGAGGGTTTATAGAATATGAAAAATTCCCGATTGGCAAGCTGGAAAACAGCATTACCATTTTTGCTTCCAAGTTTGGCTGGTTTTGTTGTGTTCAGTATCATCCCAATGATTATGCAAATTTTTGTCAGCCTGACCAGTTGGGATGGATTGAGCGAACTGACATTGTTCAGTGATTTTAGCGGATTCATGGATCGATTCTACGTAGGGATCGAGAACTATAAGGAAATTCTCACATCAAAAGAGTTTTATCAGGTGATTGGGAACACGCTGGAATTTGTGGTCCTCTATATTCCTTTGATGCTTATTGCCTCCATGATTGTGGCGCTCATTTTGAACAGTCATGTAAAGGGTGTTGGAATTTTCCGCGTTCTTTACTATATCCCGGTTATCACCTCATGGGTTGCGGGCGCATTGATTTGGAAATGGGTTCTTAGTCCTGAGTATGGTGCTATTAACAATATTCTGGCCTTGTTCGGAATTGAGGGGCCCTCGTGGCTTCAAAGCTCAAAGTGGGCAATGCCCGCAATCGTTCTTGCCTCGGTCTGGAAGGATATGGGGTACTTTGGCCTTATGCTGATGTCTGGCCTTCAGGGAATCAATCAGGAATACTACGATGCGGCGGCAATCGACGGTGCCGGCAAAATCAAACAGTTTACAAGAATTACATTGCCATTGCTGACTCCTACGCTTTTCTTTGTCTTGATTATCAGCTTGATTAACTCCTTCCAGCTGTTTACGCAGATTATGATCATGACCCCCGATGGTGGCCCGCTTGGATCGACAATGGTGATGGTTGAACGCATTTACAAGTGCGGCTTCCGTTACTATGAAATGGGTACGGCTGCCGCATATAGCTGGATTCTGTTTGCGATTTTGCTGCTTCTGACAATGGTTCAGATGAAACTTCAGAACAAGTGGGTGAACTACGATGACTAACGCTAAAACATCTTCTTTGACAGGGCTGAAACAAAGACGAATCATTGGAAAAGTGGCATTTTATGTACTGGGATTGTTGATGGCCATAATTGTCTGCATCCCGTTTTATTGGATGATTATCACCAGCTTAAAAGGCCGCGGCGCTATTATGAGCATTCCCGTGGAGTGGATTCCAAAAGAACCGACACTTGATGCATACAAAAAACTTTTTGCTATGCCGGAATTTGTGGGCTCTATCTTCAACAGCTTTTACGTGTCTGTTCTTTGCACGGCAGTGCGGCTTCTGTGTGCCGCGATGGCTGCATTTGCACTGACAAAAATTCCGTTCAAGGGACGTAATGCGGTCTTTGGCATTTATGTTACGGCGCTGATGATTCCGTCGCAGATTACTTTTATTCCATTGTTCATTATCATGACGAATATGCACCTTACCAATAGCTTAAATGCGTTTATGCTGTTGCAGCTGTTTAATGCCTTTGCCATTTTTATGATGCGGCAGAAAATGATGACGATCAACGATGCCTATATTGAAGCTGCTGTTATTGATGGCGCGAGCATGTGGCGCATTTTTTTCAAAATCATACTGCCCATGAGCGGCAGCGCTATGGCAACGCTGGCAATCCTTGCATTTATGGACATGTGGAATGATTACCTACTGCCGTTGGTTTTGTTGAGCGAAAGAAGCAAATTTACGCTTCCGCTGCTGTTGAGCACATTATCCGGCCAGTACAAGAATCAGTACAACCTGACAATGGCTGGCGCACTGATTTCGATTATTCCGATTCTGATCGTTTATATTTTTGCGCAGAAGTATTTCAAAGAAGGCCTTACGGTTGGCGGCGTGAAAGGATAAAAGCATATGATTGAGTGGGAGCCTAATAAGAACGATGCCAATCTGAACATACCAGTAGACGGTCAGGTGGCTTCTATATGCTGGAATGAACAGACAAAACTGCTCACCATGAGTCTTGCGTATTCAGCAGTTTATGGAATGGGTGAACGGTATAATGGACTCAACCAGAATGACCGCATCGTGAAAATCGAGGTGGAAGAAAAGTTCTGTAATCAAGGGGATAAAAGCTATTGTCCCTCGCCGTTCTTTTTCACGGATACAGGGTTCTCTTTCTGTACATTGTCTGGTGGCACATTGATATTCGATTTCACACAGAAAAACGTCATAACGGTTCATGCGCCCGGCAATTGTAAGTTTATATTCAACGCAGGAACGCCTGAAAAACTAATTTCTGAGTATATGTCTTTGTCCGGGCCTGCGATTCTTCCGCCTGACTGGGTCTTCGGGCCGTGGATCTCTGCAAACCATTGGAATACGCAAAAGGAAACGGAAAAGCAGATTGAACTTCTGAAGAAGTATCAATTCCCGGCTACCGTGCTGGTTCTTGAAGCATGGAGCGATGAAGCAACCTTTTACATTTTTAATGGTGCCAAATATAAGGAAAAGCCGAACGGGGGGCCTTTTGCAGTAGGTGACTTTGACTATTCGGAAAGCGCCTATTGGCCGAACCCGCAAGAAATGATTGAAAAGCTGCATAAGGCAGGACTTCATCTGGTGCTCTGGCAGGTCCCGGTGTATAAGCAGCAAGGCGATGATGAAATCAGAAATCATCAGAATGATTTGGATCGGGAGGATGCAGTAAAACGCTCCCTGTGTATTCATAACTTGGATGGGACACCCTATAAGATTCCGGAAGGACATTGGTTCCCCGGGTCGATGATCCCTGATTTTACAAATCCTGAAACTTGCAAAACATGGTTCGGGAAAAGACAGTACCTGCTTGACATGGGCGTAGATGGATTCAAAACCGATGGCGGCGAATTTGTTTGCACAGATGAAGTCTCCTTTTATGACGGCAGTACGGGCAAGGAAAGCCGCAACTGCTATCCGCAGCAATACACGAAGGCATATACCCAATTTTTGGGCAATAATCATGTCCTTTTCAGCCGTGCAGGCTATATGGGACAGCATACAACACCGTGCCATTGGGGTGGGGATCAGCAGTCCACAAATGATGAACTGCGGCATGTCCTTTCCGCAGGGCTTAGTGCAGCTTTAAGCGGCATTCTGTTCTGGGGATTTGATCTTGCCGGGTTTGCAGGGCCGCTTCCGACGTTGGATCTCTATCGCCGTGCAACGATGCTGGCGTGTTTTACGCCAATTATGCAATGGCATTCTGAACCCGATGGCGGTCAGTTCAAAGAATTGATGCCAGGCGGCGAGGGAAACAATGAACGCAGCCCGTGGAATATGGCAGCAGTCTATAATTCTCCTGAATTCGTGACAGAGATGCGTTTTTGGCATTGGCTCAGAATGAATTTGCAGCCCTATTTGATGGCCACTGCATTCAGGTGCGCAGCAGAGAAAGTCCCAATGATGCGTCCGCTTGTGTACGAATGGCCGCAGGACAAAGCCGCTCGCCAAGTTGAAGACGAATTTCTTCTGGGGGATGCTATCCTTGTTGCACCGCTGTTGGAAGAAAACCAAACTGCAAGAGAAGTCTATCTGCCGGAGGGCGAATGGTACGCCTTTTTTACGGGAAAATGCTATCATGGCTGCCAGACAATTTCTACGACGGCAGATATGAAATTCCCTGTTTTTATCCGCGGCGGCTATGCAGTTCCTCTGCATGCTGATGGCATGGATTCACTTGGCAATCCAGTTTCTCAGAATCTTAATTCTAAACTGATTCTGCTTGTCGCTGGAGCGGCAGGCAAAAGTACTTTCACCACAAATAAGTCGGTTCTTACCTGCGAGTGGAAAAACGAAAAGGTCCGCGTGGAAGGAACTGGAGCAGAAACCGTTCAAATTCACCATTTTTGCTGACCGCAAGAGGCTGTTTATTTGCAGTCAAAAGGATTTGCCTATGAACGCTATTATTTTCGATTTAGATGGTGTTCTGTGCCATACAGATGAATATCACTATATGGCATGGAAAGCCATAGCTGATGAATTGCATATTCCTTTTAATAGAGAAGTCAATAACCAGCTGCGAGGCGTTTCGCGGATGGAGAGTCTCAAACTAATCCTGCGCAATTCGCCAGTCTGTTATAGCGAGCAGGAAAAATTTCTGCTTGCGGAAAAGAAAAACAATATTTACAGAGAACTGCTACAAAATATAACTTCAAAGGATTTGGCAGATGGTGCATGGACAGTTCTGGAAAAGCTACATGCCGTCCATATCCCGATGGCTATCGGATCTTCAAGTAAGAATACACCGCTTATTGTAGAAAAACTTGGAATTGGAAAATTCTTTGATGCTATTGTAGATGGAAATCAAATTTCACATTCAAAACCGGATCCGGAAGTCTTTTTGCTGGCGGCAGAAAAGCTGCACCAAAAGCCAAGTGATTGCCTTGTCGTTGAAGATGCAGAGGCAGGTGTGAAAGCCGCCCTCAATGGGGGCTTTCTGGTGGCTGGAATCGGGCCAGCAAAAGATTGCCCGAACGTCAATTATCCGCTTCTATCCTTAAGTGAACTTCTTGCAGTAGAGGGCCATCCAGCCTGATGGAAAACTAAATAAAAAGGTGATGATAAAAGAGCCTGCATTCTGAAGTCCAGTTGGACTTGGATGCAGGCCTCTTTTTTGTTATAAGTTATTTTTCCGTTTTGCGTTTCTTTCAAGTGATGAGCTATATGATTCGCAGTATAAGTAGGAAACTATTGATATCTTGAAATACAGAGATTATTGTACGATTCTCTTTTATAAAAAAATAAAAATAAGGGGCAAGGTTTTTGCCCCATAGCGTGATAGTCTAAAATCAGAGCCACGCCAATAGGAGGTGAGTCAGCGATAAATGCGTCAGAACGACGCCGCGAGATTATAGAGATACTCTTTTCCAGAACAGAAAAAGTGAAAATCAATGATCTGGTTGTGCGTTTTGGCACCTGTCGCAGAACGATTCGCTACGATGTGGAAATCTTGTCGCT